>Ga0210096_1000122_pt1 | contig 34219 bp, 41 predicted proteins | sample China_Galinas_PW_4_FD_184864 | JGI IMG/M metagenome (GOLD analysis project Ga0210096, IMG submission 184864) | Wetland microbial communities from San Francisco Bay, California, USA, that impact long-term carbon sequestration - China_Galinas_PWA_D2... | ecosystem: Environmental > Aquatic > Marine...
CTCTGGCGGGGGCTTCCGCGAAGGCGGTCTTCTTGGTCGTATCGCGGTAGGCGCTGCCGTTGAGTTGGAAGATCCGGGTGCCCGGGGTCAGGCCGGTCTCCTGCAGCCCGGGGTCTACGGACTCCAGGGCGGCGGGGAGCAGGGGCTTGCGCTGCACCCACTCCGGCAGCCGGTCCCGGAACTTGGCCACGCAGCGGGGGCTGTGCAGCACCAGGCAGAAGGCGGCCCGGTCCAGGTTGCGCTCGAATTCGCGATCGCGCTCTTCGCCCAGCAGCAGCTGCAATTGGCGCCAGCGGGTGAAGCGGTGGTCCTTGGCGATGCTTAGCTGGGTGTCCAGACGGCGGCAGAGGTCGTTCGCCAGGGTCTGGTCCTGTTCGGATTCGATCACCAAGTAGTGGACGGGCTCGCCCAGGACCCGGGCCTGCTGGGGTACCAGGACCAGGGGCAGGGAGGCGATGGTCCCCTGGTTGAACTCGGCCAGGTGGCGGTCGAGATGGTCCAGCACCCGGATCACCAGGGCCCGCTGCTCCGGGGCGGCCTTCTTGTTGCCGCTGTCGATGTCGAGGCCGGTGCTCGCCCGCTCGTTGGCGGCGCGCAGCTTCAGCAGGAAGCCTCGGAAGCTGCTCAGCGCCTTGTCGGTGTCCACTCCGGGGAACAGGCGGTCCAGCACCCGGCTCATGGGGGGCTCGGGCTGCTCCCGCAGCAGCTCCAGGAGCCGTTCCAGTCTTTGCCGCTGCACCCCCTTCAGCTGCTGCGTCAGGGTCTCCAGGGCGGCTAGCACTGCTCGGCATGGCTCCCGGCTCATGGACGGCCTCCCGCCAGACGCTGGTGCATGGCCTGGGCAAGGGCCAGCGCGAAGCCGGGCTTGTCCCGGCTCTCCCGGTAGCTCTTGCCGCGGTGGGTGAACCACTGGCGTTGCTCCAGGCCCTGCATGTCGTGGATGGCCGGGTCGAGCCGCTCCAGCATCACCAGGAAGAGGACCGGGTAGTCGCCCAGCAGCACCGGCAGCTCCTCTCCGCGGATGAACCCCGACCCAAGAAAGGCTGGGGAGAGAAACAGCAGCCCGGCCGCAATGGCATCCGGGTTGGAGGCTAGGGCCTGGCGGATGCGGGCCAGCCAGTCATCGCCGAGGTCGATCCGGCGGTCCGACCAATGCTGGAAATCGAAGAGGGTCGAGATACGCAGATGAGAAAGCAGCCTGTCCCGCAAGCTGTCCACCAGCTCTTGGTCGGCGCGGGCGTAGGACTCGAAGATCCGGATCAGGGGCTTGCGGTGGGGCATCAGTGGCTCCCGGTCGTTGCGGCGTGACCTGAATCCCAGCAGAATCTCGTGATTTTAGAAACGTTAAAAAACGTTATATCTAACGTTGCGAGTCATGATTCAAAATGGGGACGAGCCCTATCGCCGTTTAGGCCGGTGGGCGTGGGTGCGTCGAACAGTACGCTTGGCGGGGCAGCCGGGAACGGGAGCTCTAAGTCCAGATCCGCCGAGGCGGATCTGGACTAGCCAAAAAAGGCCAGGGTCTCCGACCTGGGTAGCGGCAGGGCCCAGGTCTCGGGGTGCCGGTCGAGCAGGGACTGGTGCAGGTGGCGGGCGAGAAAGCACTTCGTTTGATTTCGTGATGAATGGGACAGGCATCTCTTGGGAGCCACCCAGGGAAAACGCACGAAATTCAACGCAGCCAGCTTTGTAAAGTCACTGAAAAACAATTTCTTATAGCCCTTTGTTAGAAATCGCCGGACTGCTCGCCCATCCTGGTCCATGATCGCGTGGGTACTTGCAAGCGATCCCAAAACAGATCGTTGAGGCAGGAGGAGACTACGTGCTGGCGCTGAAGGGAAATCACGAGACACTTTCGAGAAAAGTCGAAGAGACCTTTGAGCAGGCAGATAAGCTCGGGTACGACGGCTACGATATCGACTACTTTGAAACACAAGAATCCAATCGAGGTCGAAATGAAGTGCGCCGCCATTGGATTCTCCCGATCGCCGAAGCGCAGATCGACACCGCTGAATGGGTAGGTCTTAACACCATCGGAATGGTCGAAAGTCAACGAACTGCGCGACGGGTATACCTGGGGGCTGCGCAGCAGCGAGCTGGTGGGGGTACGGGTCCGCCACACCGACGGCGAGCGTCGACAGCTGCGCATCGACCAGGGCAAGGGCGGCAAGGACCGTCTGGTGGACTTCGGTGAGCAGCTGCTCTTGGCGCTGCGCGAGTACTGGCGCCGTTTTCGCCCCGGCGACTGGCTGTTCCCGAGCGCCCATGCGCTCGATACCCACATCAGTGAGTCTTCCGCCTGCAAGGTCCATGCGGCGCGCGAGCGTACCGGCATCGAGAAGCTGGGTGTCAAGTGGTGGGTGTCCACAGACGCACACAGACGCACACAGACGCACCTTCGGGGATCGTCTCTAGGCAACTGTGCATGACCGCCGGGCCTGCAGTATGAACAGGAGGTCGATAGATCGGCGCCCGATAGGTGGGTGTCCCCGATTTCTCTTTCCTTGTTGAGCCGGCATTTCGGCGCGCGACGGCATGGCTCCCAAACGCGGAGCGCTGTGTCTGGAGGGGCCAGCATTCCTCACCGGGATGACGAGCCCTCGCCCCACGGTGACAAATGCGGGCAACGACTCCGGAATCGCGCCAGGCCCGTACTGTCCTGGGGGTAAGCATCGGGGGGGTCAAGCCCGGCGCAGGAGGGCGATCCACCGCGCCAGATTCAGGAGACTGGCAAGCGATCCCGCGACATAGGTCAAAGCCGCAGCACGCAGGATGCGCTTCACCGCGGCTTCGTCGCTCGGCTCGATGTAGCGACCCGCCTTGAGGATCGGCAAGGCCTTGCCGAAGCTGGCGTCGAGCTCCACGGGCAAGGTCACCAGGTGAACCAGGGTGGCGCTGGCCATGCTCGCCAGCCCGATCGCTCCCATCGCCAGGCCGGAGACGGGGCTTCGGGTGACTAGTGCGGCGATGGGCACCAGCATCATGGCGCCGGCCCCCACCTGCTGCGCTGTTTGGGCCACCCTCACCATACGGTGGCGAAGAGCAAGCATCGGCTCTCCGCGGTGGTGTTGGAGCGCATGGCCGACCTCATGCGCTGCGGTTGCCACGGCGGAGAGCGACCGGCCGGCGAAGTTCTCGGGGCCCAGGTATACCGTGCGATTCTCCGGGTCGTAGCGGTCCGTGCCCCTCTCTGTTTGCTCGACCCTCACGTCGCTGACGCCGAAGCGGCCGAGCAGGTGCTGGGCAAGCTCGGCGCCGCTGCCGGGAATCCGATCCAGCTGCGCTGCGTAGCGCCGGAACGTGTAGCGCGCCCACCATTGTGGCCCCAGGACCACCAACAGTATCAGGACGATGACGAAAAGGATGTTCATTTCGGAGCCCGGGATGCCGCAAGTACCCTGTTTTACCTAATTGATTATGCCGGTTCGGCAATACCGGGTGGAACAGGGTACCCGTAGAGTCTACGCGATAGCAATGCACGCGAAGATACCGCTCCGACAGGATCCTACCGCCGAACAGGCGATGCCAGCGCTCGACCACCTCCTGCGTCGACCAGGACTCGGCCAACGGCTGATCCACGTACAGCACGAGGTGGTGTGCGACGCCATAATCGAGTAGCCGCAAACCTCAGCACATCCAGGCGGCCAAATTGACCCATAACCGCGTCAACCACTCCTGCAGGGGCACCCTCGTCGACCAGCTCCGTTCGAAAGTGTTGGCATCCCGGCATTTGCGCCATCAACGCCTGGCCAGCCTCGACCGAAGCGCATACTCGCCGGGCACAACGGCTGCGGGCTCACAGCCCAGTCGCTGGCTGTAGTCGACCAGCGAAGCTTCGAGATCCCGGGTCGAGATGGCGAGGTCGACTCGTTTCATAGCAAGCTCCTTATGAAACCGATTCGTTCGGATTGCTGGCGGTAAATGCAACCCTCATTCGAGGTGTTTCAGCTACTTCACATCCGGTTCCGACCGGTTGGGAAATGAGATCTCCAGCACCACGCAATCGTCTTCCTTTCTAAAGGGCCCATGAACCTCCCCGGGCGGCCGACTCGCGTAGTAGCCCGTCTCCAGCCAGGTCCCGAAAGCTTCATCGAACAGCCGGCCACTGACCACGAAGACCTCCTCGGGATAGGTGTGGCTCTTCGGTCCGAATCGGCGGGTGTCCGCACGCGGAAAAAAGCGTGTCAGACGGGTGTATTCCCCGGTCTCCGGATCGATGCTCAGGGTCAGCTCCTCGGCGACACCTTCGAGTCCCTCGATGGGTTGCCATCGATCGCGCTGATCGGGGGAAAGCGGATTCCAGTAGAATGTCGGGGCCGTACTTGTGCCACCCGGAACATCGCAGCACCGAGCAGGGCGATCGCGGCAAAGTGGGCAATCCAGGCCCAGGTGCCGACAGCGCCCCAGTCAATGCGCATGACTTGAAGATCCACCAGCACTACTCCCGCAATGGCGAGTGCGCCGCCAGTCAATTGGGTTGCCCCGAGTACGATCAACCCGGGACGGGTCGCGACCCGCAGCTGGATAAGAGCGCCGAGCGCCGGTGTCAAATACGCCACGCTGTACATGCGTGCGTGCAACGAGTCGAGCGGCCAGGGCCAAAAGGATGAAAAGATCGCGGGAAGGGCCAACAGGCCGGCGCCATAGGTACCCAGCGCCAGCACTTGCCCCATCAATAGAATTCGAGTCTTCCTGCCCGAATCGAAGCTAGCCGGGACAGACCGATGGCGGTAGATCCACAGATGAAACAGGGCATTCACGGGTATACCGACATAAAGGACGAACCAGAGCAGGATGCTGGAGAGCGGACCGTCGAAACGGTCGAAATAGAGGATGGACACCGTTAGCACGACGAAAGTGAACAGGGCGATCATCGGCGTGACCGTGCGCGCCGGTACCCAGCGTCCATAGGCCACAAGCGAGAAGGCGGATACCATGGAGCCGAGATAGACCGCACCCAGAAAGCGCGCATTGAAAGGCTTGAGCGTCCACGGCCACATGGGTGCCGTGATATCGGGAAAGAAGAACAGACCCCCGCCGGCGACGATCAGTACGCCGACCTCGATCGCCGTTACCCAGCGCAAGAACGGCGATATGGTCTCGTGCTCGGTTTCCACCGACGTCTTCGCGCGTTCCGGCTTCTGGACGTCAGATGGATTCCCGAAACCCAGATATGCGGCGACGATTGCTTCCAGGCCATGCAACCAGACATCGTGCCCGTGTATGGGCATCACCGAGAAGAGAGTACTGGTATGGGGAAACATCCCGAGAATCGTCAGAGCTCCCAGCACGACCGCCAACCCGCGGCAATAGGCCCGCGAAGAGCTGTATCGCCTGTGAGCGATAAGACCGAAGATTCCGGCTACCAAGTGAAACAGGTTATGGATCGCATTGACCGGAAACAGTCCGAGTAAATATCCGTGACTGTGCTCGATCGCGAGGTGGTGGGCATCGTCCGGCACCGGCATCAGTGTGATTCCCGGAAGGAAACCTCCTATAGCGGCAAGGACGAAGGCAATCCCCATGACTAGAGCGAAATACTGGCATAATGACTTGTTCAACGTCTTTCCCCCTTGATCTCAATTCGTTGGATTGACGCTGCCCGGCGAGCCGGATCATCCCCGACAGACCCGGCTCTTTCCTGACGTAAGCGTATCTCCCATGCCGAGGATCAGATCCACTGGCTCGTCCAGATAGTCTTCGAAGGTCAGCAGGTCGTCTTCAATGCATTGAATCGGGAGTTTGCCGGCGGTTTGCCGTAGCTGACCGAGCAGCTCCGCGCTGGAATCAATCGCCAGCACGCGATATCCGGCACTGGCCAGCGGAACTGCGTGTGCGCCGAAGCCCGCGCCCAAATCGACCGCGATGCCCACGGGAGATGCGTCAATCAATATCATTCATTGTCGGATTCTCTTGATGTTCCAGGTTTTCTGATTCTAGACGTCGGTGAGCGCCTGCCAGCGCTCACACACATCGATGCCGCGCAGGTACAGACTCCGGAGCATCGCCGAGGCATCGATCATGTCCAGGACCATGGGGGAGCGCTCGCCGAAGATGGGGCCGTCATACAGGGCCAGTACCTCCTCGATTTCATCGATCCCGAGAGGAATAGGAATTCGCTTTCAGCCGCCGAAGGCGAACCGGAGGCCAGCGGCCCGGAAACTGCGCCCCGCGCCGGTCTGCGACTACCTGTGCGGCACGAAACCACACTCTATCCCCCGTGATGAAGCCGTGGAGGGCCTGAAAAGGCCCTGCTTGACGGCGGTGCGCAATTTCCTTGATTTCCAGCCGATTTTAGCTTGATCGGGCCTCACGTCAAGGCTTGCGGTCAGGCGACGGCGGGGAGTGGCTCGTAGGTCAGTGGGATCTGGCCGTTGACTGGCCAGTCATCGTCGTCAAGCGTATCCTCCCCCGATAAGGATCAGCGAAACATATAGAACTCATTGAAAACACGAGAAACTCTTTCGTGTACGGTGAGCCGCCGCCTCGCTACAGCAGGTGGTCGCGCTTAGGGGCCGGTCAAGGTGACTTGAAGGGCGTCGAGAATTTGACTTTGCCGGGCATCGGGGCGAGGCAGCCCGGTGATCGATTGGTCGCCAATGGTGTAATGCTGTAAACACAATCTCGAGAGCGCCGACAAGGCACTGTCGGCAGTCTCCGCCTCGGCGTTGGTGTCGGTCGTGCCAAAGACGCTGCGTAGACGTTGCTCCATCAGACGCAGGACTTTCAGCGCCAGCATGGCAATCAACACATGGCCGCGGGTCCGGGATTCATTGCGCACAAAGATCGGGCGAAGCTCAAGAAAGGCGGTTTTCAGCCGGCGGAAATTGCGCTCGACCTCTTGCAAGTCTTTATAGCGATCATGCACATCTTGTCCGCTCAACTGGGCAGCGGGCACATCGGTCTCGATGCAATAGCAGCCATCCAGTGGGGCCGCGTCCTGCTTGGCCTGCTCATCGATGCGAAGACGAATCTCGCGCTGCTCCAAGCTCAGCTCGACAAAGGTCGAGAGACTGAGGTGCCTCAAGCAGCGCTTCCGCGCTCCGTTGTGGCTCGGCCGTTAGGGGGTATGGGAGGCATGGGAATCCAGGCTAGCTGCTGTTCGCCGGCCGCACGCCGCTCTACACGCTCAGCTTGAACAACATCCCCATTCTCGGGACCGCGGCCGACCGCTTACAGCAGCAGGCGGACAGGACCGCGGACTCTGGTGCGAGGTCCCGACTTTCCAAACGCGCGTTGCGATTGCCGAGCGGACAAGAACCTGACTAGGTCAGCGTCACCGCTTCTCAGAGCCGCTCGAGCCCTGTTTCTGCTGAGGAAACTCGAACGCCACCCGCCACTTCGAATCCAAGCGCAGACGCGCGTCGAACTTCTTCCCCGACTTGCTCTTGAATCCCTTCAGCAACCCCGTCTTTCCTTTGCCGATCAAGGCATGGACCTGTTTCTCGGTCAGCCGCTTTGCGCCAATTTCCTTCCACACCACGAAGTCACAACCCTCGCGGAAGCGATTACAGCCAAAGCCCCGCTTGCCCTCGATGATGCGGCCCTGACCGCACTTGGGGCAGGAGAGCGGTTCCGGCGCGGGCCCCGTGGAGGCTGAGACCGAGGGTTGTTCTGCCGCGCCTTCGGCCGGGTCCCTCGCCGTATCGCCGCCGGGCAGCGTGGCTTTTCGCGGCCCGTCAGCGAAGTCGAATTCCACCCTCAGCCCTTTTCCCAGTTTCAGCGCCGCCGCGAAGGGCCTGCCCGCCTTGGAGGTGAAGCCCTCGATCCGCCCGGTGCGCCCCTCCCGGAGTAGCTGCTCGACCTGCTTCTTGGAGACCTCGCGGCCCGCGACCCGCTTCCAGATGGTGAAGCCGCAGCCGTCCCGGTAGCGGCTGCAGCCGTAGGCCCTCGCGGTCTCGACGATCTCGCCCTCTTTGCAAAGGGGGCAGCCTCCCAGGCCTGCGGGCATCGCGTTCCCGGGTCTCCCGCCCTGTTGCTTGCGCCCGCCCCGGTGCTTCCTGGCCGCAGCGGCCTGCTCGGGGGAGAGCGCCGAACTCTGCGCAACCTGGGGGATGAGCTCCCGGACGAAACCGACGATGTCGCCGTAGAAGGCTCCGGCCGCCCGTCTGCCCTCCTCCACCTCCTTGAGCTGATGCTCCCACTCGGCGGTCAGCTCCGGGCTGCTCAGCGGCTCGGCCACCAGGCCGATCAGGGCTCGCCCCTTCTCGGTGGCACGCAGCTGCTTGCGCTCGCGCTGAACATAGGCGGTACGGATCAGCTTCTCGATAATCTCGGCGCGGGTGGCGGGCGTGCCCAGCCCCGTCTGCTTCATAGCTTCGGCTAGGGCGTCGTCGTCGATCTCGCGTCCGGCGTGCTTCATCGCTGCAAGGAGCGTGGCATCCGTGTAGGGCTTGGGCGGCTGGGTCTCCTTTTCCAGCACATCCATGGCCTTGACGTGTACAGTCTGGCCCTCCTCCAGGGGCGGCAGACCCTGACGGTCGTCTTCTTCATTGCGCCCTTCGCTACGGGCTCCCTGCCCTTTCGCCTCGCCCGGCTCGGCCTGCTTCCAACCCGGCTCGAGAACCACAGAACCCTTGGCCACGAAGGTGGCACCGCCGATGTCGAGGGTCACCACCGTCTCCTCAAGCACCTGGTCGGGGAGAAAGACACCCGTGAAGCGATCGACGACCAAATCGTAGATCTTCCGCAGGGTTGCCGGCAGGCTCTGGGGCGGTGACCTGCCGGTGGGCAGGATGGCGTGGTGGTCCGTGAGCTTGGTCTGGTCGACGTAGGCCTTACCCAGCTTGTGTCCGTCTCTAAGGCGTTCCAAGGCCACGGGCGCCTGCGGGTGATCCAGCTTCTCGAGGATGCCGGGCAGCTGCGGCACCATGTCCTCGGCGATGTGCCGGCTCTCGGTGCGCGGGTAGCTGATGAGCTTGTGGGTCTCGTAGAGGGCCTGGGCGTACTCGAGTGCCTGGGCGGCGGTGAAGCCGAAGCGCCGGTTGGCATCGCGTTGCAGATTGGTCAGGTCGTAGAGGGGCGGCGGGCGGTTGCGGCGGATCTTCTTCTCGATCTTGCGCACGGTGCCGGTCGGGTTCGGGCTGAGCGCCCGGTGCAGGCTCTCGGCCTCGGCCTTGTTGTCGATGCGAGTCTGGCCCTTATGGCTGTACTTGGCGGTGAAGCCCTCTTCGAGGGTCGCCACCAGCTCGTAGAAGAAGGCCTTGCGGAATCTGGCGATCTGCGCATCCCGTTGGACGATCATGGCAAGCGTCGGTGTCTGCACCCGCCCGATGGTGCACAGCACCCGGTTGTGCACCGTGTAGGCGCGGGTCAGGTTCATGCCCACCAGCCAGTCGGCCTGGGCCCGCACCCGCGCCGCCTGAGCCAGGTCGTCGTAGGCGCTGCCGGGCTGCAAGCGGCGAAAGCCCTCCCGGATGGCCTCGTCGGTCAGACTGGAGACCCACAGTCGCTGGACCGGAATCCGGCAGCGGGCATGCTCGTAGATCAGGCGGAAGATGTTCTCCCCTTCCCGTCCGGCGTCCGTGGCGCAGACGACCTGCCGGGTCCCAGGATCGTTGATCAGTCGCTTGACCACCTGGAACTGCTTGGCGGTGGAACGCTCGGTCTTGAGCTGCCAGTGCTCCGGCACCATGGGCAGCTGGTCGGTCGCCCAGCGCCCGCTCCACTGGGGTCCGTAGTCGTCCGGCTCGGCGAAGTGCACCAGGTGCCCCAGCGCCCAGGTGATCACATAGCCGTTGCCCTTCAGATGGCCCTCGGCCTTCCCGCGGGCGCCGAGCACGCGGGCGATGTCGCGCGCCACGCTCGGTTTCTCGGCGACGACGACGATGCTCACTGCGGTTTCGGGCCACGGTCGACCGCCCAACCGAAAGAGGTTGAGTCGATGAACCAGCGCTGCGCGGGCACGATGGGGACGGTCATTCTTGTGGCTGCCTGTGAGGAGATCTCAATTATCCCAGGGCCCCGGATGCCCGTCGACGGATCGCGGCCGCCGAAACGGGGCAAACCTGAGAAGGTCTATCTCACCGTGGGTGAGCGTCCCGCTATCCACAGTAAACCGCCACTATGGAAGGGCGCGGCGCTCGTGACCGGGCTCCGCCATGCGGTTCTTGGTGGTTCCGGTCGAGAGGTCCTACTGTCGCCAGTGTTTGAGCAGGGCCTCGACGTGCTACGGCTTCAGCGAGCGGTTATTCATCCCCCGAAAGCCGAGGGTATGGAGCTGATCGGCGATCAAGGCGAGCTAAAAAATGGACATCCATGTTTTGGAGGCCCCGAGGTAGTGATGGGCCTCCATCAGGGCCTGGAAGCGTTCCTCTTCATGCGCTGCAACGGTTTGTAGGACAATCTCTCGCAGGTTCAAGCGCCGGGCCTTGGACAGGGGGATGTCGAGCGCTGTTATACCCATCCTGGCCGGGCGTTGTCCGGAATCGATGGCAACTCCATGTTGAGACGGAAAATCTTGGATAGAACCGCTTCGCCTTGGCGGACAGTACCGTTCACCTGTCCAGCGCCAAAACGCTTGTCCGGGCTTTTTGAATATCCCCTGTTCGCCCCGAACGTTACGTCGTCGGTGCTACGCCTGCGCGTGCTCCGCCCATGCAGCGGCCCCGATCACCGTGGCATCATCGCCGAGCTTGGCGACGACGACCTCGAAGGCGTCCCGATACGCCGGCATCACCCGGGCCCTCGCGGACTGCTCCACCTCCTCGCGAAAGAGGTCCGGGATGGCCTCCACCAATCCACCGCCGAGCACCAGGCACTCGGGGGCGAGAAGGTTTATGGCACCGGCGCACGCCCAGCCGATGAGGCGCGCCGCATCGCGCAGAATCCTTTCCACGGCCTTGTCACCTCTCTTGACCGATGCGGCCAACACACCGCTTCGTATATTCGACAAATCGGTTCCAGCTGCTGCGAGCAGACTCGGCGCTTCGCCGCGATAGGCGGCCGCAGCGGCTGCGGCAGAAACGGCGAGTCGGCTTGCCATCGCCTCCAGGCAACCGCGTTGCCCGCAGCCGCACAATGGTCCCTGCGGATCGATCGGAACATGACCGATCTCCATACAGGAGCCGCTCTTCCCACGCAAAAGGTTTCCTTCGTACACGCACCCGCCGCCTATCCCGGTGCCCGGAAAGACACCGAGAACACAGCGCGCATCACGTGCTGCGCCAAAACGATATTCCCCGTAGACCCCCGCATCCACGTCGTTGACGACGACCGCCGGACAACCAAAAGCATCTTCCAGGCGCTCGCGCACGGGCGTGTTCTTCCAGCCGAGATTCGGCATCTCCAATACCGTCCCCGCATCCAGATCGAGAGGGCCGGGACAGCCGACACCGATGCTTGTGAGCTGCTTCGGAGGCACACCCGCTTGATTGAGCGCCGCCCGTATGGTCTCGATCATCCGGCTGAGGCCCGCGTCCTTCCCGCTTTGCGCCCGTGTCCTCTTGCGTTTTCGGCCGCACACGCGAAAACTCTGATCGAGCACCGCAACCAACATGTTGGTGCCTCCCAAATCGACACCCACCCGGTACTTCTTATCATTCGTCTTCTTTGCCATGAGCGGTTACCCTTGTACTGTCCGCCGCATCCCCTTGCGTGACTCACGCAGTCAGCCGTCGAGAGATCTCCGAGACCTTGTAGGGCAGCTTCTCCACCGCGTCGACGATGGTATAGCTTGCCGCCCAGTACATGTGCGGCAGGTAGTCCTGAGCTTCCCTGTCGATAGTGAGGGATAGGAATTTGCTTTCAGCCGCCGAAGGCCGAGCGGAAGCGAGCAGCCCGGAAATGGCCCCTCATGCCCGTGTGTCACGACCTGTGCTGCACGAAACCACCTCAATCCCGCGTTGTGAGGCCGTCGCGCGCCGGATATTCCCCTCCGGACGGCTGTGTACTCAAGTCCCTTGACTTTCGCCCGATTTTAGCTTGATCGGGCCTCGCGTCAAGGCTTGCGGCCAGGCGATGGCGGGCAGGGGCTCGTAGGACAGGGGGATCTGGCGCAAAGAATTGGAAAGAACTGGAGAAAGAACTGGACACCCACTTCTTGGGAGCCATCCGAAAGCGGGGCCGCACGTGCCTGCTCGTGCCCCTATCTGGGGTGTTCAGTGACTCCAACTCGGAGAAATGGCGGCCAAAGCGGGCCAATCGGCAAGAATGAGGGGTTGGACGGGAAACCGGCCAAGGGCTTCCCCTCGATTCTCTATCGGGCATGGTTACGAAATTTCGGGGGGACAGCCGAGGGCGCTCAGCTGGGAAACAGCCGCCGGCAGGCGCGGATGCCGCGCGCCCAGCGCTGACCACCTCGCTGGCAAACCCGCTCGACATGCTCGGCTTGGCCGATCCAGCTACAGAAGTGGGTCTCGAAGTCCTTAATCAGCTGCAGCCAGGCCGCTCGGGTGATGCCGATCCGCTCCAAGATCGGCGGCAGATCCTCGCCGATGGCCCCGAGCTTGTCGTCGCGCACCGCCCGTCCGGTCCAGTTGACCAGCTCCAGGTAGTCGGCGAGGTGGAAGGGCGGCCCCTCAAGCCCGCCCTCGCGTGCACCGCCCACAAAGGGGTACAGCTCGGGTGGCTGCGTGGGAGACGGCGCGACGTCTTCGGTGTTCTCGTCATCAGCCGAAGACTCGGAAGCGGTCTGCAAGGTCCGAATGCGCCGCTGGACGGAGGTGTAGTCGGAATCCTCGGGGGTCTCGGCAATGGCGGCGCGCACGGGGTTGAGGTCCACCTAGGCGAGACACGCAAGCACCGCGCTCTCGTCGAGCAGGGCCTGGGACTTGAATCTGCCTTCCCAGAAGTGCCCCGTGCACTGGTCCTCCTCGTTGGCCTTGCGCGCAATGTGCTCATTGAGGCAACGCATGAACCAGCTAGCAAGAATACAGACACCCATCCTTTGGCCTACCATGACCATCCTTGACTGCTAGAGCGGGGATTGCCCCATTTCAAGGACGAGCCGTTTTCCGAGTGGCGTTTGCGCCCCGAGCGCCGTGAGTTTGCGGCACAACTGCTCCTGGGCGGCACGGCGTTTAGGCTGCTGCAGGGGCTCCAAGCGGACAGTGACTGCCTCGGCGGTGCTGCGCACCCAGCCGTGGCAACGGGTGATCGCACAGAAGAGGTCGACGACCTCGTTGTGGTGATCGTAATACCCCCGCAGCCACTCGACCATCTGCGTGCGGGCATTCCATACCCCGGCGGTGACGAAGTCGAACAGGTATTTCCCCTCGTTGTCGATTTGTTTGAACGAGCGGTAGTTCTGCAGGGTCGAGACGTCCACGCGCTCGGGTAAGCGACCCTTGTCTTCAGACGAGCTTGAACCCGGGGTGGTAATGGGCCGGATGGCGCTCCTGAAGCAGAACCAGGCCCGGTTGGCCCAGGCCGCCAAGGGGCCAGTGCTGCCATCAGATAGGGAGGCAGTGATGATATTGGTTGATTTGATCAGGCATCCGAACAGCGGTTTGCAGCAGATTGCGCACCGGCTCAAGGGCAAAGGACTCGATCTTGAGTCGCCGCGCTGCCTATCGGCTATTTCGTCGCCCAGGAGACGCAAGCGTACTGCCCGCGCTGTGCCGATCGACCTGTCTTCCTAGCCGAGGAGCTACACCAGCTGCTACCGCCCGGTGCCCGCTACGGCTACGATGTCATGGCGCACGTGGGAGCGGCGCTGTTTTTGGCATCGCCGCAACGGGAAAGAGATTCGACACGAGCTCGGCGAGAAGAGCATCGATATCTCCCTTCGGGAGATCGATTACCTGGGCAGGCGATTTATCGTCTATCCGCCAAGAACTTTGTCGTTGGCGCTCAACATCTGAAACGAATGCGGCCGGGCGTCGATACAATTGAAACAACAAACGTCGACTCGGATATCGGATTGAAACAGGACGGCGCGAAACTGTCTCCACACAAACAACAGGAGACTGATCATGACCAAGTCCAGAAGCATTTTTTCGCCGTGCCCACGGCCCTAGCGCTGCTGGCCACCCTGACGACCAGCGCTTCGGCTGTTGGCGAATTGCGTGGCTGGACCTCACCGGATCGCGAGGAGCTCGTCGAAACCGGCTCTGGGACCCTCGTCCGCCCAGCCAAGCCCCGCCCGAGGACGATGACTGGCCGGTCAACGGCCAGATTTCGCTGACTTACGAGCCTCTACCCGCCATGGCCTGACCTTTTTTGAGCCTTGACGCGAGGCGGGATCGGGCAAAAATCGGGCGGAAATCATGGCAATTGGCCACACAGCCGTCAAGCAGGGCCCTTTCAGGCTCCGGGCGGCCGCATCACGGGGGATTGAGGATGGTTTCGCGCAGCACAGGTGGTCGCAGACCGGCGCTGGACGTTGTCTTGGGGGCGCTGACCTCCGCTCCGCCTTCGGCGGCCGAAAGCAAATTCCTATCCCTATCCCTGATTCGTTGTCCCCCTGTGGCGGAGAGATGCGCTTCTTGGCTGTGATCGAGGAGACCGAGGTCATCGAGCACATCCTGCGCCACCTCGGGCTCTGGGACCCGCGCCCACCCGGCCAGACGCCGCCCGGAGACGACGACCGGCCCGTCAACGGCCAGATCCCCCTGACCTACGAGCCGCTGTCCGCCATCGCCCGATTCCAAGCCTTGACGTGAGGCGAGATCGGGCTAGAATCGGGCGCCAGTCAAGGAAATCGAGTACACAGCCGTCCGGCGAGGCACATCCGGCTCGCGGCGGCCTCAGCATGGGGGGATTGAGGATGGATTCGTGCGGCACAGGTGGTCGCAGACCGGCACGGGGCGTTGTTTCCGGGCAGCTGGCCTCTCTTCCGCCTTCGGCGGCTGAAAGCAATTTTCTATCCCTATCCGTGGCTGAAAGCAAATTCCTATCCCTCAATCTCACGTTCAAGGTAACTGCGAGCGGTTGTGACACCGAGGGCATCCGTAAGCATGGCCGACCGGGCACAGCGTCATAGGGACCGCATGCAACGCAAGAAGGCTGCGATCGACGCCGCCATTCAACGCGCCGATCGGGACCAGGGTCTGCTATTGGTGCTCACCGGCAGTGGCAAAGGAAAGTCCAGCTCAGCCTTCGGCATGGTCGCGCGCGCCCTGGGTCACGGTATGCGGGTCGGAGTGGCGCAGTTCATCAAGGGTCGGACCGATACGGGCGAAGAGGCATTCTTTCGCCGTCAACCCGGCGTGATCTGGCATGTGCTTGGCGAAGGCTTCACATGGGAAACGCAGAACGTTGCGCAGGATACCGAGACTGCGCAACGGGGTTGGGCCCTGACACGGGGGCTGTTGCACGACCCGACCCTCGGACTTGTCGTGCTCGATGAGCTCACCTATCCGCTGAAATACGGTTGGCTGGAACTGCGAGCCGTGCTGGATGATCTGGCGGCCCGCCCGCCGATGCAGCATGTCGTGGTTACCGGTCGCGCGGCGCCCGAGACGCTTATTGATGCGGCCGATACGGTGACCGAGCTACGCGACCTCAAACACGCTTTTCGCGCAGGCGTGCGTGCGCAAAAGGGGCTCGATCTGTGACTGCGCGCAGGTGCCCGGCGCTCTTCATCGCAGCGCCCGCCTCCGGCCAGGGCAAGACCACCGTGACTGCGGCGTTGGCCCGTCACCATCGCAACCAGGGGCGCAGGGTGCGCGTGTTCAAGACCGGCCCGGATTTCCTCGACCCGATGATCCTGGAGCGGGCTTCGGGCACCCCGGTCTATCAGCTCGACCTGTGGATGGGCGGCGAAGACCACTGCCGCAAGCTCCTGTACGAGGCGGCAGATGGAGCCGATCTCATCCTCATTGAAGGCGTGATGGGGCTGTTTGACGGCGATAGCTCCAGCGCCGATCTCGCCACGCTATTCGGCATCCCGGTGCTCGCCGTCATCGACGGCTCCGCCATGGCCGAGACCTTCGGCGCCGTGGCGCACGGGCTTGCTACCTATTGCTCGGGGCTGCCCTTCGCCGGTGTGTTCGCCAACCGCGTCGCGGGCGATCGTCACTACCGGTTGCTCGTCGAAAGCCTGCCGCGAGGAGTGACCCCCTTCGGTTGGCTGGCGCCGGATGCGGAGATCGCCTTTCCCGCGCGCCACCTCGGCCTTGTGCAGGCCACCGAGATCAGCGACCTGGACAGCCGCATCGCGTGTGCCGCCGCTGCGCTCAAACGCACGAGCGATGCTTTGCCGCCACCGGTGACCTTCGCTGCCCCGGCGCAGTCCTCGGTCGCACCGCTACTGGAAGGCGTGCGTATCGCGGTGGCGCAAGATGATGCATTTGCTTTCCTGTATCGCGCCAACCTCGAGTTGCTGTCCGCGATGGGCGCAGAACTCGTGATGTTCTCGCCGCTCGGTGATGACACGTTGCCGCTCGCTGACGCGCTCTACCTCCCCGGCGGTTACCCGGAGCTGCACTTCCAAGAGCTGGAGGCCAACGAAGCCATAAAGGTCTCCATACGCGCCTTTCACGCCGAAGGTCGTGCCATCATAGCCGAGTGCGGTGGCATGTTGTATCTGCTCGAATCGGTGACCGACGCCCAGGGCCGACGTACCGAGATGGTCGGGGTACTCCCGGGCTGCGCGACCATGCAGAACAAGCTCGCCAACCTCGGATTGCACGGCATCGGCCTGCCCGAGGGCCCGTTGCGCGGCCACACCTTCCATTACTCACGGATGGAGAGTCCCCTTGCCCCCATTACTTGGAGTGAAGGCGCGCGCGCCGGGCGCCGCGGTGAACCGGTCTATCGCGCCGGCCGGCTGCACGCCTCGTATCTGCATCTGTACTTCCCCTCAAACCCGCTTGCGACGGCGCGGCTGTTCGCACCGTCGCATGTCATACCGCCAGCGTAACCTAAGGAGACCACTATGCACATCGAACCCGGTTACATCGCCCATGCTAAGGTCTTGCTCGCCAATGTATCGGCCGTCGGCGTATTGAGCTATTACGCCACGGACCTGCTCCGGCGGCCACGGGATGTGGTCCGCACGCTGCTCGCTGCCCTGTTCTTCTCGCTGTTCATGCAGAGTTTCCACGTCAGCGTGGGGCCGTCCGAGTTGCATTTCGTCGGCGCCATGGCCATCTATCTCACACTGGGTTTCCTGCCCACCCTGGTCGGCTTTGCCCTGGGGCTGCTGTTGCAGGGCCTGCTGTTCGACCCCATGGATCTGCCACACCTCGCGGTCAATTCACTGTCCTTAATCCTGCCGTTGATCGCGGTGCACTACACCCTGGGCCGTAAGCTGCGGGACGAGGCTAGCGGTCGGCGCGTCAGTTGGGCCACCATCCTCCGGCTCGATGCCATGTACTACAGCGGTGTCACCATCATGGTTGGCTTCTGGCTGCTTATCGGCGACGTGGCCACGCCCTTCGCCGCCTGGGCGGCCTTCGCGACTTCGTATCTGGCCATTGTCGCCTTGGAGCCCCTCGTTACCTACGGCGCTGTGCGTCTCCTGAAGCGTTTTGAGCACATCCGCCTGGTGAACACGTGCTTCGCGGTAAAGCCACTCACACTGGCGGACTGAGCTTGGGCAAGGTGTGGTTCGTCGGCGCCGGCCCGGGTGATCCGGATCTCATCACAGTCAAGGGCCGGGATCTGATCGCTCGTGCCGGCGCGATCCTCTATGCCGGATCGCTGGTGTCCGAGGCCGCCGTGGGCTGGGCCCCGGCAGACTGTGAGGTTGCGGATTCCAAGGGCATGACCCTGGAAACGATCGCTGCGTGGCTTATCGAAAAGGCACAGGCGCACCAAAGGGTAGTGCGCCTGCAGACCGGTGACCCTACACTTTATGGGGCGTTGATCGAGATGGTTCAACCACTGGACACGGCCGGTATCGAGGTCGGCGTGGTCCCCGGCATCTCCTCGGCCATGGCGGCGGCAGCAAGCGCCGTGGAGAGCCTGACCCTGCCAGAGGTTACACAAACCGTGATCCTCACCCGCGTAGCGGGCCGCACCCCGATGCCGGAAGGCGAATCGCTCAAGGAGCTGGCGCAGCATCACTGCACGCTGTGCCTTTTCCTGTCCATCACCTTGCTTAAGACTGTGCAAACCGAACTGCTGGCGGCGGGCTGGCGTGGGGACGCGCCGGCACTGGTCGTATACAAGGCAAGCTGGCCTGGAGAGGAGGTGGTCATTCGCGGCACGCTCTCGGACATTTGCGAAAGATGCCGCGCCGCGAAGATCACTGCCCAGGCCATGATCATCGCCAGTCCCACGCTGGGCGCCCGCCACTGGCAAACCCTTAAGAGATCCAAACTCTATGACGCCGCCTTTACCCACCGCTTTCGCCGCGGCATCAAAACGGAATCGGGGGAGCAAACATGAAGGATAGCGTATTACTGGTCGGGCATGGCTCGCGTATCCCCGAGGGCAACCGCGAAATCGAAGAGCTCGCGCAGCAATGGCGCACACGCCGGCCGGACTGGCGGATCGACGTGTGTTTCGTTGAATTGGCCGAGGTCCTGTTGGACGCGGGTCTGGAGAAGGCCGCGCGCGGTGCACAGAGAGTCATCGTAGTGCCGTTGATTCTCAATGCGGCCGGGCATGTCAAAATGGAAATCCCGGAACACATCGAAGCGGCCCGCAGGCGATACCCGCAGACTCAGTTCGTCTATGTGCCCCATCTGGGCGCCTGCGATCCTATTCTCGCCATCCTGAAACGCAGACTGCACAAGTCCATGCGTGATCTGGACATGCCGGATCCCAAAACCACTGGTGTCATTCTGCTCGGCCGCGGTTCATCGGATCGTATGGCCAACGGCGAGGTGGCCAAGATGGCACGCTGGCTGAACGAAGCAGGCGACCATGAACTGGTGGACATTGCCTTCACCGGCATCACTTATCCGCGCCTGGAACGGGTGGTGCAGCGCCATGCCCGGCTGGGTATGACGCAGCTCGTGGTGCTGCCTTACTACCTGTTCACCGGCAGGCTGGTGGAGCGCATCAAGCGCCAGGTGGAGCACTTGAAGCAGCAGTATCCGCGCGTCCGCTTTGCCCGCGGCGAGCCTTTCGGCTGCGAGGAAGAGATCTTTGCATTGTTGGATCAGCATGTGGAAGAAGCGGGGCAGGATGCCGGGCATATGCCTTGCGATGGCTGTAAGTACCGGGAAATCGCGCGCGACCGCGGCCACGGTCACCCCGACCATCATCATGTCCGCCACCATGCAGGGGCGGCGCTCGCGACATGAGCAACACGATCACGGAACAGCTGACCCGAACGGGTCGGCAGATCGAGCACGATTCCTTTGCCATCGTCGACCGCGAGGCTGGGCCGCACGAGTACACCGCTGAGCAATGGTCCTTGGTGCAGCGCATGATCCATGCCACGGCCGACTTCGAGTTCAACGGCCTGACGCGTTTTCACCCGGATGCGGTGCGAGCCGGCGTGTCGGCCATCCTTGCGGGCAGACCGATCGTCGCCGACGTGGAGATGATTCTCGTGGGCGTGTCGTGGCCGCGCCTGGCCCACTTCGGCGTCGATATCCATCAGTTCATCAGCGACGAGGAGGTCATTGCAAAAGCCCGGGCGACGGATAGCACACGTGCCGCGCAGGCCATGCGCAAGGCCCATCGGCTGGGCCTGCTTGACGGTGGCATCGTCGCGGTCGGCAATGCACCCACCGCGTTGCTGGAGGTCATGCGTTTGATTCGTGAGGAAAAGGCGCGCCCGGCACTGGTTATCGCTATGCCGGTGGGCTTCGTCTCGGCCGCTGATTCGAAGGAGACCACTGGCCAGCTGGCAACCCCCCCCTGGATCATTACCCAGGGTCGCAAGGGCGGCTCGACGCTCGTGGTCGCGGCGATCCACGCGCTGCTAGCGCTGGCTGAGGCAAAAGCGAACGCGTAACGCAGCGGAGCATCCCGGATTTGAAAAAAAAAAAGCGTGAGCGCACCGGATTCACGACCGGTGCCTGCGCGGCCGCGGCGGCTCGCGCCGCCACGGAGGGGCTGGTCCACGGCCGGGTGGCCGACCGTGTGGAGTGCTTGCTGCCTAACGGTGATTTGGTTAGTTTCGCGGTGATCGACGGCCGCGTTGAGGGCAGCTGCGCCCATGCAGTGGTGATCAAGGACGCAGGCGACGACCCCGACTGCACCCACGGTGCCCATCTCACCGCCGATGTCTGCCTGCTGCCTGAGGTCGGGGAGGTGCGGCTCAAGGGCGGTTCGGGCGTGGGCATCGTCACCCTACGGGGTCTGGGGCTTGATGTGGGCGGCGCGGCCATCAATCCTGTGCCGCGTCGCAACATACACCACAACGTGTGTGCCGCTGCCGGCGCCTTGCTGGAGGATCAGGGTCTGGAAGTGACGATCTCCGTGCCCGATGGCGAAGCCATGGCGAAGAAGACGATCAATTCCCGACTGGGCATCGTCGGCGGCATATCCATTCTTGGTACCACCGGCATTGTGCGTCCTTATTCCACTGCCGCCTTCCGGGCCAGTGTCATCCAGGGCATCGAGGTGGCGTCCGCCCAGGGACAAGACACCGTGGTCCTCACGACCGGAGTGCGCACCGAGAAATTCGTCATGCGGGAACTGTCCCATCTGGCGCCAGCCTGTTTCGTACAGATGGGTGACTTCCTGCGCTACGCCCTCGACACCGTAGTCAAGGAAGGCATTCGCCATGTGGTGATCGGCGCCATGGTGGGGAAGCTCACCAAGATAGCCCAGGGCGAGACCGTCACCCATGCCGGGCGCGCCGAGGTCAATACCGATTTGCTCGCCGAGCTGGCCTGCGAGAGTGGAGCGCCGGTAGCGGTCTGTGAAGACGTCCGACGGGCTAAGACTGGCCGCTACGTGGCGGAACGCATGGCGGAGCTGGGCCTGTTCGACGCGTTCCATGACGCGCTGGCACGGCGCGTAGTGCAGACTCTCGGCGCGCGCTATCCAAACAGATTCACCCTGAAGGTGTTGGTGTGCGACTTCGAGGGCAACAAGATCGCCGAGGCGGCAGGCAATGAATCATGAGTGAGAACCCCGATTCAATACCCGCCGAACAAGTGGCCGAGCCCTGCCGCATCATCGGTGTGCTGGACGACGGTCCCACCGGGCTGGCGCCGCGCGCGCTGGCTCATATCGAACGGGCCGACCTCGTCATTGGTGGCACACGCACCTTAGAGCTGTTTAGCGACCACTTCCCCGCTCATACGGAGCGCCGGGACCTGACAGGTCGACTGACGCAGGTACCCGAGTGGATACGCGAGGCGCAGAGGCAAGGCAAGCGCGTGGTGGTGCTGACCACAGGCGACCCCCTGTGCCATGGAATTGCCGCCTTTCTGCAATCGCGGCTATGTATCGAAGCCTGCGATGTGCTGCCGAACGTCTCGACGGTACAACTGGCCTGCGCACGCCTTGGATTGCCGTGGCAGGACATGAAGATTCTCTCGGTGCACAGCCGCAATGCCGGCGAGTGGCGCGAGTACGCGGGACCCGAACACGGGCTCTACCACATCCTGCGGGCGGCGCAGCAGTACGACCGGCTGGCCATCTTCACCAGCCCCGACAACACGCCCGACCGCATCGCCCGCATGCTGGTGCAGGAAGGCTTGGACGGCAAGTTCAATATGGCGGTGGCAGAGCGCCTGCTGCAGGCGCACGAGCATGTGGTCGCCGCTTGTGCGGTGGCCGACGCGGCCGGCATGCGCTTTGCCGAACCGAATCTGGTGCTGCTGTGGCGTACGGAGTCCGTACAGCGCGCCGTGTTGTTCGGTCTGGCCGATGAGAGTTTTCACCGGCGTCGCCCCGACAACGGCTTGATCACCAAGCGCGAGGTGCGGGCGGTATCGCTGGCGCGAATGCAGTTGCGTGCCGACAGCACCGTCTGGGACATCGGTGCCGGTTCTGGCGCGGTGGGTCTCGAGGCAGCGCGCTTATGCCCGGACGGCTACGTGTATGCGATCGAGAAGAACGCCGAGGACGTGGTCATTGCCGCCACGAATCGCCATGAGCTCGGGGTCCACAACTACGCACTGACCCACGGCAAGGCGCCGCACGGCATGGCAGACTGGCCCGATCCCGACGCCGTCTTCGTTGGTGGGTCTGGCGGTGAGCTCCTGGAGCTGATCCGCTTGTGCTTGGCGCGTTTGAAATCCCAAGGCTGGCTGGTGATGAATTTCGCGACCTTAGAGAACGTCTGTATCGCCACAGCGATGCTGAAACAACTGGAGAGCCGATGGGACATCACTCAGCTCCAGGCCTCTCTGAGCCGACCCATACTCGACATGCACCGCCTGGCCGCCGAGAGCCCGGTATGGGTGGTGTGTGCAACACGAGGACAAAACGATGACTGACAAAGGCACATTGTATGGCGTCTCACTCGGCCCCGGCGATCCGGGCCTCATCACCCGCCGCGCCTGGCAGCTGTTGCACAGCGACGCCCTTTGGGCCTATCCCGTGCGCAAGCAGGGTGGCGACAGCTACGCCCTGGACATCGCACGACGCGCAGGCCTGGTGATACCGGAAACGGTGACAGAGCTGCATTTTCCCATGACCCACGATGCGGCGATTCTCGGCCAATACTGGCTAGCTGCGGCGCAAACCGTGTCGCGTATGCTGGCGGTTGGGCACGACGTGTGTTTCCTGGTGGAGGGCGATGCTTCGACCTATTCCACCTTCACTCACCTGGCGCGCACGTTGGCCGCCCTGGACGAGACGGTCCGCATCGAGACCATCCCCGGCGTGAGCGCCTATCAGGCGGCGGCGGCCCGGCTGGACATGCCCCTGGCCGATACCGACGACGCCATTGCCATCATTCCGGCCGCCTACGGTGTCGCCACCATCGAAGCCTTGTTGAAGGAGTTCGATACCCTGGTGCTGCTCAAGATCAAGCCGCTGCTCGATGAGGTCATCGCGCTGCTGGAGCGTCGGGGCTTGCTCGAACATGCCCGCTTCATCGAGAAAGTCGGCGCTTCCGGAGAGCGCATTGTCACGGACGTGTCCGAGCTGCGCGGCGCCAAGGTGCACTATCTGTCACTACTGCTGGTGCGCAATCCGGACCGTCCACGGGGAGAGCTGGTGAGAGGTTGCCTCCAGAAGTCGCAACGGCAAGAGGTCAGCGCATGACAGCGGAGATGCCCCGCGTCGCCCTGGTCGCCATCACCAAGCATGGGGCCGAACAAGTGGCGCGCTTGGCTCCGCGCATGCCGCTAGCGGACATCGTCGTCTCCGACACGTTCGCGGCCATCATGCGCAAGCTACCCAACACCGTGAACGGCTTTAGGGGCGCCTTTAGTGCACAAATCGCGGCGCTGTTTTCCCGTTACGATCAGATCGTGTTCTTCGTTTCCCTTGGCGCCGTGGTGCGGCTGATTGCACAGCATCTCAAGTCCAAGGAGGAAGATCCCGGCGTGTTGGTCATAGACGACGCCGGGCAGTTTGTCATTCCGGTCTTGTCGGGGCACGTCGGTGGCGCCAACGCCTATGCCAAACGGTTGGCCGCCCTGTTGAACGCCACTCCAGTGCTTACAACGGCTTCCGATGTGGGCAAAACCATACCCGTAGATATTCTCGGACGCGAGCTGGGCTGGAAGGTAGAGGCCCCCAAGATCAATATCACGCGCGTTTCCGCCCATGTGGTCAACGGTGAGCCGATCGCTTTCGTGCTGGAAACCGGCGTCACGGACTGGTGGACGCGGGCCACGCCAATGCCTGGTAACATCAAGCCGTTCAACCAATTCGAGGACGTAGACCTGGGTCGTTACCGCGCCGTACTCTGGGTGACACGGCGTGAGATTCCGCAGGCCCTGTGGCAACAGCTCGAAGAACGCCTAGTCGTCTACCGCCCGCCGGAGCACCGACCATGACTCACGTCACGGTGGGCATCGGCTGTGACCGCGGCGCCTCTCTCGAAACCCTGAAAGAGGCAGTGACGCGGGCCTTCAAAGCCGCCGACCTCGACCTGGGTTTGGTGACGGCGCTCGCCACCATCGACAAGAAGCGTGACGAGCAGGCCATATTATCGCTTGCCGCTCAGTACGGTTGGCCACTACAGTTTTTCAGCGCCGAGTCCCTCGGGCAAGTGGAGGTGCCGAGCCCCTCGGAGACAGTGCGCAAATTCATCGGGACGCCTGCAGTGGCGGAAGCGGCCGCGCTGCTCGCGGCCAACACCCAAGTGGGCGATCTTCTCATGGAAAAATACAAACACAAGGGAAGCGACGGCAAGAATGCCACGGTTTCCATCGCGATGAGGAGAGACGTTGAATAACAAAGGAAAAATTCTCTTGGTAGGCATCGGCCCTGGCGCCAAAGAGCACATGAGTTTGCGCGCGCGCGAAGCCATCGCCGAGTCCGACGTCGTGATCGGCTACTCCACCTATATCAAGCTGGTCCAGGACTTGTTGGATGACAAGGAAGTAATACGCAAAGGCATGACCGAAGAGATCGAACGGTGCATCGAGGCTTATGAGCAGGCGAAGCTGGGCAGGACTGTGGCCCTGGTGTCCTCGGGGGACATTGGCGTTTACGGTATGGCTGGCCCCACATACGAAATGCTGCTGCAATCGGGCTGGACGCCGGGGAGCGATATCGAGGTTGAAGTTGTACCGGGCAGCACGGCGCTCTCCGCCTGCGCTGCTTTGGTCGGCGCACCGCTGACCCACGACTTCTGTTCAATCTCGTTGTCGGACCTGTTGACTCCTTGGCCCACCATCGCCCGGCGGCTCGATGCCGCGGCGCGCAGCAATTTCGTCATCGCCCTGTACAACCCGAAAAGCGGCCGACGCACCCGGCAGATCGCCGAAGCGCAACGCATCCTGTTGCGGTACCGCAAGCCGGACACGCCGGTGGCGATCGTCAGGTCGGCGTACCGTGACGTCCAGGACATCCAGATGGTCCGCCTTGATCAAATGAGAGACTGCAAGATTGGCATGCTGACCACCGTGCTCATCGGCAACAGCAGCAGTTATATGCAGAAAGGCTTGATGGTCACTCCGCGCGGCTATGCCAACAAGTACGACACCATTACAGGCGACGTGAAGGCGCGTGAGAAGGCCGGCCGCTCCCTGAACATGGGCCTGGACGGATGGAAGGCCTGCCTGCGCAAATATCTGCGCGACACTCATGCTCACTCGCTGCGCGATGTCGCGCGGCATTTTGACGCGCCCATGGGCGAAATCCTTTCGGCCATAGGTGAGGCCGGCCCCGATGACAACGCAGGCGACTTTTCCGCCGCATCGGTGCACCCAGGTGCTGAAGCCGCCGTACTGCAGGCAGCCCATCATTGGAAACGCATCCGCGTTGTCGTGCGTAGCGAAGCGGGCGCGGTGAGCGAAGTGCTGCTGGATGGCATCGGGTTCCGTCGCCGCGGTGACTGGCTTAACATCGAGAATGAGCACTTCCATTTGCACATCGATAGCTCCCGCGTCCACCAGTCGTGGTTCGTGCGCCGTGGCGACACCTTGCGCGGCGTCCATTTCGTCGATGGGGCGGGGGAGACGGTCTTCAATCTTTCGTTGGCTCGCGAGGACGAGCGTTTTGACAGGGAAGCGGAGGCACGATTCGAACAGGACTGGCAGACGCTGACGGAAGGCTACGCGTTGGAGCTGGCAGACAATGCGTGAGAATCTGGATGCTTCCGCCCCTGCGTGTTTTTCCGAACAAGAACAGCGCGCACTTTACCGTATCATCGCGGCACGCCGCGACACGCGCCATTTTGCACCTGGGACACAGGTCGACGAGGCAACGCTCGAGCGGCTACTTGCGGCAGCGCATCAGGCGCCTTCGGTGGGGCTCATGCAGCCCTGGCGATTCATTCGCGTTCGTGATGCGAAGTTGCGCACACAGATCGCCGGGCTGGTGGACACCGAGCGCGACGCTACCGCAACCGCCCTGAGGGAACGCGCCGCGGAGTTTCTGCGCCTCAAGGTGGAGGGCATCCGCGAATGCGCGGAGCTGCTAGTCGTCGCCGTCGCGCCCGATGACGGCACCGTGTTCGGCCGCCGTACCATGCCTCAGGAGATGGCTCTGTGCTCCGTTGCCTGCGCCATTCAGAACCTGTGGCTGGCCGCCCGCGGCGAGAACCTGGGCCTCGGCTGGGTCTCGATGTTCGATCCTGCTGTGCTTGGCCGATTGCTGAAGCTGCCTCCGCAAGCCAAGCCCATCGCCATCCTGTGCCTGGGTCCGGTCAAGGCCTTCTATGAACGGCCAATGCTGGAACAGCAAGGGTGGCGGCAGGGACGGCCGTTGCACGAGATGGTGTTTGAGAATCACTGGGGCGATCCAACCGCCGTGAAGGAAATGGGAGACCCGGCATGATCACAGCATTGATCGTGCTCGCGGCGCTTGTCCTCGACGCCTCGCTTGGGGAACCGCGCCGGTTGCATCCGCTAGTTGGTTTCGGCCGATTGGCGCAGGGACTGGAACAGTATATTCACGCCGATTCAATCCGGCGCGGTATGTTTGCGGCGGTGTTGCTGCTTGTGCCCTTCACCCTGCTTGCGGGACTGCTCGATCGGTTGCCCTGGAGCATGCTGTTTGATATCGCGTTGCTTTATGTCGCCCTCGGCTGGCGCAGCCTCGACGAACACGCCAGACGCGTTCGCGATGCCTTGCTCAGCCATGATCTGTCCGCGGCGCGGCGACGGGTCGGTAACATGGTCAGCCGCGACACGGCCGCCCTCGATCGGGAAGGCGTGGCCCAGGCGACAGTGGAATCGGTGCTAGAGAACGGCAATGACGCCGTATTCGGCGCGATTTTCTGGTTCGTACTGGCGGGCGCGCCCGGGGTGGTGCTGTATCGCCTGGCAAACACACTGGACGCTATGTGGGGCTATCGCAACGCACGCTACTTGCGCTTTGGCTGGGCAGTGGCGCGACTGGATGATGTTTTGAATTTCTTGCCGGCACGGCTCACCGCCGTGGGTTATGCGCTGGTCGGTAATTTCACACGCGCGCTGCGCTGCTGGCATTCACAAGGTACGCAGTGGAAGAGCCCGAATGCCGGTCCGGTGATGGCGGCGGGCGCGGGGAGTCTCGGCATACTCCTCGGAGGTACCGCATATTACGAGGGCGTGATGCAGGTGCGGCCCCCGTTGGGTGAAGGCCATAAGGCTCAGGCCGACCACATCGACCGTGCGCTGCGCTTGATACGGCGCGCGCTGTTGCTCTGGATGCTGGTTCTTTTTGCAAATGGGTGGATCGCCGACTATGTCATCGTCGGCTGAGCAGCCGTTGCACCACGGCGGCCGCCTGCGCGCTGCGGCTAAGCGTTATGCCATCGCGCCTGAGTATTGGATCGATCTCTCCACCGGCATCAATCCCAACGGTTGGCCGGTGCCCACAATCCCGTCATCAAGCTGGGCCCGTCTGCCCGAAGACGGAGACGGACTGGAACAAGCAGCGTGCACATATTACGGCATTGAGCAGGTGTTGCCTGTGGCCGGCTCACAGGCGGCGATCCAGGAGCTGCCGCGGCTTCGCTCCCTTTCGCGCGTGAGCATACTCAACCCGTGCTACGCCGAGCACGCTGCCGCCTGGCGGCGCGCCGGTCATGTCGTCATGCCGGTTGCGGTGGAACGCCTGGATGAATGTGTGGCGCGATCGGACGCGCTTGTGCTGGCCAATCCCAACAATCCCAGTGGCGCCCGCTTTACGGTGGATCAATTACTCGATTGGCACGCACAACTTGCCGCCCGCAGTGGCTGGTTGGTGGTTGACGAGGCCTTCATGGATGTCACACCCGAATCCAGCCTTTGCCGGCATAGTGGACGACCCGGCCTGATCGTCTTGCGTTCACTCGGTAAGTTCTTTGGCCTGGCCGGGGCGCGGGTGGGATTCGTGTGCGCGCGAACGGCTCTGCTCACCGAGCTTCGGAACCGGCTCGGTCCCTGGAGTGTCAATGCCCCTGCGCGCTGGGTCGCCAACTCCGCGCTCGCGGACCGCGACTGGCAGGAAGCCACGCGTCAACGTCTTATTTGGGAGAGCGCGCGCCTGCACACGCTCCTTGCACGGCATGGGCTCACGCCCGACGGCGGTTGCGCCTTGTTCCAGTGGCTGCGCACACCGCGTGCCACGTATCTGCATGACGCGTTGGCGCGCCAGAGCATTTTGACCCGGTCGTTCTCCGAACCTTCCAGCCTGCGCTTCGGTCTGCCGGGCAATGAAGCGGACTGGGGGCGCCTCGATGCGGCATTGGCGGACCTCGCCGTTATGCATCCCACCGAGGCTATTCCATGAGTGCCCGCACGCTGATGGTCCAAGGCACGACCTCAGATGCCGGAAAGAGCCTGCTGGTGACGGCGCTTTGCCGCTGGCTGGCACGGCAGGGGGTGCGCGTCGCGCCGTTCAAGCCGCAGAACATGGCCTTGAACAGTGCGGTCAGCGCCGAAGGCGGCGAGATCGGCCGCGCTCAGGCTGTGCAGGCGCAGGCCTGCTTTCTTGCGCCGCACAGCGACATGAACCCGGTGCTGCTCAAACCCAACACCGACATCGGTGCGCAAGTGATCGTCCAGGGTCGCGCGATTGGCAGCATGAATGCCCGTGAGTACCACGACTATAAAGGCGTGGCCCGTGCGGCTGTGCTCGAATCGTACCAACGTCTTGCCAGGCGATACGAGAGCGTGATCGTCGAGGGCGCAGGCTCGCCCGCCGAGATCAATCTGCGCGACCGTGACATCGCCAATATGGGATTTGCGGAAAGCGTGGACTGCCCGGTGATCATCGTCGCGGACATCGACCGCGGCGGCGTATTCGCTCAGCTGGTCGGCACCCTGGCGTTGCTCAGCGAGAGCCAGCAGGCACGCATCAAAGGCTTCGTCATCAACCGTTTTCGCGGTGATCTGGCGCTGCTGCGACCGGGACTCGACTGGCTGGAGGGGCACACCGGAAAGTCGGTGCTGGGTGTGCTACCTTTCTTGCAGGGTCTGCACCTGGAAGCCGAGGATGGGTCGCCGCGTGAGCATCAACGCCGTAATCTAGACCGCGCGCGGCGCAATCCAGGGACCAACGTCGACTTTCCGGATTTCCCTGCGCTCGATCGGGGCTACGGTTTGCGGATACTTATCCCTGCTCTGCCGCGCATAAGCAACCACACCGATTTCGATCCCCTACGCTTGCACCCCCAAGTCGAGGTACGTTTTATCGGACCCGGCGAGTCGGTTCCGCCCGCTGACCTCATCATCCTGCCTGGCTCCAAGAGTGTGTGCACGGACCTCGCCTGGCTGCGCGCTCAGGGTTGGGAGCACACGATTCACCGCCATCTGCGCTACGGTGGCAAGCTCATCGGTATCTGTGGTGGCTTTCAGATGTTGGGCAAGCGGATTCTCGATCCTCACGGCCTTGAAGGGGAAGCGGGGGAAAGCACTGGCTTGGGACTGCTCGATCTGGAGACGACACTGGCACCGGAAAAGCAACTGCGCAACGTCAGCGGCAAGCTGACCATCGGCGGTGCTCCGGTCAATGGCTATGAAATTCATGCCGGCGTAACCAGCGGTGCCGCTCTCGTGAGACCCGCTGCTCGCCTGGCACACAGCACCGATGGCGCTATCAGCGACGACGAGCTGATCCTCGGCACCTACCTGCATGGGCTGTTCGAGTCGCCAGATGCCTGCGCTGCGCTGCTCGCCTGGGCCGGCTTGCGCGCTAGCCAGACGTTCAATTACCGCGCGTTGCGTGAGACCGCCATCGACCGGCTGGCGGATGAAGTGGAACGGCACCTCGATACCGCCCGGCTGCGATCGATCCTCGAGCTCGCGGTGGTGCCGGCATGATGCATCATAAGACCCTCATCCTCGGAGGCCTGCGCTCCGGAAAGAGTCGACTGGCCGAACGCCTTGCCACCGACAGCGGCCTGCCGGTGACTTACATCGCCACGGCGACGGCGCGGGACGACGAAATGCGCGCGCGTATCGCTGCCCATCGCGCACACCGGCCGGATGACTGGCATCTGGTCGAGGAGCCGCTGGGGCTGGCGCCTGTGCTCGCCAGTCATGCCGCTGCGGGGCGCTGCGTATTGGTTGACTGCCTGACGCTCTGGCTCACCAATCTGCTCATGGCAGAGGACACGAATGCGCTGGAACGCGAACGCACGGCGCTGCTCGAAGAATTTCCGAGACTCCGGGGCCAGATCATTCTGGTGAGCAATGAGACCAACATGGGTGTGATACCGCTGGGTGAGCTCAGCCGCCGCTATTGCGAGGCCGCCGGCCAGCTTCATCAGGAGTTGGCGCAGGTCTGCGACCGCGTAGCGCTGACCGTTGCAGGTCTACCCCATGTCTTGAAGGGAGAGCCTATGTGAGGGATGCTGAAACAGAAGTTGGGCCATTCGAATGGCTGAACGTCCCGGCGGCTATTCCCGACGCCGGCGCGCGAAAAATCGCCGAGGCACGCCAGGCGGTGCTGACCAAACCACCCGGTTCGCTCGGTCGCCTTGAAGACATCGCCGTTCGCCTCGCGGCGCTGCAAGGCACGGAACAACCGTGCGCGGACCGCGTGCGCATCGCGGTATTCGCTGGCGACCACGGTGTGACAGCCGAGGGCGTATCCGCTTTTCCCCAGGCCGTCACCGCCCAGATGTTAGAGAATTTCGCTCGCGGCGGCGCGGCCATCAACGTAGCGGCGTGCTTGCTTGGAGCCACACTCGAAGTCATCAATCTGGGCACCGCATTCGACACGGGCCCGCTCGACATGGTGATGGACTATCGCCTCGGCCCCGGCACGGCCAACTTCACCGTGCAACCTGCAATGACGGTGCACCAAGTCGCCTGCGCGCTTGCCGCCGGCCGCCACGCCGCCGAGCGCGCGCGGATCAATGCTAGTCAGCTATTCATCGGCGGCGAGATGGGTATCGGCAATACCACCGCGGCGGCAGCGTTGGCCTGCGCCCTGCTCGATGCGCCCGCGGAACGCCTGGTCGGTCCGGGTACTGGCGTAGATGGCCACGGCGTGAAGCGCAAAGCCGAAGTCATCCGCCGGGCCCTGGAGCGGCACAGCGAGCACCAGAGCATGCCACTCGAGGTCCTGCGTCGACTCGGGGGATTCGAGATCGCCGCTCTGACCGGCGCCTATCTGGCTTGTGCACACATGAACCTGCCTGTACTGGTGGACGGCTTCATCAGCTCGGTATCGGCGCTTACCGCTGTGCGCCTGTGCCCCGGAGCTGAACACTGGTTTCTGTTCTCGCACACTTCCGCCGAACCGGGACACCGTACGGTACTCGATGCTCTCGACGCCCAACCACTGCTCGATCTGGGCATGCGCCTAGGTGAGGGCAGTGGTGCCGCCGTCGCCGTGCCACTGTTGCGCATGGCCTGCGCCCTGCACAACAACATGGCCACCTTTGCGGAAGCACAGGTCTCGGAGAAACTCTGACACACTGTCATGGAAATGCTCACCCGCATTGATTTTCTGCGCCACGGCGAAACACACGGTGGCCCCCGCTTTCGTGGCAGCACAGACGATCCGCTGATGGATGTCGGTTTGGAGCAGATGAAATGTGCCACGAGCAGCAATCAGCGCTGGGAGCGTGTGATCAGCTCGCCGTTGGCCCGTTGCGCCGAATTCGCAAGGGCGTTTGCCCGGCAGAATGTACTACCGCTCACCTTTGACAAACGACTAAAGGAGATTCACTTCGGTGCGTGGGAGGGCCGCACCGCCGCCGAGCTCATGGCCGTGGCCCCGGACGCACTGACACGATTCTGGAGCGACCCGGACAAGTACCCTCCACCTGGCGGTGAAACACTGGGACGTTTTCAGGCGCGCGTGCTCGACGCATGGAGGGACATGGTTACTCATCACGCCGGCCAACACCTTCTGGTCGTCACCCACGGCGGCGTCATCAGAGTCTTGCTCTGTCACCTGCTGGAACGGCCTATTGCGAGACTGCAGGAGCTCGAGATCAAACAGGGAGGATTGTATGGTGTGCGCGTTGACGACTGTGGCAAGGCATCACCGATCTTCGAGGCAGTCATGCAGCCGTAATATGTTCATGCCCCGGTCATTCTTCGTCGCCTTACAGTTTCTCACCGCATTGCCCATCCAATTCGAAAGACAACCGGGCGCCGAAGTGGCTGGGCGATCGTTGATCTATTATCCGCTGGTCGGTCTGCTTATCGGCGCGCTACTCGCCGTTCTTGATTGGGTGCTCCGTGATGCACCAGCGCTCTTGGGCGCCGCATTATTGCTTGTCACCTGGGTAGCGATGACAGGCGTGTTGCACCTGGATGGTCTCGCCGACAGCGCCGACGCCTGGCTAGGCGGTCTTGGCGATCGCGACCGGACGCTGGCGATTATGCAGGATCCCTGCTGCGGTCCAACGGCGGTAGTTACCCTAGTCCTGGTGCTCCTGATGAAATTCACGGCGCTGGCGAGCCTCGTGCCGAACGGTAATTCGGCGATCTTGGTGCTAGTCCCCGTTCTCGGCCGTACAGCGCTGGTATCACTTTTCCTCACCACACCCTACGTCCGGCGGCGCGGCCTTGGCAGCGAGCTCGCAAACCACCTGCCACGCCACGCATGCATAGCCGTTGTTCTTTTCACGCTGGCAACTGCTCCTTTTATCATCGGTCTGGCGGCGGGTTGGCTGATCCTCGCCGCGGCATCCATATTTCTCGTGCTGCGCTGGCTCATGCTGCAGCGTCTCGGCGGAACCACCGGTGATACCGCCGGGGCACTGGTCGAGATCACCGAAACCGGTGCATTGCTTACCGCGGCATTGTTAGGTTAGCGCCAAGTGGCAGCTCATTTCGTGCAAGAGACGGGAAGAGGCCCGTCAGCCGAGGCGGCTTTCCGCAATGCGTTTAGCGATGACGCCAACGGCGAAAAGACTAACCCTTGAATCCATGAACATAGCGTGGGAGATTACCGCTCTGTGGCCGCACGGAGAGCGAACCCATTGTCCACTATCGACCAGCCGGACTACCCGGTTCAGAACCAGCAGGTTATCCGTATCGACTTCCCCGAGCTTCCCTACACTCATGGTGGATTCCGTCTTCGCATACCGGCGCTTGCCGTCGCGCCTGCGGAAAAGGTGGCGCCGATCGGTCCGGCCGGGTCGGGCAAGACCACGCTCTTGAGTCTGGTTGCCGGTCATTCAGCGCCGGACGCGGGCGTTGTTACTGTCGACCAGGAGCCGTTGAATTCCCTGGCGAAGAGTACACGACGGTATCTCCGAATTACCACGCCCGGCCCGGTTTTCCAGGACTTGGCGCTATTGGATAGTGAATAAAATGGACAGCCATCTCTTGAGAGCCGGCTCAAAAGAGCACCCGCTCAAGCCCAACTTGGTGTCCGGAGCACGCGCTCCGCGTTTACGAGCCGCCAAATCGGCGTGCAAGGGAGCGCTGGACGGCGCAGTTTGGGGAATCCAGAGAGCTTCAGCCCAAGGGCTGGCATCAGCGAGTCGCTTTTTGCCGGGGACCGAGGAAGGGTAAGGACAGGGAAAAGATATCAGCTCGGGAACAGGCGCCGACAGGCTCGAATGCCGCGCGCTCAGCGCTGACCGCCTCGCTCGCAGGCCTGCTCGACATGCTCCGCTTGTCCGATCCAGCTGCAGAAGTGTGTCTTGAAGTCCTTGGCCAGCTCCAACCATGCCGCTCGGGTGATGCCAGCGCTCGACCACCTCCTGCGTCGACCAGGACTCGGCCAACGGCTGATCCACATGCATCACGATATGGCTGCGTTATGCGAGGCCATAATCGAGTAGCCGCAGACCTCGATGGCGAAGATCTGAGCCAGCTCCAGCAGGCGGTCCTCGATCCAGCCGCTCCGGTGCTCGAAGGAGCGGCCCGTGAGTGCATCCTCGCCGCACAGAAAGGCGCGGCGCACGCTGCGCGAGACCCATCCGGCCAAGGCGGCCGGGCTTCTGGAGTCGCTTCCGCCCAGCGAGCGTGCCTCGGCCTGGGAGATGGTCGACAGCGAGTGGGCAGGCAAGATCCTCCGCCATCTCCACGACGAGGTGCGCACACACCTCGCCCTGCAGATGGACTCCGAGGAGCTGGCCGTCGCCTGGCTCGGCAGCTAAGAGATCGGCGGAATCGTCGCGGCGGCCATTCTGCTGAACCTCTTGTGCGCCACGTTGGCGGGGGTCACCATCCCCCTCCTATTGCGCCGACTCGGTATAGACCCGGCACTCGCCGGCAGCGTGATCCTGACCACTGTGACCGATGTGGTGGGGTTGTTGGCGTTCCTGTGCCTGGCGACGCTGTTGCTGCTCTAGCCTCGATTTCCACGCAGCTGAGTTGACCTAACATTCAGGGTGGTCAAGGGCCCGGTATGGCGGTCAAGCGAAACGGATCACCAACTCCTTGCCTCCGAGCCACGGCATGGGTGTCGGCGGGTC
>Ga0210096_1000123_pt1 | contig 34062 bp, 33 predicted proteins | sample China_Galinas_PW_4_FD_184864 | JGI IMG/M metagenome (GOLD analysis project Ga0210096, IMG submission 184864) | Wetland microbial communities from San Francisco Bay, California, USA, that impact long-term carbon sequestration - China_Galinas_PWA_D2... | ecosystem: Environmental > Aquatic > Marine...
GATGAAAAAGCGTGCGTCGTCCAGCATGAAGCGGTACCGCGACTCCGGAGGAATGGCAGCAAAAGCTTTGAACGGGTTTGCGGCGGTTTTCGCGTCGTAGCCGGGTAGCGCGTCGACGACATAGTCACGTTGAAGAAACAGCTCCCGGTAACGCGTCATTCTTTGCGGCGACAGTTCATAGACCACATGGTCCTTGGCCACAATCGACGCGTCGTAGCGGCGCAGGCGGTAGTAGAACGGCGCCGTACCGGGATCGTCGTAAGGCCGGGCCGTGGGGATTTCATCGATCGGTTGTCCGGGCGGTGTGGTCGAGCGCACCAGGCGGAAGAACTCCCGGGGCGCCGCGCCCCCGAGGTGCAGGTGGGCGACGAACAGGTGCTCGTAGAGGTAACGGCTGACCAGTCGCTGTTTCCGGTCCTTGCCGTTGAAGAAGCTTTCCCAGGTTTCCACCTGTTCCAGGCTGGCCGCCGGCAACGGGGCGTGAGGCGGCGCGGGTGCGCCCCGCGCCAGCCATTGGGACAGGATGCGGTACTCATCGTCATCCAGGTTGGGCATGGCATAGGGCATGCCCCAGCGCGGGTGCTCGCGGGCATAGTCTTCGAAGCCGTCACGGCTGGCGCAAACCTGCTTGCGGTTGAGTCCCAGGTCGAAGTCCGCCGCCAACACACCGGTGCGCGGTTGTGGATACCGCTGTTTCAGACGCAGCAACTGGTACATCACCGAGCCCTGCAGGCGTTGCCAGGGTGTGGCGGAGGTTTCGTTCAGCACCGGGAAGAAACCTTTCTCGCGCCATTGCGCCGGTGTTTGCGCATCTATACCCAGCCGCGTCGGCTCGACGCCGGTGATGCGCGCGCCGTCATAGACCCGCTGTTTGCTGGCGCCGCGCTGCAGGCCGTCCATGGACGACAGCTTCAGCTGGCAGGGCGCGTCATAGCAGCCATGACAGACCACACAGCGCCGCTCCAGGATCGGCTGCACGCGCTGCCGATAGTCGATGGCCTTCCCGGGCAATGCCAGCAACAACTGCTCGTCCACGCCGGACATTCGCTCGCTTTCTGACACTTCATGGGTCGCGCAAGCGGACAGTAGCAAGGCGACTGCTAGGATGGCGCCGCCGGAGAGGGCTTTTTTGCATGCGGTGGTTGCGTTCGACATCGGTCCTTATGCTCGATAGATGCTGCTGGAACTACATAAACAGAGTGAGAACGCCGGTGTAACCATCTAACCGCTGGTTGATGATGTCGCCGTTGGCAAAAAAGCCCAGCAGCGGAAACTCGCCGGATAATCGGGGACGCTGTCTACGCATCAGCTATTCGTCGGTTGGTTGCTTCCGGGGCCGCCCGGATCTGCCGCGCCTCACGCGCCGGCCGAACACCGCCGCAACCTGGTTCCCCCGTACCGGATTGAGCTCGATGTACCGGTAACACCCAAGTGAACATGATTGATCGTCAGAGGCGTAAATCGCACGATCGGTCAGCTTAGCGTACTTCTTCAACCGGCAGAGATACGCCAGATAATTATTCTCTGCGGAAGTTCCACTCGCCCGAGGCATCGAGATTATACCAGACCATTAATGCGAGATAATAGCGCTGACCGATGAGCAGGCGGTGTCTGATCGGCTATTGACTAGAAATTGGTCAATTATTGGACAGTTCCTGAATTTCAGACACAGCTACCCCTCAGCAGCGTTTTCTGCCGCGGTGATCAGGGTCGTTCAGTGCAAATGTCGTATCAGCAACTGATAGCCGATCCGCGTCTTATCCAGAAGAATTGGACAGCCATTTTTTGAGCTCGGAAGCGGCTCGCAAGGTGCGAATCCGTCGCTGGATGGAGGTATAGTCGGAGTCCTTGGGCGTCTCGGCTTTCGCGCCAAGTACGGGGTTGAGGTCCACGTAGGCGAAGCAGGCGAGCACCGCGCTCTCGTCGAGTACGGCCTGGGATTTGAATCGGCCTTCCCAGAATTGTCCCGTGCGCTGGCCCTCTTCGTTGGCCTTGCGGGCGATCTGCTCGTTGAGACAGCGCGGCGTAAACGGTGGGTGTCCACTTTTTGAGCGCAGTGCCGCCGGGCGAAGGGCGGTCTCGCGCCCCGGGCGCATGCTCCCACGTCGGCAAACCGGACAAGGCCAGCTCAGCTGGTGCTTGTGGTCTGCGTCCGACTCGGGCTCGCGCTCCGGCGGTGGCACGGCGAAGATCTCGCGGACCTGCGCAAGGCGCTGCACCCGACGGCGATTGGTCAGCAACTGATTGATATAGTTGCCGTTGGTTATTGAGGAGTCACCTTGAAAGGGGTAATGCGGCAACACCAATAGCCAATCGATCCGTTCTTCATGTGGCCATTTGGTGATATCGATCATATCTTTGAGTAGCTATTTCTGTTATACGATAAAAGCCAGGTGAGCTTACACTGGCCTGGGGGGATGTGTTTCAAAACGATGCCGCACCGCAACGGGGTCGGACCACACCATCCTATTGAATAAACTGAATAAAGGCCCAAAAATAGGCCGAAAATCTTGCTTAGAATGCCCATTTCGGGGCCGAAAACGTGGGTTTAAGAAGAAGAATCGCAGAAGAACACGGTTCGGGGGTGCTATAGCATGGCCGCAAGACTCCCAATCCATTATTTGTACAGTCGAATCAGGCGCTGGGCGGCCTGGAGGGGCGCTGCGATCGCTGCGGGGCCGAGCAGCCGCGCTATCGCAGCTGCGGCGACCGCCACTGCCCGCAGTGCCAGGGTCGGGCCGCCGAGGCCTGGAGTGAGCGCCAGCGCGCCAACCAGCTGCCGGTGCCCTACTTCCACCTGGTGTTCTCCTGCCCCATCGGCTCAACCCCTGGGTGCAGTCCCATCCCGAGGTGATCTACCGGGCCTTGTTTTAGGCCGCCTGGGGCACGCTCGATGCGTTTGGCCATGACGCCAAGCACCTGGGTCGACAGCTGGGCATGACCGGCGTGCTCCACACCTGGGGCCAGAGCCTGTGCCAGCACGTGCACCTGCACTGTCTGGTGCCGGGCGGCGCGCTGGCCGACGACGGCACCTGGCTCCCGGTCAAGGGCAGCTACCTGTTCCCGGTGCGGGCGCTGTCGCGCCACTTTCGCGGTCGCTTCGTCAGTGCCCTGCGCAATGCCGCCAAGGCGGGTGAGCACACCGGCATCGATCCGGGCGCGGTCTCGGCCCTGCTCAATGCCCAGATGGCCGAGGAGTGGGTGGTCTTCGCCAAGTCCTGCCTGGCCTACACCGAGTCGTTGATCGGCTATCTGGCCCGCTACACCCATCGCATCGCCCTCAGCAACGCACGCATCCTGGGCCTGCACGACGATCAGGTGAGCCTGAGCTATCGCGACTACCGCGACGGTCAGCACAAGACGCTGACGCTCGACGCCCCGGAATTTATCCGCCGCTTCCTGCTGCACGTGCTGCCCAAGGGGCTGATGCGAGTGCGCCACTACGGGCTGCTGGCCAATCGCTGCCGGGTGCAGCGCCTGGCCCATATCCGCAAGGTCCTTGCCGCGCCAGAGCCAGAGCCGGAGCCCCTGGCCGAGCAAGACCGCCAGCCCGAGCCGGGCTGGCCCTGTCCGATGTGCCGGCGTGGGCGCATGCGCCCAGTGCGCAGGATTTTGCCGCGTCGCGCGGCGCTGGGCTGCGCACCCTATCGCTGACGCTCCGCCGACGCCGCGCTCGCTGGGTCTGCCGACTGAGTGAGACCGGGCCGAGCCGTTGCCCCACAGCGCCCACGTGGCGCTGCAGTCCGGCTCGTGCAAACAGCGAATTTTTAGCTACAATCGGGCTAGCCCGGCACCGAAATGGAGGCCAGAAGGAAGCAGATGACGCCGCAGACAGCCAGCAACACCCCTTCGCAGGCCGTTTCGGTCGACTTCGAGCCGTCCCGACGACGGGGGCCGCGATACTTTTCCCTTTAGATTAAGGTGTCGGGCTCCGGAGTGTGGAAGCGGCTTAGTCCAACAGACATTTATACGCCGCGCCGGGCGTCCGAGCTTCGCCTGCTAGACCAGGGTGCGCAGCGTATAAATGCTTAATTTGTTATGTGTCCTGAGGAGAAAGATCATTGGATGAACTAGCCGAAGGCGCACTGAAGGGATTACTACGTTTAGTGGGCGTAGTGGTTCGGGCCTTGATTTGGCTAATCTGGGAACTTTGCTTTGAGGTTATTGCCTGGTATATAGGTTGGCCTATATGCCGCGCTCTTAGTTTTGGAAGAACACCTCAAGAATCCATCACTGAGCATGAACAAGCTTCAAACCTAACCAGTTTCACAGTATCAGTCGTTGGGCTTGTTTCATTGGTAGGGTTGGCAATTTTGATAGCAAAGTTGGTTGGCTCAGGTTAAGCATGGCGCCCACACATAACAAGGCAATGGTGCACAGCCCCAGCAAGGTGGGACTGGACCTACATTCCGCAGCTTCGCTGCTACATTTCGGCCGCACATCGCGACGTTACTGCGACACGAAGTCGCATGATATACTGTTAAACAACAGCCAGGAGGCGGTCTTATTTCACCATGGTATGGTGTTACCTGTCCCCGAACCGGGGGGGCGTTGCTGGCAACGGCGGGGTCTCAAGCACTCGGTAAGAGATCGGCAGTGAGTGGCACACTTGCTCAATCCTTGGGGAATGGTCGGTATGGGCAACGTAAGTGCAGCCTTGGTGTTACGAATCGTGAAAGCGAGCGGGGCTAGAGCCACCATTCGGCCCCAGAGCCAAAATGGCAATGCCGGGCATGTCGGTGAGTTTTGACGGCGAGCCGACACACCCGTAGTCCCGGTCGGTATACAGAGCCGCCCTAACCCGATCTGTTTGTGGATCATGCGGAACGTGGTAAGCCTGTATTCCTCTCCTGCTCGGCAGGAGTCGGTCTTCCGTAAGGAAGGAGAATGGGGGTGCAGGTAGAGGATGCTGGAAAAAGCGAATGCCCGGCTGTAATGATCGGGATAGGGGTTCGAACTTTGCCCTATTCGAAAGGGGAGCCCACTTCCTAAGCAGGTGTGACTGGACGTAGAAGTTGAAGTAAACCTTAACAGAGGCTCAGTTTACAATGGGTACTAGCTTGCTAGTATAAACGTCCTCTGGTCCACCTCTTTACTCGGATGGGTCACTGCGTCTTCGGAGCGTTCAGGTGATGAGGATGTTTTATGAGTAGTCCAATTCATCGCGTCACAACGGCGTTTGTCATGCTTGAGCCGTATACGGTGAAAGTCGTTCGTGCGGTTTTGAGGGGGGAAGGGGCCGCGAAGCCCTGATCTACCCGGCGACAAGGTGTCGCGCTCCGGAGTTCGGAAGCGGCTTAGTCCAACAGACATTTATACGGCACGCTCGACTGGGGAGCTTCTCCTGCGAGACCAAAGTGCGCGGCGCATAAATGCTTATCTGTTGGACGTCAAGGAGGCTGGATGGGTAAGAAAAGCTTAGAAGCCACTCAAGTCGATCACATGGATGTTGAGGGCTTAGGCACGCTTAGACCGGGAGTGCGTGTGGTGCATCCCCATTTCGGTCCGGGAGTCGTCAAAGCGCTATACGTGTTCACCCTGACAGGCCAGAGATCCGTCGGAGTAGAGTTCGCCACACCCGGCTACAAAGAGCTCGCACCCGAGTATGCGAAGTTGCAACTAGCCCCATGATCATACGTTTGCCGCCCAACCATTGCTTGCAGCCGATCGGCCACTCACCACGCTCGCGGCCATCGGCTAAAGCTCGCCGTTCGGATGAGGCACGTACTACCGGGGAAGATCAGCTGTGCGCATATTCTTGACAGGTGTCAGTTGCGTCGGCAAGACGATGATAGGTCGGAGGCTCTCGGAGCTGCTTGACCTAGACTTTTTCGATCTGGACGAGGAGATCGAGCGTTTTTTCGGGACGAGCATCGAGCGACTTCAGAACAGATTCATCACGATGCACTCTTTCCGAGAGGAAGCCGCGAAGGCTCTGGCGCATTTGTTAGGCCGCCCGGCGACTCGTGAGTGTGTGATTACCCTACCGCCGAGTGGCTTGATGGGGGGATACCTTCGGGTGCTCAAGAAGAGCCTTGGTATCAGAGTTGTGCTCACGGATTTGCCGGAGAGAATCCTGGAGAGGCTCGTGCTTTACGATGTCGACTCCCGGCCGATCGAAAAGAGCTTAACGGCCGCAGAGAAACGCCTCTATCTGAGAGAAATCAAGAAAGACATCACCTACTTCCGCAGCAGCTATGAGCGCGCAAACTTACAGGTCGACATTTCCGGGTTGGATGTCGACGAAGCGGCTCAGCAAGTAAAGCTGGAGCTGGAGGCGACCTATAGCGAAACGGGGTCAGTCCTGGAACGCAGTCAGTTCTAGCCATGTAGCGTATGGCGAAGAATGATGCCGAAAGAACTGGCCAGTCATCTTCCTTATCGGAGTCTCAAAAAGAATTGGACATCCACTTTTTTGGAGCCTTCCCAAAGTTGGGGCCGCGCGTGCGCGCTCGTGCCCCTATCTGGGACTTTCAGCGACTCCAACGCGGAGAAATGGCGGCCAAAGCGGGCCAATCGGCAAGATTGAGAGCCTGCTCGACTGCCGCGGCCCCCGAGGTCGTCTCGCTGGGCTCCGAGGCGGCTGTGGTATGCGAATCCGTCGCTGGATGGAGGTGTAGTCGGAGTCCTCGGGGGTCTCGGCGATGGCGGCACGCACCGGGTTGAGGTCCACGTAGGCGAGACAGGCGAGCACGGCTTGGTCGTCGAGCAGGACCTGGGATGAGTACTCCGTCTAAGTGATACTTACGGACGCAAGTATCACTTAGACGGAGTACCGAAACCGCCCCTCCCAGAAGTGCCCGATGCACGCATCCTCCTCGTCGGCCTTGCGGGCGATGTGCTCGTTGAGCTGCGCGGTGTGTCAAGAGCCAGCTCACCGAGGTCAGCCGCTCGCGCCAGGTCTCGGCCAAGTCTTCGAGCTGCTGCTGCTCGACCTCGAGCAGTGACTCTTCTCGCAGATAGCGCTCTGACAGCTCCGTGCCGCTGAATAGCTGGTGCCAACGCTCGACCACCTCGCGCGCCGTCCAAGACTCGGCGAGCGGCTGATCGACGTGCAAGACCCGGTGGCTGTGCGTGGCGATAAGCGAGTAGCCACAGACCTCGATGGCGAAGATCTGCGCCAGCTCCAGCAGCCGCCCCTCGATCCATCCTCGGCGGTGCTCGAACGAGCGCCCGGTGTAGGCATCCTCTCCGCATAGAAAGGCGCGGCGCACACAGCGGGAAATGCAGTGGTAGTCGCTGGTCGATTCCAGACCGATCAGCGATTTCCGTGGCTTGAGCATGGTGGGTGCTCCCTGGAAGGGCGAGTGTTTCCTGTCCGTTCTTCTACTGTAGACCCTGGGTGGCGTGTGTCAACCCGTTGGTGAGCATCCGTGCGAGCGTCTTGCGCTGGCGCTACGCCTTGGACATCGACTCCAGGCAACCGTGCATGGTCGTCGGGGCTCCAGAACGAACAGGAGGTAGATGGATTGGCGCCCGATAGGTGGGTGTCCCCGATCTCCCCGCGATCTCCCCGATCTCCTATGGAGGGCCACGCCGCATCATCAGGATTTCTCAGCGCAAGGGCTTTTCCGTGGACAATCAGGTGCGTATCAAGGCCGATGACAGCAGCGAGCGCCAGCAGCTGGCCCGCTACATGGTCCGCGCGCCCTTCTCGCGGGACAAGACCGAGTACAAGGCCGAGCACGGGGTGATGGTGTGATGGTGTATCGGTCCAAGCCGCACGCGACCCTGAAGAGAAGTCTTGCTCGTCTCCTCCCTGAGACTCACCTCCGTCCCTGGAGGCTGGCGCGAAAATTCGCTCCAGGCGAATCTTTCAAATCATGCCCGGCGCCAAGTGGCTGGAGATGTTGCTCCAGCACTTACCCGACCGGGGCGAGCATCTGGTTCGCTACTATGGCTGGGTGAGCCGGGACCGTTCGTCCGGCGAACGAACGCAGCCTGGCGAACGCACAGACAAGGATGTCCGGGCCGGGGGTCGTGATTGCGCGGTCGCTCCGCAAAGGAAGGCTACACCCCAGCTATTCGATTGGACTCCGTATGCCCTAGCCACCTGGGCTCGGCTGATCGAGAAGGGTGAGCTGAGGCCGTTGATCCAGTGGGCCAACGCAGCTCAACGAACGCCCGGCCAGGGTTGCGATCTTGTCTCGCGGTGATCGAGGAGCCCGTCGTCATCGCGCGCATCCTGCGTCACCTGAGGCTCTGGGACCCTCGTCCGCCCAGCCAAGCCCCGCCCGAGGACGATGACTGGCCGGTCAACGGCCAGATTCCGCTGACTTACGAGCCTCTACCCGCCATGGCCTGACCTTTTTTGAGCCTTGACGCGAGGCGGGATCGAGCTAGAATCGGGCGGGAAGTCAAGGAAATCGGCCGCACAGCCGTCAAGCAGGGCCCCAGGCTCCGGGCGGCCGCATCACGGGGGATTGAGGATGGTTTCGCGCAGCACAGGTGGTCGCCGACCGGCGCTGGACGCTGTCTTGGGGGCACTGACCTCCGCTCCGCCTTCGGAGGCTGAAAGCAAATTCCTATCCCTTCCCTAAGAAGATGAACCGAGCCGACGGCACGGTTTCACGGACCGTCGGTGGCGGCGGCCGGACCAGCGCAAACCGGCGCGGTTGCGTGTTCTTCACCTACGGCGGGAAGTACGCGCTGCGCCTCCTCGTCGCCGTCCACTCCCTGCGCCGGTTCTACGACGGCCCAATTACCACCTATCTGGCACGTGATACCACGCCCGCTGCTCTGCGAACGCCCCTGGAGCGGCTTGGCAGTGATGTCGTCCTGATCGACGGACTGCGATCCCCGGCCGACCGATGGCGGCTGTTCCGGGACAGCCCCTATCCCGCCACTCTGATGTTCGACAGCGATCTGATCTTTTGCGCGCCGATCGACGATCTGTGGGGGCCGCTCGAGCACGAAGGGGTGTTGGTGACGCGTTTCTTCCCACCCCCCTACGGCGTCGATGGCACCGCCGAGCGGCGGGGCTGGTCGGACCGGGTAGCTTTGCTCGAGGGCATCCGGGGCTTGGTCGATGCCCGGGTCTATGAGGCCGCGCTCGAGCGCTTGGTCAACGAGCGCCTCGACGTCAACATCGGCGTGATGGGAATCGCCCGGCCCCGGGGTGACGCCTTCCTCGCGGACTGGGCGCAGGCGCTGGAACGCGATCCTGGCCGCAGGGCCCTGCTGCTGGACGAGATGACGGTGGTCAGCATCCTGCCGAATCATCGCCACTTCCTGGCGGAAGAGGCCTGGAATTGCCCGGCGGATGAGTTCTTCCGCCGCACCAATCTTGCCGATGCGCGGGTGATCCACTACTTTGCCGACGGCAACCACGTCTACGGCATGCGCCTGGGTCGCAACCCAGAGACTTGGGCGGGCAGGAAATGGTACGATGCCTACCGCGAGACGGCCCGGCAGCTCGACCTCCGGCCCTGGGAACGCGCCGACCCGACCCTTAGACCTCCCGGCCCGCTGCGGCGCCTGTTCCCTCGCGGTGCGGGTCGTCCCATCCGCATGGTCCTACGGGACGCCCGCGACCTCGTCCGACGGCTGGGCAACCGGATCACCGCCCTGGTGCAACGCAGTACCTACTTTCCGGCTCGGCAGGTCGTGTTGAACGGGCTCGCACGGCTCGGCTACCGGCTACCGCTCGGCCGCCCCGCCAAAGCGACGGTGATCATCCTCAGCTATCAGCGGATGGGCAACATTCCCGTGATCGTGCGCAACGCGCTGCTGTGCGGGTTCGTGGAACGGATCGTCATCTCCAACAACAACCCGGACGTCGACCTGGAACCTTATGTGCCGCTGACCGATCCGCGGGTCGAACTCGTCCAGCAACGCCGGCGACGCTGGCCATCCTATCGTTATGAGCTGGCGAGCGCCCACCCGAGCGAGTACTATCTCTGCATCGACGACGACGTCTTCCCGACGCCCTGGCAGCTGCGCCGGCTGCTCACCGCGCTGGTCGCCGACCCCGAGGCGCCGCGTGGCTCGGCGGGGCATACTTACGATCGACTCAGCGGCAAATTCGACTATTATCTCCCTCCTTTGTTCTTGCGTCGGCATCAAGGTCGGCCGGTCGACGTGATCCTCCATACCTATGCGTTCACGCGGCGCCATCTGCAGCGTTACTACACACTGCTCGCCGAGATCGGCATCGGCAACGACGACTTGGAGAGTTCGGAGGACGTGATTATCAGCTTTGCTGGGACTCGGTCTGCCGTCGTCGTGCCGGTCGGTCGGATGTACGAATGCGCCAGCTTCAAAGACCCGGCGGTGGCGACCCACCAGCAGAGCGGGTTCGATGACTTTCGCAAGGATCTTTTCTTGCGCCTGAGCGAGGGCGGCTAAATGGTGACGAACGGACCGGAGATCGAGGTGGTGATCCCCACGATCCGATCCCTGCGCAACCTGGTCCACTGGCAGGGGGCCCTGGATGGGGTGCACGTGATCGTGGTCCAGGACGGCGATCCGTCAGTCAGGCTCGACATTCCCGCCGGCATCGACGCCACGGTGTGGGCCCGGCCGCAGATCGAGGAGTTGCTCGGCGAGCGCAGCTGGGTTATCTCCCAGCGCGATTCTGCCTGCCGGTGCTTCGGCTTCCTCGTCTCCCGCGCCCGTTATGTCTACACCTTCGATGACGACTGCACGCCGCCGCACGGTCGGGCAAGCCGGACCGCTAATCCGCTGCGGGACCACCTCGCCAACCTGCGCTCGCCGTCGCATCCGGACTACTTCAACACGCTCTATGACGTCGAGTTCGTGCGTGGCTATCCGCACGCACTGCGCGATGGCAAGCCGACTGCGATCTCTCACGGCCTGTGGCTCGGACACCCCGACCTGGACGCCCTGACCCAGCGTGCTCGCCCCGACCTGCGCATCTGGGACGAGGTTCCCATCGTCCAGACCGTTCCACGCGGGGCGCAATATTCGATGTGCGGCATGAATCTCGCCTTCGATCGCGAGCTGATCGGCGCGGCGATGTACTTCGGGCTCATGGGAGCCGGCCAGCCGTGGGGCCGCTATGATGACCTCTGGGCCGGTTGGTGCTCCAAGGTGATCTGCGATCATTTGGGTTACGGCGCCAAGACCGGTCGCCCTTACGTCGTCCATGAGAAGGCCAGCAACTGGCGCACCAACCTCGAGCGTGAGGCCAACGGCATCCGGTGGGCCGGGGACCTGCGGTTTTTCTTCGAGGGCGTCCGCTTCGATCACCGCCAGACCACGGTCAGCGAGTGCTACACGGCGCTTGCCGACCAGGTCGAAGCTGCACTCAGCGTCCTCGATTCCTATTTCGTTCGCCTCGCCGAGGCGATGCGCGTATGGGCCCAATTGTGGGGGGAACTCGCCGTAACGACCCAGCCCGGCGGGGTCCCTGACGCCGCCCCGAGTCAAGCCGGTTGAGCCGGTATAGGCCGCGCGCACGATCTCTTCCGGATGACCGGGCCAAAACCCTTTGGATCGGTCGAGGTGGCTGGCCGGGTCCGCTCCACGAACATTCAGTTCCTGCGCTGCTTTTTGCGAGGATGGATTTTCGCATGGCGGGTCCAGGTTGCGAGTCCATGCGGAAGGGGCGGTTTGGCAGGGGAGCCGCGCCGCGGCACCCGTTTGTAGGCCCAGCTCGGAGCAGGTACGACTTCTACCGGAGCGTTTGCCGGAGAGCGGCCTCAGGCGGATGCACGGGGGGCGGCTCGGGTGCTCGCTAATATCTCCGTCGTAATACCAACCGCGAATGACATGACCCTCGGGGCTACCCTCGAAGCCGTGCTGGGTCAGACCCGGAGAGCCGACGAAATACTGGTCGTGGGCCGCGACGAAGCAGGTGTGAGCAGACGTGTTCGGGGTGTCTCCTTCATCGATACCGGCATTCCGGTTTGCGCCGCCGCGGCTCGCAATCGTGGATTGGAGGCAAGCACCGGCGATATTGTCGTCTTTACGGATTCGGATTGTATCCCGGCGGCAGACTGGCTGGAGACCCATGCGCGACTGCACGCGTCCGGCGCTGACGTGGTCGGCGGAGCGGTCCTGCTGAACGGATCTAACTACTGGGCGCAGAGCGACAATCTTTCGTTGTTTCATGAGTTCATGGTCGGGCACGAGCCAAGTACGCGCCTGTTCCTCCCTACGCTCAACCTCAGCGTCAGGCGGGCGGTAATTGAGCAGGTGGGGTTGTTCGACGAGTCCTTCCCGGGGGCGGCGGCCGAGGACACCGACTGGACGATCAGAATGCGTCTGGCCGGCTATTCGCTGAGATTCGAGCCCGCTGCCGTGGTTGCCCACAGGCCTATGAGAACCACCTTGGTCGATGTCGTGCGGCACTGGTGGAAGCTGGGGTATTCCGGCATCCGCGTTCGGCACCGTTACGCCGAGCAGTTCAAGACGCCGGGGCTGGCTCGGAACGCGCTCATGCTACGTATGCTGAGTCCCCTCATCGCTCTGCAGGCGACGGCGAGAATCTACGCCAACCGGATGTACTGGTCCTGTCTATGGTTTCTGCCCGTGGTCTACGCGACCAAGGTGATCTACTGTCTTGGGGCCGCCGCATCGGTCCAGAGCCGATACGCGTTCATCGGTCCGGCGCCGCCTCGACGCTTGAGTCGCCGGCGGCCGGATTGAGAAAGAACAAAAAAGAAATAAAAAGAAATGGACATCCATGTTTTGGAAGCCCGCGAAAGCGGGAGCCCAAGCGTGCCGGCTCGTGCCCCTTTCAGGGACTTTCAGCGATGCCAACGCGGAAGAATGGCGGGCAAAGCAGGCCAATCGGCAAGATAGAGAGAGTTGGACGGGAAACGGACCACGGGCTTCCGCTTCCCCCCGACTCTCTATCGGGTATGGTTACGAATTTTCGAGGAAAGAGCTGAGGGTGCTCAGCTGGGAAACAGCCGCCGACAGGCGCGGATGCCTCGCGCCCAGCACTGACCACCTCGCGTGCAAACCCGCTCGACGTGCTCGGCTTGACCGATCCAGGTGCAGAAGTGGGTCTCGAAGTCCTCGGCCAGCTGCAGCCAAGCGGCTCGGGTGATGCCGATCCGCTACAAGATCGGCGGCACATCCTCGGCGATGGCCCCGCGCTTGTCGTCGCGCACCCCCCGTCCGGTCCAGTTGACCAGCTCCAGGTAGTCGGCGAGGTGGAAGGGCAGCCCCTCGGGCGGCACGGGTCAGTGCCCTTTACCCTCTTTCGCTTCTGTGGCGACAGGCCAGACCGGAATCCGACCTGCCTTTCGATCTGGGCCCGCCCGCCAAGGCTCGTCGTAACATCTTTATGCCGGTCGCTTGACCCGACTGGCGTTAAAGGGAGGGGGCCCCACACTCGCTGAACCTGTTTGACCCCACACATGTCCCGCCTCCGAGGCTAGAATATGCGTTAGTTGGAGGCTGTGCCAGTGAGGCCCCATCCCCGATGGAAGACGTCAAAGGCTTGGAGACCATCGTGCGTTACCTCTTCCATCCCCTGGTGCTGATCGGCCTCGTCCTGCTGATCTTCTTCACTATTCAAAAAGCGCTGATCGCGCGCAGCGTCATCCCCCCGGTGGGCCCGCGCACAGGCGGGCGGCTGGCGCAGACCCTGCTGCGCCACGGCTCTGGCGTCGCCCTGGTGGTGATCCTGCTTGGGCTCGGGATGGCATTCTATGAGGGCCTTCTGGATGCCCGCATTCAGGAGAACGTGGATGCCCTCATCGGGACCGTGGAGGTGGGGCGCGGGCGGGAAGTCGACCAGCCTGGTCGAGACGTCGAAGACTGGAAGGCCCGGGCCGGGAAGGCGGTGAAAGCGCTGCGTAAGCTCGCCGACACCGAGAACGCACCTCCGGACATAGACCATGCCCTGAATCTGCTGGCGGCAGGCGAGCACCAGGCGGCGGAAGCCGCTTTCCAAGCGATCATCCAGCGAGGCAAGCCGGAAACCAAGAAGAGGGCGACGGTCCACCGCCATCTCGGAGGCCTTCCCTTCGTGCACGATCCCGACAACGCGCTGGACGCCAACCGGCGAGCGGCCGAACTCGAGTCCGACAACCCGGCCCGGTGGAACGAGCTGGGCCATCTGCTAACGCAGCTAGCCTGGCAAGCTGGATGAAGCCGAAGGCGCCCTTCGGCGGGCTCAGGCCCTGGGAGACGCTCAGAAGGATAAGGAGGCTGTTGCCCTGGCCTACGGCAACCTTGGCGTGGTCTACGGGCTCCGAGGCGAACTCGGCGAGGCGGAGGCGATGTATCGCAAGGCCCTCGGACTCAATGAGACTCTGGGCAACAACGAGGGCATGGCCGCCAACTACAGCAACCTGGCCAACATGTACTTATACCGCAGCGACCCTGGCCGGGCCGAGACGATCTATCGCAAGGCTGTCGAGCTCTATGAATCCGTGGGATACACGGAGGGCATGGCCACTGCGTATGGTAACTTGGGCATCATTTATCAGGCCCACAACGACCTGGATCAAGCCGAGGCGATGTATCTCAAGGCCCTGGAGATCGACGAGAAGTTGGACCTGAAGGAGGGCATGGCCAATCAGTGCGGCAACCTGGGCATCCTCTACAAGGCCCGCGGTGACTTCGACCAGGCCGAAGCCATGCAACTCAGGGCCCTGGAGATCAACGAAACCCTGGGGCGCAAGGGGGGCATGGCCATTCAGTATGCCAACCTGGGCAATCTGTACCAGACTCGAGGGGACCTCGACCAAGCCGAGGCGATGTATCGTAAGGCACTGGCGATCCAGGAGATGCTGGGCGGCAAGGAAGGCATGGCCGGCGTCTATACCAATCTCGGCACACTCTTTGAGAACCGCGGCGATCTGGATCAAGCGGGAGCGATGTACCGGAAAAGCCTAGCAATCGAGGACGAATTGGGCCGCAAGGAGGGCATGGCGATTGACTACAGCAACCTGGGACTGGTGTACACGGCGGGCGGCGACCTGGAACGGGCAGAGGCGATGTACTTCAAGGCCCAGACCTTGTTCCGGGAGATCGGGGCGGAGAATCAGGCCAAGCAGGTCGAGGGGCTCTTGGAGGCGTTGAAATGAAGCATGGCTGTTGAGTGAGGTCCGGACCCGCCGAGAGCCGCCGGGCCCCGTGGCGGCAGATCCTCGGCGATGGCCCCGCGTTTGTCGTCGCGCACCGCCCGTCCGGTCCAGTTGACCAGCTCCAGGTAGTCGGCGAGGTGCAACGGCAGCCCCTCGAGCCCGCCCTCGCGCACGCCGCCCACGAAGGGGTACAGCTCGGGTGGCTGCGTGGGAAGCCGGCGCGATGTCTGGCTCGGCGTTCTCGCCCTCAGCCGACGACTCGGAAGCGGCTTGCAAGGTCCGAATGCGCCGCTGGATGGAGGTGTAGTCGGAGTCCTCCGGGGTCTTGGCGATTGCGGCACGCACGGGATTGAGGTCCACGTAGGCAAGACAGGCCAGCGCCGCGCTCTCGTCGAGCAGTGCTCTGATTGATGCCTGTCCAGTTGTTAGTCCAGTTGTTAGTGCTCGGATATCTGGCCGCAGGCATCGCTGTCCACACGGCCGCACTACCCGCCTGCTACGCATCCTCCAGCCGGAGCCGACGATGCCACTCGGCGAGGGACTCGTTCGGGTATTCTTGGAACCGCCGATCGTTGGAACCGGCGCAAACCTCCACCCATCCCGCCTTCGATCCGAGCATCATGTGGGTGCGCTCCGGCGGCACCGGCAGCTCGGTATCGATGGCCGAAGCATGAGTGAAGAATTGGACACCCACCGCTTCCTACGTCGGCGGCACCTCCATCGTCACCGGTCCGGGCGGTCGAAACCTCCGGCACGAATCCTGTCCAACAATTTCGGGGAAATGCGGTAGCCGATTTCCGCCAGCTCCCGCACACACAATCCGGCATCGCCGATCAGGCCACGCTGCTCCGCCATGTGAAGCAATCGCACGGTTCCGACGATGTTCAACCCTTGCTGCAGGGCGTAGCGGCGTGCCAGCCGATCATCCAGGATCAGCAGGGTGTTGTCGGCGTCTTCCATGGCGAGACGGATCGAGTCGCTTTCTCCCTGGCCGAGCCCTGGCGACAGGAGGCCGGACGAGGGCTCGACCGTCTGCACCACGAGCCCGCCGTCCGCAATCGCCGCGTCAACCCGCCGGGTATCCGCTCCGGGTTTAGTGGCGTATTCGTTCCGCACGGACTCGGTGATGGCCACCCGGGAGAACAATGCCGTCAGAATCGAGAGCCGGTCGATGGCTCCAAAGGCGATCAGCGGTCCCGCATCGGCGATTACGACTTGAGCCATCGATCCAGGGTCCTTGCATCCAGATCGATGGTTTCGTCCAGGCTCACGACGTCGATACCCAACTCCCCCAAATATTGGAGAAAGTCTTGGAGGGCAATGCCGCTCAGTCGCGTGGCACCCCCCAACGAGAGCACGCCGTCTTTGAACAGGGCCGCCGCCAGGGCCGGTCTTATGGACCGGTCCGTCTCGGTGAGCGATTTGTCCAGGTGCACGATCAGGGCATTGGGCTCATCACCCTTCATCACCAGCACGGGCGACTCTTCCGCCTGGCGTAGGGCGAGTGAAGGATTTTTCTTGAGATTTCGGACATTGGTGGCGTACATGGCAACTTGGAATCCAAATGTAGGCTACAGGGCGTAGCCCACAGTCTAGACCCTCCGGCGCGCACGCACAAACAGAGAAACGTAGCGAAACCCAATAACACATAGGCACATTTCGCAAAGAATCGCAAAGAATGGGGCACCCATCGAGAGCAAAAGGATCGGTGTCCACTCTTGTGCTTGTGCTCGATCGGGTGGTCGGTGGTCTCGGACTCGCCTCCGCTTGGTCATGCGCTCCCCCGGCTCCGAACGGGAGAGCCGGTAGCGCGTTCGCGGAGCCTGGGGCATACTGGCGCGGGCGCCAGGCGGTTCTCGATGCGAATTTTGCCCGGGCGAATAGGCGCGACAACCGATCCACGAGGAGTACGAGGTGTCCGAAGTAGAGCAGCAGCCCGTGCTTGGGCGAGCATTCAACGACGTTCTGACCGAACTCCATGCCCACGTATTCACGGGCGTTCCTGGCGAATCTGACCCGTTCGTGCTGAGCATGCTCGATCGGGAATACATCGCCTACGTGCTCGCGTGCTATTACCAATGCGACCATTGCCAGCGGTACCACGCACGGGCCATCGGCCGCGAGCGGCGCAAGTTCGGGGCAGACGACTGGGATTGGAAGAAGGAGCTGGTGAGGGTAACGCTTTTCCTCCGCACCTCCCACAGCGAGATCTCACACACCGAATGGCGGGAATGGGAGCAGGCATGGCGCAGCTTTGCCAAGCGCCTAGACTTACGCCACCCGACCCTCGCCTGCTATATCGCCTACGCGATCGGTATTGCTCGCAACGACGACACATTGATGGACCTCGCGTTCAGCTCGTTGAATTCCGCCCACCCCGAAGACGAGGTACTCACGGGCGTAGTCCGAGACATCGACCGGGTCGTGATCTTCATGAAGGCCGCAACCTCGAAGAACCGTACCGACCCGATTATTATCCGCCACCTGAAAACACGGGGTATCAGCGTCTCTTGAGCTGCGCTCCGGCCGCAAGAATTCCAGCAGACCGCAGATCGCGCCGGGACATGCCTTCGGCCCCAGCAATTCTCAATGTGGGGTCGAAACTGATGAGAATTGTCCAATGGTCCAATGGGGTCGGACCAAGCCACCCTATTGATTAATTTGAAAAAATATCTGAAGATAAGCCGGAAATTCTGCTTAGAATGCCCATTTCGGGGCCAAAATCGTGCGTTTAACAGCGATTTTCGCGCACGTTTAACCGTCACAACGATATAAGAATCACTCGATGGTGCCGCATGAGAACCGCAGACTCAGGGAGGCATCACCGGATGCCGGCAAAGGGGGAGTCTGGCAGGTTTTGCCAAGGTACAGAGCGAAGGATCGGATCGTGGGCGCGCCGGAGATAGGTCACGTGACCGTCACGAACCTCGATGCTACCATTGAGCTTTGAGAGGTTGGCATAGGTGGTAGAGCGGGAGTCGAACACCAGGGTGGGGCTGACGCCTCGCCATACCTTGGTCCAGAACTCCATGAAGGCCAGGATCTGCCGATCACTCTCCGCGCGCTGGATATCGGCCTGCGTGTAGAGTACCAGCTTGGTCTGCGCATCCTGGGCAAACAGCGTCAAGGCCCCCTTCATGACCTTGCCGCGGGCACCGGCCCAATGGCGCTCGAGCACGGACTCGTCGCCGAAGTGTGGGACGGTGTGGAAATCCAGGTTGAGCATGCTCCCATCGTAGAGGCCTATGCGGATCGCCTGTGGGACAAAAGCCTCGTGCAAGCACGGCAGGTGAGCATCATCCAGTGCATAGGCATAGCTCGACATGGCCGTGCACTTTGGGCAGCACGTTCAGCCCGGAGAACAGGCCCAGACCGGGATCGAAGCCATGTTCGCCGACATGCGCGTAGCGCTCGGTGCCCAGCAGCTTCAGCGCCAGGAAGGACAGTAGGTAGCTCAATGCCGGGATCTGCTGGCTCCCCGGCAGCCGGGCGGCCTCGACCACGGCTGGGAACCCCAACTGCGCAAGAAACGGCGCAAAGAGAAGCACGCCGGCCGCTGGCGAATCGAAGCGCCGAGGCGCTCAACATCATCCTGGTCGGTCCCAACGGCGTGGGCAAGTCGACCCTGGCGCGCAACATCGTTCACCAGGCGGTGCTGGCCGGCCACAGCGTGCTCTCTACCAGCGCCGTGTGCAGATGCTCAACGACCTGGCCGCCCAGGATGGCGACAGCGCCCTCAAGCGCAGGCTGGCCCGCTACGCGAGACCCCAGCGCCCGGTCATCGACGAGGTCGGCTATCTCTCCTACTCCAACCGCCATGCCGACTTGCTCTTCGAGATCGTCTCGCGCCGCTACGAGGAGAAATCCGCGGGCGGCTCGTTCAGGCACGGATATGGTTGTAGATGTTCAGGTAGTGGCCGCCGGACTGGTTCCATGAGTAGTTCTGGCGCATACCGTTGAGCACGAGTTGGTGAAAATAGCGCGGGTAGCCGTACCACAGGCCGATCGCACGCCCCAGTGCGCTTTCAAGCCCTGCCTCGCTGAATTCGTCGAAGGTGAAGCCCGTGCGTTCCTCGCACGGCTTGTGGCCATAGTTTGCGTCGACCACCGTGTCTGCGAGGCCGCCTGTGGCGCGCGCAACAGGCACGGTCCCATACCTCATCGCGATCAGTTGAGTCAGGCCGCAGGGCTCGAAGACACTGGGGATGACCAGCATATCGGCGCCGGCATAGATGAGGTGTGACAACTCCTCGTCGTAGCCGATCTCGAGGTGGCAGTCGGGATTGCCGTCGAGGCGCTGCTTCAGCGCCCAAAAGTGGTCGTTGACGGCCTTCCCCGGTGCAGCCCCGAGGAGCACGAACTGGGCCCGGTTGGCGAGCGCGTAGAAGATGGCGTGGCTGATCAGCTGGACACCCTTCTGCTGGTCGAGGCGGCTCACCACGGCGACGATGGGCTTGAACTTGTCCTGCAACAGCAGGCGATGGCGCAACGCCGCCTTATTGCGGAACTTGCCGGCAAAGTCGGAGATCGAGTATCCGAACGGAATATGGTTGTCGACTTCGGGATTCCATGTGCCGTGATCAATGCCGTTGAGCACGCCGCCGAACTTGCCGGCGGAGGCGTTGAGGGTGGCCTGCAGGCCGTGGCCGAGTCCAGTCTGCCGAATCTCCTCGGCATAGCGCGGCGAGACCGTGGTGACGAAGTTCGAGTAGACGATGCCGCCCTTCATCAGGTTCACGGCGCCGACATGGGCGTTGTCGCGCAGCTTCTCGGGCGCCATCAGGTGCTGACCGAGGCCGCACTGACGCAGGATATGAGGTCCCGTGACCCCTTGGTGATGCACGTTGTGCAGCGTATAGCAGACACGGGAATGGCCCATGCTCAGCGACTGGTAGATCTCGTACAGGATTACCGGAACCAGGCCCGTTTGCCAGTCGTGGCAATGGAGGATGTCGGGCTTGCGGCCGCTCTTGTACATGAATTCCAGCACGGCGCGGGAAAAGAAGGCGAAGCGGGCGGGGTCGTCCTGTTGGCCGTAATAGGCGTCGCGATTGAAGAAGTTCTCGCGCGAATGCGGCCTGATGAAGAAGCAGGGGATGTGATCCACCTCGCCCCGGAGCACCTCGCAGCGAACCCCCCCGTCGAAATACGGCACCCGAAGGTCGGCCCAGCACTGCTCCAGGCTCCAGATGCGGTCGTAGCGCATGCAGTCGTACATGGGCAGAAAGACTTCGACCACCTGGCCGCGCAACTGTAACTCCCGCGCCAGGCCGTGCACCACGTCTGCCAGGCCGCCGACCTTGGCCGCGGGTGCGCATTCCGAGGCGACCATTGCGACATACACGCTGTACATGCTCCTTCAGTTGTGCGAGATGGGGGGGAATCCACCCCCGCTCAGCAGAAGACGGCCGGATCCAGGCCGGGAAAGATCTGGTCCATCACTTCAAGCGCCTGCAGCCGGCGCTCGTCTATGGACGCATGGCGCACGCACTCCTCGAGGTAATCGAAGCGCGCCAAGTGGTCCCGGATGCGACGCTGGGCATAGTCCTTGGCGGTCTGCGCCTTCATGATGAAGGCCCAGTCCGATGCCTGGGCAAGGAGCAGGGAGCGTCCCGCCTGCTGCAGGGCGCGGCCGGTCAGGGACTCCGGGAGGGCATCGCCATGCTGCCTCGCCAACGCGTTCATACGTCGGGCGGCATCGTGCAGCAGGGGATAGATCCAGTCGTTACCGGGGTTGAGCCAAAAGGCATTGTAGCCACCGTCGCCCCAGCTGGAGGCGGAGGGCGTGGCCGCCTGCAGGCTGCGATTGTCGGCGAGATAGGCGGACGGTGTGGTCAACGCCACGATTTCCGGTTGCTCCGCAAAACGGCGGACGACCGCCTCCAGCCATTGCGGCCCCTCGAACCACCAATGGCCGAACAGCTCGGCGTCGTAGGGTGAGACGATCAGCGGTGCCAAGTTGGTGCTCTCGCCCCGGGCGGCGATGTTGCGCCGGCTGCGTGTCACGAAGTCCGAGGCGTGCGCGTCGATGCGCTCGCCGGCCGCGGCAGGATCGTAGGGCAGCTTGTCCTCGCCCGGTCCGGTCACGCGATAGTACTTGAAGCCGGTCTGTATGCGGGTGTGCCCGTCGAGGATGTAGGGCTTGATGTAGTCGAAATCGAGGTCGAACCCGATGTCGCGATAGAAGTCGCGATAGTAGTAGTCGCCCGGGTAGCCTTCATCACGGCTCCATACCTGGCGCGAAGACTCCGGATCGCGCCCGAACGCCGCCACGCCGTTGGGGCAGGCCAGGGGCGCGGAAAGGCCGTAGTAGGGACGCGGCGTCGCATTCAGTATACCGTGCGAATCTACGAAAAAGTAGTTGTAGCCTGCCGCCTCGATCATACCTTCGAGGCCCGGATAGTAGCCGCATTCGGGCAGCCAGACGCCTTTGGCCCGGAACCCGAGCATGGTCTCGAAGGTCTGGGCCCCAACCAGCAGCTGTGCCCGCACGGCCGCTGGCTCCGTCTTCATGAGCGGCAGATAGCCGTGGGTGGCGGCAGTAGTGATCAGTTCCAGCACGCCGGCTGCCTGCAACTGAGCGAAGGCTGCCACCAGGTCTCGCCCATGTTGTTGCTCGAACACCTCGACCGTTTCTTCCAGCCGGTCCTGATAGAGTTGGGCGAGCGGCGCAAACGTCGGGTCGCCGCGGGTGCGTCGCACCTCTTGCCGGGCTAGTTGGCGCAACTTGTCCAGGTGGGCGAGATACCGCTCCTGCAGGAACGGGTCACGCAGCATGGTCAGCAAGGTCGGTGACAGCGACAGGGTCAGGCAATCCTTGACCCCGGCCGCGCGCAGCCGCTCCAACCCGAGGATCAACGGCAAGTAGGTTTCGGTGATGGCCTCGAACAGCCAGTTCTCTTCGAGAAAACTCTCGTATTCCGGGTGCCGGACGTAGGGCAGGTGCGCATGCAGCACGATGCACTGAAAGCCTTGAGGCATCCCGTTTCACTCCTTGCCCGGCTGCTCTAGCACATGGTGGAGAAGTGCTACGAGGTCCGGACGGCACTCCAGCGGCAGGCACAGCGTGAATCTGCCATCTGGCTGCAGCAGTACGGGATCGCCGAACAGAGACAACGGCGCATCAGGTGAGCCTTGCCCGTCAATCACGATGCTTGCCGACACCGCGACGGCGGCATCCATGGAGCTGGGCGAGAATACGGACTTGCCGAGTATGGCTTCCAGCGCCAGAGGTGTGGGTGGACGTTCCGGCCCGGCGGAAGGTGTGGCGGCCTCGAGCGCCTCCCCCGCGCGCAGGTCGGCGGTGGCGGTTTCCTGGCCGGGCAGCTCCAGCCTGGGGAATATCGGCTCGCCGAGCGGGAGGTCAAAGGATTCGGGCATGACGAGCGGAAACTCATCCACCGGCGGCCGCCGTTGCGGGAACAGGTCCCTCAGCAGGATGTCGTCTGGCGTTGTGCTGCCGCCGGCGGGCGCCGGCTCGGGCGCGCTGAGAGTGCGCACTTCCACCTGGAGGAAATCCAGTCCCGGCGACGGACCGCCACGCGGGGTGGTAACTTCGTTGGAACGCGTTAGGGGGACGAAAACGCCATCGGCTGCACGAAGCCCGATCTCGGCCGAATAGCGCTTGGCGTCGCGCCAGAGATTGACGTACCAGTTGCTGCTGTCCTCCCGCACCTCGATGTCGAAGGGCTCGTCGGCCCCTGTCCCGTCTGCTCGCGGCGAGACGTCGCGGAACCGCAGCACCAGCCGTGCATCCCGGGCATTCTCCGGCAATCCTGCACGACCGGCGGCCATGTCGGCGACATCGATGTGCCAGTAGGCATGCACGTTCCAGGGGTCAATCTCCATCAGCTCTAGTCGGGTTGCCTCAACCGATGGGAGACCGTTTGCCGAGATTTCCCAGGAAATCCGCCGTAGCTCGTCGGCGGAGAAAGGCACCGGCCCAGGCTCGTCCCGGGTGTGCCGGGTCGAATTTCCACTTGTGGCCGTGGCTCCCGGCGTGGGAGGCTCGCCCGTTTGGATTGCGCCGCTGAACTCAAACTTCTTGCTGCTCATATATGTCGGGTCCACATTCCAGGATTGACGGCAATTCTAAGGGGCATGGGAGACGATTATCCACCCGCGTCCGCGGTACCTCGGAAGCGTGATGTCCGCCACCTCATTTTGTTGGCACATGGCCAGATCGTCCTGACCGGGCTCTGGCCGCCTTTCGAGAGGCGGGCCTTTGGCGTATGGGCCCTTTCGGGGAGACCGATGTTTCCGGCAATGGATGGGCCTGCTTTGGCTCAGCCAGCGTAGCCGCTACCTCCGGCTCAGGAACGGGCGCTGCAGACTCCGGCACAGGCGGCGCTCCCGTACCGAGTGCCGCCTGGGACGGCTTGACGGTCATGAGTTGCTCGGCACGCGTCAGCAGGTCGAGCAATTCCCCGCGGTGCGATGCGTCTCCGAGCAGCAATCCACTTTCCTCTGCGCGGAACAACAACTCCCTTGCCTGCAGGAGCGCGTGCGACGATGGCAAAGGCTGCCCGGATGCAGACCTTGCCAGTGACCAATACCGGGCTGACGCTTTGGCGAGCCTCTTGCGCGCAGCTCGGCCAGCATCATCCAGAGCCTCGACATCGAGTCCGAGGTCCGCGCGCAGACGGACTTCGGCCTGAGGGGGAAAGCGGCGCAGATACTCGCTTAGGAACATCGCCCGCACCGGGAATTCCCCCGTTTCACAGAACTCCATATAGGGCGAGAAGAACTTCCCGAAGAATCCCTGCTGTTCATCCTCGCGCCGGAACCATTCGCCGTTCTCTCCGTCGGACCAGGTGCCGACGAGGCAAGGCACGGGGGACGGTGGCGCTTGGGCCACGCCATTGCGTACCGCGTCGGCGAACCAGGGGGCCTCGAGGCCGAGTTCCTGGGCCTGGGAAAAACCCTCGTCCAACGGAACGACCGAAATGCAGGACCGCTGGTGGCAGAGCCGGTAGGCCCGGTAGGGATCGGCGTCGCCGCCATCCGGTATGACGAGCATCGAGGCGGGGAGCAGCAGGTACTTATACCCTGCTTTCTCCAAGGCCGGAACCAATTCCGCGGCGAACAGGCTTGCCGGCGGCCAAAAACCCTTCAACACGCGCCCGAATGTCGCTTCCATTAGCTCGCGCTCAAGCTGCAACTGTTCGTCCCAGTCTTCGCGAGGAATCAGCGGTAGCGGGGCATGGCGAAAGCCGGTGCCGACGAATTCAATTGCGGCAGAGCTTCGGAGGCTTTCGAGGATCGATGGAATGTCCGCAAGATCTCGGCACGCCTCGATCAGATCAGGGTCGTGCAACTGCTCGATCAAGACTGGGGAAAGCGCCACATGCAGCCGGGCGACGCCTGAGTACTTGTGGGCATGCCGACCCAGCCGTTCGTAGCACAGGAGGATTCTCCTGAACTCACCGGGATTCTCGCCCAGCAGCTTGCGCAGGTTGCCGGCAGGTTGATAAAGATGCAGGCCCAAGGCGTGCAGGATAGTCTCCATCGACATGTCTGAGGCTCCCCCGGTTAACCGTCCACTACCGGATCGGATTCATGCTCGACATTTTGCCTGTTGTCGACCATGTACTGCCCTGCCGGTGGGCCAGTGGGTACTGTCCCTGCCTAAGCGACTTAAGCGGCTGCGGTATCATCTCCACCAGGACCCGGAGGCGCTCAACAGCGCCCTGCACATCTTCTTCAACGCCATCGAACGCCACCTGCGCAAGCGCAGTCGCGGGGCGCGACCGAAGGCGCGGACCGATGCCGTCACCTTCACCCATCGGTTCGGATCTGCCCTGAGCGCCCATACGCATTTCCACGTGATCGGCATCGCTGGCGTACTCGAGCCCGACCAGGACCACGGCGTGCACTCCCCCGAGGCGGAAGATCTGGACGTAGTCGACGCCGAGGCGGTGCAAACCGAGGTCCGCCGCTGCATCCTGCCTATCAGCGGCGTGGGCGGCCGGACAAGGAGAATCGCAAGCCGATGGGGCAATGGTACCACGGATGTGGCTTTTCTCTAGATGCCTCGGTGCGCATCGAGCCCCACGACCAAGAAAATTGGATAGCCATGTTTTGTCAGCCAGCCGAAGAAGGGAAGCCGAGCACCCCCGCTTGTGCCCACCATCTGGGGCTAAGAGCGACTTCAACGCGGAGAAATGGTGGCGAAAGCGCGCCAATCGGCAGGAATGACAGGGTTGGACGGAAGACCAGCCACAGGATTTCCCCCGATTCTCTATCGGATGCGGTTAAGGGATTTCAGGGAGAGCTGGCGGCGCTCAGCTGGGACAGAGCTAGCGGCAGGCGCGGATGCCGCGCTCCCAACGCTGACCACCTCGCTCGCAGACCCGCTTGACATGCTCGGCTTGGCCGATCCAGCTGCAGAAGTGGGTCTCGAAGTCCTTGTCCAGCTACAGCCAAGCCGCTCGCGTGATGCGGATCCGCTCCAAGATCGGCGGCAGATCCTCGGCGATGGCCGCGCGCTTGTCGTCGCGCACCGCCCATCCCGTCCAGCTGACCAGCTCCAGGTAATCCGCGAGGTGGAACGGCAGCTTCTCGCGCCCGCCCTCGCGGACACCGCCCACGAAGGGGTACAGCTCGGGGGGCTGGGTGGGAGCCGGTGCGATGTCTGGCTCAGCTTTCTCACCCCCAGCCGAAGACTCGGAAGCGCCTTGCAAGGTGCGAATGCGCTGCTGGATGGAGGTGTAGTCGGAGCCCTCGGGGGGCTCGGCGATGGCGGCACGCACGGGGTTGAGGTCCACGTAGACGAGGCAGGCAAGCACCGCGCTCTCGTCGAGCAGGGCCTGGGATGAGTACTCCGTCTAAGTGATACTTACGGACGCAGCGCAAGTATCACTTAGACGGAGTACCGAAACCGCCCCTCCCAGAAGTGTCCGGTGCAGTGGTCCTCCTCGTTAGTAAGAAGTAGCTTCCAGACTGATCAGCGATTTCCGGAGCCGGGGCATGGCTGGAGCTCCTTCATCGTTTCTGGTTTCCTGTCCGTTCTTCTACTGTATCCTCTGACAGGGACTTGTCAACTGGCCGGGGGTCTCTGCCGGCTCCGCCGGTGCTCGGTGTCCGCTACCGATGCTCGCACCACCCCGGTACCGAGACACGGTGCGCGCCACATCTCCTCGGGATGCGACTGTGCTCAAGGACTGAGCCGATGTGGCCGGATGAACACCGATGAACGTAGGGAGACAGGGGAGTCGCAGAACGCTCCTGCCCTCCGACCAGGCCTCGGCGCCTCCCCCCAGGCCCGGGGACAGTGGCAGGCTCCCGCAACGGCGGTCGCGGCACGACCCCGTATGCCCTGCACTGATCTCAGCGCCCTGGCCACCCTTCAAACGCTGGGTGTCTACTTGCCGTATTCTGGGGGCAGCAGCGTCTCTGCGTCAGGGTAGTCGGCCGTTTCCATGGGGGAAGCCTGCTTGCCCGCGGTGGGAGATGGCACCCTAAGCAAGAGGATTCTGCCACTTCAGCGTCGGAAATCGTGCGAAGTCGGCATCGGTCGAGCAGAGCACGCAGCCATGCTCGATGGTCAGCGCGGCCAAGTGGGCGTCCGTCATCAAATTGCCCCGTGCCCGGCCGTCCGTGAGCATCTGTTGAAAAACCACCCAGTGCCTTTGCGTGGGTTGAACGAGGCAGGTGCACGGTTGGTCCATCCAGCTCTGCACTCGTGCCACGGCTTGGGAGAGCGAGAGGCGATGGTGAAAGACGCGGGGATTAGTGGCGACGCAAATATACGCGGAAACCACAACCCAGCTCATGCAGTGCCCGAGACGCCCTGGGGGTGGCGTACACCGAGGCCGAGCGCCATCTGATCCAGGTGGTGGCCGGCGAGCTGCTGCGCAGCCATCAGCAGCTCAACGAGATCGAGCAACGCATCGCCCGGGTGGTCCAGGCCAACGCCACCCTCACGCGGCTGGCGCGCGTCACCGGCAAGGCCACCAGCCTGGTGCTGAACGTCACCCTCGGCAGCCCACTGGACTACCCCAACGCCGGCAGCTATCTCGAGGCCACGGGCCTGAATCTCAAGGAGCGCAGCAGCGGCAAGCACAAGGGACGGCTCAAGATCACCAAGCGGGGTCCGAGCCTGGCACGCAAGTACCACTACTTCGGGCGCTGCGCTGAGGGATAGGAATTTGCTTTCAGCCGCCGAGGAGGCCAACGGCCCGCAAAGACCGGCCAGGGCCCGCGTGTCACGCCCTTTGCCGCACGAATCCATACTCAATCCCCGTGATGAGAACGTCTCATGGCGGCAAGGGCCCTGCTTGACGGCTATGTGGGCAAGCTCCTTGACTGCCGCCCGATTCTAGCCCGGCGAAGACTTGCGCCAAGACTCGAGGATCACGCGATGGCCGGCCGGGGCGCGTGGGTCAGGGGGATCGGGCCGTTGGCTGGCCAGTCGTCATCCTGCGGCGAGCCCGGGCGGACGAGGGTCCCAATAGCCGAGGCGGCGCAGGATGCGCTCGCTCACCAGGGGCTCTTCGATGACGGACAGCTCTCTTATCTCGGCGCCACAGTGGGGGCAGACCAAGGGGTTCCCATCCTGGACGTTCATATCGTCGGTGAATGCGCCACGGAACTGATTCACGTCGGCCAAGCCGTCATATTGCTGGGCGGCACCATCGATTACTTCGTGCAGAATGCCTTCAATTTCCCGACACTCGCGGAGGCCTACAAGGTTGCCGCCCTGGACGCCCGGATTCGCCTAAGTGGATAGAATTCCCCTGCTTACCTGGGTTACGATTCTTGCCAGATTGCCGTTTTTCGTCAGTCCCGGCAGCCTGGCGAACCCGGCCGGTTCGGTCGGGCAGGCCCGTTTGGCAGCGAAACTCGACCGCTGGAGGGTCATGAACTACATTTAATTGAAAATAGGAAATTTCGCCCGTCCACAGGAAATTGCCGAAAATCAGACAATCGCGAATGAACATGAACACCTTTCCAAACACCTCCCGATCAGGCCAGTGGCCTGAATCTTGCATGTTGGTACAGTATGAATAGGGAAAAACGGGTTTCCCATTTGATGAAGAAGAAGGTGGATGTAGCAGAGCTGGAAATCGGTATGTATGTCGCTGAGCTTGATCGGCCGTGGCTGGAAACGCCCTTTTTGTTCCAGGGCTTCGAGCTGTCGACGGAAGAGGATCTCGACGAGATTCGCCGCTATTGCGAGTTCGTTTACATCGATACTGACCAGTCCAGGGTGCTGCCGCAGACTGAGGCGGAAAGCAAGGAAGAACGTTCAGAGACCAATAAGACCGACCCGGAGCTGGCATTCGGGATTCTGAAGAAACACGCGCCCCTGGACCAATCCGAGAAACCCGAACAAAAGTACCCGGACCAGACCACGCTGGAGCAGGAAATCGCCCTGATTCGAGAAACTCACGACGAGGCACTGATCCTGACGAATGAAATCATGGAAGATGTTCGCCTCGGCAAGACCTTTAACACCGAGGGCGCGAAAAAAATCATCGGCAAGATCGTCAAGAGCGTGATTCGCAACCCGGACGCCCTCGCCTGCTTCAGCCAACTCAAACATCGCGACGCCTATACGGCGGAACACAGCCTGCGCGTGTGTATTCTCGCCCTGAGCATGGGTCGGCACCTGGGCATGGCGGCAGAGGAGCTGGAGGTACTGGGCATCGGCTCCATGCTGCACGACATCGGCAAAATGCGCATCCCGCTGGATATCCTTAACAAGCCCCGTGAGCTTACCGCCAAGGAAGCTGAGCTGGTGAAGAAACACGTGCCGATCGGCGTCGATATTCTGGAACGCACCGCCGGCATCCCGGAAGCGGCCATCGACGTGGCCCGTTCGCATCACGAACGATACGACGGCTCCGGCTATATTCTCGGCCGCAAGGGCAACGAGATCAGCGAATTCGGCCTGATCGGCGGCATCGTTGACTACTACGATGCGGTCACCAGTGACCGTGCCTACCATAACGGTATGAGCCCGCATTTGGCGCTGAAGATCATGTACGAACTACGAAACACGGCGTTCCACGCCGGATTGATTGAGGAGTTTATTCGCTGCATGGGTATCTACCCGATTGGCAGCATCGTCGAAATGAACACCGGCGAAGTCGGCGTGGTGGCCACCATGAACCGCGTGCGCAGGTTGCGTCCGCGCGTAGTGCTGGTCCTGCAATCCAATAATGTTCCCTACCCGAGACCGCAAACGGTCGACCTGACACAGGTTTCGACCAAAAACGGAAAGGCATACGAAATCAGTACGGTGGTGGAACCCGGCCTCTACGACATCAACCCGACGGATTATCTGACCGTCAATCCTCTGGAGCATTGACACTGGTCGCCAAATTAACCCGCTGTCCGGATTGGCCAACCCTTTCAAGGTGACAACATACTAATATAACTCGAGCTTTTCTACAGCCCCGATTGCTGAGAGTATTGCCCTCCGGACAGTTTCGGCCTCCGTCAGCAGAATGCGGTGGGAAATCGCGCATTCAACGGAGACACAGGGGGGACCACGGATGCCCGGATGTTGGGAGCTGTGTTCGAGCGCTTCGTACAAGATGGATGGCAAGCGCTGGACGACCGAGACCGCTTTCCAAGAGCTGAGGCGTACCTGAGCCCGGAGATCAACTCCCTGGGCTCTCCCAAGGCGGCCTGGGCCCGCGGCAGGCGCTCACGCGCCGGCTTGATATAGCTGGCCGACATGTCCGTGGTGACGAATTGGATGCCTTTGAGGGTCTGATCGTCGAGCCGATCGAAGAAGCCGCCGAGGGTGTCGGCACTCTTGCCCTCGGCGTAGAAACGGCTGGCGTGACCGGCCCAGGGGACTTCCTCGACATGGACGCCCCAGCAGGGGCAGGCGACGCGCTGAGGCGCGCAGCACAGCAGTAGGCGGGTATCGCCGCGGCGCGGGTAGTGATCAAACAGTGGCGTGAGGAGTACAATATGATTGAGCCGCATGGATCGCTCCGCGGCATGAACCCGGAACAGCTTCTACAGCGATGGACCTAACGTACGGTTCAACAACTGCAATCCCTAACACGGTGAGTGAACCAAGAATCCTGGGCTTGCCACTAATTACCCAATGGAGTTAGCCATGAATCACCGTCGTGACCATTTGGATAATGTCAACAACAATATTGCATTAGAGCGTTTGATTGGTGACTTGACTTGTGGATCAAGGCTTGACGAATGCTTCGTAAACGAACCTTTTACCGCAACGCTGACCTTTAAATCTACGATCTCTCCTGATGTAACAAAAGCTGATTTATATGTGGCTAGCCCCGATGGCTCCCATGAAAACGTTGCCATGACCTTGGCATCCGACTCTGATGAATACTACACCTATTTGGCCACAATAGCTCCAGACAAAGTGGGTCACGTAGAATATTATGGTGTTATTTCTGCTTACGGGAAATCACTGGCAACGAATACCGGAAGACTGACGGTGTTGCCTCCAAAGGAGGAAGAATGGCAGCATAGACCCGTATATCAACAAGTCGCAAAAGGAATCTGGGTCGGAAACGCTCGCGCAGCTTTTGACGCCGAAATGCTCGGCTTTGATAGAATACTCAATGTGGCAGATCACGTTAACTTTTCGATGTCTTCTCAAAGGTACAAACACATTCCTCTCGCAGACTGGGGAACCAACGCCATCCCAAAAGAAAAAATATGCGAAGCTGTTAATTGGTTGACAGAGCAAGCATCAAGCGGGAACAAAACGATAGTCAATTGTAGAGCCGGAATAGGACGTTCTGGCTCAATCGCCATAGCTTATCTGTATGCTAACAACCCCCATCTTAATTATCATCAAGCCGTACACATGGCTCGTCACGGATATGATGATAAGATTCCAGGAAAGTCTAATATCTATCCTCATGTTGGCCTAAAGGAAAGCCTGGAGGAGCTATATCCAGATAACCATCGACCGGTCACCACGGAGATAATAAGCGTTCGGCTAGATAATTATAGGATCTATCAATGTGTGTCCAAAAAGAAGAACGAGAAGATCATTGTTCGTACAGGAGTAGATTACCGGGGAGAAGTGGAGCCTTTTGTATTTGCCCACACCAATATCAATAACAATCGCGAAGAAGATATTCGTATGATAAGAAAAGAAGCAAATCTGTATGAAGCAGCACTTACCCCTGAATCTGCAGGAAGATTTTGGCTTACTGTCAAGGCCTCGAATTACATGACTGCGGCTCCGTGGTATGAACCGGAAATATGGCTCGGTGGTGTTGGAGATAACCTATATCTTGATATACAGGATTAACCAAGACGTTATAATGCCGTGATCAACGGAAAGAGGGCGTAATCGGCGTGCAAGCTAATCTTCGAGATTCTTACTTATTCCAGCCGTTGATCGTGTTCATGAAATTGGTGAAAACGCCCACGAACGGTAAGTCTCAGGGCGTGGTTCGTCCATTAGATTCGGGTGCATGATTACGAATGCGCTTCTCACCGAGGCCCTTAACCTTGTATTACAGCGCAGAATCCTCAGTACAAGACGGGGCGTTTCGCGCCGAACTATTGGACGCCGTTGCGCGCATCGCCATCGCGGTAGAACAGGCCCGTGGTGTACCCCAGGATATCGAAGGTTCGCGCTAAGGAAATGACCATTTTGTTGCCCAGTCCTGCCCCCAAGTCGGTCTCACCTGAGAGGACTTCACGCGTGAATCCCCACATCCGCATCGGTAATCAGTCTGCCTATTCCGCTTTTACCCCACTGGAACCCCTAGAATTTGCTCTAGCACATGGTTTCGATGTCTTTGAGTGGTTTTCCGATAGAAAGGTGACTGAAGATGGAACCACGCACGGCTGGGACGAGTCCGATATGGACGCCGATCAACGGGCAGCAATCAAGCGCCTGGGCAAGGAAAAGGATGTTCTTTTCACCGTGCATGCACCCTGGCGAGCCAATCCCCTCTGGCCCGAAGCCAAGGACCTCTTGAGGCGGAGTGTGGATTTCGCGCGCGACATTGGAGCCAATCTCGTCAACGTGCATTTATATATGGATCACGGTCCCGCAGCCTATGCAAAAGCCTTGACCTCCACACTCGATTACGCCTCACACAAGGGGGTGCGCATTAGTATCGAGAACACACCCCTCACCTCACCAGCCGACTTCGCCGATACCTTCGCTCACTTGAGTCGAGAGATGTTGGCGAATGGTCGGGTTGGAATGTGTTTCGACATCGGCCACGCCAACCTTTATGGCGGCACCCGCAACGATTATATCCGCTACCTCGACGAGCTTTCGCGCGACGTCCCGATCATTCATCTCCATGTGCACGAAAACTGGGGCGACGAGGACCGCCACTTGACCCTGTTTACCGGGCCAGCTCGGGACAACGATGCCGGGGTGCGCGCCCTAGTGGAACGTCTCATAGGCCGAGGCTATGCCGGTGTCATGATCCTTGAACAATGGCCCGAGCCTCCGGCGCTACTCGTCGAGGCCAGAAGACGGCTGCGGGAATTAATAGATCGTGTTCAACCACCACACAGACCTTACGAACGATCGACGGTGGCGGATGCGGAGTCCTTGCCTAAACAAGTTCTGGCGCCGGTGCAACCATTGGATGAATTCACGGCCGCCGTGGTCACGGCCAACGAGGAATACCGAAGCTGGCGCCGGCGTCTCGAGTGGGTACGAGACCGATTGTCAGCCCCCGGCTTTGAGGCTCGCGCGCAAGAACTGGCTACTCTCAGCATATACCTGCGCTTCCTGGGTACCGGGGAAGTAACGTGCGAAGAAGACGGAGGCCACTATCGCCCCAATCATCACGCCCGGGCGGCGGAGGAGATTGAGACCACTCTGGCCCGCATTAGCACTGCTCAAACCGAGTGGATATTACGCAAGATCTACCCCTGGCTACCAGCCTACAGCGCGGAATTCCGACGTGGGGAACCTCTCACACGCATCCGCGATATCGCCCACCGCAACGACGTCCCGAAGGAGTTGAAGCGGGAAATCAAGCAGCGGCTACAAAACAAGTTGCACCGCAACGCGGGGCCCGAAGATCTCAAGACCTCCGCCGAGATTCTAGCTCGTATCACTGCGCCCGGAGCCGCGTACTCGGAGGACTTCGTGGCCCAGTTCAAGCTTTTTCATCAGGAGCTCAGCGAGTTCTTCAACGCCCCGGGGTTGGAAGTGCGTCTCAAGGCCCTGGCACCCCACCTGGCACCAGAAGTAAGCCGACGCCTCGGTGATTTCCTGGTGCTAAAGACGCAGGATGAGCACAGCGACAATCAGCTCCTGACCCTGCTCAAGCACCTAACCGAGCTTCGCGAGGCTCTCGCCGGACAGCTCATCGAAGCGGAAGGGCGAGCACAGTCTCAGCAACGGCGGCTGACCGACATCGGTCTGGAGGAGTATGGTTTTGTGCTGTTGAGCGAGTATGCCAATCGGCTCGCGGATTTCAAGGCGGAAAATTCTTGGAAAGGGTTATTCAAGGCGCTCCATCTCGCGCTCATCAATGTGCGTCTGGCACTCATCGAGCCCGAAGAATGTGAGGCATTGGTTTCCGAGCTGGCTACCTGGTCAAGCCCTTTTGATAATACGCACAGGCTCCATGGGCTCCGTCTCAAGGCAACCTTGGAACGTATCCGCCGAATCGGGGAACGCTACTCTGCCCAAGTGGTGTCGCTATTCACACCGCGCGTAGAGAGCCTCGGACGGGCCCTTGGGGTCCAGGAACATGCCATACGTGTTTTCGCCGAAGGGGACATCCGGGCCAATGTGGTATATCAGCTCTCCAAGTTGGCTGAAACCGGTGAACGAGCCCTTCGTCGTGCCCTCGATCTTCCCCCTTGGCAGGCTGTAGCAAGTGGCGAAGCCGTTGGTCGACTGCACCCGATCTCCCACCTGGGAGCGCTCGAACCCGGTGACGAACCGATCATCGCTCTTGTCGAACGCGCCGAAGGCGACGAGGAGATCCCCCCCTTCGTGGCCGCTGTTATCCTGACCCATACCATACCCCACCTCTCCCACCTCGGTGTGCGGGCACGCCAAGCGGCGGTTCCATTTGCCTGTGCAGATGAGGCGGGCCCCATCGCTCGACTCCAGGCC
>Ga0210096_1000125_pt1 | contig 33494 bp, 24 predicted proteins | sample China_Galinas_PW_4_FD_184864 | JGI IMG/M metagenome (GOLD analysis project Ga0210096, IMG submission 184864) | Wetland microbial communities from San Francisco Bay, California, USA, that impact long-term carbon sequestration - China_Galinas_PWA_D2... | ecosystem: Environmental > Aquatic > Marine...
ATGGTTATGCGCTTCGTGACGAGACGCACTACCGTAAAATGTTATGCCTAGATCCGCTTTCGGGCGTTAAGGAGTAACCGTCGACTTTGACTTTTAAACCTGACCTGATGATCGTGCAGAAAAGCGCTAACCGATCAGTATTTCTGCTGGAGAAAATAGAGAGGGGAAAGTGAGTCAGACTTTACACCTTTCCTAGCAGAAAGATATAGGTTTATGTACCTATATGGAGTGCAGGCCGTACTAAACGGCAATAAAGGTCGTTAAGACATGGTGAATTCAACCGGTCAGTGCAACACCCTATGTTTTAATTAAAGCTTTGGAGAACTAGGGGATGGCACAACCAGGCAGATTGGGCATGACCGATGTCCAGAAGTCAGAACTTTGGCGGCGCTGACGCAATGGTGAATCGATCACCGACATCAGCCGCGCTCTCGGGAGCTTTCGAACATCGGTTTCTTACGTCTTGAGACTGCACGGTGGCTTTGCGCCGCCGCTCCGCAAGCGGTCCCCACAGGCGCTCACGCTGGCTGAGCGCGAGAAGATTGCAGGCTATACCTTGAGCTGCTCAGGGAGGCAGCCGAGCACTACGACTGCCAGGTTCACGCCTACGTGTTGATCACGTACACCTGCTCGTCACGCAACAGCGTACATCCGGTGTCTCGTTCCTGATGCATCGAACCGGACAGCGTTACGTTCGGTCCATCAACCGGCAGTACCGTCGCACTGGCACCCTGTGGGAAGGACGCTACAAGGCAGGACTGATCGACACAGAAGGCTATCTGCTAACCTGCATGCGCTACATCGAACTCAACCCGGTCCGGGCACAGATGGCCAGCCATCCAGCAGATTTCGCCTGGTCCAGTTACCACGCCAATTGCGAAGGAAGGCAGGATCAGTTAATTACGCCGCACCCGCTTTACCTGCAACTCGGTCACGACCAGGAAACACGCTGTCGTACCTACCGCGATCTATTTGTAACACACCTCGAGCCGGAGACACTGAATGAAATCCGGCACTCAACCCGGCAGGAACTGGTAATCGGCTCTGGCCCGTTCAAACAACAGATCGAACGCATGCTGAACCGGCAAACCAAAACGCGTCCCAGGGGACGGCCACGCATGAAAAACCGGGAATACTAGAGAAAAATGTGCTCTGACACCTATTTGCCTCTAATATCGCCTGTAAGACTAACAGCGATAGACGCCTACCGCACAACGCCGCACCGAGCGCCGCGCTACCCCTGCAACGCTCACAGGCGTGAGCGGACGTCCAACTCTGGCTTCTGCACTCGGGATCACACTTTGAAACCCGGGGACTGAATACCGCTCCCCAATTTCAGATCCGCAAACCACGATGGTTCCGGCAATCACTAAAATACCCATTCGCTTCGATATGCTCATTTAGATTCTCCCATTCTGAAATGTTCCGGAAAGTCACCTGTACCTTCAAGATTTTTCAGATCAACCTTTTTGGCGTCCGTCGTGTTTTTGAAGCTGAAATCCGTGGCCCCGACCTCATCTCCCGTCTTCCAGTCCCTGATCTGAATGGTGTATTGCGGCGCACCGGCAAGGAGCTTGGTGGTGATAGTATACCGGCAAGGATAGGGGCGTTCCCCCTGTGCGATCCAGATCTGCCAATCGACTTCTTCTGTCCGAAAAGCGAGGTAATCGCAATCAACGCCACCGACCACACCGCTGCCAAGGTCCTTTACGTCGACGACATCATGCATCAGCGCATCATAGGAATCTGACAGCAGCAAATCTGCGGCAGGGAGTGGCCTGTTATGCTTGAACCTTAATTCATCGACAAGGTGATTAATCGTGCCAGGCATATCCTGCTGCGCATAGATGTTCTGGTTCTTGCCCAGAATGGTCAGCGTTTTTCCGTCAAAGGACATCTCGACATCCGCGAACCCGCCGGCGCGCGTAACGAGGATCTTGTCTGGTCGGCTCAGGCTGACATCGCCTGAACTCACAAGTGCGAGTTTTTGTTCTTCCTTTGTGACGACCTCGAGGGTAGCATCGTATTCGAAGGAGAGCGTCTTCTGCGCCGCCAGGTAATCGGACATGGCCTTGAGCAGCCGCTTGGCATCTGCCTCGTCGGCGCTCACTCCCGCGGACGTCCCCAATCCAATAATCAGGGATAGCGCCATTGCGGGCATACTGCGCACAGAATTCTTTACTAATTGCCGTGCTATCTTCTTCATCTAAGTTAACCTCTATGTATGAACAGAGGATCCACATTTGGAACCTCCCTGTCAGTTGATCTTAAAGCAAAATCCACCGGCATGCATGATGTTGATTTGCACCGAAATAAGACCCGGTAGAGTTGGATATTTGCATTCTATTGTGACACATCTCCGCTAAGAATGGTTAGCTTCCAGCCAACTAATTACAGCGGTTCTGGAGGTACATATTTCAGTGCAAATGGTGGGTCATTTTTCGGTGCAATTTAACTACAGGTTGAATAAACGCTATTTTCCCTTAAACCCGCCCCTATTGCGCAGTCGTTGCCACTGCTTTCCAGCCTGGTCATAGCGAAACCTCGCCCAACCTGACCGCACTGATATGAACGGACCTCGCTCTATTGCCCTTCCCCCTGCCAATTCCTGCCTCTGGCCCAATCGATACCCTGTTACCTGCATTCTCGCGGCAACAGCACTGGCTTAAGGCGCTTGTAAATCAGCCGAACAGGCTGGACTGCGAGGGCACTCGACTGTCCGGCAACAGGGGGGCTCGAGCAAACAATATGTATTCCATGCACGTCAGGCTCTTCTTGATGACTACCGGGTTCTGCGCAAGCCTTGCCAGTACCGTGGCACTCATGGCGGCAAGCAACCGGGGCTGCCGGATTCAGTCGTTCTATTTTGTATTCAGCACGCGGCATTATTTGCCTGTTGCACCGGTCGTCACCGCCTCCATCACCCGATCTAGGTTGAAGCTGCCGGGCTTCTGGCGCGGCGGGAATTCGCGGAAACTCTGCAGCCACTGACCAACGTAACCCGCGGCGGGGGCAATGGTGAACATGTGCTCCAGAAACCAGAGGTCGTAGCCCATGCCTTCATACTCGGCGCGCTCGAAGGGATCCATTCGCAGATTGGTCACCATCGGCGCGCGCAGCACCTCGAATGGTTGCATCCAGACATGCAGGCCATGTGCGTTCTGCTTCAGGAAGGTGATCTTGAGATTATCGTAGCGCAGCGCAGCGACACTGCCGTCGTCGGTCCAGTAGAGGAATTCATGGCGCGGCCACGTGCCCTCGCCCTTGAGCGCCGGCAGCAGATTGTAGCCGTCGAGGTGAACCTTGTAGGTCATATCCCCTATCTTCATGCCTTTCAGCAGGTCTTCCTTGACCGTGGTATCGCCCGCGGCAGCCAGCAGGGTTGGCAGCATGTCCTCATGCGCGCCGATGTCGTTGATGACGGTGCCCGGCTTGATGACGCCGGGCCAGCGAATGACGGTCGGCACGCGGTAGCCGCCTTCCCAGTTGGTGTTCTTCTCGCCGCGGAACATGGTGGTGCCACCGTCGGGCCAGGTAAATGCCTCGGCGCCGTTATCGGTGGAATACATGACAATCGTATTGTCCTCGATACCCAGTTCCTTGAGCTTGGCGAGCAACTGGCCGACCATCGCATCGTGTTCGACCATGCCATCGGCATAAATGCCCAGGCCGGTCTTGCCTTCCGATTCCTTCTTCAGGTGCGTAAAGATGTGCATGCGGGTGGAGTTCCACCACACAAAGAACGGCTTGCCATCCTGGTGTGCCTTGTCCATGAAGCCGAGCGCCGCCCGGGTAGTTTCCTCGTCCACCGTCTCCATGCGCTTTTTGGTCAGCGGGCCGGTGTCTTCAATCGCGCCGCCGGCGTAGCTGTGAATAACACCACGCGGGCCGAATTTCTTTTTGAACTCCGGGTTCGTCGGATAATCGGGGTTCTCCGGCTCTTCCTCGGCGTTCAGGTGATACAGATTGCCGTAGAACTCGTCGAAGCCGTGATTGGTAGGCAGCATGTCATCGCGATCGCCGAGATGGTTCTTGCCGAACTGGCCGGTCGCATAGCCCTGCGCCTTGAGGAGCCCGGCAAGGGTCGGATCTTCCTTTTGCATGCCTTCCGGTGCGCCCGGCAGGCCGACCTTGGTCAGGCCGGTACGGATGGGCGATTGGCCGGTGATGAACGCGGCACGGCCGGCGGTGCAGCTCTGCTGGGCGTACCAGTCGGTGAACAGCGCACCCTCCTGGGCGATGCGGTCGATGTTGGGTGTTTTGTAACCCATCATGCCCTGGTTGTAGGCACTGATATTGAAGCCGCCGATATCATCGCCCCAGATGACGAGAATGTTTGGCTTCTTGTCAGCGCCTTGCGCCGGGGCACCCGCGACTACCGAGATGAGTGTGAACACGGCAAGCGTGGTACTCAGGAATCTGTTCTGCCTCATAGCTTCTGATCTCCGGTGTTTATTGTGTAGTCCTGCTCTGCTGGCGCTACTGATCGAACGAAAAGATCCGTTTCCAGTCATCCTTCATGCTGATGACGTTCCAGCCCTTCTTTTTGGCTTCGTCCATCGTTGACTGTGAAAAGGTACCGAACCTGGTATCCGGCAGCCCGTTGGCGGGGCCATAGGCATACTCGCGTTCGGCATCGTCGTGGAGTACCAGCATCATCAGCCGCGAGCCGCTACCGGCCCCGGTCCACTCGAGCATCTCGCGGTCACCGTCAGAGTTGCCGAAGGCTGCGACTGGTCGTTTGCCGATGAACATGTTGATACCGACCGGCTTGCCGGTCTTGTCGTCAATGAAATGGATCTTCGGCAGACGCATCAGCTCCGGTTTTCCGTCTTTTATCTCGTATTGGGTCTCGATGCTTGAGCCGATCACCTGCTCCGGAGGAACACCGTAGACCGCCTCGGTCATCGGCCGCATGAACTCGATGCCGCCGCCGGAGACGATGTAGGTCTTGAATCCGTTGGCCCGCAGATACGCCAGCAGCTCGAGCATCGGCTGGTAGGCCAGCTCGGTATAGAGCCGCTTGAAGCGCGGATGACGCGCCGTCTTGAACCAGTCTTTCACGATCGCCTCGAACTCGGCCGTGCTCATGCCGGCATGCGAGGCCATCACCAGTTCAACCAGCCCTTTCTCGCCTGCCGCCGCCAGCGCCTTGAGGTCGTTGTCGAGCACCGCTTTGAAGGGCTGTTGGGTCTTCCACTCCGGGTGCTGAGGGGCCAGCTCTTTTATTCTGTCCAGCGCAAAGGCAAGCTGGGTGTACATCGGGTGCGACGGCCACAGCGTGCCGTCGTTGTCGAAGGTGGCGATGCGCTCCGGTAGCGGCACGAAGCCCGGGCCAGTCCTGTCGGTAGCCCTCTGCACAAACCCAAGGATGGCCTGTTTAGTGGGTCCGTCGTTCCATGACGGCAGCGGATCGGTTTCGGCGAATGCAGCGGTACAGAAAACGAGACTGGCAATCACTGCCAAGAGGAAAGCCGGATAGCGGCGTGGCCGGGTTCTCATCGTGACATCTCCTTCGTTAGCTTATGATATTTCGTACCTACCCGTTCTGTTCGGCACATGTATTGATGTGCCGCGTCTTCCGTCACGTGACATACAGCGCAAATACGAAAGCGGACGCCCTGTCCCGGGCGTCCGCTTTTTACTGCTCACATTCAGATCACACGGTCAATCACCCGCGTGGCTGATGTGTCTCGTATCCTGCATCGACTTGATTATATTATCCAGGTTGTAGCTCGCCGGAGTCTGCAGCGCCGGGAATTCCCGATACGTCTCGAGTTCCTTCAGCCACAGCAGCTGCCCGATGGGCAGCATGTTCCAGTCATAGATGAACGCTGTGCTTGGACTGGCCAGTGCACCGCCGTAGGCCAGCAGGCTACCTTCAGCCGACGCCACAGTCCTCTCGAAGGGATCACGCTTGAGGTTGTTGAGCTGGGTCCAGTGATAGGTGCTTGCGTCATTGAACGAATCCAGCGCATTGGAAGACACCATCGTGTAATAGAACTTCCAGTTCTTGTACCGAACCGCCGAAGGCTGTGCGCCGGTGTAGTAGAAGAAGTGGTCGCGTGCCGAATCGGCCTTGCCTTCCAGGTAAGCGCGCTGGTCGTAGCCGTCGAGCGTCGTCTTGATGATACCGGGATACTTGCCGGCCTCGACCTGCTTCTTCAGCCCATCACCGGAAGGTCCGCCGGCGATGTCGACGAAGGTGGGCACCCAGTCCAGAGAGGAAAATATCTGGTCAGGATTGGTACCAGCCTTGACGTGCCCGGGCCAGCGAATGAGCATCGGAGCGCGCATACCGCCTTCCCAGGTGGTGAGCTTGCCGCCCCTGAAGGGCGTGACACCGCCGTCCGGGTAGGTGATCGTCTCGGCGCCGTTGTCGGTGGTAAAGACGATGATGGTGTTGTCGAGCTCGCCCATTTCCTCCAGCTTTTTGAACACGTAGCCGATGTTGTCGTCCATCTGCTTCATGCCGACTTCGTTGATACCCCAGTCCTTGCCGCCTTTCGTGCCCAGCATGTCCATGTACTTGTCCGAGAACATGGTGGTGATGTGCATGCGCGCCGGGTTATACCAGACAAAGAACGGCTTGTTGGTCTTTTCGGGGTCGTTGCGGTCGAGGAAGTCGATGACCTGGGCGGATATCTCCTCGTCCACGGTCTCCGAACGTTCCAGCGTCAGCGGCCCTTCGTCCTTGCAGCTCTGGTTCTTTTCCGTGCCGTCCGAAGAAGTACAGTGGATGACCGGCCGCGGCGGGATCATACAGAGCGCGGTCTTCGGATCCACGGCACCGGGGACTTCTTTGAGACCCTTAACCGGGGTGTTCTTACAGGGCGGAACAACGGTCTGATCGGTCGGCGTCTTGTTGATGTCGGGGAAGCTCACCCCCTGCATGGCGTCGAGGTGATACAGGTAGCCCCAGAACTCCTGGAAGCCGTGTGCCGTGGGCAGTGAGGCCGATTTATCGCCCAGATGGTTCTTGCCGAACTCGCCGGTGTTGTAGCCGAGATCCAGCAGGAATTTTGCCAGCGCGGGCGTGCCCGGTAACAGCGAACTGGTGGCGCCCGGCAGCTGGGGCATGACCATGCCCGCGCGCAGCGGATGCATGCCGGTAAAGAAGGCGGTGCGGCCGGCCGTGCAGCTCTGCTCGGCATAATAGGTCATAAACCTCGCACCTTCATTCGCGAGGCGGTCAATGTTGGGCGTCTCCCCGACCATGAGCCCCTGATGGTAAGCACCCACGTTCATGATGCCAATGTCATCACCCATGATGAACAGGATGTTGGGCTTTTTGCTTTCGGCCGCAACCGCATTGCCGGCGGCAAGCCCCATCAGGGTGAATATCGCGATACATACTCGAACTGCCAGATTCAATTGAGAATTCATTAGAACTCCTCTTTCCATATGTTTATGTTTGCACTATGCGCCATCAGCACGATCTAGCAGGTACTGCTGCCGTATTTACCTGTTACACACAGGGAAATGCACTTTTCCGGGCACACCTTTATCCTGTCATGGCCAGATGTTTTCGACAGGCTAACGATAGTCGAAGGATTTTCACATTCCCATCCGGTCGACTACCTAGCCATACGTACGTATTTGGGGGATCAGCATGTCGCGCGGCCGTGTCCCTGCGTTGCAGCCACCTGTTTGATATATTCCAGTAGCGTTTCGCCACGGTATGGCTTCTGCTGTACGTACGCCGCACCTTGGCGGACCGCATGCACCGCCATCGTGATGTCACCACGATCGGCGAGGACGATAACGGGTATCCTGGCGCACACCGAAGCGAATCTCGCGAGTCGCTCCGGCCCGGTCAACTCGTTCACGCCGGCATCCAGCACAAGGCAGCCGCGCGACTCCGGCCCCGCAGCCTCGCTCCAGACTTCCAGGGAAGGCAGCACCCTGACACCCAGCCCCGCCGCTGCAACAAGCACCGTGAGTGAATCACGGACCGCCGCATCTCCGCTGACAATGAATACCGTCATCTATACCATGCCCCCGCTTTGCCGGCACCGTTGTATACGTGAGATTTTGCGCACACCCGGTTACTACACGGCACGCACCTGAAACATTAGACCATATCGGGATCGGGAGGCATTCGGTTGGCTACCGAGTCTACGTAGGTAATCGGATCTGGACAGGAGGCCATGCCTCCCTGCAGCATCACTGGCGCTAGCTGCCCTGCTCGCGGGACACCATGCGCAGCATCAGCTCCTTGACACTGCCGGTCCCCAGCTTGCGCAGCAGGTTCTTGCGGTGTGCATCCACGGTCCGCGGACTGACCGCCAGCTTCCGGGCAATCTCCTTGCTGGTCAGCCCTGAAAGAATCTGGCCAAGCACCTCGCGCTCCCGATCCGTCAGGGTCGCAAGCCGCCGTTCGCTGTCATCCACCGTGCTGGTTAAACGCCTTGCGGCAGCGTCCCGGGCCAGGGCCGCATTGATACTGTCCAGCAGGGCCTGCTCCCGGTAGGGCTTCTGGATGAAATCCACGGCACCGTTTCCCATCGCCTGTACCGCCATCGGGACGTCACCGTGCCCCGTGAGCACGATGACCGGAATCAACGCCTCCAGCTCGTTGAGCCGCTCCTGCAGTACCAGGCCGCTCATCCCGGCCATGCGCACATCGAGCACCAGACAACCCGGACGCTGCGGCCTGAAATCCTTCAGGAATGCGTCTGCGGAAGCGTAACCCTCCGTCTGCAGACCAACGGACCCGACCAGTTCCTGAATTGAATCGCGCACCGCGGCATCATCATCGACGACGAAGACCGTCTGCTCCTGCATGCTCCCCATCAACCCGCTTGCCTTAACGTGAATCGAAAGATAGCACCACCTTCAGGGTTCGGATCGTACCAGATCCGCCCTCCATGGGTTTCTATGATATCGCGGCAGATCACGAGCCCCATCCCCATGCCGGAACTTCTTCCCGAGTACAGCAGCTCGAAGATGTCATCTATCCGCTCCGGCGGAACCCCCTCGCCCCGGTCCGTCACGCTGACCTGCACCTCCTCGTCGTCGAGCGGGCGCACATCGACGGAGATCAGTCTGTCACCTCCTTCGCTGTCACAAGCGCTGTACAGGGCATTTTGCAGCAGATTGACCAGCACCAGCTGGACTTGCAGCGCATCGGCGAGAACCGGGGGAAGATCGTCGACGCTCCCGAATACGATGTGGCACTCCCGGGCCTCGCTTTCCGGCTCCATGATCCGGATGACGTCCTGAAGCACCGGGCCGAGCGTCAATGGTCTCAAATCCGGCTCATCATGATTGACCAGCGCCCGGACGTGCTGGGTGATGTCACCCGCGCGTTCTGCCTGACCCTCGATCTTCTCGACCAGTTCTATGAGCTTGGGAGCTGTCTCGACATCGGCCTGGAGGCGCCGCCTTGCCGCCTGCGCATAGTTCTGGATTGCGATCAGTGGCTGGTTGACCTCGTGCGCAATGGTGGTGGCCATGGTGCCCAGGCTGCGTTCCTTGCTGAAGCGGGCCAGTCTTTCCCGCAGCCGGGCCGCCAGCGTCTCCGCCTCTCTGCGCTGGTCATTCGCGTCATGCAGCTCATCCCGGGCATACCGCAGCCTGCGACGACTCAGCATGAGCGCAACGATAAAAACAGCCTCCACAACGATGATTGCAGCAGCGATCATGATTTCTGCCCTGTACTCATCCCATGTCGAGACCGGGCGATGACGAATCTGGCTGCCCGCGGGTAAACGGTTTTCCCTGATGTTCCAGCGCGCCAGTTCGACTCCGTCGAATATTGCGGGGTTTGCAGATCTGTTGATGACAGGCAGATCCGCCGGTGCTTCACCCTGGAGGACGCGCACCGCCAGCTTCGCCGCCAGGTACCCGTCCTCCTCGATCGTGGCCAGACGACCGCCGACAATACCGTGTCCAATCAGGGTATCCCACAGACCATAAACCGGCACTTTGGCTGCGTCTGAAAATACCTGCAGCATCGCTCGCGGGACATATGGTTTTCCGGTCCGATCCTGAGTCTGGACCAGGTACAGGGCCACTGTCCGTTCAGGCAGCGCGTTGAGTGCTTCGACAACTTCATCGACCGGCAAACCGCGCAACCAGACGAACTCGACCCGGCCTGCAAACGATTCAGCAGCCTGCCGCGCAACACGCTCTATTGTCTTGTCAAGTTTTGCGGATCCGACAATCATAGCCACGCGTTGCGTGTCGGGATGGACATGCAGCACAAGTTCCAGTGTGCCTGAGATATCGAGGAAGCCGAATACACCGGTTACGTTCGGGGGCAGTTTCTGTGCTGCCAGGAATTTGCGGTCAGCGTCAACAAACACAATCGGCACTCCGGGAAACAGGTTCTTCCCGTGCTCAAGCAGGAATCGCAAGGCAGGCGTGTCGGTCGAAATAATCAGATCCGGCTTGCGACCCTGGTAGTTCTTGCGGTAGAAATCGAGTAGCCAGTTGAGTTGTTGCCTGTCCGAAAAGCTTGCTGCATCCATGTTTCCAAACCACGCCAGGTCAGGGGCTTCAGTGTCGATCGCGACCTCTACGTCAGGTGCCGAGGAAAAGCCCCGTACGATACCCGCATACCAGTCGGCGGTTACCGGCAGATTGGTTCCGTATGAGTGCAGCAAAAGTACCCGATATGGGTTGTCTTTGGCCAGTGCGGCATTGACCCAGGAAAAACCCAGGACCAAGACAAAAAGCGCATACAGCCGGATTCCGCGCTTCGCCTGAAATCTGTCTATAAATACCCGCACCTTACAGACTGCCAGAAATAAATGGGGACAGACCACGTTTTCCTGATTTATCTGACTGGCACAATCCTGGATCACCGACTGATACATGCCGGGCATCCTTGCATAATATTCGCTGTATCCATAGACCAGAGGTTTTCAATATGCCACGCCGCGCCCGCCTGGTTGTCCCGGGCATACCCTGGCACATCATCCAGCGAGGCAACAGCCGGATGGCCTGTTTCTATGAAATCAGTGACTACCAGTATTTCCTGTAAATCCTCGCAGAACAGGCCGCAAAATACCAGTGCTGCCTTCACGCCTGGTGCCTGATGACAAATCACGTACACCTCCTGCTCACACCCGCCGCGGAGAATAGCGCGGCTTTACTCATGAAACACCTGGGCCAGCGCTACGTGCAATATATCAACCGTACCTACCACCGTAGCGGCACACTGTGGGAAGGCCGCTTCCGGTCCTGCCTAGTGCAGAACAGTGGCTACCTTCTGTCCTGTTACCGGTACATCGAATTGAATCCGGTGCGTGCCGGCATGGTGACACACCCCGCGGAGTATCGCTGGACCAGCTACCGGTCAAATGGACAAGGAGGACGCCAGGACTGGCTCACTCCTCATCCGGAGTATCTGGCACTCGGCAATAACCTGGAAACTCGTCTTGCCAGTTACCGCGACCTGTTTACATCCCCTATCGATCCTGAACTTGTCTCGGAAATCCGTAGCGCAACCAACGGCAACTACGCACTGGGCAATGATCGCTTCAAGTCAGTAATTGAGCAGATGGTAAAGCAACGTGTCACCAAAGGAAAACCCGGGAGACCCGCCAAAACCAAATGAAAACGTGGTCTGTCCCCATTTACTTTTATTGTCAATGCAGCATTAATTATCTATCTTTGGTGTAGCTGCTGTGGTTGGTTGAGGTATTGCTGGCGGTTGTTGTGTATTAATCCAGTCTTGGTACTGGCCCATGTATGCATAATCACTGGTCGGAAAACTATCCCCAGCTCCTTCGTATACGATGCAGTCTTCCAGTAGCTTTACCGGCATTGACTCTGGACATTTTGCCAATGTCAATCCGCTTACAGTGATTGCAAACAGAAATAAACCTGCTTGTACGTGCTTCATTGTTTCCATGCCTTATTTTCCTTACGTGATGGTTATGCGCTTCGTGACGAGACGCACTACCGTAAAATGTTATGCCTAGATCCGCTTTCGGGCGTTAAGGAGTAACCGTCGACTTTGACTTTTAAACCTGACCTGATGATCGTGCAGAAAAGCGCTAACCGATCAGTATTTCTGCTGGAGAAAATAGAGAGGGGAAAGTGAGTCAGACTTTACACCTTTCCTAGCAGAAAGATATAGGTTTATGTACCTATATGGAGTGCAGGCCGTACTAAACGGCAATAAAGGTCGTTAAGACATGGTGAATTCAACCGGTCAGTGCAACACCCTATGTTTTAATTAAAGCTTTGGAGAACTAGGGGATGGCACAACCAGGCAGATTGGGCATGACCGATGTCCAGAAGTCAGAACTTTGGCGGCGCTGACGCAATGGTGAATCGATCACCGACATCAGCCGCGCTCTCGGGAGCTTTCGAACATCGGTTTCTTACGTCTTGAGACTGCACGGTGGCTTTGCGCCGCCGCTCCGCAAGCGGTCCCCACAGGCGCTCACGCTGGCTGAGCGCGAGGAGATTGCAGGCTATACCTTGAGCTGCTCAGGGAGGCAGCCGAGCACTACGACTGCCAGGTTCACGCCTACGTGTTGATGACCAACCACGTACACCTGCTCGTCACGCAACAGCGTACATCCGGTGTCTCGTTCCTGATGCAACGAACCGGACAGCGTTACGTTCGGTCCATCAACCGGCAGTACCGTCGCACTGGCACCCTGTGGGAAGGACGCTACAAGGCAGGACTGATCGACACAGAAGGCTATCTGCTGACCTGCATGCGCTACATCGAACTCAACCCGGTCCGGGCACAGATGGCCAGCCATCCAGCAGATTTCGCCTGGTCCGGTTACCACGCCAATTGCGAAGGAAGGCAGGATCAGTTAATTACGCCGCACCCGCTTTACCTGCAACTCGGTCACGACCAGGAAACACGCTGTCGTACCTACCGCGATCTATTTGTAACACACCTCGATCCGGAGACACTGAATGAAATCCGGCACTCAACCCGGCAGGAACTGGTAATCGGCTCTGGCCCGTTCAAACAACAGATCGAACGCATGCTGAACCGGCAAACCAAAACGCGACCCAGGGGACGGCCACGCATGAAAAACGGGGAATATTAGAGAAAAATGTGCTCTGACACCTATTTGCCCAATTTTTGCTCTGACACCCACCTATTCACTATCAGGTGACTCGAAGGGATAAATTACCTTCCAGTCGCGCTTCATGTCCACCACCGTCCAGCCGCGCCGGTCCGCCTCGTCCAGCGCCTTGTCGAGTTTACCGATATGTGAGGTTTGATCATAGGCGTACTCGCGTTCCGCGTCGGTATGATGTACCAGCAGTATGAAACGTTTACCCTCTCCCGCCGCGATCCACTGCAACATCTGCAGATCGCCGTCGGAGTTGCCGAACGCGGCAATCGGACGACGGCCGATAAACTTGTGTATGCCGACGGGCTTGCCGGCCTTGTCATCGATGAAATCGATTTCCGGCAGACGCACCAGTACCGGTTCACCGTTACGCGACTCGAATTGCACCTTAATGCTGCTGCCGATCACCTGCTCCGGTGGAATGCCATAGACCGCTTGCGTCCATGGACGCATGAATTCGATGCCTCCGCCGGAGACGATGAAGGTCTTGAAACCGTTGGCGCGCAGATAGTTCAACAGCTCCAGCATGGGCTGGTAAACGAGCGCCGTGTAAGGCCGCTTGAATCGTGGATGCCGGGCCATCATCAGCCAGTCCCCAACGATCCGCTCGAACTCCGTGGTGGTCATCCCGGCGTGGGAGGCCATCACCAGTTGCAGCAGACCTTTTTCACCTGAGTCCGCCAGAGCGTCCATGTCGTTGTCGAGCACGGCCTTGAAAGGCTGGGTGGTTTTCCACTCGGGGTGCTGTGGCGCCAGTTGCCTGATCCGGTCGATGGCGAACATCAACTGGAAATAGGCCGGTTTTTCCGTCCACAGTGTGCCGTCGTTGTCGAAGACGGCGATGCGTTCCTCCGGCACGATGTAATCCGTGCTGTCCGGCGTGGTCACTCGTTGCACGAATTCCATGATCGCCTGCCTGCTCTCGCCCTCCGTCCAGGACGGCAGCGGGTCTGTTGTTGCCGTTGCGACCTGCAGGAAAAGGCACAGGCAGGCGGCCAGTAACCATCGGCGTGAAAATATCAAGTGGTACTCAGAAACCGATACACGCAGCATGCGCCCCCCCTGGTGTGAGTTTATTCAGGACCCGACCCGCTGGTAACACTGACCCGCCCGGCCGGTCCTGGCCAGGCGGTCAGCATGCTTTCAATGGTGTTCCATCTTCATCAAGATGTGACGGATCACTGTGCGCCAGCGGGACTCTGCATCATCTCCATGACCTGGTCGAGGCTGAAGCTGGCGGCCTTCATGCGCGGTGGAAATTCCCTGAAAGTCTCCAGGAAGTTCGCCACGTACGCCTGCGCCGGCACCAGCAGGAAGGCGCGGTCCAGCATCCAGTCGTAGTAGGTGTTGGAGGTGATCTCCGCCCGTTCGTAGGGGTCACGACGCAGGTTCTCGATCAGCGGCACGCGCAGGGGCACGAAGGGTTCCATCCACACGCGGAAGGTACCCGTCGCCTTCTGCTCCATGAAGATCAGCTTCCAGGCATCATAACGCATTGCCGTGAGATCACCGTCGTCGGAGAAGTAGAAGATCTCATGGCGCGGATCTTTATCGACCTCGCCGGTCAGGTAGGGCAGCATGTTGTAACCGTCAAGGTGGACCTTGTAATCCCGCCCGTTGGCATTCACGCCCTTCAGCAACTGGTCCTTGATATTGGAATCGCCGGAGGCCGCCAGCAGGGTCGGCAACCAGTCCATGTGGTGCATGATACCGTTCGACCAGGTACCAGGCTTGATCTTGCCGGGCCAGCGCACCATGGCGGGGACACGCCAGCCGCCTTCCCAGTTGGTGTTCTTCTCGCCCCGGAACGGGGTGGCGGCGGCGTCCGGCCAGGTGTTGTAGTGGGGACCGTTGTCGGTTGAATAGAAAACAATGGTGTTGTCGGCAATGCCGAGCTCGTCGAGCAGCTTGAGGAACTTGCCGATGTGCATGTCATGCTCGACCATGCCGTCGGCATATTCATCCTGGCCGGATATGCCGCGCAGTTCTGGTTTCACATGGGTGCGAAAATGCATCCGCGTCCCGTTCCACCACACAAACCAGGGCTTGCCGGCTTCGTGCTGCTTGCGTATGAACTCTATGGCGCGGTCCGAGGTATCGTCATCGACCGTTTCCATACGCTTTTTCGTCAAAGGACCGGTATCCTCGATTTTCTGGGTTCCGTCGGGCAGGGCCCAGGAATGAATGACGCCACGCGGCCCGAATTTCTTTCTCAACTCCGGATTCTTGAAATAGTCCTCGTTCTCGGGCTCCTCCTCGGCGTTGAGGTGATAGAGGTTGCCATAGAATTCATCGAAACCGTGGTTGGTCGGCAGGTGCTCGTCGCGGTCACCCAGATGATTCTTGCCGAACTGGCCGGTGGCATAGCCACGCGCCTTGAGCAGGGTGGCGATGGTCGGATCCTTCTCGCTGATTCCTTCTTTGGCGCCCGGGAGACCGACCTTGGACAAACCCGTGCGGAACACACTCTGGCCAGTAATGAACGTGGATCTGCCGGCGGTACAGGACTGCTCACCGTAGTAGTCGGTGAAGGTCATGCCCTCATTGGCGATACGGTCAATGTTGGGCGTCTTGTAACCTACCAGGCCGTGCGTATAGGCGCTGATGTTGGACTGGCCGACGTCATCGCCCCAGACCACCAGGAAATTGGGCTTGTCGGACTGTGCATGAACGGTGGTGCATGCCAGCAACCCGGCCAGCAGGATTCCTGCACATCTTGTGATTCGCATCATTGATTGCATATTTTTGCTACTCCTCGGTTTTTCAAAGCGGGGGCATATTCGTACTTGCCGGTGTATCCACGCATCAGGCCTTCTCCGGTTAAATGAAATAAGTCCGCTATTCCGCACCAGTCATTATTTCCTGCTCCGCCGCCTGCATATCCAAACAGCCAGACTCGGAATTGACGCCCCTATAGTAACGAGCATCTTTTGATGTATCTAATGAATTATTGCTATTCATTTGATACGCTTCATGCATGATTGAAATCCGCCTGCTGCGTAATGCCATCGCCCTCGCCAAATACCGGAATTATGCGCGGGCTGCCCAGGCATTGAACATCAGCCAGCCCACCCTGACCCGGAGCATCCAGTTACTGGAAACACGCCTGGGATGTCGGCTATTCGATCGCAAGAGCCGTACTGTGCTTCCGACGCCGGTCGGCGAAGAAATGTTGAAACAAGCCCGGCTGGTGGTTGCTTCCTCCCAGGCGCTCGAAGAAAGCATCAGGCAGTACCAGGACCTGGAAGAAGGGTCACTCACCATCGGTATTGGCCCCTATGCCGCCAGCATCCTGGTGGGACGAACACTCGGCCGTTTCAACAAGCTGCATCCCGGAATCAGGATCACAGCCATGATCGACGACTGGGTCAACCTGCCGCAAAGACTAAAGGCACGGGAATTCGATTTTGTCCTGATGGAAACCAGCCAACTGCAAACGGATCAGGATCTGGAAATCAGGCCACTGCTCCCTCACCAGGGGTTCCTGTTTTGCAGCGGAATGCACCCCGTTTTGAAAGCGAAGTCAGTTTCCCTGAAAAACCTCGTTCACTACCCTTTCGTTCTTCCCACCCTGCCGCAGCGTCTGTTGGATATTTTTTACCGCTTGTTACAAGCATCCGGTAATGAGACTGCCTCCATTGACCATCTCTCGATCATCCAGAGCAATGACGTATCACTGATCCGCAATACAGTCGCAAACAGTCAGGCCATTGGTCTGGCTACCCATGGGATGATAGAGGAGGAACTGAAAAGCAGACGATTCGCTGCCCTGCCGTTGAAGATCCCTGAATTAAAAACCGCGTATGGAATTGCAACCAGAAAGGGCCTGTCCATCCCCCCTGCAGCATCTGCACTGATAGAAATCCTGATAGAAGTCAACGCCACCCAATGCGTGAAGGACGCACGGTTTGTCGAATCGCTGGGCCAGTCGCCTGCCCGGAAACGGCTGGTTTCAGGATAACGTCAGATTATCCGACCTCGTGCGCCGGAGGATGACGGCTGTCAGCAGCAGCGGTACCTGGATAATAAAAAAAAGGCCGCAGCAAACACCAGAGTATAGGCTGAATAAACGCTATGTTCCCTGAAACACGCCTCCATTGTGCAGTCGCTGCCACCACTTTCCAGCCTGATCATACCGGACCTGACCCTGATTCGTCAGTGACAGGCGCTTTTCAGATACGGCCGGTCTGGTGATGTAGAGGCATTGACGCTCCAGATTGTCACGCTGATTGGCACTGGCTGCTACGCCAGCATGCAGTGAAAAACCAGCTGCCTGACTCGCACAACCATTGCAGGGCTCGTCAATCCCGGGCAATGTTTGCAGCGTGAATACCTTGCGCCCTTGTTGAGGCCCCACCGCGATACGATACGACTGCAGGGATGCAGGAGGTAGCGCAACGCAGGAGCAGTTGCCGAGGTAATGGAGTGCCCCCGCAGTTGATCCATTGGATCTTCACCTGAATGATCCAATGCCAGATAACTGTTCTCGGCATCTCGCTCCAACAAACCCTGGCGTTCCAGATACCGGGCCAGGCGACGGGCAATGGTGTGGCTGAGTTGATTGAGTTCGCTGTTGGTCGGCGCTTTGACCCTGCAAAACCTCGTGGATGACCCTGCACTGTCCATGTAGACACCATCGAGGAACAGCATATGGGCCGCTCCTGCGCATCCCTGCGCCCGCGGCATTCGTGCGTCCATGCACATCAAATGAATGTTCAGATTCAACGCGCCGCCGAAGCGTTGAATCAGGGTGACGGCCCCTGTGTGAGCCGTCGTTTTTGTAAAACCGGCTTTCCGGGTCAGGTGCGTAGCAATGGTGTGGTAGACAATACCCAGCGCCTTGCCCATGATTTTGGGTTGGCTGGCAAACAGGAGCCTGAGAGGAAACGGCACGCTGAGTACCCATTGGCGCATGGGCTCATGGGGCAATACTTCATCTACCAGCAAGGCAGCACTTTCTGCCATACGACGTGCCCCGCAACTGGGACTAAAGCCGCGAGGTTCGCCTAAAGCGCCTACTGTTGGTGCAGCTAAAGGCGACCAGGTGCTCCGCATGGCATTTGTCACATTGCACCCGCAGAAAACCATGCTCAAGACGGCCACATTTCAACTACTCATCAAATTCCTGGCGAACATAGTCCGGCAGCACCCTGCCCTTCGCTGCCCACTGCGCCTCAAAAGCCGGGCAGTATTCTTCGACAAGTTGGTAGAGAAGTGTTCGCTCCGGGCGATGGCGCGCGTATCGAGGCACACGCTCGCCGCGGCTGGCTTCCCTGCCAGCAGGCAACTGCAACATAATCGCATCCTTGCGATACGGTGTTTAGGCGAGGTTATCAGACGCCATCCAGTGCTGCACTATTCGTAGTGATAACATTGAATTCGCATCATTTTCTACCGATGCGAATATCGATGAGCGTTGGAATCACACCCACTATGGTTCTAACCGGGTGGTTTGCGTGGATAAATCCATTTCGACGTTTTATAACCGGTTGTTAACAACGACTAATACCAGGATAACCCCTTGACTCACCGCCCCCGGAAAAGGTTCGGCCAGAACTCCTACCCGGTTTGGATTCTCCCTATTACTCAGCTGGCTACCTATCCGGATGGCTGGGTTGCTGCCAATTTCGCAAACAGTTAGCAGATACCAGTGGCAATTCTTTCCTTCTGCGGTATATTCGCCTTTCACCGCCCGGAAACGCTGGCGGAGTGCTGGGATCCAGGGAAGACCTTGCCGCTGGTGAGACGCCTGAATATCTGGTGCGTGGCAAAACGTTCCTCGGCCGTATGCAGCACATGCCACCGCGACACGAAGAAGGTCTCTGGTCTGCAAAGATCAAGACCATTCGCAATCTGCAAGACCCGCTCAGGCAGAACCGCCTGCGAACACCGATCCAGATAGCTGTTGTACTCGGTTAGCGGGAACTGTCTACCGAACATCTCGGCGACAAGCCATTAACCCTGATCGGAGATCGATCATGTCTCTATTGAACTTTCCCACTTACGTTAGCGTGCTCTTGACGATAGTCATTTCAAGCACATTTTCAATCTTGCTTTATTTTGTAATTCACCCGTTCTGGGCGAGGGATCTTACTGAAGAAACGAAGAAGACCGCCGAGCAGGTTGTCACGCGGATAGGAGTGGTCTACGCGGTGGTTATTGGCATGATGTTCGCCAATGTCCGTATCGAACACGTCCAGATGATCCAGGACATCGAGTCGGAGGCTTCAGCGCTCATAAGGCTGTATGGCGCTATCGAGCAAGACAAAGGAAAAGAGGGCGAGGAAGTTCGCAAGAATCTTCTTGAATATATCCGGTTTATCGTGGAGGAGCAGTGGCCAGCGCTGAGAGCTGCACGCGTGCAACCGGGTGATCGTCACCTGGTGGGAAGCGATCAGCTTAATCTGGCCTGGGATTATGTCCTGCGAGCCGAGCAAGAGTCAGGAAACTCAAATTTGCGAATGTTGCTGGATCAAGTTGAACACCACAGAATACTAAGATTATTTGACTCCAAGGGGAATATTCTACCCCTGTTCTGGTATATCGCGACCCTCGGTTATTTCGCATCGCTGGTGCCGTTTTTTGTGCACCCGCCAAACGTGCGGCGCTCCTTGCTGATTGCCTTGTATAGCAGTCTGGTTTCAGTCGTCCTGCTCGGAATCTTCATCCTGTCGCATCCATATAGCGAGGCAGCAGGGATCGAGCCCGTTGTCTACAAGTCATTGCTCCAGGCGGTTGGAAGCGACTTGAACAATCCCCAATAGAATCGCTTGTCCGGGGAGATTTCTGGGCAACAATTGATCCGGCAACGATGACTGCGCAACAGATCAGGCTATTTGATCCTTGCTCATCAGGATGACGTAGTCGTGCTGCGCATTCATCGCCTCCCCGTCGGTCGTCACAATGGCGGGTTAGACGGCTTCTGCCGCTGGCTGAAAGCGAGCGTTGAAATAAAAAAGAGATTTTACGCCTGCAATGACGTGGAAAAACTTTTTTGCAAAGCCCGAATACCGGCGATGGGATGATGATACAGGTTCATTTAGGGGATCAAGTCAGAACAAGACTGACTTCTGGAGCACAGGTTGTAAACACTGCAGACCTGTTCGCACAAACGCCTAGTCAGGCAGACGGCCTACGATGCCGAATCCGGCCGCAATAATGATGACGCTGAATACGATCAGGGCATAGATCCCGGGAGCCAGGTTCTCCAGCCCGGGAATGCCGCGGTTAAATGGGATGGTTGCAAGCACGCCGGCGGCGAGACCCCGGGGAATTGCGGCGACGAGAAACCAGAACTCCTTTCTCCCGAGGCCCATCCCTCGGGTCGAGAGCAGTACTGCAGGAATCCGCAGCACAACAATGAACAACACACCGAGCGCCGCCAGTGCAATCATTCGGAAATCCGTCGGGAACACGAGGCCTATCAGAAAAAAGAAGAACGACTTGATCAGGAAAGTCATTTGATCCTGCATGATCGCTGTCGTCTTCGAAGCAGTAAACGCCTCGCTATGGGCACCGGGTATCAGTCGCGGCAGGATGGACGCGGCATTGCCGAGCAGCAGCGAACTCGTCAGTACTGCGACAGCACCATTACCGTTTATTCCCTGTGTCAGGGCATACAGCGCAAGCATTGCAGCGAGGAATACCGGATAGCCGTGCGGCTTGTCCCGCATCGCCGGAATTCCGGAAACCAGCAGCGCGGCGGCCGTTACACCCATTACCATACCGAGTCCAATCTCTCTGCCGAGCGCGAAGAAGGGGCGTGCAAGGTCTTCGCTGCCGGTTAAGAGAAGATCAATCAACACCATTGCCACTACAACGCACAAGGGGTCCGTCGCTGCAGACTCAACCTCCAGCGTGCGCGCGATTCTATCAGGTACCTGGCCCATTGCCATGGTCGGCATGATGATGATCGAACTGGAACCGCCAACAATGGCCGCAATCATCACCCAAACAACCGGGGGCGCCGGGCGCACGAAACCGAGCGCTGTCATGAGCCAGAAGAACGCGTACATCGCGAGCATGGAAAACATGAATCCCGCCAGGCCGAGAAGAATGCCGCGGGGTGCGGCAGCGGCCACTTCGGAAAGCCGGAGCCGAAACGCGCCGCCTGCCAGAATGACAGTCAGTGCAATCGCGCCAAAAACGGAATTGCCGGAGTAAGAATCTGCGGCGAGACAAGCTCAAATACCGGGCCGGCAAGTACGCCGGCTGCGACCAGCCAGACCACGTCCGGAATACGTGTTCGCGAAAAAATGAATACCCCGAACGCGCCCACCAGAAGAAGACCCGAGATAACTACCATTGTTTTAGCAACGCTATCCAATCCTGATTTTACTCCTCGGATTTCCGGACAGTATATAGCCGGCTTTACCCCGCACAGCGGCACGACGATTCATGAAACACGGTTCGAGGCCGGCAGGGCATCATCGAACACCGGTATTTCATCCTCATTTGCATGCTTCTGTACCTCATCGATTCGTGTTTAAAAGGCGGTAACGCGCTGCATGACCCAGAACATCGCAATGGTGCCAATGGCATATGGCGGAATACGCCACGCCCACGGCGGTTGCGGAATGCTGAAGTGACGGCTGGCATGCCGCGCCAGTGCAATAACGGCGAAGACGGCCGCGATAAACAGCAGTTGTCCAACCTCGACGCCAACGTTGAAGAACAACAGCGCAACGGGTATCGCCGATTGTGGCAGACCGACTTCGCTTAACGCGCTGGCGAAACCGAAGCCGTGCAGCAGGCCGAAGGTGAATGCGATCAGCCACGGGAAGCGCTCCGTCAAACTTATCCTGCCCTGCCGGCTGTGAATGATCTCCATCGCTACGAACACGATGGAAAGCGCGATCGCAGCCTCGACGGGCCGCCCCGGAACATGCACGAAGCCGAGCGTCGCGCCCGCAAGTGTGAGGCTATGCGCGAGGGTAAACGCGGTGACGGTGGCAATCAGCCTGCGCGTGCCTGTTACCAGGATCAACAGCGCAAGCACGAACAGCAAATGATCAATGCCGCCCAGAATATGCCCGACGCCCAGCTTCAGATAGGTCACCGCCACCTGCGTTGCCCGCGGTACGGACGCCACTTCGAATGACGGCGCCGATGGCGTGAGCCGTGTCACTTGCGTGGTACCGTCGAGCCGTTCCAGGCGCACCAGTACATCGGTCATGGTTGCGGACAGGCCGGCGATGCGGATCGTACCGCCGGTCAGGCCGCCGGCGCGCTTCACCGTCCAGCGCTGGGCGAAAATGTTGTCTGCCATTGAAGCACGTGGCTCGGTCACGTTTTTCGTGCCGTCGGGAAATTCCACGTACAGCCCGAGGCGCAGACTCACGCCCCTGCCAGGCACTTTCCACAGCACGTCATAGGTTTGCGGTGCGGTTTCACGAATCTCGAGGTAGGCAGGACGCACCTCGTGCGCCACTGAGTTCGAAGCGAATCCGGCGAGAAACAACAGCAGTATGAGCGCACCCCTCATTGCTGCCGGTTCGCCACTAGTAACGTCTTCGGATCCATGGATTCCAGGCCCTCGACAGTCACTGTGTAGTGCTGCAGCAACTTTTGGTAAAACTCCTCGTTGGACTGCAGCCGCCGGGTGTTACCCCACTCCAGGCGTACGGCATCGTGAACTTCCGCCAATGCCGGCAGGCGCGATTCCGTTCGCTCACTTATCAGTACCAGATGCATGCCGTAAGCGGATTCGATCGGTCCGTGCCATTGACCGGGTGATAGCACCGAAAGTTTGTCCGCGAACGTTGTACCGAACTGCCTGGCGACCTCGCTGGACGTAAGTGCGACGAAGTCGTTCTGCAGAAATGACGGATCCCCGAGCTTGTGTGCATCTTCCTTGTCGCCAGACTGGGCCAATTTCGCAAGCAGTCGCCCGGCGTCGCGCGCCAGAGACTTGCCGTGGATTTCGGGGTTGAGAAATACCTGGCGAAACGTGATCTGCGGCTCGATGCGAAACGACTCGGGGTATGCCTGCAGGTAAGCGGTCAGTTCGGCGTCCGTAGGTTCAGCTTGCGCCACAATATCATCGGCGATGAACTCCATCTTCTGGCGCAGGCGGCGACGGATCACGGTGTCGTCCTTGTCCAGGCCCAGCGCCAGGGCTTCGCGATAATACACCTCTTCGCGCACCCGGTCCTTCACCAGCCCCGCCATCTCCTGAGGCGTAGGCGGGCGCTGCCAGACCCTTGTGAAACCGGCCGCGAGGTGCTCGATGTCACCGGAGGTCACGACGATCTCGTTTGGCCCACTGGCGGGTTTCTGCACCATCCCGTAGGCAACGAACAATCCCGCGCCCAGCACCAGAAAATGCAGCAACGGTTCCCTGAGAACCCGTTTCAGTGTGATGCTCATATCATCAAGCCTCCGGCGTGTACCAGATCGGCGAGGTGTAGGCGCGCTCCTGGTGTGTGGTCTCGGCCTCCTCGGGGATCGACACGCCGAAGCGGAAGGCGTCATAGACCACCCATCGCGGAGTCGGGATCTCCAGGACCCGGGCGTAGTAGAAGGCGGACTGTTCCGGGTCGAAGTCCGGGTCGGTCCACACGGTGCCGAGTTCCGAGGCGCCGATGGTGTTGGTCCAGTTGGCGTTCTTCACATCCACCGTGTTGCCCACCGGCGGCAGCTTGCCCTCGGCGTCTGGCTCGCGGCCCGCGGACCAGGCAACGTCGTAGACCTTTTCGTGGGTCTTGCCGTCCTTGTCCAGCCAGCCCTTGACGATCTGGATGCGATCGAGGTTGGCGCCGATGGGATCGCGCAGGGCATAGACCATGAAGGTCGGGGCCTGCTTGCCTTTCACGGCTTTCAGGTCGCCGCCCATGGGTACACCTTTCTCATAACCGCGAAAGGCGGGCTGGCGGCTGTTCAGGTCAGCCGGTGTGTAGTCCCAGCCGCCGAAGAAGCGCACGATCATGCGCGGCCCGGTGGTGGCGTAGACCTCCTTGCGCGCCATGGCGTCGTAGATCGCCTCGCGGGTGTTCTCCTCGGCCCAGAGCCCCGTGTAACCGGAAGCGACGAGCATGTCTCCCCGGTACGCGCCGTTCTCGTTCTCGGCGAAGGGATGGCTCATGCGATCGGGCTTGGGCTCGGCGTTGGTGGCCTTGCCGAAGAAGTTCTCCTCCTCGACGGCGGCGAGCGCGGTGTGGCTGTCGGTGGAGCCGACCAGCCCGAACTTGTAGGGGTTGGCGCCGAGGCGCTGCTCCAGCAGCAGCCCGTTCTTCAGCGCCTCGCGGGCATACTCGTACTGGAGCATGCCCTGGGTCTTGACCTCGGAGAGGTCCAGGTTGCCGACGTCCCAGGTCTCGTAGTCGGCGAAGGCGTCATCCGGCGACAGGAAGGGGTGGGCCTCGCCGTCGCCCTTGATCTGGGTGATCTCGTACATCGGTTCCCACTTGGCGCGCAGTCGAACGTAGTTTGCATCGATCTTCTTGCCGGTGTACTGGGCATCCACGGGAAACATGATGCCGTTGGAGAGGTTGCCGTTGTGCGCCAGCGCCAGGGCGCTGCCGCCGGTACTCTTCTCGTAGTTCTCCAGCCAGGCGTAGAGATCCAGCGGATCGGTGGAGCCTATCGGCGCCTGGGTCGTGTAGGGCACGATCCGCCCCGCCTTATCGGCACCGTCGCGGAAGATCACATTGCGGTGCAGGTTGTTACCCTTGACCAGCGAGGTCCACTCGAAGCCGATGAGCGTGGTGAAACGGCCGGGATCGTTGTAGCGCTCGGCCGCGTCGACGACTTTCTCCCAGATCGAGGCGTAGGTCTTACCGCCGGGTGAGTACTCCGCCATCATCTTGGGGTCGATCTTTCCCTGGGAGAACGTGCCAATCAGGTCGAGTGCCGCATCTGCCGAGGCCTCGCCTCCCTGCTGCAAGCCCTCGTACCATCTCTTGCCCTGCTCGAAGGCAATGATGCCGGGCTTGCCCGCGGCGAGATCAGTGATAAACCCCATGCCGTCGGAGTGATCCGCGATCACCAGCCAGTCCAGCGGCCGTCCGAGCTTCGCCGGCTGCCCGCTGGAGGCCATGACCTCCTCGCCGCGGGCAAAGCGGTAGGCATCATCCAGACCGAGCCGGGCACCGAACAATCCGGCGTCCATGGACAGCGCGGTGTGCAGATGCGTGTCCCCCCAGAAAACGCGGCTCGGGAAACTGCGCTGGGCATAGGGCGAATAGGCCTTGCCGTGATAGACCTCCGCTAATGACTGCTGATCACCCAGGGGGACATACTGTGCCAGTGCCTGACCGGAAAGCAGCAGGGGCACGGCACTGAGCAAGGCCGCTGTCGTGAGTGATGTGATCGGGTTTCGATGAGCCATGTCGGCTTTTCTCCTGTGTATGGAATCTATTTTCGTCTTAACCTTTATCGGGAGTATGCCAGATGGGTGATGTTCGTGTGTTAGAACCGACAAGGGTGTGGCCAGAAGAACGTGACCACAGCCCTCGCGGTTTTTACTTCAGAAGAATCATCAAATTATTCGATCACGCCATACTCAGAAGCACCCACTTCCTCTTCTGGATTCTTGATGTCAAATACCACTTTATGCAATTGCCCCGGGGTAAATTCAAATTTGCCCCTGTCCGCATACTCCTCATTCACGGGCATGCCTTCATCACGGCCAATGTCGAAGGTTTCATGACCGGTATATGCAGCGTAAACCGTTGCGATAATATCCATTTCACCAACCTTTTCATCATTGATGAAAAATTCGACGGTAGAAGGACCGTTCAGTTTTGGCTCCTTCATGGTGTGTTTCAGGGTGATTTTAATATCTCCATAAGGGATTTTCACATCGCCGTCAAAATCGTGCCAGTACAATCCGAGCGTGGAATAGCTGTAACGCAGTTTGCCATCCATAATAAACAGTGCCTGTCCTCCGATGTGCTCACCCACGGCATAGATAACCCCCTCGGTAGTTTCATCGGCAGTTAAATAGGCATTGATCTCGTAATTGGTGGATTTGATCTCGGGTCCGGCCAATTCAGGCACACGGTATACACTGGGTGTGAGTTCCCAGTGGCGTTTTCCGGCCCGCTGCGGATTGGAATCCGGTTGCAACAAGCGGCCCATGGAGCCACCCACGGGAGATACATTGTATTTCTCAGCTTCTTCCCAGAATATCTTTTCCAGCTCTTTCACTTTTTCAGGATACTGATCGGCTACATTCACCTGTTGTATGGGGTCTTCATTAATATTGTACAGCTCCCATTCGGTATTCAGGGGATCAAAGTTTGCCATGGCTTCTGGGTCTGTTGACCAGGGGATGCGATAGGGTTTTCCTGCAAGCGTCCAGCCCTCATGATACAAGCCCATGAAACCGAGCATTTCAAAATACTGCGTGGGATGGTTGGTTTTGGCATCCGCATCGTTCCAGGCATAGGTAAGTGATTTTCCCGGATACTCTTTTCTCTTTTGCCCGTTCACATAATCGGGTGCGGGCACGCCAGTCACTTCAAGTATGGTTGGAACGAGATCGGTTACATTCTGAAACTGCCTGCGCCATTCTCCTCTTGCTTCAATTGCTTTCGGGTATCGTATGGCCGTAGCCGACATGGTTCCGCCGAAATAGGAAGCTATCTGCTTGGTCCACTGGAAGGGTGTTGATGATGCGTAGGCCCATCCGACCGAAAAATGGTTGGCCATATGAGGACCACCCCAGGCATCCAGACCGCCAAACTCTTCGAGTTTTTCAAGCTGCTGCTCCATGGTAAGGGGCGGGAATCCGTTCTGAAACAGCAGCTCCGAGAAGGTTCCGGTTGGGGTTCCTTCTGCCGTAGCGCCGTTGTCGGCGGAGAGATAAATAACAAGTGTATTGTCCAGTTCACCCATTTCTTCAAGATGTTCGATCACCCGTCCGATGTGATAATCCACATGCTCCATAAAGGCGGCATTTACTTCCATTTGCCTCGACAGATAGGCTTTGCCCTCTTTGCTAAAAGAATCCCATTGGGGAATGGATTCGGGCCAATCGACCATCTCTGCATCTTCGGGAACCAGGCCCAGTTTTTTCTGACGCTCCAGTTGTTGCGCCCTGTAGGCGTGCCATCCATCATCAAACCGTCCTTTATATTTATCGCGCCACTCTTTAGGTACCTGAATTGGCGCATGAACAGCACCCGGTGTGTAGTACATGAAGAACGGAGCATCTCGTAAACCTTTCCATTGATCCAGCCATTTAATAGCCTGATCGGCCATGCCTTGGGATAGATGAAACTCTGATCCATCTGCATTGGTTTTCGGGGTTTCGATGGCGGTGGTGTTTTCATAAAGCAATGGATGGAACTGGTTAGTTTCGCCACCGAGGAAGCCCCAGAAATATTCAAATCCCCAGATGCCGGTGGGCCAACTTTCGAATGGCCCGGCAGGCGAGGCCTCTTCCATGGGTGTATTGTGCCATTTGCCGAATGCCGCTGTCGCATAACCATTGTCGGTCAAAATCTTTGCAATGGAGGGCGTGCTGTAATCAATTTGAGAATTGTATCCCGGATATCCGGTGGCAAACTCTGAAATGATGCCGGTGCCGATCTGGTGAATGTTGTAACCGGTTAATAGTGAACCTCGTGTCGGTGAACAAACTGCGGCCACGGACATGTGGGTGTACCGTATCCCTTCATCACCAATCCGATCAAGGGTGGGCGTTTTCATAACGCCGCCAAATGAGGTCGCATTCGAATACCCGGCATCATCAAGCATTACAATCAAAACATTTGGAGCATCTTTGGGTGCTTTGGGCTGACCGATAAAATCGGGTTTTGAGTCGGCAAGGGTTTTACCCTGTACACCTTCCCATACAGGCAAGGGATAGGGTATTGCATTGCTCTCTTTTTGTGCGCTCGCCTTTTCTGGTGAACATGCGGTGATAAGCGCCAGCATGCCCAGGCTTATGAATGTTAAGTAAGCGTTATTCATAATTTTTTCCTTTTTAATGGATGTGAAAACGGACACTCATAAATTAAATTGACATCAATCAGGGTGTATACCAGATCGGTGAGGTATAGGCCCGTTCCTGCGTGGTCATCGGCACCTCCGGCGGCATTTGCAAACCAAAGTATTTCGCATCGTAGGCCGTCCAGCGTGGCGTCGGAATCTCGATGACACGGCCATAGTATAATGCCCGTTCCTTTGGATTGAAGTCCGGATCTTTCCATACCGCGATCAGTTCGGTCGCGCCGATCGAATTCGTCCACGTCGCTTCCTTCACGTCCACCGTGTTGCCGACTGGTGGCAGCTTGCCATCCTTGCCGGGTTTGCGATCGCCGGACCAGACCACGTCGTACACTTTTTCATGCAACTTGCCTTTGTCGTCCATCCAGCCCTTGATGATCTGGTAGCGGTCGAGGTTGGCACCGATCGGATCCTTGAGCGCAGCGACAAGGAAGGTAGGTACTTTGCCCTTGGGTGCTTTTGTTAAATCACCCCCCATCGGCACGCCCTTGGTATAGCCGGCCCTGGCCGGCATGCGTGAATTGGTATCTTTTGCATCAAAGTCCCAGCCGCCGAAGAAGCGCACAATCATGCGTGGGCCAGTGGTGGCATAGGTCTCGCGGCGTTCCATGGCATCGAATATCGCCTCGCGTGTATTCTCCGTCGCCCACACGGCGGCGTATCCGGACGCGGTCTGTTCCCAGCCCATGATCTTCAGACCCAACTTGGGGTTCTCCATGTATGGATGCTCCGCGCGCGTTGCATTGGGCTCAGAAATGGATGCCTTACCGAAGAAATTGTCTTCGTCGGCCGTGGAAAGCGCGGTATGGGTATCGGTTGAACCGATCATGCCGAACTTGTAGGGATTGACGCCCAGTTCTTTCTCCAGCTTGAGGCCGTTCTTGAGGGCTGAACGCGCGTATTCGAACTCGAGCATGGCGGGCTTCTTGGCCTCGGTCAGATCGAGGTTGCCCTTGTCCCAGGTCTCATAGTTGGCAAATTCATCGTTGGGGGAGAGGAAGGGGTGCGTCTCGCTGTCACCCTTCATTTGGGTAACCTCGATGAGCGGCTCCCAGCGCGCGCGGGCCTCGGCGTAGGCGCGATCGATCTTCTTGCCGGTAAACGACTCGATGATCGGGAACATCCGGCCATTGCTCATATTGCCGTTATGCGCGATGGCGAGCATCTGGCCATGCGTCTTCTCTTCATACGCTGCCATCCACTTCCAGAGATCGCGGGGATTGGGGCTTCCCCACGGCGTTGCGGTAGTGAGCGGATCGACCTGCCTGGCCAGGTCGCCACCGTCCCGGTAGATGACGTTGCGGTGCAGGTTGTTTCCGTTACCGTCGCCGCTACTGTTCGAGGTCCACTCGTAACCGATGAACGCGGTGAAGCGGCCCGGTTCATTGGCATCTTCTGCCGCCTTGATCACCTCGTGCCAGGCCGTGCGATAGCCGGGTTGGCTGGAATCAAAGCCTTCAAGCGCGAATACTTTGGGTATCGTTCCGCTGGCCTGTGCGTTAACTATCGCATACGCGACCTCGGCGCCTTTACCTGCCTTCATCAGGTCGTACCACTCTTTAACTGTCGGATCTGCAAGCAACTCGCGGTCACCCTCGAAGAGGCGCGGGAACAGGCCAAAACCGTCCGAGTGATCGGCCACCACCATGAAGTCGAGTGGGCGGGACAGTTTGACGCGCTGCCCGCTGGAAGCCATGACTTCCTCACCTTTGCCAAAGCGCAGGGCCTCCACCGGCCCGAGCCGGGCGCCGGCCGCGCCCGCATCCAGAGAATAGGACGTGTGCACGTGCGTGTCGCCAAACAGCGGGCGAGCGGGAAAATTGAGGTCCGCGTAAGGCGAATACGGCGGCTTGTCAGGCAGAATTTTCTCGAGTGCTTGCTTGTCAATGGTGCCTTCCGGATAGAGGGTTGCTTTATTGTCAGCGGCAAGAACCGATACGGGCAGCAGCACCGCAAGAAAAAGTACCGTTGTCGTCATGGCACAGGTTTTTGTTTTCATCAGTCTTCTCCCTAAGGAACCTTTATGATGAAGGGGTGTACCAGATGGGCGAGGTGTAGGCGCGCTCCTGCTGCGTCGCCGGAACGCCCTCCGGCAGGTCGACGCCGTAGAAGGCCGCATCATAGGTGGTCCAGCGCGGCGTCGGGATCTCCAGCACGCGCACGTAGTAGAAGGCGCGCTGCTCGGGATCGAAATCCGGGTCCTCCCAGTACGCCATCAGCAGCGGCTCGCCGATATCGTTCGTGTAGGTGGCCTTCTCGACGTCGACGGTGTTGCCCACCGGGCGGTCACAACGGTTCTTTTTGTTGATCGCGCGCCCGTCCGAGCAGGCCACGTCGTAGATCCGCTCGTGCAGCTTGCCCCTGGCATCGAGCCAGCCCTTGATGATCTGTACACGCTCGAGGTCGGCGCCGTCGGGGTCTCGCAGGGCGCGGATCATCAGACGCGGGGCCTTGCCCTTGGGCGCGTCACGCAGGTCACCGCCCATCGGCACGCCACCACGGTAGCCGGTCTTGGCGAAGTCGGGCCGCAGCACGGTCTTCTCATCGAAGTCCCAACCGGCGAAGACACGGACGGTGATTCTCGAACCGGTCGTCGCGTAGGTTTCCTTGCGTTTCATGGCATCCCACAGCGACTCGCGCGTGTTCTCCCGCGACCAGACGCCCTGCAGGCCCGAGGCGATGGTCTCGAATTCATAGGTTGCGGTCCCCACGCCCTGCGGATCGGGGACGATCTGCCCTTTGAAGCGATCAGGCCCCGGCTCCATGAGCGAGACCTTGCCGAAGTAGTTGTCTTCGCGGGTCGTGGCCAGGGAGGTGTGGGAATCGGTGGCACCCACCATGCCGAACTTGAACGGGTTGGTACCGAGTTGCTCCTCGAGTTGCAGGCCGATCTTCAGTGCGCCGCGCGCATACTCGTGGGGCAGCATCTCGGGGCGCTTTTTCTCGCCGGCCCAGTTGCCGCGGTCCCAGTTTTCATAGTCGGCGAACTCGTCGTCCGGCGAGAGCAGCGGATGTGCCTCACCGTCACCCTTCATCTGGGTCACTTCATAGAGCGGTTCCCATTTGGCTCGCGCTTCGGCGTAGGACTTGTCAAAGGGTTTTCCGAACATGGTCTCGGTGGCGAACATCACCCCGTTCGAGAGGTTGCCGTTGTGGGGAATGGCGAGCACAGCACCGCCGGTCTTCTCCTCATAACGCGCCATCCACGCCCAGAGATCCTCGGGATCATCCGAGTCGTAGGCAGCGAAAGGCAGTACCTCGCTTGCTTTATCACCATCGTCCCGCATGACCACGACGCGATGCAGATTGTTGCCAGCCGGCATCGCCGACCATTCGAAGCCGATGAAGGCGGTGAATTTCCCCGGATCATTGTACTCTTCTGCGTAACCGATCATCTCCTCCCACATCGTGCGGGCGAGGGCAGGATCATCCATCGGATTGTTGCCCTCGACGAGGACCTTCAATGCGTAGTACTCGAATGCCTCGTAGACCTTGCCCTGCCTGTAGAGATCGTGGGTCTTCTTGCCGATCTCGGTCTTCAGAAGGGTGGGATCAGAGCGTTGGATCAGCACCGGAACGCCCAGCGTTTCGGCGTGATCGGCGACGACGAGCCAGTCCAGCGGGCGCACGAGTTTCACCGGCACCCCGGTGGCGGAGATGACCTGCCTCCCCTTGGCGAATTGATACGCCTTGTCCGGTCCCAGGGTGTTGCCGACCAGGCCCGCGTCGTAGGAGTACGAGGTATGGAGATGGGTATCGCCCCAGAACACGCGGTCGGGATAGTCGTCGCCGACGAAGGGCGAGTAGTTCTTTTCCAGCACGGGCGCGTTGTCGCGATTGATTGCAAAATCAGGGCCCGTTGCGGTGTCCGCGGCTGGAAGCTGGGTCGACACCAGCGCCATCAGCACAGCGATAGCAGCGGGTAATTGCTTGGTTTTGTTCATCGTTACTCTCCTGTTTTTCGTTGGCGAGTGTGGGATGCCAGTGTTGGCGGATCTCCCGCTATCAGGACGTAGCAGCCGATGCGTCGAAAGGTATCCTCCAATGTTTCCTACTAATGAAACCGGCAGCCGGATTCGAAAGCTCCTGCGCGAGCTCAGCCTCCCGTTCGTACGACTCATGTAGCATCCCTTCGACACGAACAGTACTGGCCGGGAGCATGTTGCCAACAAAACAGAAGAGATTCGCACGAATCGCGCGATTCATTCCCGGGCCCATTGTCTCGTGCAGTTTGTGCACGCAATCATTTTTGAATTGCTTTGTCTGTCAGAAAAACTATCTAGGGCCCTAGCCCAACGGTCGAGACCACGGATTCCTAGAAAACATAACGAACCGTAGCGCCAACAAACAAAGTCATGTTGTTATCGAACTTACCGGTCGTGCGCACACCCTGCTCGGTCTGGTCGATCGGGGCATCACCAGTGAGGTAAACTGTCGCACCAACGGCATAATCCAGCTTCTTGCTTCCCTGCCAGGCGTAGGAGCCGGCCAGCTTCCACAGCTCATCCACCGGAAAATCGAAGGTGCGATACTTGTCCTTGACGGGAGAGCTTTCGTAGGAAAGCCCCAGGGAATAGTAGTGCCCGGGACCGCCACCCAGATTCCGGGCATAAGCCACACCTGCATGCCAGGTGTCATCCCACTTGCGGTCCGTTACATCGGCAATGCCGGTATTCGTAACCGACAGCTCGTTGTTGCTGAAGGCAGACCAGTCCTGCCAGCCGAGGCTGAAGAACACGGTCTGTCTATCGTTCAACTCGTGCCGTACCCCGCCCTCCAGGGTTTGCGGATTGTCCCACTTGATCTTGACGTTCTGCTTGGGAATCGGCAGCGAAACGCTCAAATCCCCCTTCAGGTTCACATCCATCTCGCCGCGGTACACCAGGCCGACCAGCGTCTGGTCCGTCAGCTGATAGGTCGCCCCCAGGATGGGCTGGTATCCCCAGTCGTCCAGGTCCTTGAATTTAGCCTTGCCATCCGGTTGCGAAAGCGGCCGCCTGATCGCGATTTCCTGGTCAAGCTGCGTATAGACAATCGAAACACCGCCACCCAGCGACAAGCGGTCATTTACCTGGTAGGCAATGGAGGGGGTGAACGCGACGCCTGAAAGACTGACGTTCTGCACGGCATAACGCCCGACGAAGTCATCGCCATAATCGAAACCACCACCGAACGGCGCCACCACAGAGAGACCCAGGCGCGAGCGCCCGGAAAGCACCCGGGTGTAAAAGAAACTGGGAATAAACGCTGGCTCGCCCGCGTTACCGCCGTCGCTGCCCCCGGCAGTCGCGACCCTGGAGTCGAATTCGACCTTTGGGATCGTCACCATGCCGCCGGCCAGTAAGCTGTCCTCATGCATACCCGTCATCCCGGCCGGATTGGTCCATGAAGCATCGGCAGTGAACGTATTGGTTGGGTTGGCCACACCGGCTGTCCCAACGCTGCCCGGTGTCCCCACCTCGCTCAGGTAGAAACCCGCCG
>Ga0210096_1000126_pt1 | contig 33470 bp, 37 predicted proteins | sample China_Galinas_PW_4_FD_184864 | JGI IMG/M metagenome (GOLD analysis project Ga0210096, IMG submission 184864) | Wetland microbial communities from San Francisco Bay, California, USA, that impact long-term carbon sequestration - China_Galinas_PWA_D2... | ecosystem: Environmental > Aquatic > Marine...
GGTCAAGCGGTAGACCATCGCTGTCGAGCTTGAAAGCCAGTGTGGGATAGCGTGCAATGTGCACGATATCCCGCGGCCGTGACACGTCCGATTTCGTCTGGACCGCTCCGGCCACTTGTGCTAAGTTATTGAAAAATCGAAAGCCAGCGACCAGGAGGTCAACAGATCGCAGAGTCCCAGTGTTGCTTCCACACCGCACCTAGGCCTTTTGCTGCACGTTTTGTCTCAATATGCGGGGATAGCGAGCGATGTGCACGATATCCCGCGGATTTGAGCGATATCACGCGAGTTGCACGGTTTGGTGTCTAATAGGCGGGATATCGGGAAGATCGCTCGCTAATCAATGTTAGCTTCCCGGATTAATCACATGTCTCTTTATATGTTTTTCTATCAGTTGCCCGATGAGCATATTTATTTTCTAGAGCGCAACCCGAAATTAATTTCCGGTTATCGGAAAGGTGTAACCCCAAAACATTCGACAGGCATGTTTTCAAAGCTGCTTTTCAAGAAAATCGAAGATATTCCAGTTGATTGGCCAAAACAAGAACTCTCTCCGTTTTCATCCGAAATCAATCACACAATGGTTAACGACTATCACTACTATTTAAACGGCTCAGGAAGTGATGTTTCTCATGAAGGTTGTCTATTTCAAACATGGGTCAATCCAAATCAAGATACTGCTGCTATTAAAATAGACAATGAAACTTTTGCCTTCAATTTCAATTCCTGTGTTAAATTGCTTGATAGACTGAATTCGCTTGACTCTTCTGTATTGAAACAGAGGTATATTGAACTTCATGGTGTCGACAGCGTTGACGAAGAGGCTTCTATTCTCAGTCAAGATATTGAAGAACTGAAGAAATTCTGTGAAACGTCGGTAGAGCATGGCTACGGAATATTGTGGTCAACAAGCTAACCATCCAATCCAGCCGACGCAACAAAGCGCGCGGCTGATTTAGGTCGTTAGGTTTACAAGAATGGATTGGAAGTTATTCGCTCAATTGATGGTTGCTTTTAAGGTGTCGTGCAAAACAAGGCGTTAAAAGAAACCATTGCCCGCTTTGAAAGCAAGGCAGTGGTATTTGACAAGTTGCGCCAGGCCCTGCGCATCGCACTCCCAGAAAGCAAGAATGGGTTGAATGACAACGGTGAGGATACCGACATTCAGACTATTGAGAAAAACGTGCGCGAGTTCAGAAACTGGCTGAAGTGTGATGAATGCCGGCAAAAAACCTACATCAAGATGATAGAACAGATCGACAAATACTGGGACAAGCTCTTCGCTGACCCGATTGTTGTGCATACGCCCGACGGCACATGCATCATCGTGCCACAACGGACCAACAACATCCTGGAAAGCTTTTTTCGCGGTGAAAAGAGGCAGGGTCGCAAGAAGACCGGCACGGCATCCTTGACCAAAACCTTGAAAACGATTCTCGCCGATACACCGTTAGTACGGAACCTGAAGCACGAGCAATACTGCCAAATCATCCTCAATGGCTGTGCGACCTTAGCGGAAAGATTCTCCCAGATAGACGCCAAGCTCGTCCAAGAGCAGCTAAGGCAAGCCAACAACAATCAGGAACGCATTCCACAAGAGGTGAAAAATATGATCGGCCACTCCGATCTACCAGACCGAATATCAGCCCTATTGATGCCGCATAGCAACATCGATGCCAACCGCGATTTGCGGTAATAGGGTCAAGCATCCTGCGCAATGGGCACACAGCGGTTATCGAGAGGTCCAGAATCCTTCGCTGCGATACGGCTTGATCAATCTTTCGAAGCTCATCGAGTGTTGCGGCTTCGGAGGCGAAGACGAGCTTCGCACCAACCATCGGGAGTGGGTCGAGGCCGCTATCAAGGAAGGTGAGCAGTCGCGGCGGCCCGAGTGGACCGAGAGCGTTGCAGTAGGGAGCGAGGCATTCGTGAGCGGCGTACTGGACAAGCTGAAGCGCCAGGCACGGGGTCGGCAGGTAAGAACTGCCGGGGACCACTACGAGCTGCGCGAGCCGGAAATGGCCTACAACGTCCATTTGGGGGCCAAATGGACGCTTTAAGGCTTGAAAACGCGTATCTTTGGGGCTAAATCGTTGCAAGAACAACGCAGAAGCGTGGTCCGACCCCGACCGCACAGTACAACCATAGCTCGGCTTTGTCGGTCGCCAGCTTTCCGCCTTGGCAACAGGTTTGGCAGAGTGCGTTCTCCGATAAGATCACGAACAATTGCCACCGCGCTCCTGCTCGGTGCCGCCGTTCATATATCACCCGTATTCGCGGATGGGCCGTCCGCCGAGGAGTTCGCGCGCAAGGCGCAGGATCCCCTCGCCGACACCAAAGCCATCGCGCCAACGTCGCGCCATGGAGGGCGGAACCCAACCCGGCGAAAGCGGATTTGGTTCACACAGCGTCGGTATTGCTCCTAAGCTTATTTTTTGTTCCGGACAAAACCGATACCGGCAAGGCCGAGGCTAATCAGGGCTACGGTCGTCGGCTCAGGTACGTTGCCCCCGCCCCCGCCGCTGCTACCGAAACGATCCGACCCCGAGCCGACAATGCTGTTGCCGGAGGCACCGTGGCCGTCGGGCTGGGTCGTCGTCAGCCGGTTCGTATCCTTGATCATGTCGTCCAGGGTCGCGTAGGTCACGTATGCCGTGCAGCAACTTGTGGTGCCCTCCATGTTGAACAGGCTCCAGTAGATGCTGCCGTCCGACCCCGCGCCGACAATGCTGTTTCCGGAGGCCCCGTGGCCGTCCGGCTGGGCGGTCGTCACCCGGTTGGTATCGTTGAGCATGTCGTCCAGGGTCGCGTAAGTCACGTACGCCGCGATGCCGTCCGAGGCGCCTTCCTCGTTGAACAGGCTCAAATAGGTCGCATGGGCGGACCCGGTCAAGGATGCAAGCGCCAGCGCGGCTAAGCCTGACGCCCATCGGCCACAAAATAGATCGAGCATGTTGCTTTCCTCGACGAATAGGAAACTCGACGACCCCGCGTCGGATACCTGCTTGCGAGTCTGGCATCGCTGTTGTTGCCACGCGTACTGGAATTCCCGGCGCCTTATCGCCGCCCGAACAACGCTTGGCATTTGCGCGAGGCTACAGCGAAATAGGCGCCAATCCTATTAAAGGATTAGGAAACCCAACCGCCTACACCCGAGTATCCGCCGTCGCAAAACACCGGTCAACAGTCTATTGGACGTGGTCCAAGACGGGATGGAGCGCTCCTTGGGGCAAGCCACGCGGAGGGAAGTACTGGGGAGGAAGTTTTCGGGTACGACGAAGGGCAGATATCGAGAAACAGCATCGGGGGAGACCGCAGCCCCCAAGCGGCCGCTCGCCAGGTCATGGGTGGCAGGGTCATGCCTTACCGTTTGTCCAATGCGGAAGGGAAGCACAGTGATGAAGCGAAGGGTTGAGGCAAAAGGAAAGACTGGACCCTATTCATCATCTTTCGCTTTTGCGACCCTTTATCCTCTTTACTCCCCGTAATCGTTTAGCCCCCCCGCGTTTTGCAGCGTGATAATCGGCGCAGGAGTGGCCGGGGTCAGGGAGCGGCCTGGGTCCGTTCTCGCTTTGTTGAAACGTTCTGCGCACAACGCGACCCACCGTTGCCAAGTGTACGCAGAAATGATCCGCAATCTCCCTGTAGCTGTAAGCGCCGGTCGTAGGCGGCCACAATGGCGACATTGCAGTCACGGTGCCTCGAAACAATATCAGGGAAAGAATAGGACAGCCATCTTTTGGGAGCCCCGGAAAGCCGGAGACGCCGCGTGCCCGCTCGCGGCCGTTTCTGGGACTAAAAGCGACTCCAACGCGGAGAAATGGCGGCCAAAGGGGGCCAATCGCCAGGAATGAGATGGTTGGACCGGAAATCGGCCAAGGGCTTGCCCCCGATGCTCTATCGGGTGCGATTACGGGGTTTCAGGGAGAGAGCTGAGGACGCTTAGCTGGGAAATAGTCGCCGGCAGGCGCGGATGCCGCGCGCCCAGCGTTGACGATTTCGCTCGCAAGCCCGCTCCACATGCTCGGCTTGACCGATCCAGGTGCAGAAGTGGGCCTCAAAGTCCTTGGCCAGCTGCAGCCAGGCCGCTCGGGTGATGCCGATCCGCTCCAAGATCGGCGGCAGATCCTCGGCGATGGCCCCGCGCTTGTCCTCGCGCACCGCCCGGCCGGTCCAGTTGACCAGGTCCAGGTAGTCGGCCAGGTAAAACGGTAGGCCTTCGGGCATGCCTTCGCGGACACCGCCCACGAAGGGGTACAGCTCGGGTGGTTGGGTGGGAGCCGGTGCGACGTCTTGCTCGGCGTTCTCGCCACCAGGCGACGGCTCGGACGCGGCTTGCAGGGTGCGGATGCACCGCTGGATGGAGGTGTGTAGTCGGAGTCCTCGGGCGTCTCAGCGATCGCGGCGCGTACGGGGTTGAGGTCCACGTAGGCGAGGCACGCCAGCACCGCGCTCTCGTCTAGCAAGGCCTGAGATTTGAACCGCCCTTCCCAGAAGTGGCCGGTGCAGTCGTCCTCCTCGTTGGCCTTGCGGGCGATCTGCTCGTTGAGGCAGCGCATAAACCAGCTGACCGAGGTGAGCCGCTCGCGCCAGATTTCGACCAGGCCCTCCAGCTGAGTCTCCTCCACTTCGAGCAGTTCATCCTCTCCAAGATACCGCTCCGACAGGATCGTACCGCCGAACAGCTGATGCCAGCGCTCTACCACTTCGCGCGTCGACCAGGAATCGGCCAGCGGCTGATCCACATGCATCACGATATGGCTGTGCGTGGCCATAACCGAGTAGCCGCAGACCTCTATGGCGAAGATCTGAGCGAGCTCTACCAGGCGGCCCTCGATCCAGCCGCGACGGTGCTCGAAGGAGCGGCCCGTGAGTGCATCCACGCCGCACAGGAAAGCACGGCGCACGCAGCGGGAGATGCAGTGGTAGTAGGAAGTAGCTTCCAGACTGATCAGAGATTTCCGTGGCCGGGGCACGGGCGAACCTCCTTCATGGTTTTTGGTTTCCTATCCGTTCTTTTACTGTAGCCACTCTGAAGACGATGTCAAGTGCTGAGCGTCCACAGACGAAGAGCCTGTGCCAGCATGTGCACCCGCACTGTCTGGTGCCGGGCGGGGCCTTGGCCGACGATGGCACCTGGCTCCCGGCCCGGGGCAGCTACCTGTTCGCGGTGCGGGCGCTGTCGCGCCACTTTCGCGGTCGCATGGTCAACGCCCTGCTCAGCGCCGCCAAGGCCGGTGAACTCACCAGCCTCAATCCGGGCGCAATCTCGGCCCTGCTCGATGCCCTGATGGCCGACGACTGGGTGGTCTACGCCATGCCCTGCGTGGAGTACACCGAGTCGGTGATCGGCTATCTGGCCCGCTACACCCATCGCATCGCCCTCAGCAACGCACGCATCCTGGGCCTGGACGACGATCAGGTCAGCTGAGCTACCGCGACTACCGCGACGGTCAGCACAAGACACTGACGCTGGACGCCCCGGAATTCATCCGCCGCTTCCTGCTGCACGTGCTGCCCAAAGGGCTGATGCGGGTGCGCCACTACGGGCTGCTGGCCAATCGCTGCCGGGCGCAGCGCCTGGCCCATATCCGCAAGGTCCTTGCCGCGCCAGAGCCCGAGCCGGAGCCCGAGGCCGAGCAAGACCACCAGCCCGAGCCGGGCTGACCCTGTCCGATGTGCCGGCGTGGGCGCATGCGCCCAGTGCGCAGGATTTCGCCGCGTCGCGCGGCTCTGGGCTGCGCACCCTATCGCTGACGCTTCGCCCACGCCGCGCTCGCTGAGTCTGCCGACTGAGTGAGCCCGGGCCGAGCCGTTGCCGCACAGCGCCCACGTGGCGCTGCGGTCCCGCTCGTGCAAACAGCGGATTTTTGGCTACAATCGGTCTAAACCCGCACCGAAATGGAGGCCAGAAGGAAGCAGATGACGCCGCAGACAGTCCGCGGACCCCTTCACAGGCCGTTTCGGCCGACTTCAAGCCGTCCCGACGACGGGGGCCGCGATACTTTTCCCTTTAGATTAAGGTGTCGGGCTCCGGAGTGTTGAAGCGGCTTAGCTCAACAGACATTTATACGCCGCGCCGGGCCTCCGAGCTTCGCCTGCTAGACCAGGGTGCGCGGCGTATAAATGCTTATTTGTTGGGCCATAAGTTACGGGGAGCGCAGCAAATTGGCGCCAGCTTCAAGGTATCGTGAGCATTCTTAATATAATCCAGAACAAAAAAACCGGACATCCACTTTGTGAGAGCCTCCTGAAAGCGGGAGCCGCCCGTGCGTTCTCGCGCTTCTATCGCCCCTATCTGGGACTTTCAGCGACTCCAACGCGGCGAAATGGCGGCCAAAGCGGGCCAATGGGCAAGATTGAGAGGGTCGGACCGGAAAACGACCACGGGCTTTCCCCCGATGCTCTATCGGGTGCGGTTAGGCGGTTCTAGGGAGAGAGCTGAGGGTGGAAATCCAACGGGGTCGGACCAAGCTAACATCCTGAACAAATTATAATAAAGCCTTGAAAATGGGCCATAACTCAGGCTTAGAAGGCCCATTTCGGCGCCGAAAACGTGCATTTAAGGAGCGAAGGACCGCATGGCACGAGCCAACCGCCACCGCATCCCAGGGCAAGTCTCGCATATCACTCATCGCTGTCATAAGCGTGAGTTTCTGTTGAAGTTCGCTATGGGCCGCGGACGGTGGCTGAGCTGGTTGCTCGAGGCGAAGAAGCGATACGGCTTGGACGTCCTCAACTACACGGTCACTTCCAACCATATCCATCTCCTGGTAGTGGACGGAGTGCAGGCCCCCGGCACCGCGCGACGGAGCGAGATGGGGTTTCGACGAAGCGCTCCCCGCAATCCCGGTACGCCTGTCGTTTTCGGCATTCCTTATCCAGGCGGGTCGAGGCTCAGGCCATCCTCTACTCGATTGCGGCCGTTGCGCTTGGCACGATAGAGCAGCGCGTCGGCGCGCCGGAGCAGAGTGTCCATGTCTTCCGGCTCTTGGAAGGATGTCACGCCAAGACTGAGCGTGACGCCGCCCACACCTTCCAGATGTATCTGCTCCACGCGCCGACGCATGCGCTCGGCGAGCATGCGGGCTCCGGCCAGCGACGTGTTGGTCGCCATCACCAGAAATTCCTCCCCGCCCCAACGGCAGTGCCGGTCCAGATCACGTAGCTCGCTCTCGACGGCATCCACGATTCCGATCAGGACCTGGTCTCCCACCAGGTGGCCGTGGGAATCATTGACGGCCTTGAAGTGGTCCGCATCGTACATGACGAGCGACAGCGGAATGTCGTAGCGAATGGCGCGCTGGCATTCCTGTTCAAGCAGTTCCATGAATCTGCGCCGGTTCAACAGACGGGTCAACGTGTCATGGCTGGCCTCGAAGCGAGTCGCGGCCTCCAGACGCAGGCGCTCGCTGATGTCGCTGAAGACCACCACCACCGCTTCGGGATAGGGGCTCGGCTCGCTGGGTGCCGCCACGTATTCCACCGGGAAGGAGGTACCGTCCTTACGCCACAGCATCTCGTCTGCGACTCTGACCATCTTGCCGTCACTGAAAGGGGACAGCATATTGCACTGGTTCACCACACCCGAGCCGCCGTCGGAGCCCTGCTCGCGACACAATATGCGCAGATCCCGCCCTATCAGCTCATGCTCCTCGTAGCCGGTCATGCGCAGTACCGCGGCATTCACGAAACTGACATGGCGTTCCGCGTCAAGACCCAGAATGCCCTCCCCAGCAGCCTGCAGCAGCAGACGGTTGCGGGCTTCGCTCAAGGCCAGACGCTGCTCGGCCAACCGCAATTCGTGCAGTGCCTTGTCACGCACGTCGCCCAGACGGTTGGCCTGAGCCAGGGTCTCCCGAAGGCGAAACTCTCTGTCCTCGGCATCCATGAACTGTTCTGCGCTGCCGGCGGCCCGGCGCTCCTCGCGAGAGACCTGGGCGGTCTTAGCGACCTGCGGGGCCACTCCCCCCGTCTCTGCAGTGGCTTCGGCAAGCACCGGCGCGGGAGCATGATCAGCTCCGTCGCCCCTGTCCGGGTAGATCAGATCCAGTCCGCATTCCAGTCCTGCCAGGTAGTCCAGGGCCGCCGAGACGTGCTGCGGGCCGATGATGGAGCCGTGCTGGGGCAGAATGGCATTGATATCTAGATCGGCCAGAGAGCGCACGAAACCCTGCGTCGCCACCCGCGAGGCCATGTAGTCCATGTGAAACAGCTTCATCCTGGCGCGATGCGCGGCGAAATCGTCCACCACCAGGGTCCAGTCGATGTCCAGGGCCGCCCACACGTCACCCGAAAAGAGGTAGCCGCTGGCTTGATCGAAGGTGGCAAAGGCGCCAGGGAAATGCATGAAAGGGGCGGGCACAAACACCAGCGCGGCACCCGATGGCAGCGCGAGCCGTGGGGCACCCTCCGTGTCGCAGGCGCTATAGTCGGCGCTGCCGTAGTGTGGAAGCAGCACGTGGGCACGGGGCGAGGAATAGACGTCCAGGTTCGGATTTACCAGCAGCCAGTCGACCATGGAGGCCGCCACGTCTGGGTCCTGGTGGCAAAGAATCAGCGCGGTGATTCGCTTTGGATCCACGATGCGTGCTACACGGTCACGCACCTGCGTGAAGAAGGCGCGGCTACCGGGGTCCACCAAGATCGCCTGGTCTCCGTCGATGATCAGGTAGACGTTGCAGCGGAAGGCGGTGATGTGGGTGATTCCCACCCAATACACGCTGTGTTCGGCATTCTGGTACAGCAGCGTGGGCCGATCCGGCTCGATACGCACGCTCCCAAGATCGCCTGCCCGGATGGATCTCATGCAAGTATTCCCCTCGCCGCTGGTGGTTGCGCCGCCGCCCTCCGTTCAGCGCCAATCTCCGGCACACGGTCTCCACACGAATATACGGCAATCTAGTTTCCATCTGCAAAACGCACAAGGAGGCCCAGCCCTGCGAAAGGAGGAGAGTCCTCTAGGCCCAACCGATCGGAGAAAAGCTGGGCGGCCAGCTGCCAACTTGTTCAAAACGCAGACGCCGCCCGTAGGCGGCGTCTCGGCGTGGAGACCCGGGCGGGTCAGAGCCCGCACATCCCCCCTGGGCAGCAGCTGCCAGTGCTGCAGGCCGGCGCCTCGCCACTCCCCAGCTTGCTCCTGGAGACGATGTTGCCGCCGGTGACCATGCGCGCCACGGGCGCGTCCAGCGGGGTGTTGCCGGGCTCGATGCCGGCCTTCTCGCAGACCTGGCCCCAGGTGCTCATCTGCTCACTCATGCGGTGCATGACCTCGACCATGCGGCCATTGGCCTCGCAGCGGTAGTCGTAAGTGGGCATGGGTGTCCTCCGGAAAGATTAAGAATTGCTGATATTGTAGGGGCTCTGCCGGTAGATTAATAGAGACCGGTCGCGCGTTCGGCGAACCCGCCGGTAGTGCCTCCGGCGTACCGGGCTTGCAGCCTCTTTGGCGCCCACAGCCGTGGGATAGGAAATAGTGGAAAGCGCACTCTACCGATTCCTCGTCGCCCTCGCTCCCCGGCGATCCCTCGCGTTCGGGAAGGAATCCCTAGTCCGCCACCCAGGCGCGTACCTGGTCCGGCGCGGGAATCCCGCCGCTGTGGACCAGCTTGCCGTCGACCACCACGCCGGGCGTCGACATCACGCCGTACCCCATGATCTCGGCGATGTCGGTCACCTTTTCGAGCTGGATCTGGACGTTTGCCTCTTTGGCTGCCTGCAGGATCACGTTTGCGGTGATCTCGCAGTTGCGGCAGCCACTGCCCAGGACCTTGAAATGCTTCATCGACTCTCTCCCATCAGGGCTCACAGCGACCGGAGCGGCCATGCTGCTGGACAGGCGGGCATGGCACACTCCCGAACGAGCAATAGACGCAGCAGTCGCCCGGCTTCGGACGCAACAAGACTCCGCAGCCCGGGCACCGCCAATACCAGATGCAGCGGTCGGCGGGCACGGTCTCGGTCCGGGTGATACCGCACTCGGGGCAAGTCGGCGTGGATTCGAGGATCGAGCGCATGACCATCATGCCAAGGCGTTGAAGCCCCAGCCGACCAGCGTGAAGGCAACCGCCAGCACCGCGGCGAACAGGCCCAGGGCCTGCCACTTGATGACCTTGCGCAGGATCAACATCTCGGGCAGCGACAAGGCGGCCACGCTCATCATCAGGGCCAGGGTGGTGCCGACCGCCACACCCTTGCTCAGCATCGCCTCGGCCACTGGGATCACCCCGGTGGCATTCGAGTAGAGCGGAACGCCCAGGATCACCGCCGCGGGCACCGTGTACCAGGCGTTGCCGCCCAGGTGGTCGCTGACCCACACTTGGGGCACGAAGCCGTGGAAGAGCGCGCCCACACCGATACCGAGCAGGACCCAGCGCCAGATGCGGCCGACGATCTCCTTGACCTCCGCCAGCGCGTAGCGGTGGCGCCCCTTGAGTGAGCGGTCCGGCTCGGGCAGATCGGCCTGCCCCATCCGGATCTTCCAGACATAGTCCTCGACCCAGCGCTCCGGCCTGAACGCCTGCATCGTTACGCCGCCGAGCCAGGCGACGACCAGGCCTGCCCCGACGTACAGGGCCGCAAGCTTCCAGCCCACCACGCCCACCAGGATGACGGCCGCGACCTCGTTGATCATCGGGCTGGCGATCAGGAAAGAAAAGGTGACACCCAGGGGAATGCCCGCCTCTACGAATCCGATAAACAGGGGGACCGAAGAGCAGGAGCAGAAAGGTGTGACCGCACCCAGGGTCACCGCCAGACCGCGCGCCTGCCAGTCGGGCCGCCCGCGCACGAATTCGCGCACCCGCTCCGGCGAGAGCAACGCCCGCACCAGACCCATTGCGTAGATGATGATCACCAGGAGCGTGAAGATCTTGGCCAGGTCCATGACGAAGAAGTGCAAGGCCGCAGCCGACTGCGAGGCCGGCTCCAGGCCCAGCACCCGATACACCAGCAGGCTGGCCAGGACGTCAAACACCCGCCGGCTCCGCCTTGCCGTCGGAGACCTCGGGCAGCCGGAACGAGAGCAGTGCCGCCGCCAGCACGAATCCGGCCGACCACCAGAGGCAGGCCGCCAACCCGTGCGTCTGATAGACCCAGCCCGAGAGCACCGTGCCGGCCAGGCGCCCCCCGGCGTTGGCCATGTAGTAGAAGCCGACGTTCATCGACACCTTGTCGAAATCCGAATAGGCGAGCACCAGATAGGAGTGCACGGCGGAGTTGATGGCGAACGCGATGCCGAACAGGATCAGCCCGACGATCAGGACCGTGGCCGGGTCCCAGCCGCGCCCAAGCGCCAGAGCGATTCCCGCGGGCAGAAGCGCCAGCGCGAATGCCGACGCACGTGCGGTGCCACCCCCCGGCCCGCGGCCATGGTGGCTGCGCCTGATCAATCTCGGGGCCGAGGCCTGAACCAGGCCGTAGCCGACGACCCAGACCGCGAGGAAGCCGCCGACGAGCATGAAGCTCCAGCCCAGGACGTCGTACAAGAAGACGGGCAAGCCCACCACGAACCAGACATCGCGCGAGCCGAACAGGAAGAAACGCGCGGCCGACAGCCAGTTGATCTCGGGCCGGTTGGAGAAGACCTGGGTGAGCTTGGGCTTGGCCTTCATCCGACCGAGCCCCGACGGCAGCAGAACGGCCGTGACCACAAGAACGATGAGCAGAGTGCCGGCGAGTACCGCCAACGCACCGCGAAATCCGATCCACTGCATCAGCGCGGCACCGACGAAGAAGCCTCCGCCCTTGAGTGCGTTCTTGGAGCCTGTCAGCACGGCCACGTACTTGAACAGCTTCGACTCGCCACCCCCGCTGGCCAGGGTCTTCACGCTGGCCTTGGCCGACATCTTGTTCAGGTCCTTGGCGATGCCGGACATGGCCTGGGCCAGCATCACATAGGGCACCGAGAGCCAGGCATCCGGCACCGTGAGCATGGAGAGCGCCAGCACCTGCATGCCCATGCCGATGTGCATGGTCAGATTGAGCCCGATGCGTGCCCCCAGCCAGCCGCCCACCAGATTGGTGACGATGCCGAAGATCTCGTAGAAGAGAAACAGCATCGCCACCTCGAAGGGCGAGTAGCCCAGAAGATGGAAATAGAGCACCACCAGCATCCGGATGGCGCCGTCGGTGATGGTGAAGGCCCAGTAGCCGGCCGTGACCACCAGGTAGTTGAAGTGTGAAGTGTGAAGTTTGAAGTGTGAAGGTGGAGTTGTTGGCTGGGTCACGGCTTCGGTTCCCGGATCTTCTTGATGATGGTGGTCAGAATGGCGATACGTTCATGGCACTCCTTCTGCAACTCCGCCGGTCGTTCAGCGGGGAGTACCTTGGAGGCAGACAAGAGGCGAAGCCAGTAATGAGTCTCCCGTGCTTCCTTGCAGGCGATACTGTACTTGCTAATGAAGTCGGCCTCGCTTTGCGCGGCCTGCGCTTCCTCGACGTTCGCACCAATCGAGGTGGCGGAACGGAGCAACTGGCTTGCCAGGGTTCTCGATACCCCCGATTTCTCGTTCAGCACCTGACACAACTTCACGATCCGCCGCGCGAACTCAAACGTCCGCTCCGGAATATCCGTCCTCATCTTTTCCTCTTCACACTTCAAACTTCCTACTTCAAGCGTGCGGCCAGCATGGCCGCTATGTCGCAGCCGGACCAGTCGGTCTCGCCGATGGTCGGGTTGCGGCTATGGGCGATGGGCGATGGGTTGGCCGCCGACGAGCATGGTTGCGCCGTCGCAGCTGCAGTCGACCGCCCAGGTGCCGTGCACCGAGTCAAACTAGAGCAGGTGGGCCGAGCCTGCAGCATCGTTGGGGATCTCGTTCACCTGGACGACCGCCATGCCGTCTCGCCCTCAACCGGCCCGCAGGCCCATGCGGCCGAAGCCGTTGACGCCAATACAAACTGTCACGCTTCTGCTCTCCTCAACGCCAAGACCATGAGATACCTCAACCGTTACGGATGCTAGGCGCACTGTCGTACCAGCCACGCGTGGCATTGACGATCTTGATCACGGACAACATCATTGGTCTGGTACTCACTCGTCACGCGCATCGCGGCGCACCCGGTCGATTCGGCATGGCTTGCAGGGCGGCGAGGTCATCCGAGAAGGGCACCGTGCCCTGCACCCCCTTGGCGGTGTCTTGGAGCACGTCTATCACCCATCCCGGGAGCCCCAAAGCCACCCGATAGTGGATCCAGAGCCCCTCACGCCTGTCGGTGACCAGGCCGGCCTCCCGCAATTGCCCCAGGTGGCGCGAGATGTTCGGTTGGGCGGCGCCGGTGGCGTGGGTCAGCTCGCAAACGCATAGCTCACCGTACTCGAGCAGAAGCACAAGGCAGCGCAAGCGGGTGGTGTTCGCCAAGGCCGCGAAAAGGGTTTCCGATGCCATATTCATGATACGGAATATAACAGAGACGCTATATTTCGTCTACAGCATATATGATCGGCGTAGGCCTCTCCATGCAATCGAGAGGAGAATGGCAATCGATTCCGGGCACGTGGACGACCGCTACATGCGACCCAAGAGCCTCAAGCCGAACAGGATGGCCGAACGCGTCGGCATAACAGAACCGCGTTCGCATCAACTGGACCGTCAATGTGCGCTGTCGGCCAGAAGCGGCCAAGAGCGGAAGCGGGCGGATCGATGAATCGACGCTCCATTTCCTCGCTCGACGAACCTGGACCGGATTCTTGCGCGTCGGGTGCTCGGATTGCGACGGTCACGATGGTTCGATACACCTGTACCATGTGACCCGTTAGGCTCATAGAAAGTCTTCTCCGCGAGGGAGTGAGATCGTGACAGGCAATCCAAGGCTTCGGTTCTGCAGTACTACACAAGCACCCAGCCGGGCTCGTCCGGCGCACCCGTGTTCGACGACGACTTCAATGTGGTGGCCATTCATCGGGGCGCGGTCGGGAACGCGGACTGGCGACAGAGCAGCGCCGCCCGTCCTGCTGCGGACCCAAAGCGAATCGAGGACCTCCACTACCGAAATCGGGGCAGCAGCATGATCGCCGTGGTCGAGTGGCTACGGACCCGGGCGCCCAGCCTGCTCGTCGACATCGCCATCCGGGACTAGTCGATGGACCATCATCATCGCCAACGCCTGCATGCGATCCTCTTGGGGCTGGAAGAGTGGGAAGAGCCGAGGTCACGCAAGTCACTCTTAGGTTTCCTGCGCAGCCACGACATCTGGCAGAGGCTCCTGCGCGGCGGTAGTGATCTGGAGGCCGCCGACAATCTGCTCGACCTATGCTCCGATCCGGACCTCGCCGGCATTCCGATCCAGGGCAGGGACCCTTTGTGCGCCCTGATCGAGGAGCTAAAGAAGCACTTGCACCACCGCCCCGAACCGCTCGCGGAGCTCGGCAGGCTTGGCGACGCCCTCTGCGAGCAGACCCGCACCATGCCACGCGTGCCCTGGTCCGATGCGCCCTACCCAGGGCTCTATTTCTTCGACCGCAGCGACTGGCCCATCTACTTCGGCCGCGAGACCGAACTCGAGCGTCTGATAAAGGCGCTGGCCGGCAAGCTCCCGGATCGCCCCGGGCCGCCACCGCCCTTCCTGGTGGTCGTCGGCGTGTCTGGCTCCGGCAAGTCGTCCCTGGTACGCGCGGGACTCTGGGCGCGCCTCGCCGCGGGTCGCGTCCCGGAGCTGCCGGGCGGCGAGCACTGGCTGGTCACCGCCATGACCCCCGCGGACTCTGTCGCCGAAGATCCCCTCGGCGTGCTGCGCGCGCGCACCGTGCAGAGCATCGACGGCAATCCGGGGCTTCGCCACCTCACCCGCTTCGATTGGAGCGGTTGGATGCAGCGTATCCGCCGCGACGAGACCTCGCTCGCGGACCTGGGCGAGGCACTGCTCGCTGAATCCCCGCCGGAGGCCCGCTGGCTTCTGATCCTGGACCAGATGGAAGAGCTGTTCACAACCTGCAAGACGGACCAGCGCGAGCGGTTCATCGCGCACCTGGCGGAAGCGATCCGCCCCACCCCCGGCAGCGGCCAGCCACGCCTGGGAATCCTGGGAGCCCTGCGGGCCGACTTCTTCCATCACTTCACGACCCACCGCGACCTGCGGCCCCTGGTCCAGGGCTCTGGCACCTTCCTGCTCGGTGCACCGGAGCGCCTCGCCCTCGAACGCATGATCGAGGCCCCCCTCACCGAGGTCGACCTGGTGGAGCCCGCCCGCGCAAGCCTCGCGGACAGGGTTGCGTGGACCATCGATCCCGGGCTGGTGGGGCGCCTGGCTGCCGAGGCGGAAGACCGCGAGGACGGTCTGGCGCTGATGGCCTTCGTGCTCCGCGAGCTCTACGAGGACAAGGGCTGCGCCGACCAACACCGCATGGGGATGGAAGCCTACGAGACGATGGGCGGCCTTGGCGGTGCGATCGCGAGCCGCGCGACCGAAGAGCTTGAGAAGCTGGGTGCGGGCGCCGACCAAGCCCTGGCGCGGGTGTTCGCTCACCTGGTCCATGTCGGCGAGGGCGACTCCCAAGCGACCCGCATCCGCGCCGAACGACAGACGTGGGCGCGCGACGCCGAGGCCAACGAGCTGATTGACGCCTTCATCCGAGCGCGACTCTTGGTTGGAGGCAATGATGGCAAGGGCCATCCCACCGTCGAGGTCGCCCATGAGGCCCTGCTTAGGCAATGGCCCGTGCTGACCACATGGATCGGGGATGCCCGCGAGGCCCTGCGCCTGCGCAGCCGCGTGCGGGAGGAGGTCGAGTTCTGGAAAGCGCAGGATCGCCCGCCGGTCCGTCTCTGGAAGCACGAGCTGCTCGACCCGGCGCGGCGCCTGCTCTCGGAGGCAAATCTGCTCCAAGACCTCGAGGAGGTCGACGATATCGCCGATTTCCTGACCCCGGAGGCCGACTGGCTGCTTGCCGAGCTGCGCTGCAGCGGCACGGTTCACGCCCGCCGCGAGACCATCGGCATGCGCTTGTCCGAGATCGGTGATCCCCGTCCGGGGGTTGGCATCGTCGACGGTGTGCCGGACATCCTCTGGTGCCAGCTCCGGGAAGGCGAGGTCAAGATCGAAGAACACGGCCGCTTCAAAGTGCGTCCCTTCCACATCGCCGCCTACCCGGTGACCTATGCCCAGTACCGGGCCTTCCTGGACGCGGAGGACGGCTATCGCTCCAAGCGCTGGTGGGACGATCTGCGCAAGGAAGCCGAGCCCGGCCGACAGCTGCGCCCCTATGCCAGCTACCCCGCCGACAACGTCTCCTGGTGGGACGCCACGGCCTTCTGCCGCTGGCTGAGCGACCGCCTCGGGCTCAAGGTACGGCTTCCGGACGAGTGGGAATGGCAGTGGGCCGCCCAGAGCGCCCGCGAAGCCTTCGCGTATCCCTGGGGGCCGAATTGGGTGGAAGACGTCGCCAATACCAGAGAGGCCGGAATCGGCCGATCCACAGCGGTTGGGATGTACCTCAGCGGTCGCAGCGCTCAAGGGGTCTACGACCTGGCGGGCAACGTCTGGGAGTGGTGCCGAAACCCATACGATAACCCGGAATGGGCCGAACCGAAGGGTGAATATTTCCGCGTGGTGCGCGGCGGCTCCTGGAACGGGGGTCGGGACTATGCGCGCGCGGACCTCCGCAGCTACTACCCTCCGGACTTCCGCGACTTTCTCGGCTTCCGGGTGTCGTGTGCGTCCCCCATCCGCTGATCGGAGATCTGCTGGTCGCTGAATTCGCTGTCCGCTGTACCGCGCGCAGCGCGGTTACCGGCGATTCTATCCACAGGATGTCTCTTGCCTTTCGTTTCGATACGCCTCGGGTCCCCAGACGAAGCGGCCGAGAACCCGCTCACGTAGTCCCCCGGGATCGGCGTAGGGCACATGATCCTAGAAACGGCAGTTGACCGCTTCGTGCACCTGGCAAGTCACGGATTCACCGACAAGGTCTTCGACTAAGGGCCGCGTAGCGCCAGCACGTCCTGCATATCGAACAGACCCTGCTCGCGGTCCATGATCCAGCTGGCGGCGCGGACTGCGCCCTTGGCGAAGGTCATGCGGCTGGAGGCCTTGTGCACTATCTCGATGCGCTCGCCCTCGGTCGCAAACCAGACGCTGTGCTCGCCCACTAGGTCGCCGGCACGGATGGTCTCGAAGCCGATGGTCTGGCGGTCTCGCTCGCCGGTAGCGCCCTCGCGCCCGTAGACGGCCACGTCGGCCAGATTGCGGCCCAGGGCGTCGGCCACCACCTCGCCCATGCGCAGGGCGGTGCCGGAGGGGGCGTCCAGCTTGTGGCGATGGTGGGCCTCGATGATCTCTATGTCCGCGTCCTCTCCCATGACCCGTGCAGCCAGGTCGAGGAGCTTGAAGCATAGGTTGACACCCACGCTCATGTTGGGGGCGAAGACCATGGCGAGGTCTTGGGCCGCGTCGGCCAGCATGGCCTTCTGAACATCGCTCAGGCCGGTGGTGCCGATCACCATACGCTTGCCCGCGGGCCGACAGATCGCGAGATGGGTCAACGTGGCCTCCGGCCGGGTGAAGTCGATCACCACATCGAAATCGTCGACCACGCGGCCCAGGTCCTCGCCCAGGGGCACGCCGAGTCGACCGATGGCCGCCAGCTCTCCCGCATCCGCGCCGATCAGGCTGCTCCCGGACCGCTCGGTGGCGGCACCCAACTCCAGCCCTTCGGCGCCGTGGACCGCCTGGACCAGGGTCCGGCCCATGCGCCCGGCGGCGCCTACTACGGCGATCTTGGTCATAACTCACCCTCTTGAGTTCGACAAGGATCAGGCACCTGGCCTGACGATCCGTCAGCTGTAGGGCGGATGAAGCACAGCGCATCCACCATCAGAGTCGATCCCTGTGGATGCGCTTTGCTTCATCCACACTTACAGTAGTCAGTCATTGAGAGGCCGTCCCCTCAAAACCCCATGCCCTCGAAGAACTTCTTGACCCCGTCCAGCCAGGACGAGGAGTGCGGACTGTGCCTGTCGCCGCCCTGCTCCATGGTCTGCTGGAATTGGTGCAGCAGCTCCTCCTGCTCGCCGGTCAGATTGACCGGCGTCTCCACCAGTACCCGGCACAGCAGGTCGCCTTCGGGACCACCTCGCACGGGCTTGATACCCTTTCCGCGCAGCCGGAACAGCTTGCCAGTCTGGGTCCCCGAGGGGATCTTGAGCACCACCTTGCCGTTGAGGGTCGGCACCTCCAGCTCGCCGCCGAGGGCGGCGGTAACGAAGGAGATGGGCACCTCGCAGAAGAGATCGCTGCCCTCCCGGGCGAAGATGTCGTGGGACTTGACCTGGACCTGCACATAGAGGTCCCCAGCCGGGCCACCCTTGGTCCCGGCCCCACCCTCCCCCGCCAGGCGTATCCGGTCGCCCGTATCCACCCCGGGCGGGATCTTCACCGACAAGGTCTTTTGCTCCTGGATGCGCCCCTGGCCACCGCAATTGGAGCAGGGGTCCTCGATCACCGAGCCCTGACCGCGGCAGCGGGGACAGGTCTGTTGCACCGAGAAGAAGCCCTGCTGCATGCGCACCTGACCCATACCCCCACAGGTGGAGCAGGTCTTGGGCTTGGTACCCGGCTTGGCGCCCGTGCCCGAGCAGACGTCACAGTCGACGAGCGTGGGAATGCGGATCTTGACGGTGGTGCCGGCCACCGCGTCCTCCAGGCTCAGCTCCAGGTTGTACCCCAGGTCGGAGCCACGGTTGGAGCGCGCGCCTCCTCCCCGGCCTCCTCCGAAGATATCGCCGAACACATCGCCGAAGATGTCGCTGAAGGAGCTGGCGCCGCCGAATCCGCCGAAGCCCGCGCCGCCCCCTCCCATGGAGGGGTCGACCCCCGCGTGACCGAACTGGTCGTAGGCGGCACGCTTCTGCGTATCGCTGAGGATGTCGTAGGCCTGCTTGGCCTCCTTGAATTTCTCCAGGGCGCTCTGGTCATCCGGATTACGGTCCGGGTGGTACTTCATTGCGAGCCGCTTGAAGGACTTCTTGAGTTCGGCCTCGCTGGCATTCTTGCCGACGCCCAGGACCTCGTAGAAATCGCGCTTGGACATTGTGATTAGCTGTTAGCCATTAGTAATCAGCTGTTAGCGAAGAACATGAGCTGCTCAGGCGCAAGAGCCTGAGCAGAGTCGGCTGCCGTCAGCGAACCGCTAACGGCTAACAGCTAACAGCTTATTTCTTGTCGTCTTTCACCTCTTCGAACTCGGCGTCGACCACATCGTCCGCCGACTTGCTCGAAGCACCCGACTCGCCCCCTTCGTGCGCTTGAGCGCCTTCGGAGGCCCCAGGCTGGGCATAGAGCCGCTCGGCCATCTTGGCCGAGGCCTCGGTCAGGGTCTTGGTCTTGGCCTCGATCTGGTCCTTGTCTTCGCCCTTCATGGCCGCTTCCAGGTCCTTGATGGCCGACTCGATGCTCTCCTTCTCGCTGGATTCCAGCTTGTCGCCGAGCTGCTCCATAGACTTGCCGGTAGCATGGATCAGGCTGTCGGCCTGATTGCGCGCGGCCACCACCTCGTGGAAGCGCTTGTCCTCTTCGGCATGGGCCTCGGCGTCCTTGACCATGCGGTCGATCTCGCCGTCCGAGAGGCCCGAAGAGGCCTTGATGACGATGGACTGGGCCTTGCCGGTAGCCTTGTCCTGGGCATGCACGTTGAGGATACCGTTGGCATCGATGTCGAACTTGACCTCGATCTGGGGCACCCCGCGTGGAGCCGGCGGGATGTCCGTGAGGTCGAAGCGACCGAGCGACTTGTTGTTGGCTGCACGCTCGCGCTCACCCTGGAGCACGTGCACCGTCACCGCGGTCTGGTTGTCGTCGGCGGTGGAGAAGACCTGGGCCGCCGAGGTCGGAATGGTGGTGTTCTTCTCGATCAGCTTGGTCATGACCCCGCCGAGCGTCTCTATGCCGAGCGACAGGGGCGTCACATCCAGCAGCAGCACGTCCTTGACCTCGCCGCCCAGCACCCCGCCCTGGATGGCCGCGCCTATGGCCACCGCCTCGTCCGGGTTGACGTCCTTGCGCGGCTCCCGGCCGAAAAAGGCCTTCACCTTCTCCTGAACCTTGGGCATGCGGGTCTGACCACCGACCAGAATCACCTCGTCGATGCCCGCGCCCGACAAGCCCGCATCCTTCAGCGCGATGCGGCAAGGCTCGATGGTGCGCTCGATCAGGTCTTCGACCAAGGACTCCAGCTTGGACCGGGTCAGCTTGACGCTCAGATGCTTGGGACCCGTCTGATCTGCGGTGATGTAAGGCAGGTTGATATCCGTCTGCTGGCCCGCGGACAGCTCGATCTTGGCCTTCTCGGCGGCCTCCTTGAGGCGCTGCAGGGCCAGGGGATCGTTGCGCAGGTCAAAGCCCTGGTCCTTCTTGAACTCGGCGACCAGGAAATCGATGACGCGCTTGTCGAAATCCTCCCCACCCAGGAAGGTATCGCCGTTGGTGGACAGCACCTCGAACTGGTGCTCACCCTCGATCTCGGCGATCTCGATGATGGAGACGTCGAAGGTGCCTCCGCCCAGGTCGTAGACCACGATCTTCTGATCGCCGCGCCTCTTGTCCATGCCGTAGGCGAGCGCCGCAGCGGTGGGCTCATTGATGATGCGTTTCACGTCCAGACCGGCGATGCGACCCGCATCCTTGGTGGCCTGGCGCTGGGAGTCGTTGAAATAGGCGGGCACGGTAATGACCGCCTCTTTGACCGTCTCTCCCAGGTAGTCCTCGGCGGTCTTGCGCATCTTCTGCAGCACCTTGGCCGAGATCTCGGGCGGGGCCATCTTGCGGCCCTTGGCCTCCACCCAGGCGTCGCCGTTGTCCGCCTTCACGATTTTGTAAGGCACCATGTCGATGTCGCGCTGCACCACGTCGTCGCCGAAGCGTCGACCGATCAGGCGCTTGATGGCGAACAGGGTGTTGCTGGGGTTGGTGACCGCCTGACGCTTGGCGGACTGGCCCACCAGAATCTCGTCATCGCCCGTGTAGGCGACGATGGACGGCGTGGTGCGGTCACCCTCCGCGTTCTCGATGACCCGGACCTTGTCGCCCTCCATCACCGCCACGCAGGAGTTGGTCGTGCCCAGATCGATGCCGATGATCTTGCCCATGGTTCCTCTTCTCCGGTTCTGTAAGTACTTTGCGGGGCCTTGCCTGCCGACTCAGTTGGGGCAAAACCCTGGTGATTTCAAGCGCGTCGGTCACTCAGGGGCGGACCTGGTCAACCCTTCTCAACCAGGTTCAACCCCCTAAGGCTTGCTCGAGACTACGACCATCGCCGGGCGCACCAGGCGCCCATTCAGCGTGTAACCCTTCTGCACCACGGTCACCACCGTGTTGGCGGACACGTCATCTCGCGGCTGCACGGACATGGCCTGGTGCCGCTCGGGATTGAAAGGCTGGCCGGCGGGATCGACCTCCTCGATGCCGAACTTGCCGAGCACCCCCACCAGCAGCTTGAGGGTCAGCTCCTTGCCTTCGCGCAGCTTGCCCAGGTCCGCATCCGCCTCCTGGGCCGCACTCAGCCCCAGCTCCAGGCTGTCACGCACGGGCAGCAGCTCGGAGACGAAACGCTCGATGGCGAACTTATGGGCGTTCTCCAGCTCCCTCTCGTGACGCTTGCGCAGGTTGTCCAGCTCCGCCTTGGCGCGCACCAGCTTGTCCCAATGGTCGTCCGCCTTGCGCTTCGCCTCTGCGAGCATGGCCGTCAACGCCTCGACACTCGGGCCCTCCGCAGCCTCGGGCTGGCCCTCGGCCGTCGCAGTCACCTCGACCTCGTCCTGCGCGGATTCCTGCTTTTCTGCATCGTCGCTGGAGGGCACGTCCGGCCCGGCCTGAGCCTCGTCTTGCTGATTGCTCATAGAGCTCACCACCTCTGGAACACGATATTCTGGATCTCGCGGACACAGATCGCCCTCAGTGCGCGAGCTGGACGGCCCGCGCGGCGACAGAATCCGCCCTGGGATGCCCGCAGGATGGGGATGGTTATCCTTGTTTCAAGGCCGCACCGACCAGTCGGGCCGTGACATCCACGATCGGGATGATGCGGTCGTAGGCCATCCGGGTGGGCCCAATGACGCCCAACACGCCGAATACTTCGTCTTCGGCCGAGTAAGGCGCGGTCACGACACTGCATTGGTCGAACTGCTGGTAGCCCGACTCCCGCCCGATGAAGATCTGCATGCCCTCGGCCTTCACGCAGGCATCCAGCAGGCGCAGCACGTCATGCTTGCGGGCGAAGGCGTCAAACAGGCTGCGCAGCCGGGCCATGTCGGATAAGTCATCCAGCCCCATAAGGTTGGTCTGGCCGGAGATGGCGAAGTCGTCCAGATCCGTCTCGTCCCCGAGCACCTCGCTGCCCATCTCCACCGCACAGGCCATCAGTCGGTCCATGCGCCGACGATCCTCTCGCATCTCGCGCAGCAGCGCCGCACGCATCTCCTGCAAGGTCCTCCCGGCGTAGGTGCGATTCAGGTAGTTGGCCGTCTGCTCCAGCTCAGAGGGCGAGAACTCCCTGGGAACATGCAGAATCCGGTTGAGCACCTCCCCCCGATTGGTGACCAGGATGGCGAGGATGCGCTCGCGCGAAAGCGGCAGGAACTCGATTTGGCGCAGGGTGACCCCTTCGCGCCGGGGCAGCATCACCACCCCCGCCATGTGGGTGGCCCCCGAGAGCACCCGCGACACAGACTCGGCCAGATGACCCGAGTCCTGGGCCGCAGCCAGCCGCTCCTTGAGCCTGTCCACCTCCCGGCTGGCCAGGGGCTTGACGGTGATCAGCGAATCGATGAAGAACCTGTAGCCCTCCTCGGTCGGGATACGCCCGGCCGAAGTATGCGGCGAGGTCACCAGCCCCAGGTCCTCGAGGTCCGCCATCACGTTGCGCACGGTCGCCGGGCTGAGATCCAGCCCGGCGTCTCGCGCGAGGGTCCGCGATCCGACCGGCTGGCCGTCCTGGATGTACCGCTCGACCAGCACCTTGAGAAAATACTTGGCGCGGTCGTCCAGCGAATCCGTAGTGAGATCTTTGTTCGGGGGCACCGTTGGCGAGCTGACGCAAGAGGTTGGGAAACGACTGCTAGCACTCCAATAAAAGCGCGTGCCAACAGCTGACGCTACCAAGCGCTGCAAAGCCCTGTCAAGGAGGCGACGAGCGGGCGCTTGCCTTCGGCCCAGAGCGATATACCACAGGCCTCCCCGTCCCTCTGGCCCCCCGCGCGCAGGCATGCTAACTTCTGGCCCAAATCGGCCGACTTGTCAGGGCCGGTCTTCCCACCTGGAGCTCCCATGACCAAACTGTTCCCCACCATCGGCCTGATCGCGAAGCTCGAGGACGGAATCGTGCGCGAGACCCTAACGCACCTGGTCGACTTCCTCGAGGCAAGAGGACACCGCCTGCTAGTAGAGGACGAAAGCGGGGAGCTGCTGGAGAACGGTGAGATGGCGCGAGGGTCCCTCGAGGAGCTGGGCGGGCAGATCGATCTGGCCATTACTATAGGCGGCGACGGCACCCTGCTGCGGGTAGCCCGCACCCTGGCGCCTCACGATGTGCCACTGCTGGGGATCAACCTGGGACGCATCGGCTTTCTCGCGGACATTCCCTCCCAGCGCATGCGCGAGGCCCTGGAGCAGATACTGCAGGGCGAGCTGATCGAAGAGCAGCGCTTTCTGCTGCGCGTGGATATCGGCGACTCCGTATCGCCGCGCCTAAGCAATACCGCACTCAACGACGTTGTGGTGCACAAATGGAACATCGCTCGCCTGATCGAGCTGGAGACCCGCATCCAGGGCCGCTTCGTCGATGCCCAACGCTCCGACGGCCTGATCGTCGCTACGCCGACCGGCTCCACCGCCTATGCCCTGTCCGGCGGCGGACCCCTGTTGCTACCGTCCTTGTATGCCGTTGTGGTGGTGCCCATCTGCCCCCATCGGCTGGGCAACCGGCCCATCGTGGTGGACGCGGATTCGATGATCGAGATCCGCGTCTGCGGCAGCACCTCCAGCGAGCATGTGCGGGTCACCTGCGACGGCCAGACCATCCTCACCCCCGAGACCGACGAGCCGATTCGCATCCAAAGGGCGGAGCACCCTGTACGGCTCATCCACCCCAAGGATCATGACCACTTCGACATCTTGCGGCACAAGCTCGGCTGGGGCGAGCACCCCCGTTGAGCCGACAGAGATGTTGAATCGCGTCCACGTGCGAAACCTGGCCATAGTCACCGAGCTCGACCTGGAGCTGGGTGAGGGCATGACCGCCATGACCGGGGAGACCGGGGCCGGCAAGTCCATACTGATCGATGCCCTCGGCCTGGCCCTGGGCGAGCGGGGCGACACCGCGATGATCCGCAGCGGCGCCGAGCGGGCCGAGGTGAGCGCCGCTTTCGATGTGACCACCAGCCCCCAGCTTCTCGCCTGGCTGGAAGAGCAGGCCCTGGAGCACGACGGCGAGTGCGTCCTGCGTCGAGTGCTGGCCCGGCAGGGTCGCTCCCGGAGCTTCGTCAACGGCACGCCCGTTCCCGTGCAGTCCCTGCAACAGGCTGGAGACTTGCTGGTGGACATCCATGGCCAGCACGCCCACCAGTCCCTGCTTCGGGCCGGCCATCAACGCCGCCTGCTCGACGACTACGGTGGCCATCAGACGCAGGTCGTAGCGGTGGCCCAGGCCTACCGTGACCTGGCCGAGACCCGATCCGAGCTGGAGCGGCTATCGGCGGAGGCGGGGGACCGGGCGAGCCGGCTGGACCTACTCCGGTTTCAGGTCGGCGAGCTTGCGCAGCTGGTCTTGCGCCCAGGCGAGATCGAGGAGCTGGACGAGAGCCACGCCCGCTTGAGCAATGCGGGCCATCTGCTCGAGACCTGCGGCCGTCTGATCGCCCTGCTCTACGAGGACGAGGCCTCGGTGGAGTCCCGCCTGGGCATAGCCACCCATGAGCTGGATGTCCTGCTTGGCCTGGACCCCGTGCTGGGCGAGCCCCGGGAATTAGTCGAGAGCGCGGCCATCCAGGTGCGCGAGGCCAGCAACATCCTGCGCAGCTATATGGAATCGGTGGACCTGGACCCGCAGCGCTTGGTAGAGGTGGAGCAGCGCATCGACGCCATACACACCCTGGCACGCAAGTACCGTTGCGAGCCGGGATCTCTGACCGAGCGGATGGAGCACCTTGCACAAGAGCTGGCCGGGCTGGAGAAGACCGACGTCCATCTCGAGGCATTGGAGCGAGAGCGCGACCAGCGCGAGCGCCAGTTTGCCGAGGCCGCGGCCGCCCTCTCCACCCTGCGGACCCAGGCAGCGGCCAAGCTCTCCGACACGATCACCGTGTCGATCCGAGGACTCGGCATGCCGGGCGGACGCTTCGCGGTGAGCATGGAGGCGCTGGGACCGGACAAGGCGGGCCCCGATGGGATGGATCGGGTGGAATTCCTGGTCAGCGCTAATCCGGGACAGCCCGTCCAGCCGCTCGCCAAGGTAGCCTCGGGCGGGGAGCTTTCACGCATCAGCCTCGCCATCCAGGTGGCCACGGCCAGCTGCGGCGACATCCCCACCCTCATCTTCGACGAGGTGGACGTGGGCATAGGGGGCGCGGTGGCCGAGATCGTGGGACGTCTGCTGCGCCAGCTGGGCACCGAGCGCCAGGTGCTCTGCGTCACCCATCTACCCCAGGTCGCCGCCCAGGCCCATCACCACCTGGAGATCAGCAAGCACAGCGATCTCAAAAGCACCTTGACCCGGGTCCGGCCCCTCGACTCCCCGTCGCGGGTCCAGGAGATCGCCCGGATGCTCGGCGGCATCGCAATCACCGAGAGCACTCTCGCCCACGCGAGGGAGATGATCGAGCAGGCCCAGGGCTGAACCTAGGCTGAACGGTTGGGGCAGTCCGGGCGCATGCAGCGGCCATACAGGATCAGCGAGTGGTCATCGATGGCGAAGCCGCGGGCCATGGCCACCTCCCGCTGACGCTCTTCGATCACGTCGTCGAAGAACTCCTCCACATGGCCGCACTGGGCACACACGATGTGGTCATGGTGCCCTCCCCGGTTGAGCTCGAAGACCGATTGCCCACCCTCGAAGTGGTGGCGTCGCACCAGACCGGCGGACTCGAACTGGGTCAGCACCCGATACACGGTGGCCAGGCCGATCTCCCCCCCACTGTTCAGCAGCTGGCGGTAAACATCCTCGGCGCTCAGATGGCCTTCGGCATTGCGCTCCAAGACCTCTAGGATCTTCACTCGTGGGAGGGTCACCTTCAACCCCGCTTTGCGGATCTCCTGATTCTCCACTGCTGCTTCCCCTGAGGCCAAGCGTGTTATCCGCACGCAGGATAGGTTATGATGCACGCCCGACGCGATACGGGCTGATCTGACTCTTAGCGATGCAAAAGCTTCTCATTTCTACACTCTGTGGCGCAAGCCTGTTGCTGAGCGGCTGCTCCTCCACCCGCGAGGTTCTGGGCAACGTCGGCAGCGCCGTGCCCAACGCGCTGGCGCGCACACCCTTTATGTACCGCCCAGACGTTCAGCAGGGCAATGTAATCGACACGGATACCCTCAACCGCCTCAGCCCAGGGATGACCAAGTCCCAGGTCCGTTTCCTGCTCGGCACCCCCATGATCGCGGACCCCTTCCACGCCGATCGCTGGGACTATGTCTACTCCATGAGGAAAGGCAACGGCGAAACGACCCGTGAGCAGATTTCGGTCTATTTCGAGCAGGATAGGCTGGCACGCATCATGGGCGATTTCCGGCCCCAGTCGAGCCGTGAGGCACCACCTCCGCAGAAGGAGCAGGTGGTCACGGTACCCGACTACGAAGGCGACAAGACCGGCCTCTTGACCCGGGCCCTGCGTCAGGTTGGCGTCGGCTCGGGCGACTGATTACGCCCGCTCACGGCTTGTGCTTGGCCGTCCGGCGCTTGCGCGCCTCTTTCGGGTCGGCAATCAACGGACGGTAGATCTCCACCCTGTCCCCCGGCTGCACCTCGGCCTCCAGAGTCGTTGCCTTGGCGAAGATCCCCACCTTGCACGCATCCAGGTCTATGTCCGGAAAATGGGCCAGGATGCCCGATCGCTCGATGGCCTGACGCACGGTCATCCCCGGCTGGAGCGCCAGACCGAGGATCAGCTGGCGTTCGGGCTCCGCGTAGGCCACCTCGACCAAACTCCGGGATTCAGGCACCGTAGACCTCCGCTGCCCGCTTGACGAAGGCGTCCACCAGGGTGGCCGCCACCTGAGCAAAAATCTTGCCGAAGGCCGCGCTGATCAGCTTCCCGGCAAACTCGAACTCCAGCGTAAGCTCCACCTTGCAGGCCTCCTCGCCCAGGGCAGTGAACACCCAGCCCCCCTCCAGTCGGCGAAAGGGCCCCTCACTCAGGTGAATCTCGATACGCTCATTCTCCACCAGACGGTTGCAGGTGGAAAATCTCTGATGTATGCCTGCACGGGACACCTCGATACGCCCGCAAAGCTCGTCGTCAGTGCGCGAGATTAGCTCCGCCTCGCTGCACCAGGGCAGGAAGTCGGGATAGGCTGTCACATCGTTGACCAGCTTATACATCCGGGCCGCCGAGTACGGCACCAGTGCGCTCTTGCAGACCCTAGCCAATGGAGATCAGCCCGACACCATGCAGGAAGATCACGATCACCGCCACCGGGGTGATATAGCGAACCACCAGATACCACAGCCGGAAGGCCGGCCGATCGCCCATCTCCAGCTCGTCCACCACCGACTCGCGGGACATGAACCATCCGGCAAACAGCGCCATGGCCAGCCCACCCAGGGGCAGCATGAAGTTGGCCGTGAGGATATCCAGCATATCGAACAGGCCATTGTGCTTCTCTTCCCCATGGAAGCTGAAGTCGAAGGCCCAGTGGGAGAAGGACATGATGGTGACAATCCCGAGCGCCCAGGCGATGCCGCCCACCCAGGTGGTCGCCCTTACGCGCGTCCAGCCATGATTCTCCGCTAGCCAGGCCACTGCCGGCTCGATCAGCGAGATCGCTGAGGTCCAGGCCGCGAGGACCACCAGGATAAAGAACAGGGCGCCGAAGAAGACGCCGCCGGGCATATGGCCGAAGGCAATGGGCAATGTCTGAAAGATCAAGCCCGGTCCAGCGCCCGGCTCCAGCCCGTTGGCAAAAACCAAAGGAAATATCGCCATCCCCGCCAAGAGCGCCACCGAGGTGTCCATCACAGCGATGATCACCGAGGTCTTGGCGATCGAGGTGCTCTTGGGCAGGTAGGAGCCATAGACCATGATGGCGCCCATCCCCAGGCTCAGGGTGAAGAAGGCGTGGCCCATGGCCGTGAGCACCCCGCCGGCGCTGAGCTTGGAGAGATCGGGCTCGAACAGAAAGGCCAGCCCCTCGGCGAAATATCCCGTATCCATGGCATAGCCGACCAGCACCAGAAGCAAGACGAACAGGGCGGGCATCAGGACCTTCACCGCCTGCTCCAGGCCGGACTTGACCCCGCGGGCCACCACCACGGTGGTCATTACCATGAAGACCGTATGCCAGGCCAGCAGCCGCTCCGGATCGGATATCAGTGCCGTGAAGGTCGCCGCGGCATCCTCTCCGATCACGTCTACGAAGACCCCACCGCTCATCCGGAGCACATAGGCAATAGCCCAGCCCGCGATCACGCTGTAGTAGGAGATGATCAGAAAGCCGGCGATCACGCCGCCCCAACCAACGATCTGCCAGATGCGGGGATGCCCCTCTTCACGCGCCAGAGTCCGCATGGTGTTGATCGGACTCTGCCGGCCGCGACGCCCGAGCAGCACTTCGGACATCATCACGGGGATGCCGATCAAGGCCACGCACAGCAGATAGATCAAAACAAAGGCCCCGCCGCCGTTCTCCCCGGCGATATAAGGAAACTTCCAGATGTTTCCGAGTCCTACAGCGGAGCCGGTCGCCGCGAGGACGAACATCATGCGGGACGACCATTGGCCGTGAATAGAGCTGCGCTCCGCCATAACGTGTCCTCGTGATTCTGGTTGTTGCGACAAGCCGCAGAAGGCGGTCCGAAGGGGTCGGCTATTTTCGGCTATATCTCCACCCACGACAAGAAACCGGCGCCGAGAGTGGGCTCTGGCGCGCCCCCAGGCGCTCCCCTACAATGCCCGCCCATGGCTAAGAAACCCAGCAAGTCCAAGACCGGCGGCTCGACCATCGCGCTGAACAAGCGCGCCCGGCACGACTTCTTCATCGAGCAGAGCTACGAGGCCGGCCTTGTCTTGGAGGGCTGGGAGGTCAAGAGCCTTCGTGCCAACCGGCTGCAGATCGGCGAGAGCTATGTGCTGGTCAAGAGCGGCCAGGCCTACCTGATCGGCGCCCACATCACGCCGTTGGCCACCGCCTCCACCCACATCACTCCCGACCCCACCCGCACCCGCAAGCTGCTGCTGCATCGACGCGAGCTCGACACTCTGATCGGTCTGGTCGAGCGCAGAGGCTACACCCTGGTGCCGCTGGCGCTCTACTGGAAGCGAGGCCGCGCCAAGCTCGACGTCGGCCTGGCCAAGGGCAAGAAGCTGCACGACAAGCGCGCCAGCGAGAAGGAGCGCGACTGGAAGCGCGAGAAGGAGAGGATTCTCAAGCACGCCTGACGCTGGTAGCTGGCTGCTGGTCGCTGGCTGCTGGTCGCTGGCTGCTGGTCGCTGGCTGCTGGCTGCTGGTCGCTGGTCGCTGGTCGCTGGTCGATCGTCGCTGGTCGATCGTCGCTGGTCGCTGGCAGCTGGTCACCCCTTGCCGCGGAACCAACCCGGCCCTACACTGTCTCTCTGCTTAACCAAAGGGGGCGACTTGGCTTCGACGTGGGTCGCGAAACCTGTGGTGCATGCCGAGGGGCGGGACACCTCGTTAATCCAGCCGCAAACTGATAGTTGCCAACGACGACAACTACGCGCTCGCCGCTTAATACCCGGTAGGGTGCCGTCTGACCGGAGCCGTGCTTGTGCGTCCGGGTCCCTCGGGACACTCAGGCGTCGATTCTCACAAGATCGCGGTGAAGCTCGTCCGGGGCAGATCCGCTAAAACCTCACCGGAATCGCCTCTCACGCGCCCTGTCCGTCGGGTGGTGGGCGGCTAAACACAATAGACGCGACTAAGCATGTAGAGCCTCAGGCAGAGGGCTTGCGGACGCGGGTTCGATTCCCGCCGCCTCCACCAACCAGCGAAGGGCCACCCCAAAAAGGTGGCCCTTCAACATTTCGGCGGGAATCGAGCCCGCGGGACGCGGGGTGAGGCGGGACCGTTTGTCCAGTGGACAAACGCAGCCCGCCGAACGACCGGACAGGAAGTCCGGGCTGGCAGGCGCCTCCAGGGAGGGAATCGCCGCACGGTGCCCGACCCGGGGCTTCATTTCCTGCCCCTACCCAAGCAAGACCACAAAGTCTCTCCGCGCGTGTACCATTTCACGGATCCCGACGGCGACAGCAAACGGCATCATCGACGTTCGTACCGGAGCTGCAGAATCGTTTCGGTGTCACCCGCCTGGGACTGTTTGGCTCAGCGGCGCGGGACACCGTGACCACTGGGAGGGACCTGGACATCCTGGTAGCCTTCGACGGGGCCCGGCCACCTCCAAGCGATATTTCGGGATGCAGTTATCCCTGGAAGACCTCCTAGGCTGCCGGGTGGACCTGGTCACCGAAAAGGCCCTGCGGGCCGAGCTGCGCCCCTACATCGAACAGGAGCGGGTCAATGTCTGAGAATGTCTCACGCGAAGACGCGAAGGCGCGAAGGGATATTGAGGAGATTGCCGCGATTGTGGTCGATGCGGCGCTACGACTGCATCGGGACTTGGGGCCTGGACTGCTGGAATCGGCTTACGAGGCGGTGTTGGCCAAGATGCTGGAACAGCGAAGGCTAGTGGTCGAGCGGGAAAAGCCGGTTCCCATCCATTACCAGGGTATCGAGCTCGACGAAGGTTTTCGGCTGGACCTGCTCGTTGATGGTCAACTCATCGTCGAGCTGAAATCGGTCGAGAACATTCACCCCGTCCACCCCAAGCTGCTTCTGACCTACTTACGCCTGATGGACCTACCCCTCGGGTTACTTATCAACTTCGGCGCTCCACTGTTGAAAGACGGACTACAGCGCGTCGTCAACAGGCACACCAACTTCGCGTCTTCGCGCCTTCGCGTGCACCAACAAGGACTTCACCGATGAAACCCGGCAGCGTAGAGATCATCGACCGCCTCTCTTCGGGAGAGGCGATCAAGCACCGCAACGAGGACGACCTTCGGTTCCTCAACCGCCTGATCGTCGAGCGCCTGAAGCTCATCTCCCAGGCGCGCAGCACCACCCTGATGGCCAGTTTCACGGCCGGTGATCGAGTCGGCTTCACGACCCGGGATGGCCGGGAGGTGCAAGGCGTGGTATTGCGGCTGAGTCAGAAGACCGTCAGCATCGCCACCGACGAGGGTGAACGGTGGAAAGTCTCCCCCGGGCTGCTCCACCTGGTGCAGTCTGCGGGAAAACCGCTGAGACCGGACAGCTCGATTTTCTTCCCGAATGACCGTCCCGTTCTCCAAGCGGGGCTCGCCGACGCCGAAGCAAGAACATTACTTCAGCACGAAGATCACTTCACGTAGCCGCAGCGAGTGAAATGGGCCTTAGGACATAAGGAAGGAGCCCATGGCGTACAACGAGCAAGAGACCCGTTCCTTCCTCATCGACCCGGTGCTGCGCGTAAAGGGCTACGACGACCACCCGTGGCTCAGGCTCGAAACCCCGGCCCCCGTGGAGCCCACTGGACCCAAGGGTCGCGGCGTAAGGGCCGCGGCCGCACCGACTACCTGCTGTGCGTCCGGGCCGGAGACATGCCCCGGCCCCTGCCGGTCGGGGCGCTCGAGGCCAAGAAGGAGGACGAAGACCCGCTGAAAGGGATGCAGCACCATGCCACGTTCGAGAGCATCCGACATCTGGGTGGCGACGGGTGTCGGACCATTTCGAGGATGTCCTCGGAATGGTTGCAAGGACCTGGTGCCCAACATCAACTTCTTCAGCAAGGTGGTGGTGGACGACGAGGGTGCCATGCGGTTCGTGCCGGATAACTCCAAGCCCGGCGACTTCGTGGACTTGCGCGCGGAGATGGACACCCTGGTGGTGCTCAACACCTGCCCCCATCCGCTCGATCCGTCCACCGAATGGGCGCCGCGCCCGGTGGAGATCGCCATCCGCCCCTCCGAGCCCATGACCGACGACGACGCCTGCCTGAACGCCTGCCCGGAGAACGGGCGGGGCTTTGCCAACACCGCCATCTACCACTGCCAGTACTGAGACAAGAAAACACTTGAACCGCAGAGGCGCAGAGGACGCAGAGGTAAAAAGAGAAGCGCATCCAATGGGAAAGTACGAGTCGCTGCCGCAGACTGCCGGTTTGGTGGGGTATTCGCTTGAAACCCTCTGCGCCCCCCGCGCCTCTGCGGTTCAAACCTGTTTTGAATCTGAGACATGAAACACATGAACCGCAGAGGCGCAGAGGACGCAGAGGTAAAAAATGATGACTGTTCCATGGGCAAGCACATGCTCGCAGGTCGCGGTACGAAGCTACCCGAAACGAATCATCAAACCCTCTGCGTCCTCTGCGCCTTGGCGGTTCAGAAATGTATTGATTTTGAGGGCCAATGACATGACTTCCCAGACACTGACCGAGAGTGCACTAGATCCCACAGATGCGGTGTACGACTTCGTCGTGCCCGCTGGCGAGCCCTGGCTGCACGAGCTGAAGAAGGGACAGGTGCTGCGCATCCTGGACCTGGAGGGCAACCAGGCGGTGGACACCCTCTTCTACAACGCCGAAGACCCCGCCGAGCGCTACAGCTCGGTGGATACCATCCGCGAGCAAGGGAGCATCTACCTGACCACCGGCATGCGCCTGCTCTCCAGCGAGGGCAACCCGATGCTCACCATCGTGGCCGATACCTGCGGTCGCCACGACACCCTGGGTGGGGCCTGCGCCGCCGAGTCCAACCAGATGCGCTACGCCCTGGAGAAGCGCCCCATGCACAACTGCCGGGACAACTACCTGCTGGCCCTGGCCGAGTCGCCCTACGACATGGGCAAGCGGGACCTCACCTGCAACATCAACTTCTTCATGAACGTGCCCGTGACCCCCGAGGGGCAGCTGACCTTCGAGGACGGCATTTCGGACGCGGGAAAATACGTCGAGCTGCGGGCGGAGATGGACGTCATAGTCCTGGTCTCCAACTGCCCCCAGCTCAACAACCCCTGCAACGCCTACAACCCCACCCCGGCCCGGATGCTGATCTGGGACCGGCCGGGCGGGTAGGGAAGACGAAAAGATCTATGAACCGCAGAGGCGCCAAGAAAAGCGCAAGACTAAAGCTAAACCGCAGAGGACACAGAGGACGCAGAGGGGTGAACTGCAATCCTGTATTAGAGCCGTGAGGTAGATGCGAGTTACGTAGAAAGGTCAGGCAGTGTCGCAGCCTGACCTAAGCGCCACGAAACGGCAGTGCCCATCAGCTGAC
>Ga0210096_1000127_pt1 | contig 33331 bp, 30 predicted proteins | sample China_Galinas_PW_4_FD_184864 | JGI IMG/M metagenome (GOLD analysis project Ga0210096, IMG submission 184864) | Wetland microbial communities from San Francisco Bay, California, USA, that impact long-term carbon sequestration - China_Galinas_PWA_D2... | ecosystem: Environmental > Aquatic > Marine...
CTCTCATTAGATCGGATGCTTCTGTGTTGCCTTCGGTGTACGTTAAAACCCTCGGCGTCCGGAACTGGCTTTGTCGAAGCTGTACCAGCACTTCAGGGAGCGCGACCTCCCCTACGGCCTACAGAATTCTCTGTGTACGCTTACCTCACATCTTGTTCGCAGTTACCTGCTCCGCAGTGAGATCAACACTCGATACGGGTGGGACGCTACCCCTTACCCGGCTGGGACTTTCACCCTGCAAGATACACCGGGCTTGGCCCGGCGCGATAACGTCAGGCTTCAGCCGACGACGAAGGAGGTCGGCTGGAAGCCCTTGTTCGGTCCCTTCTGTCCACCAACTGGCATCCTGGCCTCATTTGGCTTGCCCGGAGATCGGCCACCATATCCTCTAAGCTGTGGTTGTGCTTCCGCGTGTAAGAGTCCCGGTTCTTCCACACTTCAGCAATGATTTCATCTCTGTACATCGCTATCACCCTCAGGTAGAAGCTCCACTGGTGCGCAGATCTCGGGGCAGGAATACCCGGCTTCGGCGCAAATAACGCGTATCAATGGCTTGCTTGCAGCGTTGTCGATATGGCGAAAGTTCCAGGTAAGAAGATAGTCAATGCGGTGCACCGCCGCAACTGCTATGTGCAATGCATCGGCCTCGGCACCTGCGGGAACGCCTCCTTTACTTATCAGCGCTTCGGCCAACTCTTGCACCTCCCGGTCGATTGGTAACTCCGCAATCCCCTCCAACGCTTCCACGCGGCGCCCAGCCGCTTCGGGGTCGCCAGCGGATGCCTCAGTAACGACGAGTTCCGATGTGAAAAGTTCGTAATCAGGGCGGGCTTCTTTCCACCACTGGGCCGTGATTTGCTGCCATGCAGCCGCCCTAATATCGCGGCTCGGCCTTGCGGTCAGATAGCTCGGAATCGACGTTTCAATATAGACGGTTTTCTTCATACCCTACGCCGCACTCTAAAACGGGACAACGAGATAGACTCTCTCTCCATGTTGACGACCGAACGGCCGCGCTAACCGGCCGATTGAGGAGCGCAGCGACGAAGGCGGTCCGAGTTAAGCGCTTTGTTCGGCACTTTTCATTGAATCCAGGAATAGCGTATCAGGGCATATGTCTTGTTCATGCGGCCACACGACCGTTCCATCCCAGGCTTTCGCTTGTTTAAAATAGGCCGTATCCTTCAGCTCCTTGAAAACGCCAAAATTAAGCAAGTGCGAACGATCGTAGATTCCTTCCTCGCCGTTAGTAAATTGGATCTTCAATTTATAGTCAGATATCGCCGTTACATTTTTTACCTTTGGGTTCATGATCTCTACCTCAACGGATCAATCTTGTATGGTTGCTCACCAGAAACCGCAAGCTCCCAATCTGCGACAAGTTCTTCTTTGTGTAATTCAATCCAGGCTTGTAACAATTTCATTTTTGAATTTGGAATGCCCCCTTCAAGCACGGTCCCTTCTGGGATTTGCACGATCACCTCATCATCTTGGTACTTGACATGAATATGAGGCAACTTGTGTTGCTTGTTGTCCATGAAGTACATGTAGATGATCAAACCATAGAACATTGAGATTGAGGGCATTATTTCACCTCGTTTCTGACCCTTTCCTGCCTTGCCGAACAGTTACGTATACGGAAATGTTCCGTGTTTAAACACGGAACATTTCCGTATAGCACGCAGCCGCGGCTCGACGCCGAAGTGCCTATCCCCGGCGGGAGGTGCTATAAAAACATCAACAAAACAACGTGTTGCCGACGATCCCGCGCTCAGAACGGTCTCCAGACCCGGATCTCTGGCCCGGAGAAAAGCGGAGACTTTCCATCTAAGTCCCCCAGTGTTTCCGTAAGGAGTTCGGGATCGCGCTTCGGAACCGCCACTCGGGTCCGACTCTGCACGTAAGTGACGGCGCATCTGCATCCTGACTCGATCATACAGGTCATCTTGTTGCTGATCCCAGCTCCGGAGGACGAAGCGCCCGCGCGGTAGCAGTCCGCGGGGACTGCTTGGCCGATGGCTTGTCTGCAGAATGGCTTCGGCTGGAGCAGAGCCTGGCCGTGCTTGACCTGGGCGCCGATGTCCGACCGTTGCAGAGTTCTTTGCGTGCGACGGGGGGAAACCATCCCGGACAGACGTGCGCAATGGAGGCCCCGGAAGACGAGCAGACCGTGTCTGCGGACGTCTGGGAAAATTCGAGATCCGCTGTTTGCTCCCATGGTCCCTCGTTCTCCGTAGTGGACGGAGGAATCATGGCGGACTTCAAGCGGGAATGCAAGGGAGAGGTCCCACGCGTGGCCCCCACCGGCGGAGGGAAAGAGCCAGGCTGCGCCGAGCCCTGTCGTGGTCCGACCACGCTAGTCTACGAAGCGATTGGGCAGACTCAATAGAAGTGGTCCGGCCATCTTGCCGGATCGTCGGTCGCTAATGCTTGGCTTTGGCGCGGCCTGACGAGTAGTTGAGCGGTGTTGAAGCGGGGACCCTTATTCGGCCGATAGGTAGTCTGACAACAACCGCCTCAAGGGCAGGTGAGCAGCGCACTTCGCTAGCAATACCCCGGACTGGGCGAAGAAATGGACAGCCACTTCTTGGGCCCTCCACGGAAAGCTCGCATGAAGACCTCCCGCGGCGGTCTCGAGAGCTTCCCCGAGTGGTGCCAATTGTCCTGTGGAACCGTTTTCAGATCAAAACCTGTAGCTATTGCTAAGGTTGAGAGAATCGTGGCTCAAAGAGTTGCTCAAGCCGACGAGTGGACTGGAGTTGATTTCGGTGTTCTTGAACGTATGCGTGCAAGCGACGCCGAGCTTGAGGGTGGCGGGCCATTGGAAGTCCTCGATCCGCGCTTCGCCGGGAATCGAGGTGTGAAGAAGGTCCGAGCCGAGCTGCATGCCGGCGTCACCCTCCAGCTCGCCCAAGCGCGTCTCGAGCTGGTAGCTCGCGCCCAAGGTCAGGGTGTCGGATGGCTTAAAGGTCAGACCGACTTGCCCGCCGTACCCCCAGCTATCGAGGTTCTGGAAATCCATGTGCCTGCAGCTCGGTCGACCGGTAGCGAGCATTCGTCCGTGGGGCCTGGGGGACAGGCGGCGGAGTGTAGCAACGCCCAGGGTCCGTAGCGGCGGCGACATCATGTTCAGCCGGCCCATATCTGCATGGCCTGCTGAACGGTCAAGGCGCCGTAGACCAGGTCGGCGCCGGCGCCCAGTCTCAGCCGGTCGCTTACCTGGACCGTCACCGGGAAGATCCGGCAACCGATCATGAGCAGGCTCTTATCGCGCAATCCGGTAAGAGCGCGGGTGAGCGGGGTCCTCGGTAGAAACTGCTGGGTGCCGTAATCTGGACCCAAGCCGTTCTGACTGAAGCCGCCGATGAAGAACCAGACATCTACCTGCCCTTGAGCCGCGTTACACGGAAGAGTCCGGGCTGGAGACCGACTACATCGTCGTCAAGCTTGCGCAACATAGGCTGATGGAGCCGTGACGGGAGGCGCTCTTGGCGCGGATGCAACGCGGCAGCCTCGAGCCGGTGTTGCTATGATGGTCTAGAGGGGTGCCGCCGGCCGGCGCCGCACCTGTCAGGAGCTGTGTCCCGTTCGCGTCTGGGGGATTAGGCGGAATGCAACGATACGACTGCGCCCAGGGCGCCCTGCGGGCGATGCTCGTCGTCCTTGCCCTAACAGCTGCGGGCACTCCGGTGCGTGCCGCCGAATGGATCTACACCGTCGTACCTGGAGACAACCTCTGGGACCTCAGCGAACACTACCTTCACGGGGTGCTCTACTGGCAGAAGGTCCAGGCACTGAACGGGGTCGAGAATCCCCGCAAGCTGCAGCCTGGAGCCCGCTTGCGCATTCCGCTGCAGTGGATCCGCGTGGAGCCCACGTCCGCGCAGATTTCCGAGATCCAGGGGGAAGCACGGCTGCTGAGATCCGGTGATCCGACGCCCGTAGCCGCGCGAGCCGGCACCAAGCTGTTTCTTGGGGACCGGTTGATCGTCGACGCCCCAAACAGCGTCGCGGTGCGCTTCGCCGACGCATCCACCCTGACCCTCCACGGCCGCACCGAGCTGGTTTTCGACCTGCTTTCCGCCTACGGCGACACAGGGATGGTGGACACCCGCCTGCGACTGAAGCGGGGTCGTGTCACCAATCGGGTAACCCCGGCAGAAGGGCCCGGATCGAGGTACGAGATCCGCACCCCGGCCGCGGTCTCCGCGGTCCGCGGAACCCGTTTTCGTCTGCGCTCCGACGAACAAGGGGCGACCCGCGCCGAGGTCATCGAGGGACGGGTGGCGGTCACGGGAGCTGGCCGCAGGACGCTCCTCGCCCAGGGCTTCGGTACGCGGGTCGAGACCGGCAACGCCCCCCTGCCCTCCCGACCGCTGCTGTCGCCGCCCGAGCTGACCACCGTGCCCGAGCGGATTGAACGCCGGGGGGCAGTCGTGGCTTGGGCATCCCTGAGTGGCGCCGAGCAATATCGGTCGGAGCTCTCGGCCAGCGATACCTTTAACGTGCTGCTGACAGACCAACTCAGCAGCGCACCGCACATCGTCTTTCCAGATCTTCCCGATGGGCGCTATCACCTGCGGGTCAGAGGCGTCGACAACCTGGGCATCGAAGGCCGGGATGCCGTCAAGACGGTCCAGCTCGACGCCAGGCCGGAGCCCCCGTTACCCCTGCTGCCTGCCCAAGGGGCGGTGATCCGGGACCAGACTGCAAAGTTGGAGTGGACGGCGTCCGCGGATGCGGACAGCTATCGGCTTCAGGTCGGAGTAGATCGCCAGTTCTCCAGTCTGCACCTGGACACCGCCGGCCTGGCGCGCACGAGCTTCACCGTAACGGACCTGCCCGTCCCGGGTCGGTACTACTGGCGCCTCGCCAGCACCGCGGCGAACGGGGATCAGGGCCCGTTCGGCGACGTGCGCATGCTCGAGACCAAGCCGGAGCCGCCTACCCCGGAACCGAGCCTCCAGGGCGAGGGCGATGCCCAGGTCGTGGCGAGCTGGCCGGCGGTGGAAGGCGTCGAATACCAGGTCCAGCTTGCCAAGGACCCGGGGTTTCGCGACCTCGTATTGGACCGCACGATCACCGAGCCTAGGCTGCCCATCGAGCGCCGGCCCGGGCAGATTCTGCGCCTCCGTATCCGGCTGGTGGAGCCAGACGGCTACGCCGGCCCCTGGAGCGCGACCCAGGAGATCCCTCCGCCCGCCGACTACTCCTGGCTGCTCATCCCCGCCGGCGCGCTCCTCTTCCTCGCTCTGTGATCCGGGTCGACCCGGATACTACGCCGAGGCTCGCGGCGAGCCTGTTGGCGGTAGCACTGGCCTGCACCGCCTCCCTCCTCAAGCTGTCGGGCCTGGTCGAGCCCTGGGACCGGGTGGTCTACGACAGCCTGCTCCAGCTCAAGGCCAGCTCGACCCCTGACGATATCCTGATCGTCGCGATCGACGACGAGAGCTTGCGCAGGTTGGGCCGCTGGCCCTGGTCGCGGGCAGTGCACGCCCAGCTGCTCGAGCGGCTGACTGCGGCAGAGGCGACAGCCGTGGGCTTCGATGTGCTGTTTATCGAGCCGGAATCGACCGGACCGGTAGCCGACGAGCGCCTCGCCGAAGCCACAGCGCGCAACGGACGGGTGGTCCTGGCACTGGCTCCGGTGGCGGCTCGGAACGGCGGCATCGACGAGGTCCTGCCGCTGCCCGAACTCGCACGGGCGGCGGCAGCGCTCGGGCACGTCGACTTCGAGCTCGACGAGGACGGGATCTGCCGCCGGGCCTATCTGAGGGCAGGTCTGGGGGACGCCCACTGGCCTGCCTTTGCCCTGAGCCTGTACGAGCTGGCGCGCCCCGAACAGGCTCGGATCGCCGCCCAGCACACCTTGGCTCCGGCCACGGGCTTGTCGGAGGAAGATATCTGGCGTCGAGCCTTTCCGGTCCTGATCCCCTTCACAGGTCCTCCGGGGCACTTCCCGCGGGTTTCCTACGCGGACGTGCTGAACGGCACGGTACCGTTGGAACGGCTGCGGGACCGCATCCTGCTCGTCGGGTCCACAGCGACCGGCCTCGGCGACCACCTCGCCACGCCCCTGTCGTCCAACCATCAGCGCATGCCTGGGGTGGAGATCAATGCGAACCTGCTGCACGCGCTTCTCGAAGGGCGACTGATCCAAGTCATGCCCCGGGCGCTCGACCTTATGACCACCTTCACCTGGATACTCGTCCCCGTTGGCTTGCTCGGCTGGGTCGCCATCCGCCGCGCGGTGCTGCTCCTGGCCCTGGCCGCGTTCGCCGGGCTGCTCGGGGCCGCGGCGCTGCTGCTGGGACCGGGGATCTGGCAGCCGCCGGTGGCGGTGGTCGTCTGTCTCGGCCTCGCAGCACCGGCCTGGTCGGGGTGGAACCTTGCCACCTCCCGGAGACGCATAGAAGAGCTCAGCGCCAAGATCCGGGATCTCTCCGCATTCGACTCGGTAACCGGCCTGGCCAACCGCAGCCTGTTCAAAGAACGCCTGGAGCATGCCGTCGAGCGCGCGGGCACACTCTCAGACTCACTCGCAGTCGTGCTGATTTCGCTCGATCGTTTCCACGCTTTGCGGGGCTCCCTCCGCGAGAGCAGCGCCGAAGGGCTGCTGAGAGGGTTCGCGGACCGTCTTCGGGCGCTGAAACGGGAGGAGGATCTGGCCGCAAGGATCGGCGACAGCGAATTCGCCGTGCTCATGCCCGGCCTGCACGAGCAGCACATCCTGGCGCACTTCACCCAGTCCCTGCATAACGCCTCGAAGCAGCCCCTGAGCTCCGCCGAGGGTCCCGTGGCGCTCACCGCCAGCATGGGGGTCGCTCTCTTCCCCCGCGATGCTGCAGATGCGCAGGCACTGATCCAAGCGGCGCAGCTTGCCGCTCAAGGGGCGCGGGCCGAGGGCGGCGACAAGGTATCCGCTTTCTCGCCCAAGCTCGTTCTGGGGCTGGGCGCGCAGCTGCGGCTGGAACAGGGTCTTCGCCAAGCCCTGCCCGGCGGTCAGCTCGAGCTCCACTATCAGCCCCAGGTGGATGCGCACAGCGCCAGACTCATCGGGTTCGAGGCATTGCTGCGCTGGAACCATCCTGTCCTCGGGCAGCTCCTCCCGGGCGACTTCATCCCGATCGCCGAGACCTCGGGCCTGATCCGACCCATCGGGCAGTGGGTCATCGGGGAGGCCTGTCGTCAGCTGCGGCTCTGGCAGGCCGAGGGACTGGTGCCGATGAAGCTGGCCGTCAACGTTTCCGGGGCGCAGTTCGACCAGCCCGATCTGCATCGCTCGATCGCCAAGATACTCGCCGACACGGGCCTGTCGCCTGCATTGCTCGAGCTGGAGCTGACCGAGACCGCGCTTCTGCGTGACCTTGACGGAACATCCACCATGCTGGCGCGCCTGCGGGACCTGGGCGTCGGCCTCGCCATCGATGACTTCGGGTCCGGCTATTCGTCCCTGAGCTACCTAAAACGCCTGCCGTTGGATCGCCTCAAGATTGACCGCTCGTTCGTCGTGGATCTGGCTCCAAACAACCGTGACGCGGAGATCGCCAGCGCGCTTATCAGCCTGGCGCACCGACTGCAAATGAGAGTCATCGCCGAGGGTGTGGAGACCCGCGATCAATGGGATTTGCTTCGCTTGCGGGCCTGCGACGAGCTTCAGGGTTTCTTCTTCGGGCGCCCCCTGCCCCCTGGGGAAGCCCGGTTGCTCCTTGACCGCGCCGACGCCGGCCTATCGCGGCTCACGCACTGAGCTTCCGGGCGAGAGAGCGGCTCGCTTGGCGATCTGATAGGACGAGCGCTCTCCGCGCGCGGGCTGTTTACAACCCTGAACCGCATCGCGGGGCACCAAGGGTGACGGGATGGCTGCGGAGACAGAAAAGCGTGCTCGGATCGGCCAGAGGCCCGCTCCCAGCGGTCGCAGGTGGAAATCGAGTCCGGAAGCTGCCCGACGATTCAGGCTCGGCAACCCAGGCGCCGGCGCCTACCGGCCGCGGGGCTGACCTCCTCCGGGGCCAACCCCTGTCGTGGCAGTCGCAGGTTGGGTCGCGACGCCAGCCGACGATTGCGGACCAAGCGTCGCGGCGCGCCAAGACCGCGCAACGGCGAGCCGGTACTAGGCCGCCTTGCCGATCAGGCTGGCGTCAGCAACCTCCATCAGCTTGCCCGTCTTCACATCGAACAGATAGCCATAGATCGGGATGTCTTTCGGCACCAGCGGATGGTGCCGGATACGCTCGACGTCCTCAACGACGCTCTGCGCATTGTCTCGGATAGTCAGCCAATCTATGTAGTCGCCCTCCATGGAGGCCGGTCCCTCGCCACTGTCGTGCCAGCCGCTCTTGTCCACCGAAGCTGTCCTGAGGCTGCTCTTCAGCAGCTTTCGCATGACGTCGTCGGTAAAGGTCTCCATGCCGCAGTCCGTGTGATGGATGACGAACCATTCACGGGTGCCCAGCAGCTTGTAGGAGATCACCAGGGAGCGGATGGCGTCGTCGCTGGCGCGACCGCCGGCGTTACGGATCACGTGGGCATCGCCTTCCGCAAGGCCGGCAAACCTGGCGGGGTCGAGACGGGCGTCCATGCAGGTCAGAATGGCGAAGCGCCGGCCCGGAGGCATGGGCAGGTTGCCCTTGTCGCCGAACCCGGCCGCGTATTCCCTATTCGCCGCCAAGACATCATCTAGCACTTTACTCATTGCTGTACGACCTCCTCGCGAACACGTTGACTCCGGCATCCCCAGGCCGTGCAGAGACGGCCTGCTTAGGCCTCCTGAAGGATGTCGGTAGGCAGCATTCCCTTGGGTCAAGAATAGTCCTAGGGCAACGGCGTATTACCATTCTCCTTTCATGGGGTTAGAGGGCTCCTGAAGACGCCAAGGCGGTTCGGAGCCGGATCCTTGGGCCGGTCGTGGTGCCAGGATCGCCGTCAGGCAAACGGGCTGCGGTCGCTAGGTTAACGCGAGGGCGTCCGAGCGAACGCTTGTCATTCCGACAGCAGCCGTATCACCGCACGCGCGGCGCTCGCGCTGGACTGCGGGTTCTGGCCGGTGACCAGCCTGTCGTCGATCACCACGTTGTCCTGCCAGTTTTCCGCGGGTACGAACTGGGCGCCCAGCTCTCGCAGCCGGGTCTCCAGCAGGAACGGCATCTGCCCGTCGAGTTCCACCGCCCGCTCCTCCTCATCGGTGAACGCGGTCATTTTGCGCCCCTCCACCACGGGGGTTCCGTCGCGCAGCATCGCGCCGACCAGGCAGGCTCGTGCTCCTATCGTCGAACGTTGGTCGCTCAAGCTTAGCGGACGGACCGGCGGTTTGACCGGGTCCTTCAACGTGCCCGGCAAAGGGCCCGGACCCCCTTAGGCTAAGCCCGCTCAATCCTACGAGGTCTTCTCACGAGACGACAGCGCCATGTTATCTTGCTAACGCCATGCCATCCTGATAACATTTAGGGTCTTGCTAGGGGTGCCGCCTTCGGCGCTTTTGGCAACCTCTACCTTGTGGGTATTGCTATGCCAGTGGTTCTACCGTCTATTGGCCCTTGGTACTCGACCGAGGAGGCCGCCCTTAAAATGGGAGTCACGCCTGGCCACGTTTCTCGCCAGTGCAGGACCGGCAAATTCAAGTGCCAAAGAATCGGCAGCAACTACGTGCTGCCGGAATCCACGGTCAAGCGGCTGCGTTACCTGGAGTTCAACCCCGACGAATTGGCTCACACTTACCGGAAGAAGCAGCAATTTGCTGTCCAACGCCACTATCGCGTAAACCCAAATATCCTCGGCATCCTGGCTCCAGGCGCTAACGATACCGCCTCTCTGGTGTATGCCAAAATGTTGAAGCAAACGTGTGACTTTATAGGGTTCCGGCTTGGGTTGGTAGAATTTGCGCTGGACAAGGTCCAACAGATGATCGAAAAGGCCAACGAGGATCCGGCCATTCAAGGCATTTTCGTGTTCTATCCCATTTTCAAGGATGAGCGTGATGCGCAGATCCGAGACATGATTGTTCCTCATAAAGACATCGAAGGCTTATCGCGCTTCTGGTCTGACAAGTTATACGCCAATGAACGTTTCCTGGACGACGCCAAGAAGAAGAAAGCCATTCTTCCGTGTACGTCGCTCGGGATTCTGAAAACGCTTGCATACGTTGACAACCTGGATGAGCTGAGTGGTCAAACTTTCGAAGGCAAGACCATAACAATTTTCAATCGTTCCGATGTAGTGGGTCGTCCCCTCGCTTATATGCTCAAGAATGACGGGGCCACCGTATACTCGTTCGACATCACGGGTGGTCTGGCAATGAAATCCGGTAGTACGGAGACGCCTGTTTCCCGAGACGAGGCGCTGGCCACATCCGATATCGTCGTTACTGGTGTGCCATCGCGAGCCTTCGAGAAGGTTCGCGGTGAAGAATTGAAGGAGAATACGACCTGCTTGAACTTCTCGTTTGTTCAAAACTTCGAAGATAGCGCCAAACGAAAATCGGGTATCTACGTGCCTCGGGTCGGGCCAATGACGATAGCAATGTGCATCCGAAATGCGCTTCGCCTCTATGACAACAACCGTGATATTTATGAAAGCCAATCGTCTACCGTGGATTGGAATTCGTACGGCAATTTGATATCGCTGCGCAATGCCGCTTGAAGAGCTCACTTCTTACCTCGATGCCCTGGCAAGCCCTTCACATACTCCTGGAGGCGGGGCGGCTGCGGCGGTAACGGTTGCGCAAGGCCTCGCCTTGCTGTCGATGGTCTGCAATCTGACCATTGGGAAAAAGCGGTTCGAAAAGAGCGAACAGAAAGTAAAGGCTATTTTGGGTGATGTCACCGACATGCGCGCGGAAGCCTTGCGCCAAGGCGAGGCCGACATGGAGGCCTTTGACGAGGTGATGCATGCATACCGGCTTCCCTGCGCAACGGAAGATCAACAATTCGCAAGACAGGAAGCGATCGATCGATCCTTGCGGAAGGCCGCAAAGCCTCCATTTCGGCTAATGAAGCTGGCTGCGCTAGCCATATCCCTTGCCGATCAACTGAAGGCAATCGGTAATCCAAACCTTGCTAGCGATGTCTTGATTGGGCGCCTCCTGTTGGTCTCCGGCATCGATGCGTCGAAAGCCAATGTGGAGGTCAATCTGAAGACGCTGCCGCCGAAAGACCCGTTTGTGTCTGATTTGAATTCGAAGATTGATGAAGTCCTCGCGACCGTCCCTGACCAATGCTCGACAGCGTAGTCGCAACGGACGATTGCTTGTGAAAGCTCGTAGCGTTGTTCGGAATGGAAACGCCCCAAGCGGAGCCGCGGTTGTCGAGCAGACGGCGTACGGTGAAGCGAGGGGTCCCGCAGGAAGAAGCTCTCAAGCTTCAACATGAATAGGCGACAGCTGCCGCCCAGCTCACCGTCGCCGGTGATAGGTTCCCATCAGCTCCACCTGCTCCAGGATGTGCCCCGCCATGGCCCGCTCCAGGCGGTCCCGAGTCACGCGTCCCTGGTCGCCGAGCACCTGGTCCAGGGCATAGAGCTTGAAGACATAGCGGTGGCGACCACTGGGCGGGCAGGGACCACCGTAACCCGTGCGGCGCCAGTCGTTGAGGCCTTCCCGCGCGCCCGGCGGCAAGGTCGTGACGCCCTCCGCCAGGCCGGTGGTGTCGGGCGGCAGGTCATAGAGGACCCAGTGCACCCAGCCACTCGGACGCGGGGCATCGGGATCGTCGACTACCAGGGCCAGGGTCTCGGTGCCGGCAGGGACCCCGCTCCAGGCAAGCGGAGGTGAGCGATCCGCCCCGTCGCAGGTGTAGACGCCGGGAAGCTCCTCCCCCTGCGCAAGGACACTCGAGCTAAGGGTCAGACTCGTGGCATCAGCTCCTCGGGCAAGGAAAGGTCCGGAGAGGACCGCGAGACACATCAGAAGGTATCGCATGGAGAGGGTCCTATGAGGTGAATGCGATAGGCAATAGCCGATCCCATGAAGATAGGCCGAGCGGCGCCGCTTTGCCTGGGTGTCGAGCATGCGGGTCGCGAGGGACTGGAGCCAGCGCGACCGGGAGCGGCTGCGCCGCGTGGCCCATTCGCTGAGGGGAAGTGCCACCTATTGCACCCCCCCGGCCTGCTGGCAACCGCCTCCGCCCTGGACCAGGCTGCAGCCCAGGGAGAAAAAGGTCTGGAGCAATGCGCCGCCGATCTGGAGCGCAGCATCCTCGCCCTCCTGGCACTCGGCCAATTTTTGACATTCCTCCCGAGAGCCCGCAGATCTCATAACCGCAGCTGGTCGACTGCCAGACCCAGCACCTGCGTCATCCGCCGATGCACCTCCGTCCAAGCGCCCGGCGCGAGAACGTCGACATCCAGGCGGTGCAGCTGCCCGCGGCTGGCCGCCCCCGCCAGATGGTCGGAAAGCCCCATGGATTTCTCCTTGAGGACGAATACGATGGTCTCGGGAATCGCCTCCGCTATCTGGGCGACGATCTCCGGGAATCCGACCACCAAGACGCCGGCTCGCGACCCAACGAAGGCATCCTCGAAATCCTGCTTCATGATGCCGACAACATCCCCGCCGTACGCCATTCTAGCCAAGACCTGGGACCCAGCGAGCGCTAGGTGGTACTCGATCTGCGGGATTACCTCGTAGAGAGCGTCGGTAACCGCCCGGCCTGTGGTGAACCAAATGGGTCTCACGAAACCGTCCCTGACCAGCATCCGACGGGGAGCACTGCGCCCGCCAGTCCATACAGTGCCGGTCACACAGACGGTCTGCTTGTCATGGGTTAGCTTCACTTGGTGGCCTGAGCCGATAGAGGATCGATGATCGAGACAGCCGCCAAACCCACCTGGACTCGATAGGGCAGCGCTAATAGTCTAACTCGCTCGATCCGACTGCCTAGCCTTCAATCGCCTCGGGAGCCCACCTTGCCAAGGATGCCGAGCAGTCCTTTGAGCAGCTCGACGGGGGAGGGCGGACAGCCAGGGATACGCGCGTCCACCGGGATAACCTTGTCCACCGCCCCACAGCTAGCGTAGGTGACACCGAACTCGCCGCCCGTGCAGGCGCATGTCCCGGCAGCGATCACCAGCTTGGGAGAGGGCGTGGCGCGCCACGTGCGGCGCAGGGCGGTCTCCATGTGACGGGAGACAGGCCCGGTCACCAGCAGGGCATCGGCATGTCGTGGAGAGGCCACGAAATGCACCCCGAAGCGCTCCACGTCGTAGTAGGGATTGTTCAGCGCGTGGATCTCCAGCTCGCAGCCGTTGCACGAGCCCGCATCCACCTGGCGGATCGCGAGACTGCGCCCGAAACGCTTGTCGATGCGCCGGCGAAAGTCCATGCCCAGACGCTCCAGCTCGGTGTCTTCGGCGTCGGGCGGCGCCTCCGTGATCCGGCCGATGGCCAGGGATTGCTTGAGGATGCGAAACATGAGGATGCCCTAGAGGTCTTGGCCCGAGTAGGAGGCATTGACCGACTTGTTGCAGACCGGGAAGTCGGGAACTATGTTGCCGTGGATCAACCGCTCCAGGGCCGGCCAGGTGAGCCAGCTGGGGTCCCGGGGAAAGAAGCGGGCGATACGTCCATCCTCACCGAAGCGCACGAAGCTCAGGATCTCACCCCGCCAGCCATCGACGAAGCCGAGACCGACCGTGTTCGGTTGCGGCTCGGGAAGGGGAGCACTGAGCTCGCCCTCGGGCAGGGCGGTGAGCAGCTGGTCCATCAGGGCCAGGCTCTCACGCACCTCCTCCATGCGCACTCGCACGCGGGCGGCGACATCCCCTTCGGTCTGCCGGGGCACGCGGACCTCCAAGCTGTCATAGGGCGCATAGGGATTGTCGCGGCGCACGTCGAAGTCCTGACCGCTGGCCTTGCCCACATAGCCGGTGCAGCCCAGGGCAGCCGCGTCGGCGGCACTCAGGCGTCCAGTGCCAATCAGCCGATCGTCCAGCGACGGGTGGTCCTCGATCACGTCGAACAGGGGATCGAGGGCCTGATGCAGTGCGAAGTGGTCAGCGTGCAGCCTGTCGGCCGTGCCGGACGGAAGATCCTCAGCAGTGCCACCCGGGACGACGAAATCCATCATCAGTCGATGGCCAAACAGCTCCCGGCTGCGCCTCTGCCATTGCTCTCTGAGCCGAGCGCATTGCATGTGGGCGAAGGCGAAGGCCACGTCGTTACAGATGGCGCCGATATCGCCCAGATGGTTGGCCACCCGCTCGCGCTCGCACGCCAGCGCCCGCAGGTAGACTGCTCTGGTCGGCACCTCGCACCCGGCCGCCCGCTCCATTGCCATGCAAGCGGCCCAGCCATGGGAGACCGTGGAGTCGCCGGAGACGCGGGCCGCCAACCGGGCCAAGCCGGCGGGGTCCCGCCCCACCGCAATCTTCTCCACCCCTTTATGCACATAGCCGAGCCGCTCCTCCAGGCTCAGCACCTCCTCGCCCACGGCCTGAAAGCGAAAATGGCCCGGCTCGATGATACCCGCGTGGACCGGACCGACCGGGATCTCGTAGACACCGCTGCCCTGGATGCGCTGGAAGCGGTAATCGGCGTCCGCGGGTGCGCGCCTTGGCGAGCAGCCGGCCGTCGGGAAATCGGGGCGCAGGGGGTAGCAGCCCTCGGCCCAGGCCTGGTGGCGAGTCCATCGGCGGCTGTCGGGGTGATCCAGGAAGGCGATGCCCGCCAGGTCCTGCAGATGGCGCTCCAGCCGATCGGCACCGCTGTAGCAGGGTGTGAGGGAGGCGAGCACGGGCTGGGAGAGAGACACGGCCGTGGAGAGGACCAGATAGTCCCTCTCTCGCTCCAGGCAGGCGTAGACCCGCACCTCGGTCTCGAGGGGATCGCCCCAGAGCCCCACGAAGCGGGTGCCGAAGGCGCAGGCAACCCGCGCGGCACGACCCCAGTCCTCCACATCCAGCTCGAGCAGATGGGCGGGCGACAGCTGCTCGGCATTTCCGGCCCGCACCAGCACGTGATCGTCTTCGAGCCGGGCCAGGTACTCGGACAGCCAGTCGAAGCGGCTCATAGCAGATGGCTCCCGGTAATCAGCTCGGTGGCCCTATCCAGCCAATGGGCGAGGTAGCCCGGTATGGCGAGCCCCAGCCAGAGCACCAGCCCCAGGTGCACGGCGATCGGGACCATGTTGGCCTGGACCGGGGCCTGGCCCTCGGGCGCACTGCCGTAGACCATGGGGTGGAGATGCCGGAACAGGCCGGCGAAGGCCACCGCCAGGCCGCTCAGCAGGACCGGCGTCAGCCAGGGCTGGGTCTTCATGGTGGCGGTGAGCAGCAGGAACTCGCTGGTGAATACTCCGAAGGGCGGAAAGCCTGCGATGGCCGCCACGCCCAGCAGCAGCGACCAACCCACCGCCGGCTGGGTGCGAATCAGCCCGCGGATGCGGTCGATCGATTGAGTGCCGGCGATGTGGGCGGCATGCCCGGCAGTGATGAAGATCGCCGACTTGGTGAGCGAGTGCACCAGCATGTGCAGCAGTGCCCCGAAGGTGGCGAGCGGCCCTCCCAGCCCGAAGGCGAATGTCATCAGCCCCATGTGCTCGATGGATGAGTAGCTGAACATGCGCTTGATGTCGCGCTGTCGGTGCAGGAACAGCCCGGCCACTAGGAAAGAGATCAGCCCGAAGCCCATCAGCAGGTAGCCGGCGAGGTGTGGATTGGGGGTACCGGCAAGCGAGCCGTCTACCAGCATCTTGAGGCGTACCACCGCGTAGAGCGCGACGTTGAGCAACAGCCCGGAGAGCACCGCCGACATGGGTGTGGGGCCCTCGGAGTGGGCGTCCGGCAGCCACTGGTGCATGGGCACCAGACCCACCTTGGTGCCGTAGCCCACCAGCAGGAAGACGAACGCCAGGCTCATTACCACCGGCTCTAAACCGCCTGCCTGACGATACAGGGCGCTCCAGGTGAGACCAGCGGCCGGGTCGGCGACCACGTGTTGGGCCGCGAAGTAGGTCAGCACCGTGCCGAACAAGGCCAGTGCAATGCCAACGCCGCAGAGGATGAAGTACTTCCAGGCCGCCTCGACCGCTTCGGGGGTGCGGTAGAGGGATACCAGCAACACCGTAGCGAGCGTTGCGCCCTCGACGGCCACCCAGAGCACGCCCAGGTTGTCGGTGGTCAGTGCCAGCAGCATGGTGAACATGAAGGCCTGATACATCGCGTGATAGACACGCATGCCGGCCTCGGTGGTCAGACCCTGGGCGCACACGTGGCGCATGTATGGCCGGGAGAAGATCGCGGTGGTCAGGCCGACGAAGGCTGTGAGCACCACCAGATAGACGTTGAACGCGTCTACCCGAAAGCCCAGACCCGCAACCTTGCCGGTCAGCGCGACCGACCAGGCGAGCCAGGCCGCCCCTGCCAGGGAGGTCGCCGAGACAGCGAGATTCACCCAGCCTGCGAGCGCCAGCGACCGCAGCAGCGCCAGGACGATCGCACCGGCCACCGGGGCGAGCAGAGTGAGCAGCAGCGCCGTCACTCGCCTTCCTCCGCCGTTTCCTTGAGCCGGTTGAGGCGGTCCACGTCCAGCGACTCGATGCTCTCTCGGATCTGGAAGAAGAACACCCCGAACAGCACCATGGCGACCAGCACGTCGAAGGCCACGCCCAGCTCCACCACCAGGGGCATGCCGGCGGTCGCCGAGACCGCCGCCAAGAACAGTCCGTTCTCCATGGACATGAACCCGAGCACCTGGGCTACCGCCTGCTGGCGAAACACCATCATCAGCAGCCCGATCAGCACCACCGCCAAGCTGACGGCCACGATATTGCGGGTGAAGGCCAGGCGCTCCTGGACCATGGGCAGCACCAGCCAGTAGCTGAAGATCACCAGCGCCACCGCGGCCATGATCACCAGGGTGGGCCAGCGCAGGGTCTCTACGTGCCGGTCGAGCTCCAGCCTGCGGGCCAGGCGGTGCAGCATCCAAGGAATCAGCAGCGCCTTGAGCACCAGGGTCAGCAGCGCCGAGAAGTAGAGGTGCGGCGAGGCCCCGGCCGCCGCCACCAGGGTCGTCACCGCCGCCACCAGGGCGCCCTGCCAGGCGAATACATGGATCGCCGAGACCAGTCGGGCCTGGGCGAGCAGCACGAAGGAGGTGAGTAGCACGATGGCGGCCAGCACCAGCACCAGCTGCTGAAGCAGGGGCAGCGGGGTGAGGCTCATGTGCCGACCTCCAGGATGACGTGGCTGAGCAGGCCGAGCAAGGCGAGGAGCAAGGCAAGATTCAGAAAGGCCGGCGCTCGAAACAGCCGCATCTTGGCCAGCACCGTCTCGGCCACGGCGAGCGCCGCCCCAAGCATCAGGAGCTTCAGCATGACCGCTGCCAGCCCAAGCGCCAGACCGGCGGGGGCGAAGCTCCGCCCTATGCCCCAGGGAAAGAAGATGTTGGAGATGAGCGCGCCGTAGAGCAGGAGCTTGATCTGGGCCGCCCATTCCATCAGCGCCAAGTGCCGCCCGGAGTACTCGAGCAGCATCGCCTCGTGGATCATGGTCAGCTCCAGGTGGGTTGCCGGGTTGTCGACGGGGATGCGCCCGGTCTCCGCGACGGCGACCAGCACCAGGCCGCCGAGAGCGAACAGAAACGATGGGCGCAAGACGATGCCGCCCGCCAGCTGATGGTCGATGACACTCGCCAGGTTGGTGCTGTGGGCCGTCATGGCCAGGGTGAATACGGCCATCAGCATGGCGGGCTCGGCCAGGGCCGAGATGAGCATCTCACGGGAGGCGCCCATGCCGCCGAAGGCCGTGCCCACGTCCATCGCGGCCAATGCCAGGAAGAAGCGCGCCAGCGCCAGCAGCCCCACCAGTGCGATGATGTCGGCGATGGCAGCGGTCGGCAGGTCGACGGCCACCAGGGGGACGGTGGCCGCGGCCAGCCAAGTGGCGACGAAGACGATGTACGGCGCCGCCCGGAACAGCGGTGAGGCCGTATGCGCCACCCGCGCCTCCTTCACGAGAAGCTTGTACAGATCGCGGTAGGGCTGGAGCACCGGTGCGCCGCGGCGGTTCTGGAGCAATGCCTTGACCTTGCAGACCCAGCCGACCAGCAACGGTGCCAGCGCAGCATAGAGCAACGCCTGCAGCAGGGCCGCTCCCCAGGGCGCAGCGGTCATGAGACGGTCCATAGCAGCACCAGCAGTGTGGCAAGCGTCCAGCCGAGGTAGACCCGCAGGCTACCAGACTGGAGTCGCACCACCCGGCGGGCCGCAGACTCCACCAAACGCGCCACAGGCGTGTAGAGCAGGCCCCATGCGCGATCGGTCACGCGGAGGTGGTAACGTGCCGGGGCATTCTGGCGCGGCGAGACGGACTCCTCGATGTGGAACAGCAGGGCGAACACGCGCCGGATGGGTTGGGAGAAGGCCGTGGCCGTGTACTGCATCCGCGGGCTCGGCGGCGCGAAGCCGCAGTCCCAGGCATCGCACCGGCGTATCCTGCGTACCGCGCCGCGGCGCAATCCCCAGACCGACAGACCCGCCATCGCCGCAAGCAGGACGACCACCAGCGGCGCGCTGTAGCTCGCCGTCTGCGCCGACACCGGTGTGAGCCAGAGCCAGCCGTGGGCGGTGGCATGGGGCAAGCCTGCGCCGAGCAGCTGTCGCGGTACCGCATTGATCGCGCCGATCACCCAGGTGGGCAGCACGCCGAGCACCAAGCACAACGCCGCCAGCAGACCCTGGGCAGCGCGCATGCCCAGAGGCACCGGCCGAGCCCGGCGAACGTGGCGACTGCGCGCCTGTCCGAGGAAGGCTACGCCATAGACCTTGACGAAGCATGCTGCCGCCAGCGCGCCGGTCAATGCCAGGACCGCCGAGGCGATCGGGACGAGGGTGCGCAGCACGCCGCTTTCGAGTTGCCAGGCCTGCAGCGCCGCCTGGAAGGTCAGCCATTCGGAGACGAAGCCGTTAAACGGCGGGAGCGCGGAGATGGAAATGCAGCCCACGAGGAAGAAAAGGCCGGTCCAGGGCATGCGCCTGAGCAGGCCGCCCATCTGCTCCAAGTCTCGCTCATGCGTGCTGTGCAGAATTGCCCCTGCCCCGAGAAACAGCAGACCCTTGAACAGCGCATGATTGATCGTGTGGTAGAGCGCGGCGACCAAGGCGAGCGCCCCCAGCAGGGCATGGCCTGTCGCGACGAACAGCAGCGCCAAGCCCAGTCCGATGAAGATGATGCCGATGTTCTCCACCGAGTGATACGCCAGAAGGCGTTTGAGGTCATGCTGCATCAGGGCGTACAGCACCCCCAGAAGTGCCGACAGGCAGCCGATCACCAGTACCGCTACGCCCCACTGCCAATGGACCTGGTGGAGGAGATCGAGCACGAAGCGGACGAAGCCGTAGACCGCCACCTTCAGCATGACACCGGACATCAGCGCCGAGATGTGCGACGGCGCGACGGGATGGGCCTCCGGCAGCCAGGCGTGCAAAGGAGCCAGGCCCGCCTTCATGCCGAAGCCCAGGAACGCGAGCGCGAAAGCCACGCTCGCCCATTCCGGCGGGCACGAGGCGGCGCGCATGGCGTCGAAGCCGAAACCGCCACCGAAGGAGGCCAGCACCCCGTAGCCGAGCAGAATGGCCAAGCCGCCGATATGGGCCATGAGCAGATAGAGGAAAGCCGCGCGGCGGTTGGCCGCATGCTCGTGCTGGAAAGCCACGAGGAAATAGGAGGACAGGGACATCACCTCCCAGGCCACCATGAATAGGAAGGCGTCGTCGGCAAGCACCACCAGCAGCATGCCGGTGAGGAACAGCCCGGAGAAGCCGCCCAACGCCGCAAGCGACTCCCGGGCGCGCTCGAAGCCGCGCACATACGCTGGGCCATAGAGCCCCACCGCCAGGCTGACCACTCCGATGACGGCAAGGAAGAAGCCGGCCAGCGCATCCAGACGGACCCGAGAGGGCAGCCAGGGGAGACCAAGCGGCAGGGTCGCCGTGCCGACCTCCCCGGTGAGCAGAGCGGCCAGTCCGGCTGCAAGGGCCGCCAGTCCGGCCAGGCCGAACAAGGGCAACGCCAGCAGGCGTAGCGCCCGGCGCCGGCGCACCGCGAGCAGCGAGCTTGCGGCCGAGGCGAGCGCAAGCGCTACCGCAAGCGCGGCCAGTATCAGCGCCGCGTTCACGGTGAGCCGGTCTCCCCAGGCGGGACCAAGGGCTTGAGGCGCACGCCGCGCCCGCCGGCGGCGCTCACCGAGCCTTCGCCGATCAGCTCGATCCCGGCCTTCTCCAAGGCCTCCACGACCTTGACCAGGGACTCCACATTGCCGCGCACCTGTCCGGCGCTGGCCTCCATGCGCTGGATCGTGGGCAGCGAGAGGCCCGCCGCCTCGGCCAGACGGCGCTGGTCCATACCGAGCAGCGCGCGCGCGGCCCGGATTTGGGCGGCTGTGATCATGTTCAATACATCCTTAATGAGGCATAGGCACTTAGATTATGCTTATTAAAGATTAGAAGGCAAGTATAGAACATCACCGAGATGCAGGGGGGCTTCCTATCGCCGCCGGTGTCTCCGGGAGCGACATCCTGATCGGGCTGCCCGGGCGGGACCTGCTGATCGGGAGACCGGGCCGCGACATCACCCTTGGAGGCAAGAGCCGGGCTGAATAAGAGTAGTACCCACGCTGGCCGGGGTCGACGCTCAGCGTACCGAGCGATAGACGCCGAACCGGCCCCGCTTGCTCAGGACCAGCTGCCACAGCTGCCCGTGTCGGGACCGGAAAAGCCGGCACAGCTATGCAGGTAGTACTTCCACATCCGATAAAACCGCTGGTCGTATCCTTCGCCTCGCAGCTGCGGCCAGGCGGCGTCGAAATTGCGCCACCAGGCCATGAGGGTGCGATCGTAATCCGGCCCGAAGCTGTGCCAGTCCTCGAGGACGAAACAGGGCTCGATGGCCCTGGCCAGCTGGCCGGCAGTCGGCAGTCGGCAGTCGGCAGTCGGCAGTCGGCAGTCGGCAGTATGCCGTTGGGAAAGATGTGCTTGTCGATTCAGGCATCGGTCTTTTCCGAGCTGGCGTGGGTGCCGATGGTATGCAGCAGGAACAACCCGTCGTCCTCCAGCACCCGATGGACGATGCGGAAGAAACGGGGATAGTTCTTGGGACCGACGTGCTCGAACATGCCCACCGACACCACCTTGTCAAAGCGACTTTGCAGCTCCCGATAGTCCATCAGCTCGACGAGCTCGGGCAGGTACCGACAACGCTCGCGGGCCAGGACCAGCTGCTCCTTCGAGATGGTGATACCCAAGACCTCCGCACCGTATTCCCGCGCGGCGTAGCACGCCAGTCCGCCCCAGCCGCAGCCGATATCGAGCAGACGCTGGCGCCGGCCCAGCTCGAGCTTGCGGCAAATCAGCGCCAGCTTCGCCCGCTGGGCCTCCTCCAGGGTATCGGCCTCTTGCCAATAGCCACAGCTGTAGGACATGGTCGAATCGAGCATGGCCTGGAAGACGGCGTTGCCTACGTCGTAGTGACGCTCGCCAACCTCGCATGAGTGTCGGTGGGATTGCCGGTTGAGCAGTCGGTTTCTCAGCAATGCGCCTAGGAGCCGCAGGCGGGTGAGCTTGTCCAGCCTGCGATCTATGTGCGCGGCCAGGAGTCGATGGAAGGTCTCGTCGAGCTGCTCGGCGTCCCAGAGCCCGTCGACATAAGCCTCCCCGAAACCGAGGGCGCCGCGGCTGAGCACGCGCCGGTACAGATCCGGGTTATTGACCCGGATGTCCCACGGGTGGTCGCCATCAAAGGCTATGCCGGCCTGGGATACCAGCTCTCGGAGGACCGCCGGCGCAGCCGATACCTGAACTCGCGTCGGGTCGCGCCGGCGCGGTTGGACGTGTGAGTAGTAGTCCATTTCCGGATACCTGAGCTAGCAGGGCACATCTCGACGTCTCTAAGATTATCAGACTCGGAGCAGGACACTTCCTCACAGTAAACGTACGGAACGCTGTCGCTTCGGGACGTGATGGGGCCCCGGCCACAGTCAGCGGCCAGGGCCCGAGGTCGGCTAACCCCTCAGCCAGCCAAGAAGGCGTTGGAGCAGTGTCAGGGAGTAGGAGAAGCCATGGGTGGCAGTAGCGGCGTTTCCGACCGTATCCGTCGCCCGGGCCAACACCCGGTAGTCACCTCCCGCGCTGGGAATGAACCCGTTAAAGGTCCAGGTCGCCGTGCCCTCTGCGGCATGCCAGATGGGATCAGGGGACTGCACGAAGGCAGCTCCGTTCCACCAGGCTCCGCCGTCATCCCGCTGGATGGCCACCTCGACCCCGGCCAGCCCGATGCCGGCGTCGAATGCGGTGCCGCAGATGTCGGCGTGACTGCAACCTCGCAGGTACCCGGGCAGTAAGTAGGCCCCCCCGTCGGAGGGGAAGTCGATGGTGACCTTGGGCGGTAGGGGGTCGTCTGCGACGGTAACCCGCAGGGCCGCCTCAGCGGAAGATGCCCCGGCGGGGTCCTCGGCAAAGAAGCTGAATTGGTCGACCGCAGGCAGGGTGAAGTCGTCCGGGGTGTAGGTGATGACGCCGTTGAAGCCGGCGGTGCCCAGGCTCGGCCCTGTTCCTTTGGGACCATAGGTGAGGGGATCGCCGTCCGGATCGACGCAGATGGGGGGCTGGCCGGCCGCCGGGTCGGTCTGGATCGAGGCGTCGACCCCGGCGGTCATGGCCAGGTCCGCATTCCGGCACACGGGAGCGTCGTTGCCGTCGGTGTCGACGATCGGCTGGGTGAGGCTGTTCCAGCGGAAGGTAGCCTGGTAGCCGTTCTCGTCCTCAGCGACCAGGAACATCCCGGGTCGGTCGAAGCCACGAGCAGATGCGGCCTGGATCTCAACATAGGGTGTGGTCACTCGGGCATGGACCGGGCAGTCGGCCAGACCTGCGCACAACGACGGGTCGGTGGACGTGTCGCTGAGCTCGGACAGATGGTTGACGGGTAATTGGCCACTCGGAGGCAAGATCAACACCAGCTCGCAACGGGTCAGCTTTGCCTGATCGTCCATGCACCGAGCTTCGACGTCGTAGCTCTCCTGGTTGTCACCGTCGAAGTCGATCATCTTGACCGTGGGGAAGCCGGGGTAGCCAGGCTGGATGATCTCCAGGCCCGAGTCGTAGGGGACGCTGGTGTGCACCTCGACGGTGGGCGGCTGGTCATAGCTCGCGGTCACCGTGACCTCATCGCACCCGACCTTGCCGTCCACGTCCCTGACCCGCAGCGTGAAGGTGTGGGCGACCATGTCGCTCGGCCCGTCCATGGAGCTGAGAGCAAGGCTCGGGTCGGCTTGCGTGGAGAAGGCGTCGCTGCTGTTCAGGGTGGCGCAGTCGGCGGCCACAGCCCCGGTGAACCACTCATAGGGATCGGCCGCCAGACCCCCGCCTCCGAAGCTGTCGGTGCTCGCGCTGGCATCCAGCTTGACGCAGAACGAGCCTGGCGGGACATAGTTGCAGTCAGGGCTGTCAGACCCGAACACCCGCCGATCGGGTCCGGCATCCGCCTTGGGGGCGGCCATAGCCCCGGGGGCAGTGGTGCCGATGAAGACCTCGGTGCCGTCGCTCGCGGAGCCCCCCACACCTGCGAGAGCTGTGGCGACATTGATGTTGGCGGTGCCCACCGCCAGCCCTATGGGCGTGGAGAGCAGGGTGCGCCCGCCCACGTTGTTCGGATTGCCCAGACCGTTGTCGAAGACGGTGGAGAAATCCACCCCGTTGCTGGATTTGATCAGATCGAAGCCGTTGCCGCTGGCGTAATCGAGGATGGCGATGAACAGGTCGCCCTGATGTTGGGCCATGCGCCAGAGGTAAGAGGCATTGCCTATGGTCAGGGGGTCCTTGATGGCCCCGCTCGGCAAGCCTGGCCCCGCCCCCGAGGCGGGCAGACAGTCGTCGTCGGCCAGGTCGTCGTCCAGACCGACGGGCTCCACCCCGGCCACCCCGGTCTGGGCCTCGACACTTGCGGCAAAGCCATCCCATACGGCCTGCACGGTGGGCGACAGGTGGTCATAATCGTTGGGCACGTCACCCACACTGGTGCAGTCCAGGTTCTCGAGCCCGTCACGGCGCTTGCCCGGCTGGTCGAAATCCAACCGGGGCCAGCCGGCGATCAGCTGCCAGGTGTTGGGTGGATTCGGACCGCCGGCGTTGGGAACCCGAATCAGCTCGGCGCTGGTGATGCCGACGAAGCCGGACTCCGCCGCACCGACGTACAGATCGTTGCCGTACACCCCCAGGGTCGCGCCGGCGTTGTCGATCTCGGGACTGACCAAGGGCAGATCCGGCGGCCTGCCTGCGCCGTGGTCGATGATCTTCGCCCAAGTGATGTTGCAGTGTCCGTCGCCGACCCAGGGCTCCAGGCAGTCGTTGCCGTCACCCCGCCAGAGCTGCATGCCCGTGGTCCGGTTGACCACGGCGAGGTAGATGTAGTGATCACCCACCGTCTCGATCTGGAAGGCGCCCAGGTTGCCCAGGTTGTCGGGGTCCGACGGGTCGGCCAGGTTCACCAGGATCTGCCAGGGGGCACCGTGGGCCGGGTCGGCGTTGATGTGGACCACCGGATTGGCCGGGATGTCGACATCGCTGATCTGTCCGGCGGGAGCGACCACCAGGCGTCCCTTGAAGCATGCCGATCCCCTGTAGCCCAGGTCTATGGGGATGTCCGAGAGACCCATTGACGGATTGGTGAAGCCCTGGATGATCCCGCGAATCTGCTCGGGGGTCAGCAGCGAGCGGATGTTGTTGAACAGGCCTTTGTTCGAGGTGTCGCGGAAATGCTGGCCGTCGTAATAGAGCACGCCTCCGGGGAGTCCGAAGCTCGTGACGTAGAGCCGATCTATCTGGTCGCCCGCATTACAGACAGTCATGCTGCGGTAGCCGATATCCCGCGGCAGGTCGAAGGGGACCTGGTCTCCGCCTACCAGGGCAAAGAGCGGCTTGATCCTACCGGAGGTATGCATGCGTTTCCAGGTACCGCTGAGGCCGTTGACACCCGCCTCGTCATTGCTGCTGGGCGTGTAGCGCCAGATCTCCGCCGGATCGCGACCGGCAAGCCCCGTGATGGTCACGTCCCGGTTGGTGCCGACCCAGAGCCCGTTGAACCACTCCATGGACCAGGAATAGTTGTTGTGGCGGGAGCCCAGGTTGGGCTGCAGGTTGGGAAATAGGGTCTTGGCGGCGTCGACGTAGAAGGCCCCATCGACGGTGAGACCGAAGCCATGCTTGGCGATCTGGGCGAAGTCGCCGGGGCCGCTCAGATTGGAGACAGCGGAGGCACCGCCTGCAAGACCAAGGCAGAGAGTGCCTGCGATCAGGGCTGCCGTGTTGCGTTTCTTGTGCTGGAGCTCGGGCATGGAAGTCGTGTTCCTTCGAAGGTCCGAAAAGAGGGCGCGCCTGGGGAGTACGAATAGACCGAGCCGGGTGGCTGCGGGATGGGCCGCGCAAAAAGCTGCGCCTTTATCGCGCGCCTCGCCGCTCCAGTCAAGTACCGACCGACCGGAGCCCCGCGAGCGCGGCAGTGAATAGGTTTCGGGGCACGCCGTTAGGCCCGAGTCTCAGGCCTCTTAGTCGGCACCAGGCTTGTGGTAGACGTAGCCCTGGATGGGAGCGAACCAGAAGGAGGCGGCGTAGCGGTCCTCCTTACGCAGATGCTTGAGTCGGTCGGCGATGCGGCCCATGGCCGCCGCCTCCGCGACTGCCAGGATCAGGTAGTTCATGTTGCGATCGCATCTGAACAAGTTGGTAATGGAGCCCAGGACCGCTGGCTCCAGCTGTCCCGCGGTGTGGTGGCTGGGCAGGCCTTCCACCTCTCGGACCACGCAGTCGCGCACACCCGCCTCGGCCAGGGCCGTCAGGGTCTCCTCGAGGAACTCGGTCTCGTGCAGATTCACCACCACTTGGACGTTCATCTGCTGCCCTCCCCCGCGGTCGTGGCGCGGCCTGTTTCTCCCGCCCGCTGCAGCCCATAACGGGCCAACGCCGGCCCCAGGATCTCTGTGACGAATGTCGTCCCGAGCAGGATGTTGATGACGGTGACAGCTAGCTCCGCGCCTTCCCCATCCATCGCTCCGAACTCTTTGGCCACCACCAGCGACAACCCGATGGCCACCCCGACCTGCGACAGCAGACCGAAGCCAATGTTGTTGCGCACCTGGGCTGGTGCCCGTGCGGCCAGCGCTCCCAGGTAGGCCCCGCCGACCTTGCCGCCCATGCGTGCCGCCAGATAGACCAGACCCAGAAGCCCCAGCCCAGCCAGCAGCTCCACCCGCAGGTGGGCGCCTGCGATCACGAAGAAAGCGATGAACAGGGGCGCCGCGAACACCCCCACCTGCTCGAACAGGCGCCGACTGGAGATGGGCGTGATGTTGGTAATCATCGCACCAAAGGCCATGTTGGTGAGCAGGGCCGATAGGTGCAGATGGGTGGCGAGCCCCGCATTGAAGATGACCATGCCGATCGCCAGAGAGAACACCGCGTCGCGCGCCTCGATGCGGCGCACCCAGGGACCGCACAGAAGCCCGGTCGCTGAGCCCAGCAGCAAGGCGCCGCCGATCTCGTAGCCGGCCTCCCAGCTCACCTGGACGAGGGTGAAATCGGCACCGCCGATCAGCAGGGCCTTGGCCGCGGCGGAGGCGATTGCGAACAGGGTCAATCCGATGGCATCGTCTATGCCGACCACCGCGAGCAGGGTGGAGGTCAGCTGGCCGCTGGCACGGGTCTCTCGGATAACCATAACGGTGGCGGCCGGTGCCGTAGCCGACGAGATGGCCCCCAGAATGAGGGCGAGAGGCAGGTCGCCGAGCAACAGATAGACCGCTGTTGACACTGCGACCATCGCACCCAGAGACTCGAGCAGCGCGATGGGAAATACGGTGCGGGCGATCTTGCGGATGTTGGCCCATCGCAGCTCGCCGCCGATGATGATCGCGATGACCCCCAGGGCCAGATCGGCGATCACGTCCAGCCTTTCCAGGGAGACCTGACCGAATGCCTCGGTGACGGATGGGCCCAGTACCACGCCGACCAACACATAGGCGGCCACGGCGGGGACCTTGAGCACGCCTGAGAGGCGTGCCACCGCAAACCCCGCCAGCACTGCGATACCGACTATCTCCAGGTCGTTCAAGCCCCTGCCTCCGGGTTGGGGTGGATAATGAGTGTCTACTTGAGACGGGCCTTTTCGGTGAGGGCCGCGACGACCACCAAGGCACGAAACCTGGCGGCCGCTCAACGGCCGTGTCTAGGATTATCGGTGCCGCTGCGCTTATCCATCCGGGCGTCTAGAGCGTCCTCTTCCGTCCCCGGCACAGGTCCGACCGCCTTTGTCTCCTGCCCAACTGGTATCGAGTCCCAGGAAGAGGATTTCTTCAAATGGATCAGCAGCAAGGAGATAGCCGCCGGGGTAATCCCCGGGATGCGGGCCGCCTGGGCGAGCGTCTCGGGTCGGTGGCGCTGCAGCTTCTCGCGTACCTCGGAGGACAGGCCTCGCACCTGGGCATAGTCCAGTCCTTCGGCTAGGCGCAGGGTCTCGTTTCTGCGCTGACGCTCTATCTCGGCCTGCTGACGATCGATATACCCGGCATACTTGACCTGTATCTCCACCTGCTCGGCAACCCTGGCGTCGGTGACCCCCGGGCCCACCCCGGGCAGGGACATCAGCTCGGAGTAGCTCACCTTGGGTCGAGCCAGCAGCTCGAGGGCACGGGCCTCGCGTCCGAGCGGTCCGCCGAGCACACGCTCGGCCCGGTCCGGGCCCAGCTCGCCCGGTCGCAACAGAAGGCCGCGCAGTCGCGCTCGCTCGGTCTCGACCGCCTCCCGCTTGGCCTCGAAGACCCGCCAGCACTCATCGTCCACCAGACCCAGCTCCCGGGCCTTGGGTGTCAGGCGCAGGTCCGCGTTGTCCTCGCGCAGCATCAGACGGTACTCGGCCCGAGAGGTAAACATCCGATAAGGCTCCAGGGTGCCACGGGTGATCAGGTCGTCCACCAGCACGCCGAGGTAGGCCTGGTCCCGGCGGGGGCACCAGGGCGCCTGGCCGCGTAGCTTGAGCACCGCATTCAACCCGGCGAGCAGGCCTTGGGCGGCGGCCTCTTCATAGCCCGTGGTCCCGTTTATCTGGCCGGCAAAGAAGAGACCCTCGATAAATCGAGTCTCGAGGGAGCTTCGGAGGTCCCGGGGGTCGAAGAAATCATACTCTATGGCATAACCGGGACGGGTGATCCGGGCCTGTTCAAACCCCTCGATGGAACGCACCAGCCGGTACTGGACGTCAAAGGGCAGACTGGTTGAAATGCCATTGGGGTAGACTTCGTTGGTCTGCAGACCTTCGGGCTCGATGAAGATCTGGTGACTATCCTTGTCCGCGAAGCGCACCACCTTATCCTCGATGGAGGGGCAGTAACGCGGGCCCATCCCCTCGATAAGGCCCGTGTACATGGGTGAGCGAGAGAGGCCTCCCTGGATGATCTCGTGGGTGCGGAGATTGGTTCGGGTGATGTGACACGCGACCTGGGTGGGGTGCTCGTCCGGCCGGCCAAAGAAGGAGAAGACCGGTGTCGGGACATCTCCTGGCTGGGCTTGGAGCCGGGAGTAGTCGATGGACCGGCCGTCGATGCGCGGGGGCGTACCGGTCTTCAGACGCTCGATCCTATAGGGCAGCTCGTGCAGGCGCCGGGCCAAGGCATTGGACGGTGGATCGCCGGCCCGGCCACCCTCGTAATTGGCCAAGCCCACGTGGATGCGCCCGGCGAGGAAGGTGCCTAGGGTCAGCACCACGGTGTGGGCGGAGAATTCCAGGCCCATCTGCGTGACCACGCCCACCACTCGCTCTCCCTGAATGAGCAGGTCGTCCACGGCCTGCTGAAAGAGGTCGAGATGGGGCTGGGTCTCCAGGACGCGGCGCACCACCGCTTTGTACAGAGCCCGGTCGGCCTGGGCGCGGGTCGCCCGCACCGCCGGACCCTTGCTCGCATTGAGCACGCGGAAGTGGATGCCCGCCCGATCCGCTGCCCTGGCCATCAGGCCCCCCATGGCGTCTATCTCCTTGACCAGGTGGCCCTTGCCGATGCCGCCGATGGCCGGGTTGCAGCTCATCTGGCCCAGGGTCTCGATGTTGTGGGTCAGCAAGAGGGTGCGTGCACCCATGCGTGCAGCTGCCAGGGCCGCCTCTGTGCCGGCGTGGCCGCCGCCGACCACTATGACGTCATAGGTGTCCGGGTAACGCATGGGATGGGGTCTTGGGTCAGTCGCGATGAGTCATTCTAGCCCGAATCCGTCAACGACAAGGATCTGACTGGGAGGGGATCTTCGGGGATACTGGCCGGAGCTTGCCGGGAGCATCGACCGCGGTTCACTGCCCTGGCTTGGTCGCTCCCAGGGGATGCGGCTTGATTCCCCGCGGCTAGCCCGAATCTGTGAAGCGGCAAGCCATTCATTGCGCAACAATTGCAGGCCGCAGGGGTGTTCGACCAAGATGGGGGCTTAGCGGGGTGATGGTTGAGAAATGAAGACAGAGCTGGACCGCGTGATCGCACAGATCGGGGAGGTGGTCCTGGGCAAGGAGTCGGTGGTGCGCCTGGCGCTGGCCTGCCTGCTCGCCCAGGGGCATCTGCTGATCGAGGACCTCCCCGGGGTGGGCAAGACCACCCTGGCACACGCGTTGGCCCGCCTGCTGGGGCTGAAATACCAGCGTATCCAGTTCACCAGCGACATGCTGCCGGCCGACATCCTCGGTGTCTCGGTCTATGACCGGTCCTCCGGGGATTTTCGATTCCACCCCGGGCCGGTCTTCGCGGAGGTGGTACTGGCCGACGAGATCAACCGTGCCACCCCCAAGGCCCAAAGTGCCCTGCTCGAGGCGATGGAGGAACGACAGGTGACCGTAGAGGGAGAGACCCACCCCCTGCCGGATCCCTTCTTCGTGATCGCCACCCAGAACCCGACCTTCCAGATCGGGACCTTCGCCTTGCCCGAGTCCCAGCTGGATCGCTTTCTCATGCGCGTGCGCCTAGGGTACCCGGACACTCGGGCAGAGCGAGAGCTGCTTGCAGGTGAGGATAGGCGCATGCTGCTCAACACCATGGAGCCGGCGCTGGCCGGCGGGCGTCTGGCCGAGCTGCAGCGGGCGGTGCCGCAGATCCATGTCTCGGCCGCCCTGCTGGACTATGGTCAGTCACTCATCTCCGCCAGCCGCAGCTCGCCCGTGCTGCTCCATGGCCTCTCTCCCCGAGCGGGTCTGGCCCTGTTGCGCGCCGCCCGCGCCTGGGCCCTGATCCATGGTCGGCCAGCGGTCATTCCCGAAGACGTCCAGGCTATCTTTCCGGCCACCGTCGGGCACCGGCTTTCGGGTGTCGATGAAGGCGAGGCGCTGGGCGGGGACGAGCTGGCCAGACGACTGATCCAATCCGTGCCCATTCCCTGAGGTGTTTGTGAGCGCGCCGCTGGAGTCGGGCCCTGGGCCTATTGTTCTGAGCAACCCCCGACGCATCTACATACTGCCCACCGGATTCGGGCTGGTCTACGCGACCCTGGTGGGCGGGATGCTGATCGGTTCCCTGAACTACAACAACAACCTGGGGTTTCTGCTCGGCTTTCTGCTGGTGGGCCTCGGACTGGTGGCCATGTTGCAGACTTGGCGCAACCTCTACGGCCTGGCTCTCAGTCCCATGCGCGCGGAGCCGGTGTTCGCGGGCCAAGCCGCGCGCTTCCCGTTTCGTCTGGTCGGACCGGGCCGAGCCGCCATCGAAATGGCCGCCCAGTCCGGAGAAGGGACAGCCCTGCTGGACCTGGATTCGCAAATGGAGGCCCAGACGGCCTGGCTCTCGGTGCCCGCGGAGCGGCGAGGGCCAATGAGCCTGGGGCGGATCAAGATCTCGACCCGCTTTCCCCTGGGGCTGTTTCGCGCCTGGGCCTACGCTGAGCCGACGGGCCAGGTGTTGGTCTTCCCCAGACCCTCACCCCGACGGCAAGGTCGGTTTCCCGCGGAGTACCGTCACAGCGAGCTGGGTGACCGCGGGGTGGGTACGGACGATTTCGTGGGCCTGCGAAGCTATCACGCCGGGGACTCGCCCCGACAAATCGATTGGAAGGCGATGGCGAGGGGGCGGGGACTGCTGGCCAAGCAGTTTGGAGGCGATCGAGCGGATCGGCTATGGGTCGATTGGGACGCATGGCCGGCTGTGCCCAGCGAAGAGCGGCTGAGCCGCCTGTGCAGAGAAATACTGGATGCCGCGGCAGCACAGCTGGAGTATGGTTTGCGACTGCCCGGGCTGGAGATCGCGCCGGCTCGGGGCGCGCCCCACCAACAGTTGTGCCTGGCAGCGCTGGCCCGATTCGAGGTCTCAGCCTGCACGTAGCGATGAATCCCGTGACACGCCATCGTCGCCCCAGCTCGAAGAGCAAGCCTGGAGACCCCGGCCTGGCGCAGCGCGAGCTGGTCGCGTGTATTGGGCTCACGGCTGCCGCTGTCGGACCCCATGGCCTGCACCTGAGCCCCTGGCTGGGTGGTTTCTTCGTGGTAGTCTTGCTGGCCCGTCTGGCCCTGCCTTTGCGCAAAGGAACCTGGGCGCGGCGGCTGACGCTGCCGGCGCTGACGCTGGTCGGGCTTGCGCTGGTCGTCATGTACCTGCCTAGCCTGTTCAGCCGGGATGGGGGAGTGGCGCTGCTCAGCGTCATGATGGGCCTCAAGGCCCTGGAGATGGAGTCTCGGCGGGATTTAACATTGCTGTGTCTGCTCGGCTACTTCGTGGTGACTACCCAGTTCCTCTATGACAAGGGGCTGGGGCTGGTGGGCTACCTGGGCTTGGTGGTCTGGGGCCTGACGACCCTGCTGGTGCACGCCTCTAGGGCGGGGCGGGCAGGCCCGAACCCGGACGATTTGCGTGCGGCGGGGGTAATGCTCGCTCAGTCCCTGCCGATTATGGTGGTGCTCTTCGTGCTTTTCCCTCGGCTCGATCGGCCTCTCTGGACTCTGGGGGTGGAGGAGAAGGTCGGGGTGACCGGGCTGAGCGATCAGCTGAGACCCGGGAGGGTCAGCAGTTTGGTCCAATCGGATCAGATCGCCTTTCGCGTGGAGTTCGAGGGCGATCCGCCACCCCCACAGGAAAGATATTTCCGCGGCCCGGTATTCTGGACGACCGACGGCCTCAGTTGGAGCGGCGCGTCTCTGGGGGCTCCTTCCGCTGACTCGCTGGATCTTGCCGGGGCCATCCGATATCGAGTGACTCTGGAGCCCAGTGGCACCCGCTGGCTTCTGGCGCTGGACTACCCCTTGGTGCCCCCGTCCGGGGCACGTCTGAGTGCCGACGGCCAGATGACTGCGAGGCAGCCCACCAACGACCGCCGCGGCTATGTCGGCGTGTCGGTGCCCGGACCCCCCGCCATCCGGCTGCCGGATCTACAGCGACGGCTCGGTCTTCAGCTGCCCGAAGACGTCAGCCCTCGAATGCGGGCACTGGCCGACGAATGGCGGCGCAGCAGCCTCAGCGCCGAGGACCTCATTGGGCAGGCGCTCGCCTATTTCCACACCGAGCCGTTCGCCTACACCCTGACCCCCCCTTTGCTCGGGAACAATCCCACCGACGAGTTCCTGTTTGTGACGCGGCAGGGGTTCTGCGAGCACTTCGCCACAGCTTTCACCTTGTTGATGCGGCTGGCGGGCTTGCCATCACGGGTGGTGACCGGATATCAAGGTGGGGAGATCAACCCGAGCGGCGGCTATCTGGTGGTGCGCCAGTCCGACGCCCACGCCTGGAGCGAGGTGTGGGTCGAGGGCAGTGGCTGGACGCGGGTGGACCCGACCGCAGCGGTAGCGCCAGAGCGCATCGAGCGGTCAATCGATCCATTGGCCTCCGAGAAAGCCGGCGCGATCCACTTCCGGGTGGAGAGCAACAGTGTCCTCGGGCGTCTGCTGCTCCAAGTGCGATGGGGCGTAGACTCCCTGGCCCTGAGTTGGCATTACTGGGTGGTGGGCTATTCCCGGCAGCGCCAGTCCCGGCTGTTGGACAGCCTGGGCCTGGGGTTCCTTCGGGGACCTGCCCTTGGGATTGGCGCGGTGCTCGCCGGCCTGTCTTTCATGGCTGTGCTGGCCCTGGGCGCGGCGCGAAGACCGCGCCATCGCACCGAATCGGCGCGCCGGCTCTACGATCGCTTTTGCCAGAGGCTTGCAGCCCGCGCCGGTTTGGTCCGGTCGCCCAGCGAAGGGCCCCGGGACTTCGCACAGAGGGTGGGGCGGGCGCGTCCGGATCTGGCCGACCAAGTCGCGTCAATCACCTCGGTGTATGTCTCATTGCGCTACGGGCGGGACGTCTCGGCGGATGCGGCTCGACGGCTAAAGCAGCTGGTGGACAGGCTCGAGGTCTGAGCGAGCC
>Ga0210096_1000128_pt1 | contig 33287 bp, 35 predicted proteins | sample China_Galinas_PW_4_FD_184864 | JGI IMG/M metagenome (GOLD analysis project Ga0210096, IMG submission 184864) | Wetland microbial communities from San Francisco Bay, California, USA, that impact long-term carbon sequestration - China_Galinas_PWA_D2... | ecosystem: Environmental > Aquatic > Marine...
CGCCGGTGTGCAGGTTGGCGGTCTTGCGGACAGTGAGCCGTTCGTTTTCCGGCAGCACGCTGTCAAGGGAGTAACCGGTCTCGTTGACGCAGCGTTCGGTCTCGCGATCCAGTGGAATTTTACTCTCACCGCCGGTCGCCGCTGCCCGCCGGCGGCTCTGTTTTTCGATGAGCGTCCTTACCGGGTCCGTACCGTTGCCGATGATCTGCGCCGGCCTGCGCACGGCGGCGGCGACCACTTCCTCACCGATGACGACGATGCGCAGGTCGTCGCCGCTGACGAATTCCTCGAGGATCACCGTTTCACAGATGCCCCGGGCTTCGTCTATCGCGATCCGCAGGGCGTCCGCATCGTGCACACCGACGCTGATACCGGCACCCTGTTCGCCGCGCAGGGGTTTGACGACAACCTGGCCGTGTTTTTCCAGGAATTCGACCGCCTGGCGCGCGTTTTTGACCTTGATCTGTGCCGGCACGCGCAGCCCGGCCTGGCGCAGCAGGCGGTGCGTGGTTCCCTTGTCATCGCAGCGGCTCATGGCGATAGCCGTCGTGAGTTCGCTCAGGGATTCACGGCATACGATACTGCGGCCGCCGAAGGTCAACTCGAAGTAACCGTCCTCGGCGTCGAGTATCTCGACATAGATGCCGCGCTTTTGTGCTTCGCGAATGATGATGCGTGCATAGGGGTTCAGGCTTTCGCCGACGTCGCCTCCCATGAACAGCGGTTCATTGTGCGGATTCTTGTGTTTCAAGGCGAAGACCGGAACGCGTTCGAACCCGAGTTTTTTGTAGAGACGGATGGCCTGCGTGTTGTCATGCATCACCGAGAGGTCCAGGTAGGCGCAGCCCCGGGCCTGGTAATGCTCCACCAGCTGGCGCACCAGGGTCTGGCCGATGCCCGGAACGCTGGCCTGCGGGTCTGCGGCCAGGGCCCAGAGGCTGGTCCCGCACTCAGGGTCACCGAAGGCGGTTTTGTGATCCACGCCCATGACGGCACCGATGACATGACCCTTGTCGGAGTCAACTGCGAGCAGGAAGGTGAGCAGCCGCGATGCGCGATGCTCCCAGAGAAATTCTGCATCCGGCGGCACCATGTGGCGGCGGATATAGAGTTTATGCATGGCCTCCGCGTCTTCGGGGCTGTTCAGCAAACGCACGGTGAAACCCCTGGCACGCAGATGTGCCGCCCGGTAACGGTCCAGCCACAGGCGGAAGGTGTGGGAAGGGTCCAGAAACACCTCCTGCGGCGCGAGGGATACGGCGACGTGGGGGTCCGGGACGTAGAGTGCTATGTCGCGGCGATTCGGCTGTTCGCTGCACAGTGTGCCCACCAACGTGCCCTGATCGGCGAAGGTCTGGCCAAAGATCAGGCGGCCCCAGCCGCAATCGATGACGGCGTTTTCAACCACATCCGGGGTGCTGCGCATCTCGGCCTGTGCGTCCGCGCTGTGTGCCCGCTGACGCTCCAGTCGCAGGCGCAGTCTTTCCTTTATGTCCATGCTGTTATCAATAGCGTGTCTACAGTTGATGTTGCTGCAACCAGTATTCAAGCAGGGCGATCTGCCAGAGCTTGGAGCCCCGCAGCGGCGTAATGTGGGAACCGGGATCCGCAAGCAGCCCGTCGACGTAGTCGTGCCGGAACAGTGTGCGCTCCCTTGCCCTTTCGCTGTGGAGGATGCCCTGTACGAAATCCAGATATTCTCCCTGGATGTATTTCAGCGCCGGAACCGGGAAGTAGCCCTTCGGCCGGTCGATAACCGCGTTCGGGATGACGCTGCGGGCGGCTTCTTTCAGAACGCCCTTGCCGCCGGAGGCGAGTTTGAACTCCGCAGGGATGCGCGCGGCCAGCTCGACCAGTTCATGATCGAGAAAGGGTACGCGCGCCTCGAGTCCGCAGGACATGGTCATATTGTCAACCCGCTTCACGGGATCATCAACCAGCATGATGGTCGTGTCCAGCCGCAATGCACGATCAATGCCGCGCCTGGCGCCGGGTAGCGAGAACTGCCGTTCAATGAAGGCCCGACTGTAGTCCTCGCCCACCAGGTCAGGGTGTATCGCCTGTGCGTACTCGGCGTGATCACGATCGAGAAATACGCTGGCGTAGCTGTCCAGCGGATCCTCCGCGTCGATCAGCGGCGGGTACCAGTGGTAGCCGGCAAACACCTCGTCGGCGCCCTGACCGCTCTGCACCACCTTCAGGTGCTTCGAAACCTCATGGGAGAGCAGATAGAAACCGATGACATCGTGGCTTACCATGGGCTCGCTCATGGCGCTCACACACCTTTCGAGCGATGGCAGCAGGCGTCCGGAGTCGATGAAGATCTTGTTATGATCGGTGCCGAAGTGCCTGGCAACGAGGTCGGAATACTCAAACTCGTCACCCTTTTCTCCACCCGCCGCCTCGAAACCGACCGAGAAGGTGCTCAGCCCGTGCTGGCCCTGTTCGGCGAGCAGGCCGACGATGAGGCTGGAATCGAGGCCGCCGGACAGCAGTACGCCCACCGGTACGTCGGCGATCAGGCGCCGCTCGACCGCCGTGCGCAGCGCCGCCAGGGTGCGTTCCTGCCAGTCCTCATAGCCCAGATCGGCCTCATCGCGCCGCGTCTCGAAACGCAGGCTCCAGAAGCGGTGGTCACGACTGCGTCCATCCGCTTCGATGATGCGGATAGTCGCCGGAGGCAGCTTGCGCACTCCCTTCAGTATCGTGTGCGGTGCCGGTACCACGGAGTGAAAGCTCATGTAGTGATGCAGGGCTACCGGGTCTATACCGGTGTCGATGCCGCCGGCGGCCAGCAGGGCCGGCAGCGTGGAGGCAAAACGCAGGCCGTTTTGAAGCTCCGCGAGGTACAGCGGCTTGATACCGAGCCGGTCGCGCGCCAGGATCAGGCGGCCCGAGTCCCGTTCCCAAATGGCGAAGGCGAACATGCCGTGAAAGCGGTCGGCGCAACCGATACCCCAGGCGTGGTAGGCCTTGAGAATGACCTCGGTGTCGCCTTCGGAAAAAAAGCGGTAACCCAGCGCGCGCAACTCGGCGCGCAAATCCCTGTAATTGTAGATGCAGCCATTGAAGACGATACCCAGGCCGAGATCGTTGTCCAGCATGGGCTGCTGGGCGTGCTCGGACAGATCGATGATCTTAAGGCGCCGATGGGCGGCCGCCATGTGGTTCATCTGGAAGATGCCGCCGGCGTCCGGTCCGCGCGGCACCAGTACCGAATTCATCGCCTGCAGGGCTTCAATACCAGGCTGCGATCCATCGAAGCGGATTTCTCCGCAGATTCCACACATGAAGGACTCCGTGAGTACTGGAGGGTTTGACGGGTTGCGGGATTGAGTGCCGCCAATAATAAGGCATCTGACCGAGAATTTCAGGGAAGGACGCTGTCCTGGCCCGGCAGCGATGTTGTCACCCCGGAAATACGGGTCAGATACCGGTATCAGCCAATATCAGGAGAAACCGGGATCTGACCCCGGTTCAGAAGTGGCCGCGCATGACTGCGAACAGCCATAGCAGGCTGCTGCCGATAACGCCCGCCAGCGCGAGCTTCATCAATGTGCGCCAGCCATTATCAAGCGGCTGCAGGATTTTGAACTCTTTCAGGTAAATCGTCTCGCAGGCCCCGTTGCCTCTATCGTCGCGGGTGGTGCTGGTGCCCCTGGAGAACCCCTTGTTATTGGAATAATTGACCAGCCAGCCCCGGATCCGGATCTGGTCGCCGATACGAACCTGTTTGATCTGCTTGCGAATGCGGCTGTCGTCCGTCAGCAGGTGGTTGTTGGATATCCGGTCTTCCCTGAAGCGTTTCCAGACGCCGGCATCGTTTGTCTGGTAGTTGCAGGTAAATTTCCCGTTCCAGAATTTGATGTGATTCAGATCGGCGCCGTTGGTATTCTCGCTCCAGACCACGCACACATCGGCGACGTTGATGTGATCATTCCACAGGCGGTGCAGGCTGAAGTTGCCGTTGTGGTGCGCGTAGGAAACCACCAGGCCATGCAGATCGTACTGGTAACGCGGTTCGATGCGATAGTCAATGCCGTTGTTCGCCACCGTGAAGGGCCGAATGCTGACGGCGCGTTGTAGCGGCGGCTTCAGCAGGGACGGTGCGACCGACAGATGTTCCGGGAACTCGTTGCGCTGCCAGCAGGATGCCAACAGCAGCAGGAGACTGGCATAGAAAACCAGTTTATTGAGTGACTTGATCAGGTTCGGCTGGTGCATGGCATAGAGAGTCCGGTTACTCCCTGTTATCGAACTGTCGTTGTATAGCTTGATTCCGTGCCGGAGGGAATCAAGTGGTCAGGTCACCCGATTCCAGCGTTCCCAACCGGGCAATCCTTTCCCCTGGCGTCAGCGGAATCTTCTGAGCACTACCGCGCTCACGGCCTGCGCGCCGGTATCAGAACAGCCTGGCCGGCACCGGGGCCGGCGGGGCCGGTGGTGTCTGCAGGGGCGGGGTTAGCGTGTTCTCAATCTGCCGGCTGATGTGATGGACCACGGCAGCGATGCCGCCCTGCGGGTCCTCGACCAGCTCCTGCCACATCACCTCCAGCGCCGCATCCAGGTTTTTCCGCAGCTGCGCCTCGATTACCGGCTTTTCCTGATCATGCTCCAGCACACCCCAGACTCCCGCACCCACGCTAATCAACACCCCCCAGACACCGCCCACGACGGTAGAGGCGGCCGCAGTGCCGCCGCGCAGTGCCAATGACCCGACCAGCCGGGTGACCGCGCTTCTGGCCACTGCATACAGCCGGTCCGGTGACGGTTGCGGGCCGGGGGTGTCGTCGACGGCCGCAATCTGTTGCAGCAGCACCGCATAGGCCGGCAGGGCGGAGAGGTCGCCGGCCTGCAGGACTGCGTTCAGGGATGCCTCCTGAGGCGGCACAACAATGGCCGGGATGGTGTCCAGGTGCCGGTTGAAGGCGTCCACGGGGATGCCGTAGGCAAGCGGCAACGGGTCAAGCCGGTATTTCATCTCCCGCAGATAAATGTCGGTTGTCTCGTTCATAACGGCGCCCGGATCGACGAAGCCGCTGACCGGCTCCAGCACCCGGGTATAGAACTGCTCCTGCAGATAGCTGGCCAGGCGTTCTTCCGGGGCGGCTTCCCCTTCGCTGTACTGCAGCTTGTACCAGGCCACCCTGGTGGCAATCCATTGCTGTGTCCAGTAATCGGAGTACCAGGGTATAAACACATCCCGGGTGCGCTGGCGTACGCGTTTCCGCCACTCGTCCATGGAAATCCGCGCATGGGCCTCGGACTCGTGCATGGCGAATACGGATGCGGCAAGGATCTGCGCATCCAGGACTCGCAGGAGCGCGGGTTCAATGCGATATGGCGGGGCCGGCGTTGCCTTGATCCGCGCCGGTGGCCGGGTACAGCCTCCCTGGACAACAGCCAGGGCAAGCAGCAGGCTGCCGGCCACAAACCGCAGAATCAGGGTCTCACGCAGCATTAGGGTGTGAGAACACATTTAATAAATATAAGCGGGAAATGCGTTCCGACACGAATGAATTCCATTCCGATCGTGTGACGTAGCGTTCCGGACGGCGTCCACGGAGGAGCCTGTGGACAGCCAGGTGCGTTCGCGGCACGACCCCCGTCCTGATCATGACGGCCTGGCTGGTACCAGGAAAAGGTGCCGGGTACAATTTTCGTCTTGTGAATTCCGGATGCCCGGTGTCAAAATCACCGGGTTGAGTCCCGATTGGCGGGTCTATACTGATCGACGTAATATCAATCGATTCTGCCCCGATTGATGCGTGCAGGTGTGAATGGCGATGCGTACTGCCCCGGAAATCCATATCGACAGCCCCTGGCTGGTGCCGTTCATGCGCCTGTGTGTCAGCGGAATCATCGTGGAAACCCTGCGCAGGCTGGACCTGTGATCCCCGCCAGTCAGCGACGAGCAGAAAAGGGACTATGCCGGCATGCGCAAACGGCTGGAGTGGGAGTGAGGGGCGCGGGAATCTACCCCGGCGACGAAGGCGCCTGTTTCGCCTAAGGTAGAGGTTGCCTTGTGTCGTATCGAGCCAGGGGATCATGATAGCTGCTTCACAGGCGGTGCTGAATACAGACAGACAGGAGGTGGAACATCATGGATATCCTGGCGCTGACAGAATTCTTCATGTGGTGCACCGTTATAAACGGCAGCCTGCTGATACTCTGGATAACAATATGCGTGGTGGCGCCGGATCTGGTCTACCGCACGCAGAACAAATGGTTTCCGATTCCCCGTGAAACCTTCAACGTGGTCATTTACTCGTTCCTCGGCCTGTTCAAGATGCTGTTTCTGGTATTCAATCTCGTTCCATACATGGCGCTGGCGCTGGTCGGATAGCATGCCGATTGTTGACTGCCCCCACCCTGTCCCGCCCCCTTCAATGGGGAGCGGGGACGGACGGTTGAATGTACTCCTTAGTAATCCCCTGCGGACTACAATAATGACAAGGATATACTGTGCAGCACGACCCGGAACCCGGGTGCCCGTTGTTATCACCTGAAAGGAGGAGAAACATGAAAATGCTGTCTCAAGCGTTGTTCTGGCTCGGCATCATCTCCATCCCAGTCTCCTGGCTGGCGTGGTTCATCGCTCCGGAGGTCGGGCGGGAGGTTATTTCCGGAATCTCCGACTCCGCTTTGCAGGCCGCCATGCAGGAGGCGCACCGTGAACGCTGGGGTATATACGTCGGCCACTGGCCACCGACGCTGCTCATCCTCAGCTATATCCTGGACAGAAAGGCCGGCTGATCTACGGGGCCGGATACATTTGCCCTGATCCAGGTAATGTATCCGGCACCTTTCTGCGCTAACGTCCCCGGAAGAGTTCAAGCAGTACCGCGCTCATCGCCTGCACGCCCGTTGCGATCGTCGGCCTGGCATCGGGCGCGAAACGGGCCGGGTGCAGACCCGGCAAGGCTGTGCCTTCGTCTCGCGCAGCCTGATACTGCGCTACATTGACGGCGCCCAGCCAGAGCAATGCACCGGGAATCCCGGCACCCGTTCGGCCGTAACGTGCGAAGTCTTCACCCGCCATCACGGGATCTACCGCATTCACCGCTCAGGGTTCTGGTGCAAATATCTGCACTGCGCGAACAACTGATCGATGTCGACGGCACCGGCAAAACCGCTTGAGCCGAAACCGACACTTGAAACGAGTAAAAGATACCGGGTGATTCCGGGCATACACCTTGAACCCAGAAGGATGGAATGACTGACGTTAACAATAAGCCCCTTTTGCAGGCAAGTATCAGACGTGTGGAGCCAATTCCGGATAAAGAGCCGGTGTTCACTCCGGTGACGTTCCGGGTCTGGCGCACACGGGAACCGGCAGGGCCGGACTTTAATGACGAGATAGGTTCTAGTCAAACCCGTTAGTTCCGGTTGTTTTTCTGTCGGGTTCCTGTGTTCTACAGTTGCAACTGACGAATCTGCTCATACCGATAACAGCGCGTCACGTGGTCGTTCACGAGTCCGGCGGCCTGCATGTAGGCATAGCAGATGGTCGAACCGGCGAATTTGAACCCGCGGTCCCTGAGTGCCTTGCTCATGGCGTCCGATTGCGCGGTCCTGGCGGGCAACTGTTTCAGGGTTCGCCAGCGGTTGTGCCGGGTCCGGCCATCGACGAACGTCCAGACGAAGGCATCGAATGAGCCCTCTTGTTCCCGTAATGCCAGGAACATGCGTGCATTGTGGATCGCGGCCTCGATTTTCAGCCGGTTGCGGATGATCCCGGGGTTGCCGAGCAGCGCACTTACCTTGTGCTTCGTGTAGCGCGCGACCCGTTCCGGGTCGAAATGATCGAATGCCGCGCGGAAATTCTCGCGCTTGTTGAGGATGGTCGACCAGCTCAGGCCGGCCTGGAATGCGTCCAGTACCATGTACTCGAAATGCCGGCGGTCGTCGTGAACCGGGACGCCCCACTCGGTATCGTGGTAGGCCACCATGAGGGGGCTGGTCTCCACCCTGCCGGGCCACTGGCAGCGCGGGAGGTCTGGGTCAATCGACATTGGCGAATCATACCCTGGTGGCTGCATGAATTCCGGCCGGCAAGCCGCTTCGGCGCCTGTGTGGTTACGGTACAGTTTTGCGCAGGATCGAGGGGTCAGGGCACCTGAAAAAATTCAGGTGCCCTGACCCCTCGATCGATACCAAAAAAGGCGGCCCGAAGGCCGCCTCAAGGATGCTGCCAAACAATGTGTGTCGCTTACAGGCAGACCGGACCGACACTATTCATGAATCAGGTTCAGCTCCATCAGCGCTTTATAGCAACGCATCGTTATGTTGGTGTTTTTCTCTTTCAGGCAGGCCAGCGTTCGACCTTGCCCCGGCTCGACATCGGAACACAGGAGTTTGATATCCGGGCCGCATTTTGCACCGAAGAAGTTGGCATTACCGAGCGCTTCACCGATTGTCGTGTTGCCCTTGGCGAGCGCTGCATTACAACCGTCCGACAACTGGTTTTCGTGATCCTGGAGACAGTTGATGATACGGCTGCCCCCGATCGGGACATCGGCGCAGAAGGTGTTGATTTCCTTGCTGCAGCCGTCGCCAACGATCTTGACCGCCTTGTTTATTCCGCTGGTGATTAACGGCGCGTTTACAGCCACTGCCTCTGCGGCGATATTTTCCTTCTTGATTTCATCGCTACGGCGTCTTGCGACGAATTCGGCAGCGGTGGCGGTGCTGACCACCGGGATGACAAACCTGACTTCCGTGCGCCTGTTGGGTGCCAGGCACCTGATCAGGGATGCGCCGGCCATTCCCGGGCAGGCCACGAGCGGGTCATCCGAACCATGTGCGGCGGTTCTGATGCGCTCCTCCGGCAGACCCTGTGCAACCAGCTCTGCCGCCACGGCATCGGCGCGCTCCTGGGACAGTTTCATATTGTAATTGTCATCACCGATTTTATCGGTGTAACCATCAACAAACACACGATAAACGTAGACATCCGCGTACGAATCCAGGGCCGCTGCCAGTTGCTGCTTTCCAGCCGCGCTCAGTTCGGCGCTGTTGAAGGCAAATGCATCACCAGCCTGCATCACCAGCAGGTTAACCTGTGTGGCTACACCGGTTACCATCGCCTTTGCTTCCCTGACGGGCATCATGCCGGTGCGGTCGGCAACGACTCCCGGATCACACTCCTTGATGGCGACTTCCGGACTCCACTGCGATGTCCTGACACATTCGCCGTTGGCATTGCGGACAACTTGTCCGCGCATATCGTACTTGTAACCTACCGAGTTTTCGGAGGCCTGTGACGAAAACGGTAACAATACACTCCCTGCGATCAGCAACGACAGAAATGGTGTGAAACAGCTGATGGACTTTCTTGATTTCTTCATTGGTATTCTCCTTTTGCGAGATTAAACATCCACTTGTCACCGCCGCGCCCTGCTGAAAGACAGTCAGTCGTCCTTGACCGGGTCACCTGACTGGTTGGCTTGTTGAGGACATCCCGTCTTTTTTGTCATGCCCCGGAAAAGGGGACGCGGAAAAGGGGACGGAGGGATTATATCTCATTCCCTGTGTTCCCTTTGGCCTTTCTTCTGCGGAGGCGCGTGAGGGCCATGACCCTGTTTCTGAACGTATACAGGAGCCGGGTTACAGGGTAGATTGGATGCTCCGCAGGCTGGAACGAATCTATGAATTGCACATTTCGGTATCTACCCGGTTCTGCCCCTGTTTAATCCGTTGCCGCTTCGAGATGCTCGCCCGCCTGCCCATCACCATATCCTCACCGCTGCTCTTCGGCCTGCCCGTGCTCGCCGTGGCATTGCTGCTTTCCGTGCTGTGGAACCGGCAGTCACAGCAGGCCGTCATCGACCTCGCCGATCAGAATATAGAGCAGATTCATGCTCTTGCGGCAGCCAAGGTCGCAGACGTGCTCTCAATCCCGGTGCGGGTCTGCGAGGTCAACGCGCATCTCATCCACTCGGGCGCGCTCGATCCAGCCAATCTGCACGCCTGGCGACGCACGCTCGTAAACGAGGCGAGCGCGTTCGACATGCTGAGCGCAATCAGCTGGGGCGGGGCCGACGGGCGCAGCGCCTGGGTCAGCCGCTATGCAGACGGCTCGTTCTACTGGGCGCTCAAGGACGATCCGTCGGCTGCGACGATGAGCGAGTGGCGTCTCGATGCGGCGGGCGACATATCCGATGCGCCGACCAGCACGTTCGATTTCAACCTCTTCTCGCGCCCATGGTTCCGGACCCCGCGCGAGGCCGCGCGGGCGACCTGGAGCGAGCCTTATGTCTGGGTGGGCGGGGAGGACAGCGAGGGGGTGACGCTCGGGCTCTCCTACGGAATCCCACTGCGTGACCCCAAGGGTGCCTTTCTGGGCGTCATTGACGCCGACTATTCGCTCAACGACCTTTCCAGCTTCCTGCACTCGGTCGAGATCGGCAAGACCGGCGTTGCGGTGCTCGCCACGCCCGACGCGCTGCTCCTCGCGGCCTCGAACAACACACCGATCGTCACGTCCGACGGCAAGCGCGTGAACGCGCACCAGTCACCCGATCCGCTGATCGCGACAGCGGCGGGATTCATCGGCACGGCCGAGGAGGTGCGCAACACGCACGCGGAGCTCGAGATAGGGGGCGAGGTCTACTACATCCGCGTCTCCCCCATCGGGCGCGAGCTCGGGCTCGCCTGGACACTCACTACCATGGTTCCCGAGAAGGACTTCCTTGCAGAGATAGAAACCCAGTTTCATCGCAGCACGATCATGAGCCTCGCCGCCGTCGCAGTCGCGGTCATCGTCGGTCTTGCAGCCGCCCGCTGGCTGGTCGCACCGCTCATCACGCTGGTCACGGCGGTTCGGCGAATCGGTCAAGGCGATCTAAAGGTGCGTGTCAAGATCCATCACGCGCCCGAGTACACGAAGCTTGCCGACGAGATCAACGAAATGACGGTCGGCCTGCAGGACCGCATGCGTATGCGCGAATCGCTCTCGCTCGCGATGGAGGTGCAGCGGAATCTGCTGCCTTCCGGCGATCCGGAGATCAGCGGGCTCGACATCGCCGGACACAGCACCTACTGCGACGAGACCGGCGGAGACTACTACGACTTCCTGGAGGTGACGGGGACCGATGAGGACACAATCGTCGTCGCTGTCGGCGATGTCATGGGCCACGGTGTGGCGGCGGCGATGCTCATGGCGACCGCGCGGGGCATCCTGCGCAGCCGCTGCGCGGTTCCCGGCTCGCTCGCGGACTTCCTCGGGCATTTGAACACGATGCTGGTGCCCGACACGGGCGGGTATCGTTTCATGACCATGCTGCTTGCGACAATCGACGCCCGGCGCCAGGAGCTGCGCTGGGCCTCGGCCGGTCATGGCCCGCCGATCGTCTATGACGCCGTGTCCGATCGGTTTCCCGATATCGACGGCGGCGACATACCGCTCGGAATCTACGCCGAAGTGGCCTACGAGGAGTACACCCGGTCTGGCGTGGGCTCCGGTTATATCATCGTTGCCGCGACAGACGGTATATGGGAGACAAAGGGCCGGGATGGTACCCTGTACGGCATGGATCGGTTACGCGTGCTCCTGCGCCAGAACGCCCATCGGAGCGCCGCGGAGATCAGCGAGGAGATTCGCGACACGCTTGCCCGGTTCCGCGGCCCGGGTGGACTGGACGACGACGTCACACTGGTCATCGTGAAAGTGCTGTGAGTCAGGCTTGCCAGGAAACGCCGACTCTGCTGGAGTGATCAGATAGGTTCTAATTGTGCTACTGCTCCTTTCCTGACATGGTCTCCGCTCTCGCTGCCCTGAAACGCCTGCAGGCAGGCAACGCGCGCTTTGTATCGGGACTGTGCGGCCATACTGTGGCGACAGGGCAGGTGCGTCGCAGCGAGCTGACAGACGGCCAGGAACCGTTCGCCATCGTCCTTGGCTGCTCGGATTCACGTGTGCCGGCGGAGATCGTCTTCGACCAGGGGCTGGGTGACCTGTTTGTGATTCGCGTCGCCGGGAATATCGTCGCGCCGTCCCAGATAGGCAGTGTCGAGTTTGCAGCCGAACGGTTCGGTACGCGGCTGGTCGTGGTGCTGGGTCACACCATGTGTGGTGCGATACTTGCCACGCTGGATGAACTCGGTCGCCCGACGGAGAACCAGTCGCCAAATCTGCGCGCCATTGTGGATCGGGTGCGCCCGTCGGTGGAAGGCCTGCTGTCGACGCAACTGCGGGACGACCGGGATGCGCTGGTGCACCACGCTGTGCGCGCCAACATCCGCTCCTCGGCAAACCAGTTGCGGCACGGTTCGCGGCTTCTAGAACAGCTGATACAGGATGACGGACTGCTCGTCGTGGGTGCCGAATACTCGCTGGAGAGCGGTGTGGTGGATTTCTTCGACGGCCTGCCGCAGGGCGGCTGATACCAAAAGAGAAAAAACGGGGATAATGTGGCCGGATACATTTCCTCTATTCCGGAAATGTATCCGTATCCCTTCGCGGGTCTTTATTATATCAACCTGAAATCGGGAGGTACATGATGCGCAAACGAATAATCGCACCGGATCAGAAAGAGACCGCATTACCTGATCGGGAGTGGCTGGATGTGGAGGGGCTTGCGGTGGCAGAAGTCACTTCGGAAGCCGCCGCCCATCCCATTGAGTCCGCGTTGCTGCCCGGCGCCTCATCGGGGTGGTGTGCCGCAGGACCCGGCACACAGACAATACGGCTCATCTTCGACAGGCCGCAACGGTTGCGGCAGATCCGGCTGGGCTTCGTTGAAACCGTTACCGAGCGCATGCAGGAATATACCCTGCGCTGGTCGGCGGATGGCGGGCAGTCGTTCCGGGAAATTGTGCGGCAGCAGTGGAACTTCAGCCCCCGGGGCGCAACCAGCGAGATAGAAGAACATCACGTCGATCTTCCGGCGGTCACCGTGCTCGAATTGAGCATCGTTCCGGATATGAGCGGGGGAAATGCAGTTGCTTCCCTGCAGCAGATGCGGCTTGCCTGAAAAGGGGATTGACCCCTTGCTGGTTGCAGGATGCGGTAACTGGAATGATCCGCATCGCGCGGACATGATGCGCGTCGCTGCGCTCAGCGCATCCTGCGGGCCCTGACGTTCCAGGTAAGTATACGGCTCCTTTTTTCTCTTTCTTTCCGGGATTGCCCGCCGGGTCCTGGCCGGATCTGTCGGACCGGTATGTCCTGTATCTGTTTTCAATGCATCCGGAGCCGGAAAGCAGGGGCGGATACCGGTTTCGGGTAATATCGGGACATACTGCTGTTTTTTAAAATGCCGGGTCTGATCAAGGGATAACACGCAATTGAGCGATGATGAAATCGTGATACCGGAGGTATATCCGGACAAGGCGAGGCGGTTGCGATACTGGATTTGGGTTGCGGCACTGTTGTTGTGTGTTGGATTGGTGGCGCCCATCATCACACTGAACAAGTTTGTGCTCATTCAGAATACATTCTCCGTGCTGTCAGGCGTAATCGAGCTGCTAAAAAAAGGGCAGATCTTCCTGTTCCTGCTGATAACAGGGTTTAGTGTTGTATTGCCGATACTCAAGCTTTGGGTGCTGCACGGGATTGTAAGCAGAAGCGAAGCGATGAAGGACAGGGTAAGGAAGCAGCTGCACTTGATGCACCTGTACGGGAAGTGGTCGATGCTGGATGTGTTCGTCGTGGCGGTATCGGTGGTTGCCGTGAAACTGGGGGCTTTGGCTAGTGTGGAAATGCGCTACGGGCTGTATGCCTTTGCCGGGTCGGTACTGCTCACCATGCTGATTACTTCGCGCATCGTCAGCCTGACGAATCGGTCCGGCAAACATTAAGGGGGCCGGATAAAAATTTCAGTCCTGGATTAACCCGCCGGAATAGCATCAGGACCCTGTGCATGCCGGCAAGGACGCCGGCCCGGTAAACAACCGGCCCCAGGCCTGCCATGGGCAGCTCCATTCACCGCCCGGTTTCAATTCCAAGGGATAGGTGCGTTCCTCGAAATCATGACCGACTAATACCTCGATGCGTTCAGGATTGCCGTGGACATCCAGACTGCACCGCCAGCAGGTCTCGGTGCGCACAAGCCGGGGAAAAGGGATCAACAGCGACCTGCCATCCGGATCATAGGCATTCACGGCCATCATTGCGCCACGCAGACGGCGTGGATGATCGCCGCATAGAGACGCGCCGCGTCCCGGGTCTCCTGCAGCGAGACGTGCTCGTGGCGCGTATGGGCCACTTCCAGATGCCCGGGTCCGCAGATCAGCGGGACCGATCCCTTCTGGTGAAACAGGCTGCCGTCGGAGTGCGAGCGAAAGGCCGCTGGCGACCACGCCAGGCCGGTCGAATCGAAGGCCCGTTGCACCGCGCCCAGCTGCGGATCGTCCGCGGTATGGGTATAGCCTGGCGCCCAGTAGAGGTTCTCGAATCGCAGTTCGCAGCGCGGGTGGGTGGCCTGCGCCGCGTCGCGGGCGCGTCCGATCAACGCTTCGATGACCGTGTGTTCGACGCCCGGCGGGGCGTGGATGTCGATGGCCGCCTCGCATTCCTGCGCCACCATGAACAGGCCGGCACCGCCACGGATCTCGCGCGGGTTGATGGTGAGTCCGTGCAGCGTCTCGCCGCCCGACTCCATGATCTGCTGCATCCAGGCCAGCATGGCGTGGATCGCGCTGGCGCCCGTTTCCGGCAGCGCGGCATGGGCGCGTGCACCGCGCGCGGTGAGGCGGCACTCGTAGTAGCCGTAATGGTCCAGACAGGGCACCAGGCCGGTCGGTTCGCCGATCACAGTCAGCGGTGCGGTCCGCCATCCCAGCAGCGCCTCGGAGCCGTCGCCGTACTCCTCCTCGCCGACCACCAGGGCTACGGTCAGGCCGTGCGTGAATTCCACGCCCGACCTGACCAGGGCGATGACCGCCTCGACGATGGCCGCGCAGCCCGATTTCATGTCCGCGCTGCCGAGGCCGTGCAGGATGTCGCCGTCGCGGTGCAGGCGCTGTTCCTCCTCGTCGATGAGCGGCACGGTGTCGACGTGGCCGACCCACATCAGCGCGCAGGGCTGCGGCCCGAGTTCGATGATCAGGTTGGCGCGGCTGTCCGCCGCCTGGCCGGCGGCGTGCGGCAACGGCTGGCGCATGTAGCGTACGCCGCACACGTTGAGGCGTTCGGCGAATACCTGCATGGCCGGTTCCTCGGCATAGGACGGACTGTACTGCTCGACGGCGTCGACCAGCAGCGCGACGAGTCGTTCGTCGTCGATCAGCCCGAGGATGGAATCCAGCGTGCTAGTCACTGTCCTTCCTTCCGCGCAGGCGATGGTAGTCGGGATGGCTGGTCAGGTTCTTGCTGAGGTAGACATGGCGATCCTCGCGCAGGAAGTCGTGCCTGCGAAACAGCCGGATGGCCTCGGTGTTGCTGGCATCCGTGTCGACGATCATCATGCGTGCGCCGGCACGGATGAATGCCTCGGTGATGGCGCCGATCAGCCGGCTGGCGATTCCCAGACCCTTCAGGTCCGGCTGCACCGCCAGCCAGGTGAGGTAGCCATAGCTCCAGGCGCTGTTGCGCTTGTCTATGAGCGAGCCGAGCGCGAATCCCGCCAGCCTGCCCCCGTGCTCGGCGACGAAACAGAATTCGCCGTCCGAGTGGAACAGTCCGACGGGCTCGTACTCGTCCCAGGTCCGGTACAGGCTGGGCCACTTGTCGGCGGTGAAGACGGCCTCGCCCAGGGCATATATGCCCGCCAGGTCCTCCAGCTCCATCTCGCGCACCTCAATCGTCTTCGGGTCGGGTTTCATCGCAGCGTCGTCAGTTCCGGTCTCAAACGGGAAATTATAGCCGTGCGGCCGGCCGGGGCGGTTGTATTTTTTAGCGCCTTCTTTATGGGGGTCCTGACCGGCCTGCCGCTCTGTCAGGCGTGACCGCGCGCAGTTATGCTGATCACGGTAATCCGCCGGAAGCACAAGACAGGACAATGGAAACACACGAGACCGGGAACAGGCTGGAGCACAATATTGCACTGGTGCATGAGTTGCTGCGCAGGCACAGATTGACCGAGCAATTAATCCGCAAGGGCGATTCACCCAAAAAGGAATTGCTTTAAACAATCGTCCATCGGCAGAATCTTGCCAAACTGGATCAAAGACTCGGGCGTATGCACGCGGCGGACCTTGCGCACATTATCGAGGTCCTGCCGCCCGCTGACCGCCGGCTTGTGTGGAGCAGGGTAATAGGGCAATGCGGCGGGGATATCCTGCTTGAGGTTTCCGATGTCGTTCGCCGGAGCCTGGTCAATAACATGTCGGAAGGGCAATTGCGGCTCTCACTCAAACAGATGGACGGGGATGATCTTGCGTTCATCGCCGACGCTGTTCCCGTATAGCTGCTCAACGAGCGCCCCCTTTTTTCTGATAGAATATCCTGGCGTGGGATGATCGTTCGGGGCTGATTGTATGCCGGAAGAGAAGACAGGCAGCGGCCGTCGGCTTGATGCCGTGGTGGCCGCCTCACAGCAAAGCCGTGCGCAGCGCGAGCAGGGCTATCGTGCGCAGGCACTGAAGCTGTATCCCTGGATATGCGGCCGCTGTGCGCGTGAATTCACGCGTACCAATGTGCACGAGTTGACCGTGCATCACCGTGATCACAACCACGACAATAATCCCGCGGACGGCAGTAACTGGGAATTGCTGTGCCTGTATTGCCATGATAACGAGCATGCGCGCTATCTGGATGACCCGCCCGATACAGCAAACGGCAGCAGCGGTGGGCCACAGGCGTCGCACAGGGCCTTCTCGGGACTGGCTGATTTACTGAAAGGCAAATGAATAGGGGCACGAAAAAGGGGCCGGATACATTTTTTCACAGAAAATATATCCGTCCTCTTTTTACCCTCCCGGCGCTGCTGTTCGCCGCCTCACTGGTGGCGGCGACCCTGCAACTCGACAGCGGGACACGCCAGGTGACGCTGCTCGAACTCTACACCTCGCAGGGCTGTAGCAGTTGCCCGCCCGCCGAGCGCTGGCTGAATGCCTACACCGACGACGATGAACTGTGGACGAAGGTCGTCCCTGTGGCCTTTCATGTGGACTACTGGGATTACCTCGGCTGGCGGGACGCCTATGCCGCCGCCGAATACGGCGAGCGCCAGCGTGATTATGCACGGGCCGGCAGAACCCGTACGGTCTACACACCGGGCTTCTTCGCCAATGGCCTGGAGTGGCGCGGCTGGACCCTCGGACCGGGGCCGCGCCGCGGCGACCAGGAGCCCGGGCGACTGGTCGCGGATATCGAGGCCGATCACATCAACGCACGCTTTCCGGCCGCGGGCGAGCCGCTGGCGCTGCACGTGGCGCTGCTGGGGTTCGGCATCGAAACGCCGGTGGCGCGGGGCGAGAACGGCGGCCGCACCTTGCCGCAGGAGTTCGTGGTGCTGCGGCATGCGGTCCAGGTCGCGGACAATGGCGAGTGGCACATCGAGCGGCAGGCGGCTCAGCCCGGCCAGGCGCGGCGTCTTGGTATCGCGCTCTGGGTCAGCGCACCGGACAGTCCCGTGCCCCTGCAGGCGACCGGCGGCTGGCTGCCCCATAATAATCCAGTCAATACCGGCGCCCAGGGAGCCGGTGTGCAGGTACCCTGATCCATTGATTCCTGCCTGTTCCGCGCACATCACCTGAACGGGAAACGGCATGAGACATGTTGAAAGGCACAGAACGCATCGCATCGGCTGGCTCCGGGCCGCGGTGCTTGGCGCCAATGACGGCATCGTCTCCACTGCCAGCCTCATCGTCGGCGTGACGGCGGCCGGCGCGGAATCGGAGAGCATCCTGATTGCGGGGGTTGCCGGTCTTGTGGCCGGCGCCATGTCCATGGCCGCAGGTGAGTATGTTTCGGTGAGTTCGCAAGCCGATACCGAACGGGCCGATCTGGACCGGGAGCGCAGGGAACTGGCGGCCTATCCCCGCCACGAGCATGCGGAACTGAAGGCGATCTACGTCAGGCGGGGCCTCGATGCGCGCCTGGCCTCCGAGGTTGCCACGCAGTTGATGGCGCATGATGCGCTCGGTGCGCATGCGCGTGACGAGCTGGGCATAGCGGACACCCGGAGCGCGCGGCCGGTCCAGGCCGCACTGGCTTCGGCCGCGACCTTTGCCATCGGCGCCTTTCTGCCGCTGCTGCTTGTCCTGCTGGTACCCACCGGCGGGTTGCTGTGGGCGGAAGCGGGCGGTTCGCTCCTGTTTCTGGCGCTGCTGGGTTCCCTGGCAGCCCGCATTGGCGGTTCGCCGGTGAGTGTCGCTGCGGCACGGGTGACTTTCTGGGGCGCCCTGGCCATGGCCGCGACGGCCGGCGTCGGGACGCTGTTCGGGGTAAGCGTGTGAAACGAGGGGATCCGGTCCTGTCGGGCGGATAACCTGTTGCGGAAACTCGACCCTGGTTGACAGCAGGCGCAGAATGCGGGCGGCCGAAGCCGCGGGATTCAGGACGGATCGTTCGAGCTGTCCGGCGGTACGGTCCCGCCGGGTGTTGCATCCGCGGGCTTGTTCGTCAGTGCCAGCGGATTCATCCACTCCGCCAGCAGCACGTAGCCGATGGCCAGGATCACCGGCCCCAGGAAAACCCCGATAAAGCCGAACGTCATCAGGCCGCCCAGCACGCCCATGAATACCAGCAGCAGGGGCAGCGTCCCGCCGCGGCTGATCAGGTAGGGTTTGACGATGTTGTCGATGCTGCTGATCACCACCATGCCGTAGACCGCCAGAAAGATCGCCCAGACGGTTTGCCCCTGGAAATACAGCCAGACGGCGGCCGGCAGCCACACCAGCGGTGGCCCCATGGGGATGATGGAGAGAAAGAAGGTCAGCAGGCCCAGCAGCATGGCGCCGGGGACGCCGGCGATCCAGAAACCAATGAGCGCCAGCACCGACTGCGCCAGGGCCGTGCCCAGAATGCCGTTGACAACCCGCGATACGGTGCCTGTCGTGACCTCGATCAGTTCCCTGGCACGGTTGCCGGCGAGATGCTCCATCACCGCCTGCACGCGTGCCGTGATCGCCGGGCCGTCGCGATAGAAGAAAAAACAGATCAGCACGCTGAAGGTAATCAGCACCACGCCCCGGCCGAGCGCGCCGCCCGCCGTGATGGCCCAGTCCCTGAGCGGCAGCTGCAGCAGGTGCTGCTTGAGCTGCAGCAGCACGGCGCCTTCTTCCGCCTGCATCAGGGCAAGCCATTTGCCCTTTAGGTAGGTACCGGCGAGCGGGACGGACTCCAGCCAGCCTGGTGGCTCCGGCAATGGCCGGTTGAGGGCCTCGCGCAACAGGCGCAACAGCTCGGCTGCGTTGTCCACCAGGCTCACGGCCATGATCGCAAACGGTGCGACCAGCGTGAGCAACAGCAGCAGCGTCATCAGGGTGGCGGCGCGACCGGTGCGTTCGTGCAGGAGCGCCAGCAGCCATTCGTAGACCGGCCAGCTGGCATAGGCGAGCACGGCCGCGAGAATGAGCGAGATGATGAAGGGGCGCAGTACCAGCACAGTGCCGGCGATCAGCAGTCCGAGCAGGGCCACGGTTGTGAACAGCTCGAGGCGACGGGTCGAATACATGGAGTGTCTTTGCCTGGGTGTTCCGCGGCGGCTGCAGCCCCGGCCTGCGGTTTGGTGCGGGAAGCATAACCCACACGTTTCGGGCGAATCCACACGGAAATCGATCCCCGGGGAGGATGTGCACGCCGGTCTCGCCGTTTCCCATGCGGCCACGCCGCCTGCCATGGTTCCGGATGGCGTTGCGGCCGGCTTGAACGCGGCCACCTGTCCGCCGATCGCCGTTTTCCGGGGTGGGTATGTGATAGAGTCAATAACCCGCCAATCCTGACGAAACCGGGTGACTGTCCGATGAGAAAAACGCTCGCAATCCTGCTGTTCATCCTCTCCGCCGCTGCCGCGGTTCCCGTCCTGCATGCCGAGACCATCGAAGCGATTGAAAAATCCGCAGAACAGGGCGATGCGGCAAGCCAGTTCAGCCTGGGCCAGCGCTACGAGGCGGGAAAAGGCGTTACCCGGGACCTCGGGAAGGCCGCCGACTGGTACCGAAAGGCCGCCCTGCAGGGGTATCAAAAAGCGCAGACGAATCTGGGCAATCTCTACCGGACGGGCAGGGGCGTCGACAAGGACTATGGCGCGGCCCTGCAATGGTACCGGAAGGCGGCCGACCAGGGCGACACCAAGGCCATGATCGATATCGCCATGATGTACGCCGGCGGGCTGGGCGTGGACAAGGACGAGGCAGAAGGCCTGAAATGGCTCCAGAAGGCCGCCGGTGCGGGCGACACCCAGGCGATGGTGCAGCTGGGGATGATGTACAAGGCGGGCAAGGGCGTCGAGAAGAATGATGTCACGTCCACCGAGTGGTTTCGGCTGGCCGCGGCGCAGGGGGATGTGGTGGCCCAGCATAATCTGGGTCTCAGCTATTACACCGGCAAGGGGAACCGGAAGAACGACACCGAGTCGGTCAAATGGCACCGCAAGGCAGCGGAAAAAGGGTATCCGCCCGCCGAGTACAGCATGGGCCTGCGCTATGCCAGGGGCGAGGGCGTCAAGCAGGATTACAGTGAGGCGGCCGGATGGTACCGGAAGGCGGCCAGGCACGGCCACCCGAGTGCGCAGAACAATCTCGGCCTCCTGTACCGGAAAGGCCAGGGGGTCGGCCAGGATTACGAACAGGCGCTGCAGTGGTTTCGCAAGGCCGCGGAGCGTGGCTACGCACTGGCCCAGTACAACCTCGGGAACATGTACCTGAAGGGACAGGGCGTCAAGCGGGACCTCGAGGAGGCCAGAAAGTGGTTCACCAAGGCGGTGGATCAGGGGCACAAGGGCGCCAAAAAGGCGCTGGATTCCATGTAGGGGATCAGCGCCCCGGGTTTGTTTGCTCCCGGCCACTTGCGACGCCTGCCTGTTAACCGAACACCGACCGCTGCGTTAGTTATTGGCTGCAAAGCCGCGCCCCGGTGCAGGGTCTATACTCGGGCAGACAGGTCGAGCGCGGCCGCGAACACCATGATGCCGGGCAATCAGGGGACGCGGCATTCCGGGTTGACTGCATTTGCGACAGGGGCAGCGGCGGATCCTGAATTCTTTATGCGCGCGAGGGGTTGATCGTCATGGAAACAACAATCGGTTGGGCAATGCGTGTGTGCGGTACGGAACTGATCGCGGGCCTGCTTCTTGTACTGGCCGCTTCCGGGCCGGTGTTCGCGGATCCGCCGGGCGGGAAATATGATCGGAACGATCACTGGGGTTACCGGGACGATTATCGGGGTTACCGGGGTTACCGGGATACTCGCCGGGACTGGGACCGCCGCTATCCTCCACCGGAAGGCTACCGTGAGTCTTACAGGGAACCCCGGGTCATCCATCGGGGCAAGGCGTACTGGCCGCACGGCAAGCGGGTGCGCCGCTATCGCGATGTCGTGATCGTGCGCCCCTATGGCCACTGGTATCCAGGTTACGGGCATTATTATGACGACGACGATGCCTACCAGTGGCTGGCATTCACCGCGATTACCCTGAAGCTCCTGGACAACCTGAACGAGGCGCAGCAGCGCGAGCACGAGGCAGCGCAGATCGCCGCCACCACGGCGCCGATCGGCGAGCGGATCGTCTGGAATGAAGGCCCGGCGAGCGGCACGGTAATCGCCACGCGGGAAGGCACCAGTACATCAGGGCGCTATTGCCGAGAGTTCCTGCAGGAAGTGACGGTTGCAGGCAAGGCTGAACAGGCCTATGGCACCGCCTGCCGCCAGCCCGACGGTTCCTGGGAAGTGATTTCCTCTGAATAAAACCGGGAAAAGCGGGTTCGCTTCGGGTTATGCAGCGGAATCGGCCTGCCGAAAGACACGACACCGACTCTCGCTTCCTATTTGACGTATTGTGTCAGGAGCTGCCGCTCCTGCCGCGCGATCGCCACCAGTTGCTCGCGCTGGTGCAATGGTACCCGCTCCAGTGCCATGACGCGTCCGGCATAGTCGGCCGTGGCGGCGAGGGCGTCACGCAGGCACTGTTGCGTCAAGGTGTGCGACAGGCCGAAGGCGCCACCCAGGGCCGCGAAGAAGGCGCCGTGGTCGGCATGAACGGAAGGTTCGAAGGGAATGGCGCTGACCAGGTTGTGCCGCGGCCATGCCCGCATGGGTGAGGGATCATAAACCGGCGACAGGCGGCAGTCCGACAGTCCGCCCAGCAGCGCGATATTGTCCAGGTGCAGATCGCCGTTGCCGGTCAGCAGCGCCATCAGTATCCGGCGGTACAGCTGTTCGCTCGTGTCGGCTCTCAGTGTGGCCACCTGGCCCAGCCGGGCGAGAATCCCGCCCAGTTCATCCAGCAGGATATCGCCCGTCTCCCGAAAGCCATGATCACCGGTGGCGATCACGGAGAACAGGGATTCCATGGGCAGTGGCCTGCCGTCGGTCCGATCGAAACGCTCGACGGCCAGGAAGTGCAGGGCGTCATCGTCGTAGCGATGGCAGGCAGGCGCCTCGAAGCCGGCCTCCCGGTGCACGTCCAGGCAGAGCGCCTCGAGATCGAGCAGGCCGGGATACTCCGGCGGCTCGATTTTCAGCACCATGTCGATTTTGCCGGGTGTAGCCGGCGGGTAGAAATCCGGCGTGTGCCCGGCCGGCGTCAGGGAGACCAGCAGCTTCGGGATCATTCCGCCCACGGAGGGCGTGGGCCCCAGCGCCAGTTCGATTACCTGCGGGTCGAACTCCAGGTTTTCATCCAGCACGTTGCGCCTGAACATGCGCCAGAGTTGGGAGCGGCTGTCTGGCGCGGTCACGGTTGCGGGGGCAGTGTCGGCCGCCGTTCTCGGTTCGTACCAGTTCGCCGCCGCGATGTCATCCGCAAAGACGTCGATGTGTCCGACGCCGCCATGCCCGCCCAGCAGCAGCAGCTCCCATTCCGTTTCCAGTCCGGGCGGCGGCTCCCGGCCGGTTTCGGTGCGCAGGATATCGAGGTAGTGCCGGCGCTGCAGGTTGCGCGGGTTGTTGCCGGGAATCAGTGAAACCAGGCGGGGGAACACCGGGATGCGTTCGCTTACGGGATAGGTGACGGTGTCGGTCCCCCAGATGGCGCCGTCGCCCAGCAGGCAGAAGCCGGGGCGGCCGGTCGCGTAATATTCTGCGGTGTAGGTGAAGGCGGCCCGGTCCGCCGAGAGCACCAGGTCACCCATTTTCTCCGCCACGCCGGAAGCCCGGGTCCAGATGACGGCATGCCGGTTGCGCGCCATGGCTAGTCCCGCGCCTCCCCGGAAGAACGGAAGAAGGTGCCGGCCTTGATGGCCTCGGCGGCCTTTTCCCGGGAGCGACGCGGAATGAACATCAGCTCGAGATCCAGCTGCGCGCCCAGCGCGGCAAGCGTGGAGGCACGGATATCGCCCCGGCGCTTGGCCTTGCTGAGGCCGACGGGCGTCAGACCCGCCCGTTCCGCCAGTTGAGCCTGGGACAGGCCGCGCGCCCTGGCAGCCAGGATCAACTGATTGATCAAGGTCTTTATCGATTCAGACATTAAACAATAGTTTAATAAATGACTATATCTGCGACGTAGTATAACATAATTAAACAATAGTTTAATAATTAAAGCGGTTGTATTTTTCAGAATGACTGCAGGACGACGGTATAATTTTCCCGCCTTTTTCCAGAAGGATCTGCCGCATGTGGTTGCGCACGAGCTGTGAATTGACATTCTTGATCGAGGTGCCGACGCCCTTTGTCCTGATGCTGCGACCGCGCAGCGGCGCACAGCAATGGGTGGCGCGCGAGGAGTACCGGCTCACACCGAGCGTGCCGGCTTTCGAATTCACCGATGACTACGGCAACCTTTGCCAGCGACTGATTGCCCCGCCCGGGGACTTCACGGTGTACACCGCCGCCGAAGTCATGACCGCGGATCATGTGGATCGGGCGCCTGGGGCGCCGTTCGTCGAGGTCCAGAATCTGCCCGATGCCGTGCTCGGCTACCTGCTGCCCAGCCGTTACTGCGAATCGGATCGCTTCGGCTGGATGGCGACCGACATCACGGCGGGCCGGCTGCCGGGTTACGATCAGGTCGCGGCCATCGAGGACTGGTTGCGCGTCACGATCCGCTATGCGCCCGGCAGCAGTGATATTCCGCTCTCGGCAGTGGAAGTCAATGCCAGGCAGTCGGGTGTCTGCCGCGACCTCGCGCATCTCGGCATCGCGCTGTGTCGCAGTCTCGCCATTCCGGCGCGCATGGTGGTCGGCTATCTCTACGGGCTGGAGCCCATGGACCTGCATGCCTGGTTCGAGGCCTATATTGCGGGACGCTGGTACACCTTCGATGCGACACAGGTCGAACTGAAGGGCGGCTACGTGGCCATCGGCTATGGCCGCGATGCTGCGGACGTCGCCATCTACAATCAGTTCGGCCCGGCGGTATCCAGCGCCGCACAACAGGTGCTGGTGCGGCGCCTCAAGGGGTAGAACGCCAGACGGGGCTGATCACGAAAAACTGCCTGGGTGTCTGGCTCTACACCGACGGCGGCGCGGGGCGCGTCGCACCCGTTCGCGCCACCCCTCCCCGGCTCCCTGCCGCTACCCTTGCCGGTCTCCTGCAACCGGCCAAATTGTGATGTGTATCACATAACTTATTGTTTTATTTATTGACAAACAATAAGTATATGTTAATATATTGATATACCGTATTAGTCCCCCTTTGGGACAGGAGGTGTGGGATGTACATCGATAGTCTGACGATTACCGGGATCATCGTGGTAACCATCGCGCTAGGTCTGTTTATCAGGAATTGCCTGATAAAGGACTGCGGTTCGGGGTGTGAAAAGATCGAGGACTGCGACAACGGTACCCGGCACTACAAGCTGTGAACCGCGCCGCGTAATCAATCCACCCAGCCCCGGGAGATCTCGCTCTCCCGGGGCAGTTACCCTCAGGTTCGGGATTTCCCGTTTTCCTCCCCGTTTTTCTTCCCGTCGTCCGGGATATCCGTCACCGGAGCGTCGTCATCCATCAGAATCCGGTGGGCCGGGCCCTCCAGGTCATCGAACTGGCCGGAGCGAATGGCCCAGAAAAACACCCACACGATCACGCCGACCAGCAGTATCGACAGCGGGATCAGCAGGTAGACCACTTCCATGCCGGTTACCGGTTCCGGGTCAGCCGCAGTGCATTGAACACGACCAGCAGGGAGCTGGCAGACATGCCGATGGCGGCCATCCACGGGGCCACCAGTCCGGCGGCGGCGGCCGGCAGGGCAATCAGGTTGTAACCCACGGCCCAGGCCAGGTTTTGCCGGATGACCCGCAGGGTCCGTCCTGCCAGGGAGAGGCCGGTGGCAATGACGGTCAGCCGTTCCGACAGCAGGATCATGTCGGCGCTGGCCTGGCTGATGTGCGCGGCCCCCTGCATGGCGATGGAGACATCGGCGGCCGACAATACCGGTGCATCATTGATACCGTCGCCCACCATGACGACGACCGCCCCCTGCCGCTGCAGGGCCTGCAGCGCGGCGAGCTTGTCTTGCGGTGTCATGCCGGCATGGACTGTCTCGATACCGGCCGCCCCGGCCACCCGGCGGGTGGCCGGCAGGCTGTCACCGCTCATCAATACGACCTGTCGGCCCGCCCGCTGCAGTGCGGCAACCGCCGCGGGGGCCTCGGCGCGCAGGGTGTCCTGCAGCTCGAAGACGGCATGGACCTGGCGGTCATCGGCCAGCAGTACCCGCGTTCTCGCCACTTTATCCGGCGGCGGTGCCGCCTGCCCGCCGCCGCTGTGCCGGCGGATGAATTCCGCATTGCCGATGAACCAGTGCTTGCCGTCGATGCTGCCGCTGATACCGGCACCGGGATGATTGCGCAGATCCTCGACCGCGGGCTGCTCAAGCGCCCCGGCAAATGCCGCGATGGCCTTGCCGGCCGGGTGTTCGGACTGCTGTTCCAGGGCGGCCGCCAGGGCGATCACGGCCGGTTCGTCGAGCGCCGAATGCCGCTGAACGGCGCACACGGCCAGCTCGTCATGAGTCAGGGTGCCCGTCTTGTCGAACACCACATGGGTCGCGCGGGCCAGGGTTTCCAGGCAGTGGCCGCCCAGTGGCAGCAGTCCGCGCGCCAGCAGCGCCCCGGTTGCCGCGCTGATGGCCGTCGGTGTGGCCAGCGACAGGGCGCAGGGGCAGGTAACCACCAGGACGGCGACAAAGACCGGCAGCCAGGCGTCCGGTGCATGCTGCCACCAGTACAGCCCGACCCCGCAGGCGATCAGGATGACGCCGCTCACGAACCAGGCCGCCGCCCGGTCGGCGAGCCGGGTGATGGCCGGTTTTTCGCCTTGCGCATATTCCAGCAGCCGGGTGATGTCCGCCAGCACGGTGTCCATGCCCACCCGGTCCACGTGCATGGTCAGCGGGCCCTCGATATTGATGCTGCCGCCGATCAGGCGGTCGCCGGGCTGTTTGGCCAGCGGCGTGCTTTCCCCGGTCAGCAGCGCCTCGCTGACACTCGAGCGTCCGGTTTCGATACGACCGTCGGCCGGCACGGTTTCTCCCGGCCTGATGAGGACGCGCTCACCCGGGGCGAGCTCGGTCGCTGGAACCAGTGCTTCCTGCACCACGCCGCCCCGGATGGCAAGACGGGTGGCCATGGCAGGCAGCGAGGTGCCCAGCCGTTCGGCGGTCTCCGCGCCGCGCTTTCTGGCCACGAGTTCAAAGTAGCGGCTGACCAGCAGGAAAAAGATAAACATCACCACCGAGTCGTAATACACCTCGCCCCGCCCGGTCCAGGTGGCCTGCACACTGCCGCCGAAAGCCACCAGGATGCCAAGGGAAACCGGTACGTCCATGCCGATGCCGCGGTTGCGCAGGTCACGCCAGGCACCGGCCAGAAAGGGGGCGCCGGAATAGCCCAGTACCGGGGCCGTGAGCAGCAGTGCGATCCAGCGGAAAAAGGTCCGGAAACCGGGCTCCATGCCGCTCCAGCCGCCCGCATACAAGGCCACCGACAGCACCATCACCTGCATGCCCAGCACGCCCGCCACCGCGATTCGCTTGAGCTGGCTGCGCCGCTCCCGTTCGTGGACCTGCTGCTGCTGCGCCGGGTCATAGGGGTGTGCCGTGTAACCGATGCGGTGGATCGCCTGCAGGATGTCGCTGAGCCTGATCCGCGTTTCATCCCAGCACACGCGCGCCCGGTGGGTGGCATAGTTGACCTGCATGTCGAGCACCCCCGGCAGCTGCGCGACATGGCGCTCGTTCAGCCAGATGCAGGCCGCGCAGGTGATGCCTTCCAGCAGCAGCGCCGCCTCGCGCTGACCGCCGCCGGCGTTGCGCACGAAGCGCTGCTGCACCCCGGGATGATCATAAACCCGGGTCTGGCGGATGAAATCCGGCACCAGTTCACTGCCGGTTGCGGACTTTCCGGTGCGGTGACGATAGAACCCGGCGTTGCCCGAATTCACGATGGCCCGTGCCACCGCCTGGCAACCATAGCAGCACATGGGTTCATCGCGGCCCTGGATGCGGACGTTGAGATCAAGGCCTGCGGGGACCGGCAGGCCGCAATGGAAACAGACTTGCGCGGCTTCCACGGCCGGCGGCGTCACGGCGGATGGGGCGGATTCTGGGACGGACACGACAATACCGGTGATGCTGAACGGGCTCTCGTTGTTTCGGGTTCAGCGCATACTGTACCACCAGTATCTTTTGGTATATTGATTTATTATAAAGTTATAATTTTTTGATATGGATCAAGCAGGGCCGGGGTATTACCCGGGACAATTTTTCCTTGTCATGTCTGCAGCGACTGCATGTGGATTTCCCTGTTGTACACATAACCGCATATGCAACAAGGGATTGACTGGAGACTTCGCAAGCCGGAAACTACCTGCCTGCTGAAAAATCGAGAACAATCAGGGGATCTGCCAATGGTGCTAAAACATATCTGGGGACTGTTTACTGATCCAAAGCGTGAATGGGGGGCCATCCGCGACGACAAGTGCACCATCGGCAAGTGCTATGCGGTGCATGTGCTTATCCTGGCGGCGATACCCGCCATCTCCGGCTTTATCGGCACGACCCAGTTCGGCTGGCAGATCGGTGCCGGCGACCCGGTCAGACTGACGACCCAAAGCGCCGTGACTATTGCCTTACTCTATTATCTGGCCATGCTGGTCGGCGTATTTTCCATCGGCTGGATGATCAACTGGATGGCTGATACCTACGGCGCCGATGTGCAGCTGTCGCAGTGCGTGGTGCTGGCGGCCTATACGGCGACCCCGCTGTTCCTTATCGGCATCATGGAACTCTATCCCGTGCTGTGGCTCAACATGGTCCTGGGCATACCGGCGCTGGCCTATTCCGTCTACCTGCTGTATACGGGGGTGCCCGTCATGATGGGCATTACCGAAGACCGCGGTTTTCTGTTCTCCAGCGCCGTACTGGCCGTCGGCCTGGTGGCCTTCGTCGCGCTGCTGGCGGTAACCGCGATCCTCTGGGGTATGGGACTGGAGCCGCGGTTTACCCGCTAGTGCGCAATGAAAAACCGCGGACGCCACAAAAGGGCGTTATCCGGCAGTGCAGATTCTTGTTTAATTAATTTGATCAAGTCAGGGAGGTCGGCATGACCGATCAGCAAACCTACAACTACAAGGTGGTCCGGCAGTTTGCGATCATGACCATCGTATGGGGAATCGTCGGCATGCTGGTGGGCGTCCTGATCGCCGCCCAGCTGGCATGGCCGGTACTGAATTTCGATATCCCCTGGCTGACATTCAGCCGGTTGCGGCCGCTGCACACCAATGCGGTCATTTTCGCCTTCGGTGGGTCGGCACTGTTTGCCACCTCCTATTATGTGGTGCAGCGCACCTGTCACGTACGCCTGATCAGCGACAAGCTGGCCGCATTCAGCTTCTGGGGCTGGCAGCTCATTATCGTGCTGGCCGCGGTCACCTTGCCACTGGGGATCACCACGAGCAAGGAATATGCGGAACTGGAGTGGCCGATCGATATCCTGATTGCCGTGGTGTGGGTGGCCTATGCCCTGGTGTTCTTCGGCACCATCGCCAGGCGCCGGGTGGCGCACATCTATGTCGCCAACTGGTTCTACGGGGCGATGATCATCACCATCGCGATCCTGCACATCGCCAACAGCGCCGAGGTGCCGGTCTCGCTGCTGAAGTCCTACTCGGCCTATGCCGGGGTGCAGGATGCCATGGTGCAATGGTGGTACGGACACAACGCGGTGGGCTTCTTTCTGACTGCCGGCTTTCTGGGGATGATGTACTACTTTATCCCAAAACAGGCAGGACGTCCGGTGTATTCCTACCGACTGTCCGTGGTGCATTTCTGGGCCCTGATCTTCACCTACATCTGGGCCGGGCCGCACCATCTGCATTACACGGCACTGCCCGACTGGGCCCAGTCGCTGGGCATGGTCTTCTCGCTGATCCTGCTGGCGCCAAGCTGGGGCGGCATGATCAACGGCATCATGACGCTCTCGGGTGCATGGGAGAAGCTGCGCACCGACCCGGTGCTGCGGCTGCTGATCGTCTCAGTCTCCTTCTACGGCATGTCCACCTTCGAAGGGCCCATGATGTCGATCAAGACGGTCAATGCCCTGTCGCATTACACCGACTGGACCATCGGCCATGTACATTCCGGGGCGCTGGGCTGGGTGGCGCTGATCTCCATGGGCAGCATGTACTACCTCATCCCGCGGCTGTTCGATCGTGAACTCTACAGCCTGAAGCTGGTCGAGGTGCATTTCTGGACATCGACCATCGGTATCGTGCTCTACATCGCCTCGATGTGGGTGGCCGGCATCATGCAGGGGTTGATGTGGCGGGCGACCAACACGGACGGCACGCTGACCTACAGTTTCGTGGAATCGGTGCAGGCCATGCACCCTTATTTCATCGTGCGCTTCCTGGGCGGAGCATTCTTCCTGGTAGGGACCCTGGTCATGGCCGTAAACCTGTGGAAGACGATCGCGGGCGCCAAACCGGCCGTCGGTGCGATTCCGGAACCCGCAGCAGCCCATTAAGGAGACGATTATGGCGACTGGACATGACAAGGTTGAGAAAAACGTTGGTCTGATGATCGTTCTGATCCTGATCGTGGTTTCCATCGGCGGTCTGGTGCAGATCGTGCCGCTGTTCTTCCAGCAGTCGACCACGGAGGCCGTGGCCGGCCTGCAGCCATACTCGGCGCTGCGGCTGGCCGGGCGCGACGTCTATGTCAGGGAGGGCTGCTATGTCTGCCATTCGCAGATGATCCGGCCGTTCCGTGCCGAGACCGAGCGTTACGGACACTATTCGGTGGCGGGCGAATTCGTTTACGACCGGCCGTTCCAGTGGGGCTCGAAGCGCACCGGCCCGGACCTGGCACGCGTGGGCGGTCGCTACAGTGATGAATGGCATCGTGTCCATCTGGTCAATCCGCGCGACGTCGTACCCGAATCGATCATGCCGGGCTATCCCTGGCTCGAGAAGAACGCGGCCGATGCCTCCCATATCAAGCGCAAAATGGAGGTCCTGCGCATGCTGGGCGCGCCTTACACGGATGCGGATATCGAAAACGCGCCCCAGGCGCTGGAAGGCAAGACCGAGATGGACGCCATTATCGCCTATCTGCAGGACCTGGGCACCAGCATCAAGATCCGGAGATGACCGGCATGGACTTCTCGTTGATACATTCGGTCTGGACCGTCGTTGCCCTGGTGCTGTTTGTCGGGATCGTCATCTGGGCCTGGAGCGGCAAGCGCAAGCAGCGCTTCGATGCGGCGGCGAATATCCCCTTTGATGAAGACGTCCGGCTGCCTGTCAAAAATACTTCCAAGGAGAACACCCATGGCTGATTTCACCAGCAGCTTCTGGAACTGGTACATCATCATTCCCACCGTGGTCGGGATCATTGCCTGTTTTCTCCTGGTGCGCTGGCTGTCGGGCCAAACGACCAAGGCGGGTGAACAGGCCGAATCCATGGGGCATGTCTGGGACGGGGATTTGCAGGAGTTGAACAACCCGCTGCCGCGCTGGTGGCTGAATCTGTTCTATATCACCCTGGTCTTCGCCATCGGTTATCTGGCACTGTACCCGGGACTGGGAAACTTTGCCGGTTTCCTGGGCTGGACCTCTACCGGCCAGTACCAGCGGGAAATGGATCTCGCCGATGCGAAATACGGTCCGCTGTTCGGAAAATACCGGGCCATGGATATTGCCGCCGTTGCCGCCGATCCCGAGGCGCGCCGCATGGGCGAGCGCCTGTTCGTGACCTACTGCGCCACCTGTCACGGGTCGGATGCCCGCGGCGCCCGCGGATTCCCGAACCTGCGTGACAACGACTGGCTGTATGGCGGTACGCCGGAAGTGATCCAGCAGACCATTCTCGATGGTCGCAACGGCGTCATGCCGGCGTGGGAGGATGCCCTGGGCGGTGCGGACGGTGTCGCGGATGTGGCGGAATACGTGTTTAGCCTGAGTGGCCGCAATGTCGATCAGGCGGCCGCCCGGCGGGGCAAGGAGAAATTCCAGACGCTGTGTGTCGCCTGTCACGGCGCCGATGGAACCGGCAACCAGTCACTGGGTGCGCCCAACCTGACCGATAACATCTGGTTGTACGGCGGCTCCGGGACTGTCGTGATGGAGACCATTGCCAAGGGTCGCAACGGGAAGATGCCGCCGCACCGGGAATTCCTGGGCGAGGACAAGGTGCACCTGCTGGCCGCCTATGTCTACAGCCTGTCCACCGGACAGGAGAGCATTGAAGAGTAGTCATTTGGCCGCCTCCGGAGGAGTGCCCTGATATGGCGGAGAAGCAGATTCCGAAAATGCAGAAGTGTATCGCGGTGCTGTGGCCGTCGTTTCTGACGGCGATCGTGGCCACCGGTGTCTTCTTTTCCGCCTTTGACCCCGATGACCTGTTTCCTTTCGGCGCCAACCTGGAGATCAGCCGCCTGGGCGTCTATACCATCGGTTTTCTGCTGTTCTGGCTGGTCAGCACCATCTCCGGTATCGGTACCCTGTATTTCGCCATCACCAACTGCATGCGTACGAATCCGGACTCCCGGGAACAGTAAGGGCCGGTTGTGGTGACCCCCGATGCATCAGGGCCGGCCGTGGCCCGTCAGAGCGACGAGCAGGTCGAAGAGTCCCTCTACGCCAAGCAGGAGAAGATCTACCCGCGTGAGGTGCACGGCCTGTTTGCCCGCCTGCGGGTGCTGGGGGTGCTCGGTCTGCTCGGCATCTATTACATCACCCCGTGGCTGCGCTGGGACGGCCACCAGGCGTTACTGCTGGATTTGCCTGCGCGCAAGTTTCATATCTTCTCGCTTACCCTGTGGCCGCAGGATTTTATCTACCTGGCCTTTCTGCTGATCATCGCCGGGCTGACCCTGTTCTTCGTTACGGCCCTGGCGGGGCGGATCTGGTGCGGCTATGCCTGTCCGCAGACTGTCTGGACCGAGGCATTCATGTGGATCGAGCGCAAGGTCGAGGGCGACCGCATGAGGCAGAAGAAGCTGGATGCGATGCCCATGAACGTGCGCAAGTTCCGCATCAAGGCGACCAAACATCTCCTCTGGATCGCTTTCGCCGGCTGGACCGGTTTCACCTTCGTCGGCTACTTCACCCCGATCATCGATCTGGGACAGCGCCTGACGGCGTTCAATCTCGGGCCGTGGGAGACGTTCTGGGTGATCTTCTACGGCTTCGCCACCTATGGCAATGCCGGCTTCATGCGCGAACAGGTCTGCAAGTACATGTGTCCGTATGCGCGCTTCCAGAGCGCCATGTTCGACAAGGACACACTGATCATCTCCTACATTGATGAACGCGGTGAACCGCGCGGTTCCCGCAAGCGCAGCGCCGATCCCGCCGCGCTGGGCCTCGGTGACTGTATCGACTGCACCATGTGTGTCCAGGTATGTCCGACGGGCATCGATATACGCAACGGCCTGCAGTATGAGTGCATCGCCTGCTCTGCCTGTATCGATGCCTGTGACGACGTGATGGAAAAGATGGGTTACGAAAAGGGCCTTATCAAGTACACCACGGAACAGGCAATGCATGGCGGCAAGACCCACATCGTCCGGCCTCGAATCGTGATCTATGCGCTGATCCTGCTGACCATCATGAGCGTCTTCACTTATACCTTCAGTCAGCGGACCTCGCTGGGTCTGGACGTGATCCGTGACCGCAATCGATTGTTTCGCGAAACCGACGAGGGCCTGATCGAGAATGTCTACATACTGAAAATACTCAATATGGATGACAGGGGACATGCCTACAGGCTGAGTGTCGAGGGGTTGCACGAACT
>Ga0210096_1000129_pt1 | contig 33002 bp, 31 predicted proteins | sample China_Galinas_PW_4_FD_184864 | JGI IMG/M metagenome (GOLD analysis project Ga0210096, IMG submission 184864) | Wetland microbial communities from San Francisco Bay, California, USA, that impact long-term carbon sequestration - China_Galinas_PWA_D2... | ecosystem: Environmental > Aquatic > Marine...
CCCCCCCAGCGTCGCGACAGTTTTCTACACGGACTACAACCCGGAAGGCAAGATCAAGCGCCCTGCCGTGGACCTGCTCGTCCAGGCCGCCATCGCCAGCGTCGCCAAGGCCGCGCCCGGCAAGGACGGCATCACCTATCTCCTCGATGCCATGGCCGCGGGCATCAAGATGCCATTGACTGGCGACTCCACGGCCGAAATCGTCCGCCAGACCGCCACCGAGTCTCTGGGGGACGCACTGAGGAAGTTGCTCCAGAGTGCATGCCCGATTAGGCACAGCACGCGCGCACCGCGACCGTTGCAGTTGCCGCTCTGGCTGCAGCGGCTTAGAGTGCCCTGTATGTAGAACGTCCCCCGGAAGCCGGCTCATGCAAGAGATCGTCTCCATCCGCGATGCCAACCAGCATCTGTCCCGCTACCTCGAACGGGTCGAGCAGGGGGCCGAGCTCGTCATCACCCGCCGCGGCAAGCCCATCGCCCAAGTGCTGCCGATCTTGGAGGCCAAGCCACTTCTCACCGACGCCCAGCGCGCCGCCCGCGAACGATTGCGGGAACGCATGACCCGCGGCTATGCCCTCGGCGGCACCGGCATCGACCGTGACAGCCTGCACGAGCGCGGCCAATGACGCGGCAGCGCTTCAGCGTCGACACCAACCTCCTCATCTACAGCATCGACACGGATGCCGGCCCCGGCACGAGCAGGCGCGGGACCTCACCGAGGACATGCAGGACGGTCGCAGGGTTGGGGCCCTGCTCCTGGAAAGCCCGTTCAAGGCAGGCTTCGATCTCTGCCTGTATTGACCTGCGCGGCCCTAAGTCCACCGCGCCCATGGCCCGGCACCCCTTCTTCGACGTACCCCCTGACCAGATCACCGCCCTGGATGTCGAGGGTCTGCGCCTTTTGATTGCGGATCTATGCAACACAGACCTGCGGTAGCGGGGGCTTCCAACCAGCGCTATCCTCTACGGCGGCACCCAGCGCGAATCCCGGCTCCTCTACCGGCGGTCTGCTGCCAATGACCCGGATTTCAGCTAGCCACTGGCGACATAGTGGGCGCGGACGACCGGTTGCGGCCATGTCCGTGGGCCGCTCACTGTGTCAGCATGAGGCCCGGCCTGCCTACCTGCGCTATCCGGGCGCCAATACGTCGCCGTCCACCACCGAGGAGCCAAGATCAACATGCCGATGAGCGACTTCTACCGGCTGTTTCCCAAGCTTGCGGAGACGGAGCTGCGGACCGCGACCTTCGAGGGCGGCAGCGGCACCGGTCTTCCCCGCGGTCGCTATGGCTTCGTCGAAGCCTACTGTGATGAGATGGGTTGCGATTGCCGCCGGGTCATGATCGGGGTCTACTCCGAGCAGGACCGGGGCTACGTTGCGCATATCAACCTGGGGTTCGACTCCGACGACGAGATGGCCGGCCCGTTCCTGGACCCGCTTGATCCGCAGGGACCCCATGCCAAGGAACTGCTAGGGTTCTTTACGGATATGATCAATCGCGACCCGGCCTATCTGGCACGGCTGCAGCGCCACTATGTGCAGTTCAAAGAGCGGCTGGAGGGACGACGCTACGCCGGTCGACGCTTCGAGACACCGGGCCGGGTGACGCGTGTTGCCGCGACCGAGCCGCCGGGGGCATACCTGGAGGGCGGCTCGGGTGGTGCTGTGCCAGTCGCGCAGGCTCCACGGGAAGCCAAGGTCGGGCGCAACGACCCCTGTCCCTGCGGATCGGGTAAGAAATACAAGCGCTGCTGTCAGGGGAAGCCTCAAGCAGGGTTTGCCGGCGCTGTCACTGATTCCGGACCCGTGCCGGTGACGCACCTGTCGGATCAAGCCACTGGTGCTCGGCCTGACGATCCGGTGTTGACGCGTCAGGCCGAGGACCTGATCGCCACAGTGGTCGGCTGGCGGCGGCGCCCGGGCCATGAGGCACGCTGGGGCGCCGAGGTTCAAGCTACGCTCGAGGCGAGGCACGCGCTGGCGTTCCCGCTGCTGCGGCTGCTCTTGACGCGTTACGCGCCCGATGGGCGTCAGCAGACCCCGCCGCCAGACTATGCCGTGTGCCTGGGTCTGCTGGAGGAAGCGCTGACCCAGATCCGCTACTCCGTTGAGCGCAACCGGCCGGCCGCGGTTGCGATGGCCGAGCAGCTACAGAGAGAGATCGCGGCGGAGGTGTTCAGACCGGAGGTGGATGTGCGGGTGCAGCAGGACCTGATCATGGCCCTGCACGGCGCCAAACTGGAGCTGCATCCGAGCATCCGCGACAAGGCTGTCGAGGTCGCGGGGTACTACGCGCGGTTCAGTGCCGGTAAAGGCGCACTGGACCTCGATGGCCTGTTCACGCGCTTGGTCCGGGAGATCAAGCCGACGAATGCCTTCGACCTACTCGAGACGGTGCTGGCCGAGATGGCGGTGATGCCGGCAGACGGTCAGGTCGTTCTGGCGGCGGGGATGCTGGCCTCGTCGCAGCCGGTGTTCCATGACCTGGCCGTGCTGATGCTGCTCCACCCCGAGCCACTGGTGCGCACCCGCTTGCCGGAGCTTTATCGCGCCCCGGCTTGCCTGGGCAATCTGAGCCCCGTCGGTCTGCGGCGTCTGATCGCGCTGCGCAACTGGCTGCCCGTGGAGGAGCGCCCGGGCATCGATGCGCTGATCAAGGCCGCACGTGTTGCCGGTGTCACCGTGGCATCCCTGCCGAATACCGAAACGGTGGCGGTGCACGCATCCCCGTTCGATGGCTCCGGTACCCAGGCTGTCTGGATGGCGGTCAAGGATCGCAAACGTTATCGCATCGAGAGCCTGTTGGTTCGACAGGGCGATGGCGTGCGCGAGGCGTTCAGTCAGCCTGATCTGACCAAGCGCGAGCTTGAGGGCTCGATCCGACAGATGAGCGCCAGTGCAGGGACCATCCCGGTGGACGGCGATTACTTGCACCGGATGATCGGTCACTTCATCGCGGTCGGCCAGGCGCGCAGCGCACCACCACCGCCACAATTGCTGTCGATCAACGAGTGGGCTGGCGGCGGTTATTGGACGCCGGAACTGGTGTCGCCGGCGGATGAAATCGAGCGGCTCGGCCCCGCCTTTCGCGCGTCCGTGATCGCCGAGCGCGAGCAGGGGGTACTGGCCGCTTCCAAACGGTGGCCCGAGTCGGAGAACTTCGCCGCATCATGGTTCGAAGACGACGCCCGGATCGAAGCACTGCTGCGGGAGCAAATTGGTGGCCCGGACCGGTGGCTGGCTTGCCTACCAAAGGCGGCGAGCGCGATTATGAGTGGGCTCCTGGAACCGAAGCGGGATGTCTGGATCGAACGCCTTCTTTGGATGGCACTACTGTCGGCGGCCTGCCAGCACGACCGGCCCCCGATGCCTTGGCCTGCGTTTGTGGTGATCGCCAAGGCTCTGCAACGCGGCACACCGCTGGCGGAGGTTCCGTTGATGCAGGCGGTGGCCGAACGTTCCGTGCAGTCGGCCTGGCAGCGGTCGTTCCGGCGTTAGCAAACAATTGGACCCACTTTTCGGCCACAATCAACAGGGGTCGAACCACGCTATCCTATTGAACAAAAGATAAAATTGTTTAGAAAAGGCCCTGAAATGTTGCTTAGCACGCGCATTTTGAGGCCAAAAACGCGCGTCAAAGGAGAGAAGGACCGCATGGCACGAGCCAACCTCGGATATGGACACCCACCGTTTGACGCAACGCCTCAAGACAGGGTGAACGCCCGCCGCCCACTGGCTGTGTAGGCGAAGGATAAGCCCCCTGCCGAATCGAGGAATCCTGCCGCCTCCCGTCCCCAGCCCTCCCCGCTCGCGGGGGGAGGGGGCCAACTTCGCAACGTCGGGCTTGGGCGCCGCTCACGGCCCCCCGAGCACCAGGGTGTCGCAGAAGAGTCGAAATGTAGCCCCGGCGAAGCGAAGCGCATCCTGCAACTTATTGATTATTGGAGAATCCGATGCCCTTGATGCACCCTACGATCAGGCTCTTGCAACACCCTCTTTGGGGTGGGAGAGCGTCTGGTCCCAGTCCAGTCGCCGGCCCGTCTGTAGCCCAGGGCAAGCCCTAGTCTTGCCGTCGAACGAGGGAGGTCTTACGACCCGGCCACGTGGGGGCGCCGACGCCCACGCCGGGCTGGCGTTGGGCTCAACCGGTCAGTATCCGCCGCAACTGGGCGAACTGGTCCTTCAGGCTGCTGGTGCGGTTGGTCTCGATCAGCTCGTCCAGGCGCAAGGGGTGATGGTGCTCGCGCACATCCCCCAGCTAGGGTATTCCGGCCGGGCCGATCTCCCGGGCGTGCCCGATGAAGCCGCCGTTCTTCCGGAATAACGGCCGGTGACTGTCCTGTCTTTCCTAGAGGTGTTGTGACGCCGGCGGAAGGATCATTTTTTCTTTGCCCTTGGGCACAAAGAACGGCTAATCTGGGGTAAAAGCAGCGACGAGGGTGTCTAACCTTCTAGGATGATCGGAGCAAGGTAAAGTGGCTCAGTTTCACGAGTACAGGTTCAGGATCGACGTGTTCACGCCAGATACGATCCCGATGGCTCGCCTAGCTGAGTACATGGGAGACTTGGCGCAGCTGCTCGGTGAGAATGAGCGGGTTCATTTCGTGCGCCTGGAAAAAGGAAGCGCGGTCTTGGTTCAGAAAGTCGAGATTCAGGCTCAGCCAAAGGTCAACGACCGATTGCGCCAAGCAGCCAGTGGGGAAGGCCCGGAGGATGTCATGCGGGCCTTTCGGGCCATTGATCGGCGCTTGGCGCAAGATAATGCGGTGGTTAGCCTAAGCGAGGCGGATGGCGCGCAGATTTTGCGCTTTCCTGGGAGGGAAGCCCCAACGCCTTTGACCTTCGGTGCCTTCAACGAGCATGGCAGTCTGGACGGCGTGCTCATCCGCATCGGTGGCAAGGATGAAACGGTGCCAGTTCATATTCAGGACCGGGAGCTCGTCCATCAATGTAACGCGACCAGGGACATGGCCAAGGCTTTGGCTCCGTACCTGTATGGGGCGCCGCTTCGAGTGCATGGCGAGGGTCGGTGGGAGCGGGATGCTGAGGGGGCTTGGTTGTTGAAGCGGTTCAATATCCGGGAGTTCGATGTGCTCGACGATGCTCCGCTCAGTGAAGTGGTGGGGCGGCTTCGTCAAGTCCCTGGAAATCGGTGGAAAGAGATGGAAGACCCGTTGGCAGAACTGCAACGGCTTCGTCATGGATATGACGAGATTCATTGATGGTAGTGTTTGACGCGACAGCTTTACTCCTTTTCCTCGATCCAGACGCGAAGCCACCGCTGGACCCTACGACGGGTTCGCCAACGGCTCGATGCAAAGAGCGGATCGATCATCTGACCTCGGTTCTTGACGCACGCAAGGACAAGATCGTTATTCCTACGCCGGTCTTGAGCGAAGTGTTGGTCCGTGCCGGTGATGCGGGCCCCGAATATCTCGATATCCTCAACAGGGTGGCCTGTTTTCGTATCGCGCCGTTCGATCAGCGTGCTGCAGTCGAGGTGGCTGCTATGACATCCAAGAGAAGATCCGCTCGCGGTGTTACGATTCTCCCGGCATGCCTTGGATCAGAGCATTCGTCGCGACATCAGCGTAGGCGAATTGGAAGAAGCCCTGGTGGGTAACATCGAAATCATCGAGGATTACCCGGATGACAAGTATGGTCCGAGCTGCCTCGTTCTGGGGTACACCAGTTCGGGGCGTGCGCTTCACGTGCCTTGCAGCTATCCGAGTCGTCCGATACTGAAGGTCATCACGATTTACGAGCCAGATGAGAGCAGCCCTTTCAAAGTGGTCACTCCTTCTTCAATAATCTCTCAAGACAATGCGGATTCGCCGCCCGCGCAGTAGAACCAGGACAGTCACCTATCGCCACTGCCCTTGGGGAGGGCTTGCAGGCGCTTCAGCTCCCGGTCGTAGGCGGTCCAAAGCACCTCCCGGCTCAGGCAGCCGGCGTGGTACAAGCGCCGCAGGATCGCCAACGAGCTGACCTTGAAGCGTCGCACCAGGCAACTCATCTCCCGTTCCAGGGGCGCGTCCGGGTCGAGCGCCTGCCGCAACGAATTGGACACCCACTTTTTGGCCATCTGACCTGCTACACCCCCCACATCGCCCTCAACGACGCGCGCATCCTGGGCCTGGACGGCGAGCAGTTGCACCTGCGCAATCGCGACAACCGCGACGGTGAGCACACGACCTTGGTGCTAGAGAATTGGACATCCCCCTATTGGGAGCCCCAGAAATCGGGAGGCCGCGCGTGCCCGCTTGTGCCCCTATCTGGGCCTAAGAGCGACTCCAATGCGAAGAATTGGCGGCCAAAACGACGCAACGGAATCGGCAAGATTGAGAGGGTTGGACGAAATGGACATTCATCTTTTTGGAACGCCCTCCGGCAACGCCCACAGGTTGTTTCGAGCTCGTCCGGACGCCGTGCCGCACAGCGTTTCGGAGCAAAATTGGTACTGAATGAGGGCGGAATGGCCCAACTCAGGGGATTTCAGGAAGCTCAGACCAAGGGTCTGCGTCGGCGAATCGATTGTCACCGGAAATCAGTCGATTTTCGGGACAGAGAAGGTCTATCCTCTCTGAAACAGCCGCAGGCCCCGGACCCCCTCCGCGGGCTACTCTGAACCAGGCTGTCCCTACCCGTTACCCGGCATATGTTCGCCCTCTAGCGGCTGATCCGGTGAAACACGTTGGCAACAGGCACTGGGTCGTCATTGATATCCGTCAGTGTGCCGTTTCTTGGGTCAAACTTGAACTCGTTCTCTTGGGATCCCGCCAAAGTGGATGTTCCGTCCAAGTTCGAACAGGATAAGGTCAACTCCACGCTCAGCACGCGCCCTCTGATGGACCCCTGGCCTCGCGCAAAGCCGATCTGGTCTTGGCATGAGAGCGTAAACGCCGTATCGTTTAGTCGAACGTCGCAGGAGTGGTCTGGCGCGCAGGTGATCGAAAGAAGCTGCGTGCTACCGTCAAAGCTATCGATCGCTTGCCAGAGGCCGACAAACGCTCTTTGTACGATTTCACGGCCAATGTCAATCCGATCTGCACCTGTGGCCAAACCGGAACATACAAGTCCTAACATGCCTGCACCTGCCAGTACAAAATAATAGCGCATCTTAAAGTTCTCCTTCGGATATGAAGTATCCCATACTATACACCATGAACATAGCTCGGCCTGACACGCCTGGTGGGGGTACGCATGAGCGAGGCAATGCCAGAACATCCATCAGTTGGAAGCCCGCGAGCAAACAGGACACCGGGGCTGTTTCTCGCGCCCTTTCCGAGGCTTGGAGGGGGAAATGGCTGAAAATCACTGCGCAAAGGCGAAAATTGGCGGCATTTCGCCAATCTGCCCAAATTCCAGCCACGGGCTTGCTCTGCGACTCGGTGTCTAGCGCGTTCCACGGACTTCAGGGGGGGTGGCTTGGGGTGAGGCTCAGCTTGGAAACAGCAGCCGGCAGGCGCGGAGAACACCCACCCAGCGCTGGCCACTTTTTCGGTGAAAGAGGTCGTAGCCGTTTTCCCGACGGCGGGAAGCGCCAGCTCCACGAGCAAAAGGCCCCTCCGCTTCCAATAGGCCCCGCCCGGTCCCGAAGGAGGTGTACCGGAATCGGTGGACCGTCGCGATAGACGAAACTCATCGGAGTCTAACTTCGTAGTCGATCACGAACGTTAAGTAGCTTTGCACCCACGGTGACGGCCCAATCTCCCAGTTTACCCATCACAAGTAATAGTAGTATTACGACAAACCACGAAAACAGGTGAGCCGCGGCATCACCGCCATTTTCGAGGTGTGCACCAATCTTTGCCGTCTTGAGAAAATACTCGGCAAAAATCGCAATGCTGTCCGGATCCCGAAACAGATCCCAAGCAACATAGATCGCGCCTGCAAGCGCCCAAACGCCAAAGGCAATGAGAATCAATCCCAGGACTGACGCGATAGTGCCAAGAATCGCCTGCACAAAGTTAGTAGTAGGCTCACTGTCTAGTTCCATAATCAACTCCCATTTTGGGGTAGCAAGATGACCGGCGCATTCCCGAGTGTTGCTTGACCCTGCTCGAAAGTCATCAGTTCTCACAATGGGGCGAAAGCAGCGAGTGCGCAACTCGCTTGGGAAAAAGGAGTCGCAGCCCTTAAAGTGGACCCCATGTCCAGGACAGTTTTCCTCTGAGTTTAAGCTGCACTGGTTGCTTCAATTGCAACGGTTTGGCGCTGCCCCAGGTCTTCGCCGGGTTCCTCCCCGGCGCAGCGTAGCGGAGCCGGGGAGGAACCCGGCGGGCCGCCGACATGGTCGGCTATGCGGGCTCCGCCGCCTTCCCGGGTACGCTATACCTCGTCGGGCGTGCGGTTGCCCAGCGACTGGTAAGGGCGTTCGCCGTTGTAGAAGATGAAGTACTCGGTCAGCCCCAGCAGCAGCTCCGACAGACTGGCATAGCCCTTGAGGTAGACGTCCTCGTACTTGACGCTACGCCACAGCCACTCGACGAAGATGTTGTCCAGGGCGCGTCCCCGCCGATCCATGCTGATGGCAATCCCCTCACGCAGCAGGACCCCCGTGAAGGCCTCGCTGGTGAACTGCGAGCCCTGGTCGCTGTTGAACCTAGAAACCGCAGTTGACCGCTCCGAGTGGCTAGCAAGTGGTTGTTTTGCCGATGAGTATTGAGCAATCTGGGACTCAGCCGCGAGGTGAGGGGCGCTACGACCACCAGGGCACGCACGGCGCGGCGCCTGGCGGCGTTACAACTCGTTGGAATAGATGAACCATTCCGCCTCGTTGTGCCTTGCCAGGCACCACGCCGCACGCACCCTGGCGGCCGTCCAACTGCGGTTTCTAGGTTGAACACCTCCGGCTTGCCGTGGCTGCGCACGGCCTCCTCCAGACAGTCCACGCAGAACGTCGCCTCCAGGGTATTGGAGACCCGCCAGGCGAGCACCCGTCGGGCTACCAGTCGATGACAGCGGCCAGGTAGGCAAAGCCACGCTCTAGACGGATGTAGGTGATCTCGGCGCTCCAGACCTGTAGACCCAGGAGCGTGCCACCCCCGCCAGATCGCATTGCCGGCTCACCGCCAAGTCCGTGTCGCGCTCGATCCCCGCGCGCTGCGTGGTCACAGGCTCACCCCGGACTTTTCTAACCAGTCCAGCTCCACCTTCAGCCGCTCGATCTCCCCGTACAACCATTCAGGCTCGTCCGGACCCGCCCTTCTTCGGCCCGTGCATTTACTCAAACGGCGTTGCGGCCTGGTCTTGGATCTCCCGCTTCCACTGCCCCACCTGGGCCGGATGTACCCCGTAATCCTGACCGATCTCGTTGACCGTCTTGACCCCGCGGGTCGCCTCCAGGTCAACCTTCGCCTTGTACGCCGCCGTGTACGGGCGGTAGGTCTGCACGCCGATGGCGCCGAGGCCGAGCAGGGTCAGAAACGGTGTGCCCGGGACCGGAACCTGCTGAGAGCTGGTGTCCGGGATATGGATCGGCGCACCGCTGTCGTCGTAGGCCCATTCCAGGGCCTGGAAGGTGATCTGCCAGTTCGGACCAGTCTTGTCGACATCGGCAAAGGCCGGGCCGCCGGCGGCCGCGGTGTATCCCATGACCTCGGCGGCGCTCCGGGTGCCACGGCGGCGTCGGGCACGATGACCGTACGACTGGAGTTGAACGTCTAGATCTGATGACTTCATGAGCATGCTTTCTTGAAACCGCTGAAGACGGCACCGGGTCGCCATTCAAGTACCCGATTCTCGACCAACCATCGGTGGGTGTTCGACGAAGGGAAGGGATAGGAACTGGCTTTCAGCCGCCGAAGGCGGAAAAAAGGCCGCCGGACCGGATACGGCGCCCAGCGCCTGGCTACCACGACCTTTGGTGCGTGACACCGTGCTCAATCCCCCCTGATGACGCCTTCGCGAGCCGGATAGCCCCGTGCGTAACAACTGCGCGCGCGATGCCCTTGATCGCCTGGCGATTGTAGCCCAACAAAGCCTCACGTCAAGAATGAATAGGACAGCCAGCTTTTGGGAGGCCCCGAAAGCGGGAGCCCGAGCGTGCCCGCGTGTGCCCCTATCTGGGACCAAGAGCGATTTCAACGCGGAGAAATGGCCGCCAAAGCGGGCCAATCGGCAAGATTGAGAGGGTTGGACATGAAACCGGGTACAGGCTTCCCCCCGATTTTCTATCGGGTGCGATTACGGGATTTCGGGGAGAGGGCTGAGGGCGCTCAGCTGGGAAACAGCCGCCGGCAGGCGCGGATGCCGCGCGCCCAGCGCCGACCCCCTCGCTCGCAAGCCCGCTCGACATGCTCGGCTTCACCTATCCAGCTATAGAAGTGGTTCTCGAAGTCCTTGGCCAGCTGCAGCCAGGCTGCTCGGGTAATGCCGATCCACTCCGAAAACGGCGGCAGATTCCCGGCGATGGCCCCGCGCTTGTCGTCGCGAACCGCCCGACCGGTCCAGTTGACCAGCTCCTGAAATCAGCGAGGTGGCAGGGCAGCCCCTCGGGCCTACCCTCGCGTACGTCGCCCACGAACGGGTACAGATCGAGTGGCGTGGTGAAGCTCCGCGACCCCGGATTGGGCTTGGGCTTGAGACAGTCTCTCCGATGAATCGCTGACGCTCAAATCGCCGCCAGCGACTTGCTCCGCCACCTTCCCGACATCGCCCGAAAATCGGCTCGGGTTCGCCGCAAGCCCAGCCGACTGCACCGCGTCGGGGAAGCCACGACCACCGTATGCGTCCCCACGGGGGACCGTGGGAACGAGGCGGGCAGAGGATGCCTCATTCCTTTGCCCTTCAGCCCAGTCTGCCCTAACCTCGACCCATGGCCGATCGCGACAGCAGCGACCGCCAGTTCTTCTCCCACCCGCGCATGGTGCAGGGCCTGCTGGAGGGGTTCGTGCATGAGGACTGGGTCGCCCAGCTGGACTTCGCCACCCTGGAGCCGGTGCAGGGGAGCTTCGTCAGCGAGGACCTTGAACCTAGAAACGGCAGTTGACCGCTTCGTGCACCCGGCAACCATTGGATTGGCCGATGGATTGGGAAAAATATGAGACTCCCCCGCTGGCTGAGGGCCGCTACGACCACCAGGGCACGCACGGCGCGGCGCCTGGCTGCGTTACAACTCGTTGGAATAGATCCACTATTCCTCCTCCTTGTGCCTTGCCAGACACCACGCCGCACGCACCCTGGCGGCCGTCCAACTGCCGCTTCTAGCGTTACAGGGGTAGACTTACCGGTATTGCACGAGCTTGAAGAGGTCGATGCCATGTTGGCGGAGCGGGTAAGAGAGTGGACCCAGGAGTGGGAGCAGCAGGGACTGCTCAAGGGTCTGGAAGCGGGTCGGAAAGAAGGTCGTGAAGAAGGCCGTAAGGAAGACGAAGAGGCGCTGCTCAGAACGCTGCTTATCCGCAAATATGGCCCGCTGTCAACGCAGGTCGAGCAACGCCTGGACGAGGCGACCGCAGAGGACCTGCTAGCTTGGGCCGAGCGGGTGCTATTTGCCGAGACCATCGAGCAGGTCTTCGACGATTGATTGCGACGACGCCCGGCGTCACTTGATGGACAAACGGGTGGACAGACGGAGTCGGACCACGCTGTCCTATTGAGAAAAGCATAAAAAGTTTCAAGAATGAGCCCAAGATGTTGCTAAGAACCTAGATTCCGCACCAAGCTGGCAGAGTTTCCGTGATAAACGCATAAACAGCAAAGTGGGCATTAATAAGCGTGGTTGGTTGGCCCATAAGCATTATTTGCCGGACAATACGACCGACTTTCAGGGATGGTAGCAAACCTCAATATATCAAGAGGTTTGGTATCCGTTGGAAACCATGATCAAAAAGGCCGAGATGCCACTGGTCAAATTCCATGTGGAACGACTAGGTCTTGTGCAGTTGTTCAACAAATATGTACCAAACAGCATTGGTGCCCGGTGCGAATATCCCACCAAGCCAGGTCTTGTGCATGATGGTGATGAATATCGTGGTTTCAGCAACACCCTTGTACCGGGTTGAAGACTGGCTGCATGATTACCTGGACGGGATTAGCGAGCAACGCATCGATGCGGCGAAGTACAACGACGACCGAATAGGGCGCTGTTTGGATCTTCTGTTTGATGCGGACCGGTCAAGCTTCATGGTGGATCTCGCCGCCAATGCGATTCGTGTGCACCAACTGGTCATCGACCAGATTCACAACGACTCGACCCGCATCACCTTTATCGGGGTCTACGAAGGCGCAGACCCCAAGGCGGTGAACATCACGTATGGATACAACAAGGACCACCGACCAGATTGTAAGCAAATCGCGTTCGGGTTGAACACAACAGCGGATGGTCACGTCCCACTCAGCTATCAGCTGTATGACGGCAATCAAGCCGATGTCACCACTTGTGGATTCACAGGGACGCTAAAGAGCACCTCGAACGTCAGGCCAGGGAAAGCCGTATTGCTAAGGCGGAGCAGGCACTGTAAAGAGGTGTCATCTGGCCTGAACCAATACTACCCGCGCCACCTCGCGGTCGGCATGATGGCCGATTGCTTGCCTTTCCGCCCGTATTCGGCGTTGCCCTAGCAGTGACATAGCGATGCTTTGCGCCTGCTTTCGCGCCTTGACGACGACCAAACGTTCTGCGCAATCTGGACGTTCGTTTCCGGTAATCGCCTAGTATGAAGTACATGGGTTAGAACCTGCGCCAGGCCCGGCACGCCCGGCTGGTGGCGCAGGACGTCACCAACACCCGCTCGGCCGCCTGCCCGCGCCGGCCGCGGCGAGCGGCCACTGAACAGGAGCCCGCCTATGGACCTCGACCCCAACGGCCACCGCCTGCCCATCAAGGTGGACAGCGCCACCAACGGCGAATACGTCCCGCAGCCTCTGTCCGACACAGCGCGGATCGCCAATGCTCACGCCCGTAGCCTGGCCGCCGAGGTGGCTCGCCGGCTGGGCATGGGCCGCCGCGCCTTCCTCAAGACCCTGGCGGGCTCCGCCGCCACCCTGCTCGCGTTCAACCAGGTGCACGCAGCGGCCGGCGCGCGCGGGGGGCGCTTCGACCTGCCGGCAGACGCTGCCCTGGACCAGGACCTGGCCGGCGACGAGCTGATTTTCGACATCCAGACCCACTGCGTGGACCCAACCGGCAAATGGCGCGAGGGCAGCGAAGGCAAGCTCTGGGCGCAGGTGCTCCAGCAGGTCTTCCCCCAAAGGCAAAAGTGCAAGGGCGACGAATACGCCTGCTATTCCGCCGAGCAACTGATCAAGGAAGTCTTCCTCGACAGCGATACCACCGCCGCGGTGGTCTCCGCCCTCTGGGGCGGCTGGGACAGCAACCCCACCCCCATCGAATACGCGGCGGAGACCCGGGCCATAGTTCAGCGCATGGGCGGAGCCTACCGAGCCCTGATCCACGGCGGCGTACTGCCCAACCAACCGGGCGCCCTGGACTTCATGGACGTGCTGGCGCGCCACTACGGCGTCAGCGCCTGGAAGACCTACCCCCAGTGGGGCCCGGACGGCAAGGGCTATTTCATGGACGACGAGCGCTACGGCATCCCCCTGGTGGAGAAGGCCCGGAACCTGGGTGTCAAGGTCATCTGCGCCCACCGGGGGCTGCCCCTAGGCGGCCTCGACTACCGCTACTCCCACCCCGCGGACATCGCCCGCGTGGCCGCCCGCTACCCGGACGTCAGCTTCATCTGCTACCACAGCGGCTTCGAGCCCGGCGTGGACGAAGGACCCTACCGCCCCGAGCAAGACCAAGGCGTGGACCGCCTCATCCGCGCCCACCACGAGCAGGGCTTTCTGCCCAACCGGGGCAACCTCTATGCCGAGCTGGGCAGCGTCTGGCGCTACCACATGAGCCGCCCCGACCAGGCCGCGCACTTCATGGGCAAGCTTCTCAAGTACTTCGGCGAGCAACGAATCTGCTGGGGCACCGATGCCCTCTGGTACGGCAGCCCCCAGGACCAGATTCAGGCAATGCGCAGCTTCCAGATCTCCGAGCACTTCCAGGAGCAATACGGCTATCCAGCCCTGACGGATGTCGCCCGTCGCCGGATCTTCGGTCTCAACGCCGCCGAAGCCTACGGCCTGGACCTCCCCGCCCTGCGCCAGGCCGCCAAGAGCGACCCCGTCGCTCGCCTCAAGGCCGAATACGCCGCCGAGCCCAACCCGAGCTTTCGCACGTATGGGCCTAAGACACGGAGGGAGTTTTTGCGGCTGCGGGCGGGCAGCGAGGGAAGGCCGGGGTAGTCCGGTCAACTTCCGTCTGGCCGGCTAGGGCGCGAGACAAGGGGTGGGTGCACCCTGTCACCCCGACCGAAAGCCGGCAATGGCCGTTGGAAGAGATTCCTCGAAAGAAACGAGACCAATCGAGTCTGACCCTATGGTCCTATGGTCCTGTGGTCGCTGCCCAGCCGCAGGACACGGCGCCTCGCGCTGGACCCGGCGGGCCTTAAGTGGTATTTTATACTCCACTTTTGCACAGACGCTGTCGGTATGCAACTGACACGACATACGGATTACGGGCTGCGTATTTTGATCTACCTGGCGCTCGACCCGGCTCGCCGGGTTGCGGCGTCGGACATCGCCGATGCCTTTGCCGTCTCCCAGAACCACATCATGAAGGTCATCAAGAACCTGGCCAACCACAAGGTCATTGTGACCCATCGAGGCAAGGGCGGCGGGATTTCCCTGGCTAAGGCCCCCGCCAACATTCCGGTCGGCGCAGTGGTTCGGGCGCTGGAAGGCAAGACTGAGATTGTCAACTGTATCGCACCACGATGCCCGGTGTTGCCCGCATGTCGGCTGCGAACGGCCCTTGCAGAGGCCTACGAAGCCTTTTTAAGCACGCTTGACGCCTACACACTGGAACAACTGGTCGAGCATCAGGAGGCGGAACTGCGCAACCTGCTGCCGGCCCCCTCGCCGCATGGGGTCCGTCATGGGTGATGCGCGGGTCTCGAACCGCTACCTGCACTGCCTTCTTCTATGCCGCGGACCCCAAGAGCAGGGCGACCGATTGGCGGGGCTGCTGCTCACCAAGGGCAAGCGTTGACAGGTGACGACCATGACGCGGCGAGCGGTCAAGTATGTCGAACGCCTGAGCGAGCTGGGCCGTATCGTCCAGGAGGTGGACAAGGCAGCAGACATCGAAAGCGCCTTGCAGATCGTCGTGCAGCATACCCGCTCGGTGATGAAGGCCGATGTCTGTACGGTCTATTTCTCCGATGACACGCAACGCCGTCATTTCATTGCCGCAACCGATGGCCTCTCATCGCGCTACGTCGGTCTGCTGAGCGTCGATTTTGGCAGTGGCGTTATCGGAAAGGTGGCTCAAGAGCAACGACCCATCAACCTTGACCGAGTATCGGAAACGCTGGACCGGGGTTTCCTCGCCCAGACCGGGTTGCCGCCGCATGCCGGCTTTCTGGGTGTCCCAATCCTATACAAGTCACGGGTGCAAGGCGTTTTGCTGGTGCGTCAGCGGCGCCCAAGACGCTTCGACGATGCAGACGAGGCGTTTCTTTCCACCCTGGCTTCCCAGCTTGGTGGCGCCATCGCCTATGCCAAATCGACGGGTGAACTGTGTACGGTCTGTCGCCAGGCACAGGCGCAGGCGCGATGTCTGGAGGGCCGGGCTGGTGCGCCGGGCATCGCCGTGGGGATCGGGGCTCGGGTTTTCTCCGCCGCCGAGCTGCAAACGGTGCCCGACCGACAGAGCGAGAAACCCAGCGAAGAAGAGGCGCGATTCCTCGAGGCGCTACGGCAGGTCAGACAACAGGCTCAGGAACTGGCTGCATCTCTGCAAGCGCGCATTCCCGAAGCGGATCGGGCTATGTTCGACGCATTTGCAACGATGCTCGATAGCGAGGACATCAAGGAGGCGGTGGTCGAGCAGATACGGGCGGGGCAATGGGCTCCCGCGGCGGTCCGCAACACCTTCGAGTCCTACGCGGCACACTTCGATGGCCTGGACGATCCCTACTTGCAACAACGGGCGACGGATGTGCGCGCACTGGGCGCACGCATCCTGTTCCACCTGCTCGGCGGCCATCGGCAGACGACCTCCGACAGCGTACCCATCATCTTGGTCGGCAAACAGCTCGGCGCCATGGATGTGGGTGATGCGGCGGTCCGTCAATTAGCCGGCATCGTATCGGCTGACGGCTCGGCCTTGTCTCATGCTGCCATACTGGCGCGCTCGCTGGGCATACCGGCGGTGATGGCGGTCAGTGAAGTCTCATTGTCCCATCTCGACGGACAGCCACTGATCGTGGATGGCCACGCGGGGCGGGTTCATGTCAGACCCGATCAGACCACGAAACAGGCCGTGGAGATCGAGGTGGCACGCCAACGGGCGCGTAGCGCGGCGCTCGAGCCGATCCGTCATCTGCCGGCGGAAACCACCGATGGAAAGCGCATCAGCCTGCTGACCAACGCCGGGTTGATGATCCTCCCCGAGACCTCCAAGCACGCGGGCTCCGATGGCATCGGTCTGCTTCGTTCGGAGCTCCCCTTCATGATGTTCGACCGATTCCCGAGCGAATCGGAGCAGCGGGACCTATACGGTCAGGCCCTCGCTGCCGTAGCCCCCCTGCCCATGGTGTTGAGAACACTGGACGCCGGTGGCGACAAGCCCTTGCCCTACCTGTCGGAAGTCGAAGCCAACCCAGCCTTGGGCTGGCGTGGCATTCGTTTCACGCTGGACCATCCCGACATCTTCCTCACGCAAGTTCGCGCGGCTCTGCGTGCCAATGTGAGGCTGGGCAATCTTCGTCTGCTGTTCCCCATGGTCAGTGCACTCGACGAGGTGACGCAGGCGCGGCGACTGGTACAACAAGCGGTTCGACAGTTGCAGGAAGAGGGCCTGGACGTATCGGTTCCGCCCATCGGAGCAATGGTCGAAGTCCCGGCTGCGGTCTACTTGGCTAAGTCGTTGGCGCGCCAGTTGGACTTTCTTTCCGTAGGTACCAACGACCTGTCGCAGTATCTGCTGGCAACGGATCGCAACAATCCCCGCGTCTCGGGCCGTCTCGACACCTTGCATCCCGCTCTCCTACAGGCACTCCACCTCATCGCCACCTCCGCCCATCGCGTGGGTAAGCCCGTCACGATTTGTGGTGAGCTGGCCAGCGACCCGTCCATCGCCATGCTCTTGGTGGGTATGGGCTATGACGGACTGAGCATCAATGCGACGGCGCTGCTGGAGGTGAAGGCGGCAATCAGAGGGGCGAGCTTCCGTCATATGCGATCGCTGGCAGAACAGGTGCTGCGGACGGACGATCCGGCGACGATCCGCAGGCTGCTGGAAGAGGTGCAGTCATGCACCGCCGCATCGAGCCCAAGGACTCGGGAATTCACGCCTGACGGCACAGCCGGAGTGTCCGATCGTGAAACGCGATACCGCCCTGCGTGACCTATCCAGCGATCACCACACCGGGCTGGTCCAGCGCATCCGCAAGCAGACCGCTCCCACCGGACCGGCGGCGAAGGCACGCTGGAAAGAAGTCGTCGATCGATTTGACGCCGAACTCAAGCCTCATTTCCGGAAGGAAGAGCGCGGACTGCTGCCGGCGCTTCGATCCATCGGGGAATCCGCACTGGTCGCGGGTACCCTGCCGGAACATCAGGCTATGCGCAGCCGGGTAGCAACGGGTAGACCGGAGTACCTGCTGCTGTTTGCACAATTGTTGGATGACCACATTCGGTTTGAAGAGAAGGAAGTATTCGAAATGGCACAGCGTCGCCTGCCCGCCGAGCAACTTGCCACCCTGGCGGCATCGCGGGAGGCTGCTTCGCCCGGCGCGGCCCGCCGCACGACACGTTAGCGGGTTTCCTGTTACTTGAGGACGCTCGCAGCCTGATTTCACCCGCCACCGACAAAGGAACCACCTGATCGACATGCTCGAGATCGAAGAACGATCCGAAACGCCGCCGTCGTTCGCCTTTCTCGAACTCGGGTTCCGCCGGTTCTTCATCGAACGGTGTGTTGACGAGGCGTTCCAGGCCCGCAATCGGCGGTGGGTGGACATCGGCAGCATGGTGCTGTTCCTTCTCTGGGCCGTCATCGACGTGTTCTTTCCGCAGACCGGCCTGGTGGGTGGTTGTCGGTGGTGCTGTTCGCGATCCACGTTGTGCGAATGCGCAACTGGTATACGCCCGGCATCTGGAAAACCCCTCTATGGTGGTCGCATTATCTGGGGTATGGATGGCTCCTGCTCGGTTTCCTGCTCAAAGCGGCGTCGGCGTGGTCAAAGCTCCCATCGTCGCTGGCGGTGCATGCCTTCACCGTTGGCGGGATTCGGTCGATCACACTCGCCATGATGTCGCGTGTGGGTCTCGGGCACACGGGGAGAAGCGTATTCGAGCCACCAAAGGCGCTATCGAGCTGAACTCTTGCAGTGCCCTGAGCATTGGGAGCGTCTGGCCGACATGGCTCGACAAGAGCCAATAACACTCCTGATTCAGTGCGCGCGACACGGTGCGCAACAATGCCGTTGCACTTCGCACGTTCTTGTTGGGAGCCGGCGATCAAGATGAGCACGCCGCTCAGACAAACCACCGCCGTGGATAGGCTGGTCGCCACCCACAGGCCGCTGCCTCCGGCCAGCACCGGGGGCGGCAGCGCCAGGCTGATCAACAAACGGGCACCTCTACCCTCCTTCAGCCTAGAAAAAGCAGTTAGCCATTAGCTGTTAGCGATTGGCTTAGCCAAATTAGCAGGTTAGCGCGCTCGGAGCCCGCCGCAGGTCTCACCCACCGGGTCAGCGGCCGGGGTCGCCATTCTGGCGATTCAATCAATAGCTAACGGCTGATTGCTAACAGCTAACTGCGCTTTTCAGGTTCAGCCAATGGCCGCTGAAGGAACCGACGCTCGTGAGCAGTAAGGTGTGGATGAGCCGTAGCCCATAGCGGGTCTGGTCGTTGCCGTCGCTCCACTGCTGGAACAGGAACACGGAGAAGGCCGCCACCAGGACCCGACTGCCGAGACCTCCCAGCAGGCTGGCCAGGGACGGGCCGGACCACGGCTTGTTCTCGGGCACGGGCGCCAGGTCTTGATCGCAAGTCTCAGTGTTCAATCTTTGCTCTCCTCACGGAGGGCCTGGAGCTAGGCCCGCTCATCTTCGTCGTCGAAGCCCAGCTCCAAGTCGTCCACCGGGAGCTACAGATCACTGCCCAGCTCGCTCTCGGTCACCTCGACCTCCCAGATCTCCAGTACGCCACTCAACTCGTTGCCGCCGATTTTTCCTCCAGCTCAGGCCAGTGGCGGGTCATTCGGGCGCTCGCCTCGCGGGCCCTCAACAGCCCGCGGCGATGCGTGAGCTCGTCCAGACGGGCGCGAAAGCCTTCAATCTCCCGCACTATCCGCTATCGTCTGCTCCTGCAGGCGATTACGGGCGCAGACTTCTTTCGAGAGGAGGCCGCCTGTTTTGTCTCAGCAAACCGCCACATCGTTACCGGGTGCCATACCCGGACCACCGCTTCCCAGGCCTAGCCCGGTCGGACCTTCCGTCAAGCTGCCCTCCCCCTTAGGCAGCGGCGGGCTCCAGGGAGCTGCGAAGACCCCCAGTGACGCAAGATCGGCCTGAGCGCAGCGGTAACAATGGGGCATTCCGTCCTGCTGGTCATCGCGGTGACCCCGTACCTTCTGTTATGCACAAGCGCCACTTACGGCTTCTAGACTAGGGACCTCCCGAGCAATCGCCCATTTGGATTCACAAATATTCTTCTATCTTATTGATGTACAATATCTTTTTACATCTGTTCAAAAATCCGTCATTTCAACCAATCCCTAAGGCCCACGGGGGCTGCACGCCGTTTGTCAGCATTGACTCACAAGGTTATCCACAGGTCTTGTGGAAATCTTCCAGGCCGGCTCTCCACGGCTCTCCACGGTTCTCCACCGAAGGCACAACAGAAGCCATCCCCAACGCTAGGGCAGCCACCACCAAGGCCGTCGAGCTTCCGTTCAATTCCGTTCCTCACATCCTTTCTTTCCACCCACCCTTACTTACCCGTCAACCAGCGGAGCGTACGGAATAGGACACCCATCTGCCGTCCCTAGCATGGGTAACTCTCGGGGCTCAATCTCGTCCGATTTCGCTTACGGCCCGGATCACCGACTATTCGGGCTCTTACCGGATTCAACTCCACGTACCGGCAACAGGCCAGAGAATACGACTCTGTCTCAATCGGACTCGACCGATAGCGGCTCTCCCATCGGGTTCCCGTTCGCGATTCCTGCAGAATGACTTCAAGCGGCTTGTAGCCTACAGCAGCGTCGGCGACATGGGGTTCGTGCTTCTCCGGATCTACGCCTGGAACTCGCTGGCGGTCCAGGGGGCCGCGCTGTGGTGGCCAATCGGCGCCCTGGTGGCAGGCAGCGCCATTGCGATCTATTATTACCTTAGGGCGGTGTTCGCTATGACCGGATCTACGGAAGAGGTAGCGGCGCTGCCGGGATGCGCGTCGGCCTCCATCTGGTGACGGCGGTGCTCATGTTACTGGTGCTGATGTTGGGTGTGTGGTGGCAACCCTTTATGAAGTTGATCGGAGTCGTTGGTATTAAGAGCTATTTCCGGGAACATTAATGATAACAACGGCTGAAGAGAAGCCCCAAAGGGCAAGGGTGATCACATGCTAACCTCCGTGGATCTAAGCGACTACATGCTCCATAACCCCGTCAAAGTACTGGCGGACGACGACGTGTTTGTTGCCATAAGGAAGATCATCGAGAACCGGATATCCGGTGTCTGCGTCGTGGACGACGAAGAGAGACTGGTCGGGGCGCTGTCCGAGCTGGACTGCCTCAGGGCCATTCTCAGCTCCACCTATAACCAATCGGGAAACGTGGGCAAGGTGGCCGATTTTATGACCGCCGATGTGGAGGTGTGCAGCCTCCACGCCGACGTGGTGGACGTGGCCAGCGATATGCTCAAAAAGGGTCACCGCCGCCGAGCGGTGGTAGAAGATGGCAAGTTGGTGGGACAGATCACCTGTCGCCAGATTCTCAGGGTGATCGAGGAATTCAACGCCTCCTGAAGTGTCCTGTCGGGGCCGACTCGCAGGGCAGGATAGGCCCCCATTCTACCTCCCTTTTGGATGAGGGATAGGAATTTGCTTTCAGCCGCCGAAGGCGGAGCGGAGGCGAGCAGCCCGAAAACGGCGCCTCGCGTCCATGTGTCATGCCCCTTGCTGCACGAAGCCATGCTAAATCGCCCACGCCGAGACCGTCGCGAGCCGGATACGCCCCCGCCGGACGGCTGTGTGCTCAACTTTCTTGACTTACGGCCGATTCTAGCCCGATCGCGCCTCGCGTCAAGGCGTGCGATCAGGCGATGGCGCGCAGGGGCTCGTAAGTCAGGGGGATCTGGCTGTTGACCGGCCAGTCATCGTGTTCGGGCGGGGTCTGGCCGGGCGGGCTGCCGGGATCGGCCTCGGAGTAGGCCTCGGTGAGCGGCGTCCGACGATGCGGCACAGCTCACCCAGTCGGTGACGCTGGTGGAACGTGCCGTGCAGGACCTTGCGGACGATGAAGACGTACGGTAGGCTACCGCAGCGAGGAGCGCCTCCTCAGACCCACTCGCCGTGCACCAGCATCCGTTTCTGGTGACAGGACGGACAGAAGCGGCGGGTCTTGCAGGAAACGGGCAGCGGGTACTCGTGTCCGCAGGCGTCGCAGTGGAACCCGGGCGAAGCCCTTGGGGGGGGTCACCACAGTCGAGAAAGCGCTGCAGGGTCTCGTCCTCGACGCGCCGGTGGATGTGGCCGGCCTCGCGCAGGTCATCGGTGTGCTCACAGACACAGCGGTACAGGGGACTGGCCCCGGGGGTTGCGGGGGCGATAGACCTGCTCCTGGGTTGTGACGTCCGTGCGTTCCATGGTGTTCTCGCTCGGGCTGAGGAAAGTACAGAACAACACGAGAATGTAATCTGGGCAACCAATCGGATGCAGCTCGGAGACGACGGTCGCGTCTACGGGCTGAACGTTCTCCTCAAGGACGCCGAGAGGTGCACGGCAAGCCCTGCCCGTCGGCTGGCTCGCCGCACGGCGCGTCAGTCCCTGCACGCCCGCTGCTCTTGAGGCCGCCGTCAAGGTCCGCCGAACGCCCATCGCTAGGACGACCGCTTGCTTAGGAGCCTCCTCGGTCCGTTGCTTTTGAAAGAGAGTTGTTAGATCATCGAAACTCGCGAGGCGCGTGTGGTGTGGATCGTTGTGGGTCTCCAAGGCCATCCTTGGATGTTCTTGTGGCGGCGAGACGACAACAACCGCGACCGGGACGACCGCGCGTGGGACAGTACCGTGTCGCGTGTGGTCAGACCCGGTCGGTAGGTAGCAAGTCCTACTGCCGCTCCCCCTGGCTGTTCATCGGCCCTATCGGCGCGCCACGTGATGTCGGCCTGAAATTGATTCAAAGGACGGGTATTCCTAACACCTTCGCGTATGGGACATAATTGCTTACCATGGGGTTGAGGCTGAGGGACAGGCAGGGATCCACGCCGCCCGGGAGTCCTCGTGAATAGCCAAATGGTCCGGCGCCTGACTGTACCAAGTCGACTGAGCGTGTTCGCTCCAAATCCGGCATCGAAACACTGGGGAATTGTTCTAAGATTCTTGAGGTGTCAGGGACCAGTGTGGTCACCTGCAAAGCTTGTCGTAGTCTGAAGGAATTTCCATATGAATGAACACCGAAACAGTAAGATAGAGAAGCGTGCCCATGATATCTGGGAGCGTGCTGGGCGCCCCCACGGGATGCAAGACGAACACTGGCGCCAGGCGGAGGCAGAGATCGCAGCGGAGGAGTTGGCCGCGGGCGACGAGGGGCAGGGGGAGGAGTCGGCCCGGCGAGCGGCCCAGGGCACGTCGCCCAAGAATGCGGCTGCGACCCAGGCTCCCCCCCCTGCGACCCAGGCTCCTCCCCCTGCGGCCAAGGCTCCTCCCCCTGCGACCCAGGCTCCTCCCCCTGCGACCCAGGCTCCTCCCCCTGCGACCCAGGCTCCTCCCCCTGCGACCCAGGCTCCTCCCCCTGCGACCCAGGCTCCTCCCCGTGCGACCCAGGCTCCTCCCCGTGCGACCCAGGCTCCTCCCCCTGCGGCCAAGGCTCCTCCCCCTGCGGCCAAGGCCGAGACCGGAAAGCGCACTGCCAGCTCGAAGGGTGAGGTCGGGCAGACAGGCACGACTGCTTCCGGTACGGCAGCAAAGCGCACCAGCTCGGCGAGACCGGCGACGGGGTCTGCCGCGCAGACTGCTCCGACCAAGACGCAGGCCCCGTCACCGAAAGCGGGGGCGCCGTCCGGCAAACCAGCTCAGGCACCCAAGACGAAGAAATCGGCCGCCAAAGCCAAAAGCGAGAGGCCGAAGGAATCCGACGAGCCTAAGAAGTCCGGAAAAAGCAAGAAGTGAGCGGCGCGCCCCGGCCTGGGCTGGGGCGTCTGCGTCTTCCCTACACTCTATTTCTCGCCACGCCCGCACGGCGCAGACTCTGAAGTACGACATTCCGTGAGGCAGGGAATGGCATAAGGACCGAGGGTGAAGGGTAGGGTCTTGAGCCTGAGAATATCGCCCGGGTCGATACGGTTGTCGGCGAAGGCGCTGGCGTCCACTACGGCAATGCATGCCAGAGAGGTACCGCGTGCATCCGCGGTGACGAAAGGCAGGGAACATACAGGCCATCGATGCTGCCCCCAAAGCTCCCCGTGACCACGGGGACGGCCGCCGCTAGGAAGGTCGGGGGAGGCTGCTTCGGGGCTGGTGAGGGCGAAGCTCAGGGGGCGCCAGGTTAATGAGGAGCCTCATCGCGCACCCCTCGGGGGAAGCGGAGCTTTCGCTCAGTTGCTTGCACGATGAACTCGAGTCCCGCCCGCGCCTCTGCCCAGGCGCGGTGCGGAGACACCGATCATCGCTCTTCGTCACCGCGGCCTCGCCGGTACCGCGAGACCTCACCTGCATCGGCGAGCCGGCCGAGCCCCCGCCGATCGCCTGTGAGCACGCTCGACGCCTTGCCGGCCGCGGCCAGCAAGGCGTCGCTGATCCTTCGCTAACTGGTCTGGCAGGACGCTAGCAAAAGACCTGTTCGCCGGTGTACTCCTTCATCGGCACCACAGTGGCCGATCCAGACTGCTCGTCCTTCGCCACGCCGCGCCCGAATTGCTCCCTGAGCTCGGACTTGAAGGCTCTGAAGAAATCTTCAAACACCTCCCCGCCTCCTAGCACTCCGGTCGCGTAAAGGGCGTCCTCCTTGGGATCGTGCTCGAGCACGATGGTCGGCAGGGGCTGCGCCGCCCGTCCCCTGACGACCTTGCCGCCCTCGGCAGGATCGAACGCCGAGTTATGCAGGCAGCAAGTAATGAGGCCCGCCTTTTCGGCGAACTCGCTCTTTCCCTTCTGAAAATTGACGAAGCTCTCACTCTTCTCGGGGTAGGCGAGCTGGTGCGTGCAGATGCTCACGTACGCCACGACGGACTTGTCCGGGCCAACTCCGCCGGGCCAGCGATAGGCGTCCCCCTGCGCGGTCTTGAGTTCTGCCCCGCCCGACATCATGCTGCCCAGATTCAGCAACACTGAGGGCGTCCCTTTGTAGGGGTACTGAAAGATATAGCTCACGTCCTTTTCCAGTGTCTTCACGGACACTGCCTTGCCCGAGCCATCCACCAGCTTCACACGCTTGTAGGACTCGGCCTGGCCAGATTGCGCCAACAGCCTGGCCGGATTCGCCGCCAGCGCCGCGGCCATGCCTGTGCACAGCTTTACGAACGTTCTTCTTTCCATCGCTCGATCCTCCGAGTTTGCATCGACTTGGTGTCGGGGGAAGGCGGACCCTCCCCCGGATAGGGTGCGGCCCGATCAGGCGAATAGATCGCGGAACATCCCCTTGGCCCATTGGATGTCCGTCTGGCCGAGCTGACTGCTCCATTCCTCTTTGAGCTTCACATGCGCAAACGCGAAGGACTTGTCCTTGGAGTTGTAAGAATACAGGGCGTCGACCCCGATGGCTTGGAGAGGCTCGTACGACACCGCAGAGAAGCAAACCGTATGTGGACTCTGCCACGGAATCTCCTTGCCCGCTGCCCGAGCAGCGATCACTTTCGCAACGTGGTGACCCTCAGAATTAGAGGTATTCCCGCTCTTGGAGAACGGCATCGGTCGGGCGTCGCCAGCCGCGAACACGCGATCCTGTCCGATGACGTTGTAGTGCAACGGATGGATATTCGCCTCCTTCTGCGGACTCTGGGGATTGACGACGTTCAGAGCTTCCAGCAGCTTGGATCCCCGCACCCGTGGGTAAATCGTTCCGTCGTCGAAGGCCACCTCGCCGAAGTCGGACATGACCTTCCGGCCGTGCGCATCCACGCTCGTGATCTCGAAAGACGGCATATACTCCACGTAATCCTTGTAGAGCGTGTCGAAGGCTCCGTGGAAGCCCTCCTTCTTGATGGTGATATCGGCGTTGGCGTCAGCGACGATGACCTTGCCTTTGATCTTTTCGGTCTTGAAGTAATTGGCCACCAGGCAGGCACGTTCGTAGGGCCCGGGCAGGCAGCGGTAGTTTCCGGTCGGCACCGTGACGAGGTATGTGCCGCCGTCGAAGTTATCGAGCTTCTCCTTGATCGTGAGGTGCTCCGAGCCCGGCATGAAGCCCGAAGGATACGTATAGCGCAGGTGATACTCCTCCGCAGGATCGGTGACACCGAAGGAGGCGTAATCGAGTTCTACGCCGGGCGACAGGCACAGGTAGTCGTAGTCGACTTCGCCTTCGCTGGTGTACAGCTTGCGGCTGTGGAAATCGGCTCCCACCACCGTGGCTTGGAGGTAGATGTAGTTGTTGTAGCGCGCCGGGTCGAGGTAACTATGGGTCAGGAATTCGAGGTCTACGTCCTTGGACCCGACACAGTACAGGTTGGTCAGCGGACAAGAAATGAATACCGAATTCTTCTCGATCAGCACCACGTCGAGAGCCGGATTCTCCTTCTTTACGTACTTGGCGATGGTGAGGCCGGACCAGCCCCCGCCCACCACGACAACGCGTTGACCCTTGGCCTTGGGCAAGGGGGCCTTGAGCTTGATCCATGCGAGCGGGCCTGCGCCGCCCATCTCCTTGCCGCCAGCCTCCTGAGCGGTCATTCCCAAGCCGGTACAGCCGGTACCGGCGGCCAGTACTGCACCACCACTGAGCTTAATGAAATCACGGCGTGAAGTCGTCATTGGCTATCTCCTCCAGTTCTCTACTTCGGTTTTTTTGGCGCGCTCTTTTAAAAGATGAGCAAAATCATTGACTCACGAATTGAGCGATCGGATTCAAACGGATGAAGGACCGCAAACTCAACCGATCCTAGCCCGTGAAGCGTAGTCCTTGGCCACGGACCAGTCAACACCGGTGACCTTTCGAGTGAGCCTTCACGTCCCACACCGGAGAGGCGGAAGCCCCCCGCTTCCGGGGTTCTATCGCCCAAGGCGGTGGCACCCGCCCGACTGAGAGATAGGAATTTGCTTTCCGCCGCCGAAGGCGGAGCGGAGGCGAGCGGCCCGAAAACCGCGCCTCGCGCCCGTTTGTCATGCCCTTTGCTGCACGAAACCATGCAAGATCCCCCATGGTGAGACCGTCGCGAGCCGGATATGCCCCGCCGGACGGCTGTGTGCTCAACTTCCTTGACTTACGGCCGATTCTAGCCCGATCGCGCCTCGCGTCAAGGCGCGCGACTGGCTCGGGGTCTGGTCAAACGGCTCCGCCAGGCCACAGCGCCCTGCGCGGGTAAGAGCACGGGCGCCGTCGCGGGCTCGCCGATGTACTCGAAGGTGCAGGTCACCGAGGTGGTCTCGGTCACGACGACGTTGGTGTGCATCTCGGCGCCACACTGCGCACGGAGAGAGGGAAGGACTTCCATAGATGCGGGCAAACAGCATGGACTGCGAGGTGCGAGCCGGCGAGCGGTAGTGCGCTGCCATCTACCGGCTCGCGAACGGATGGCTGCCCGGGTACCGACGCTTGAGCGAGCGCCGCGCGCAGGGATCGGCATCAGCACACCGCACCCCCTTCCTAGGCGGACGGAAAGCCCGACGACCTCCCCCGAACGTTATCCTTAATCACCTGACTCAGGCTTGGGTTCCAACACCCCATCGTGCCCAGCGTAGCAGCCGGCCGACAGGCCGGCTGCTAGGTCACGGCCTGAGACGACCGCTAGGACCAATGCCTCCGAAAGTATTTCAAGCCCTGCTTCGGCCCCAGCTTCGCGTCCTGTCCCAGGCCGGGGGACCGGACACGACCCTTTCGGAACGGTCGGTTTCCAGGCCGCCCCGCCCCCCCGGGGGCCGGGGCGCTGGGGTGGTACCTACCCGTGCTGGATGGCTGCATGGGCCGCGGCGAGGCGGGCGATGGGCACGCGAAAAGGCGAGCAACTCACGTAGTCCATGCCCACCTGGTGGCAGAACTCCACCGAGGAAGGCTCCCCGCCGTGCTCGCCGCAGATGCCCACCTTGAGGCCGGCCCGGGTGCTGCGACCCCGCTCGATACCGATGCGCACCAGCTCACCCACGCTGTCACGGTCGATCACCTGGAAGGGGTCCACTTTGAGGATCCCCTTGTCCAAGTAATCGGGCATGAACCCGCCGATGTCGTCGCGGGAAAAGCCGAAGGTCATCTGCGTCAGGTCGTTCGTCCCGAAGGAGAAAAACTCTGCCGTCTTGGCGATGTCCGCGGCGGTGAGGGACGCGCGCGGGATCTCGATCATCGTGCCGAAAAGGTGTGGGATCTCCGCCATGCCCAGCGTTTCGCAGACCTCTCGGTGCACGCGCTTGGCGATCACGAGCTGATCGTCGAGCTCCGACTTGAGATCCACCACCGGAACCATGATCTCCGGGAGGGTCTTCTGGCCCTCGCGGGACAGCTCGCCGGCCGCCTCCAAGATGGCCCGGAACTGCATCTCGCTGATCTCGGGGAAGGTGATGCCGAGCCGCACACCGCGGTGCCCCATCATCGGGTTGTTCTCGTGGAGCTCTTCCGCGCGCTTGTTGAGCTGCTCGGCCGTGATGCCGAGCGCCTTGGCCAGCTTCTCGCGCTCGTCGGTTCGGTTGGGCACGAACTCGTGCAGCGGCGGATCCAGCAGCCGGATGGTGACGGGCAGCCCCTCCATGGCCGCCATCGTGGCCTTCATGTCCTTTTTCACGAAGGGGAAGAGCTCGGACAGCGCGTGGCGCCGCTCTTCCACGGTGCTGGACATGATCATCTTGCGCAGCAGGAACAGCGGCTCCTCGGAGCCCTTGCCGTAGAACATGTGCTCGGTGCGAAACAGACCAATACCTTCGGCGCCGAAAGCGCGCGCCTTGGCCGCGTCCTCGGGTGTGTCGGCGTTAGTGCGCACTTTGAGCCGCCGCAGCCCGTCGGCCAGGCGCATGAAGTCCTGGAACCGTGGGTTCTCGGTGGAATCTACCATGGCGAGCGCGCCACCATACACGAGGCCACGGGTGCCGTTCAGCGTGAGGGTGTCGCCCTCCCGGTAGGTCTGGCCACTCACCGAGACGATCTTTTCATGCGCGTCGATCCCCAGCATGCCCGCGCCCACGATGCAGCACTTGCCCCAACCGCGCGCTACCAGGGCCGCGTGGCTGGTCATGCCTCCCCGGCCGGTGAGGATCCCCACGGCCGCGCGCATGCCCTCCACGTCCTCCGGATTGGTCTCCTCGCGCACTAGGAGGACCCGCTTGCCCTGCTTGGTCCAGGCCACCGCGTCGCTGGCGGAAAAGACGATCTGGCCCGACGCGCCGCCGGGGCCCGCCGGCAGGCCCTTGGCGATGGGATTGGCGGTCTGCTCGGCCGCGGGGCTCACGATGGGATGAAGCAGCTCGTCGAGCTGCTCCGGCTTGACCCGCAGCACGGCCGTGGGCTCGTCGATGAGCTTCTCGGCCAGCATGTCCATGGCCATGTTCAGCGCGGCGGTGCCCGTGCGCTTGCCCGTGCGCGTCTGCAGCATCCAGAGCCGCCCCTCCTGGATGGTGAACTCGATGTCCTGCATGTCGTGGAAGTGCGCCTCGAGCTTATCCCGGATGTCGTGCAGGGTCCGATAGGTCTCGGGCATCGCCTTCTCGAGCGAGGGCAGGTGCCGGTTCTGATCGTTGGAGGTGGCGTCGTTGAGCGGGTTCGGCGTGCGGATGCCCGCCACCACGTCCTCGCCCTGGGCGTTGACCAGCCACTCGCCGTAGAACCGGCTATCCCCGGTGGCCGGGTTGCGCGTGAAGGCTACGCCCGTGGCCGACGTATCGCCCATGTTGCCGAACACCATGGCCTGCACATTGACCGCCGTGCCCCACTCGTCCGGGATGCCCTCGATGCGCCGGTAAGAGATCGCCCGCTTGCCGTTCCAGGACGAGAAGACCGCGCCGATGCCGCCCCAGAGCTGCTCCAGCGGATCGTCGGGGAAGTCCTGGCCGAGGACCTCGCGGACCCGCGTCCGGAACCGGGTGGCGAGGTCCTTTAGCTCGGGCGCTGTGAGCTCCGCGTCGCTCTGGTAGCCCTTGGCCTTCTTTACCTCGTCGAGCATGCGGTCGAGCTGCTGGCGGATGCCCTGCCCCTCGGCCGGCTCGAACCCGCCGGCCTTCTCCATCACCACGTCGGAATACATCATGATCAGCCGGCGGTAGGCGTCGTAGACGAACCGCTCGTTGCCGGTCTTCTCCACAAGGCCGGGGATCGTGGTCGAGCAGAGTCCGACGTTGAGCACCGTCTCCATCATACCCGGCATCGAGGAGCGCGCGCCGGAGCGCACCGACACCAGCAGCGGATCCGCCGCGTCGCCGAACCGTGCCCCCATGATCTGCTCCACGGCGGCCAGAGCCGTCTGGACCTGTCCCTGCAGCTCCTCGGGGTAGCTGTGCTCGTGGTCGTAGTACCAAGTGCAAACCTCGGTGGTAAGGGTGAATCCCGCCGGGACCGGAATGCCCAGGCTCGCCATCTCCGCGAGATTTGCACCCTTGCCCCCCAGCAGGTTCTTCTGGCCGGCGTTGCCGTCAGCGCTGCCGCCGCCGAAGCTGTACACATACTTAGTCATTATCCGCCTCCTCCTGCACCGTGTCGTCGCGGCGCCTCGGTCGAGGGCCCAGGGCCCCGAATCCGACCACGCCGCGATGAGCTTGAAGTCCGCGACCCAGGCCACTGCCGCCGCGAAAAGAATGGTCCAAAGAATTATATCGCTCTTAGCGGACGACAGCTTGCGCCGAACGGCCCCACCGGTCAAGCGCGATTCCGATAGCCGGGGGTACTGGTGAGAAATGCAGGCCAGTCGTGGCGCTACCCGGTACCGGTCTGGTCGCACTCCAAGACAGGCTCCGGTCACGCCTACGGGGGACCGATCCGCTTGTCGTGCGCCGCGCCGACCCGCTCCGGCACCTCCCTGGCGAGGGTCGTCACCGGCTTGCCAGTGACACTCGCCACCGGATAGCCGTGGCGCCGGTAAAAGGCCTCGGCCACGTGCAGCTCCCGTTGCGCCGCATTCACGGAGGTGTAGTCCGAGGGTCCAATCTCCCAGGCGCTTGGCCCGCTCCCAGTGGTGGGCCATCAGGTGTGCGTGTTCGATGGTGAGCCCCGCCACACGGCCCGGCCCCAGCGTCATCAACTCCGCCGGCGGCGGCAGGACGCTCCCCAGGGGCACGTTGGCGGCCTTCCAGCGTGCACCGCCAGGGACACGCTGAGCGGCGTCTTGCCGCAACAGGAGACCCCCAGCAGGACCAGGTCGGCGATCGCCAGATCCTCCGGCCTGCCGCCGTCGTCGTGGGCCAGGGTGAACTCGATCGCCTCCACCGTCCGCACCCGTTTCTCCATGGGCATCTGCACGCCCGGGAATTGCGCAAGCACCGTGCCCAGCAGCAGCTCGCCGCTGGCGCCTGTACCGCCGGGCACCAGGTAAACGGGGGGCGGCACCGAGGGCGTCCCGCGCTCGCGGGACTCATCAGGTCCGTCGGCCATCGTCACACCCGGCGCCATGGCCCTATTTTGTGCTCCGCCGCGCGAGCGCCCTGCCCGCCTCTTGCGTACTCGGCTGAAGGCCGGGGTGTGTGTTCGGTATATTCCACTTCGGTACCGAGGAGATGTGGGCGTCTCGCTGCAACACTCCGGTATGCTGGTTGGCAGGGACGCCCACGAAGAGCTGTGGCTAGAAGCAACGCGGTGGATACATGCGCGTTGCGAACCAACAGGCAACGTCACGCACTCATCCTACTGAAGACAAGAAAGCAGTTGGCGCAGAGCGAAGATTTGTCTCCCAAGGGGCGGGATGCAGCCACTTGGATCTCGTCGATTACCGTGTCTCTACCATGCCTAACCTCGTTCCTCATCCCAACAGAACCTGTAACAATCCATCACATGCCTATTGCGACTCCGCGCCCTTGCGGCGCGGTAACGTGTCTCTGGATGGACACTATATAGCCTGCATTTGCACCGGGATATCGGAAGATGGTGCGTCTGGGGTGGCTCTAACGTGCGTGCTTGGGCAAGCGGCGGGATAGGGCGAAGCCGGAAGCCCTAATGTCCGCGGGACATTAGGCCCGCCGAGCAACACGGGCTATGAGGGACGGAACTTCTTTTTCAAAGATTCGGGAACCAGAGCGATTATCTCTTCGGCCACGGTCTCGATCGGCTTGTCGGTGACGTTAACCAACGGGAAACCGGCTTGTCGGCACAGTTTTCTCGTGCTCTCGAGCTCCCCGAACACATCGGAGGGCCGCGTATAGGCGGAGGGTCCGAGATCACCCATACGCTCGTGCCGTACCTTGCGGTGCGTCATGAGGTGCTCGTATTCAATGCTCAAACCGATCACACGTCCACGGTCGAGCTCGTAGAGTTCTTTCGGCGGAGGGATCTCAGGGATCAGCGGAACGTTCGCAACCTTCCAGCCGTGGACGGCAAGATACATGCTTATAGGCGTCTTGCCGCAGCGAGATACTCCAATTAGAACCAAGTCGGCAAGAGGCAGCCCGTCAGTTCCCCGCCCGTCGTCATGCTTGACCGTGTACTCAATAGCCTCAACTCTATCGAAGTACTCCTGGCGGGTCTCACGATAGCGCCCTGGAAGGCCAATGGGCCGGTGGCCTGAAACCTCACTCAGATGATCCAATAGGGGACCCATGAGGTCAATCGTCGGTATCTTCCGCTCCGTCCCCTCACGGTTCAGGCTCTCCCGCAGTCGGGCATCGACCAAGGTGTGTACAATCACTCCGCCTGCCGGAGCCGCTTGTGCGAGTACTTCCTCGATCTCACGCTTGTCCCGAATCGAGGGAGCTTTGATCACCGACACGTGGAGTTCGGGAAGCTGTGCCAGTACTGTCTGCACGAGGAGTTCCCCGCTCGTCCCCGCGCCACCGGAGACAACGTAGATCGTATACGTGTCCAGAGTTGGAGTGTCAGTTTCTCTGTCATTCATGCTCATCTGATATACAGCCCTGGCGGATAACCGAGAATAAAGGCAGCACGACGCTCGAGTCTACCAGTATCTGCCCTCGAGCAAACCCAGCGGCACCCGAGGCTCAGCTCCAAAGTGCCCCCTCCGAGCGTTCGCGGGCGAGCGCGTGCTGGGCGACGACCGGGTGGTCTCGGCGACGCTGGGCTTCGAGGCCGCGGGCGATCCACTATCATATAACTACGATCAATCGTATCCCTGAATCAACGACGGAGGTCCGGAGCCGACATGCACATAGGATCCGCGGCACCCTTTGAGTACATGTTCCCTCGGGGCAAAGCGAAGGCCCTGGTGATGAGCTATGACGACGGTAGCGAGCACGATCGGCGGCTGGTGGAGATCTTCAACCGATACGAGATCCGGGGCACTTTTCATCTCAACTCGGGCAAGTTGGGTCAAGAACACCACGTCTCCGTCCGGGACGCCCGATCTCTCTACGAAGGGCACGAAGTGTCGTGTCATACGGTGAACCATCCTGATCTGACGACCCTGCCAGACGAGCAGATCGAACGTGAGGTCCTTCAGGACAGGCAGACGCTGGAGGACATCCTGGGTGCAGCCGTGCG
>Ga0210096_1000130_pt1 | contig 32970 bp, 36 predicted proteins | sample China_Galinas_PW_4_FD_184864 | JGI IMG/M metagenome (GOLD analysis project Ga0210096, IMG submission 184864) | Wetland microbial communities from San Francisco Bay, California, USA, that impact long-term carbon sequestration - China_Galinas_PWA_D2... | ecosystem: Environmental > Aquatic > Marine...
ATTTTTGGCTACAATCGGTCTAAACCGGCACCGAAATGGAGGCCAGAAGGAAGCAGATGACGCCGCAGACCGCCAGCAGCACCCCTTCGCAGGCCGTTTCGCCCGACTTCAAGCCGTCCCGACGCCGGGGGCCGCGAGACTTTTCCCTTTAGATTCAAGGTGTCGGGCTCCGGAGTGTGGAAGCGGCTTAGTCCAACAGACATGTATGCGCCACGCCGGGCCTCCGAGCTTCGCCTGCTAAACCAGGGTGCGCGGCGTATAAATGCTTATCTGTTACCAGTCACATATGATATGGAGAATGAATCTAATGGTTCAAAACTATTTAAAGCAAATACAGAAAGAGTTTTCCCATATTAGACCATACGAAGAGGATGATCTTGAATGGTGGAACGAGGGACTCGATTTGATTGATCAAGGAAAACTTGCTGAAGCTGAAATGAAATTCAAAATGTTGACAGTTTCTCAACCCGATCATTCTGATGGTTTGGAGGGGCTTTCGAAAGTCTATTCAAAAATGAATCGCATTGCTGAGGCTAAATATTTTATTGACCTTGCGGTCGAAAGGGTTAAAGAATCTATCCAATTAGGATACACAGATTCAGAAATACTTGATCTATTGTTGGATCAACAAAAAGCTATTGAAAGGCTGTCCCAATAGAACATAGACATTGGGGGTTCTTGCGGGAACAATTGGGAATTGAGCCTGAACTTCTCGAACGCGCGAAGGCGGGTGAGCAGGAAACTGTTGACCACCTGATCCAGCTACGGATGCATCGGCACGTCCCAAAGTATCGCGCCGACCCCGGTACCATCATTCCTGCAACAGGACACGGCAAAGGATACTGCCAGGAAGATGGATTTCTCTACGATGTCGAGGGGTTTATTGAAGATGGTTGGCGCATAGAGTTATTAAGTTGGGAGCATTCATGTCACAGGAAACTCCGCGCATTTGCCAAGAAATACGGGAAATTTATCTCGCTGGACGATCACTATCACCAGATTACGTTCATCAAGGATGGACGCATTGTGAACCCGTTGGAACGATGCCAGAGAATCGAGTCGCCGGGGGGCTCTTATCCCCCGGCTCCCACAGCACCGCGCGCGCCGGTCCGCACGGGGCGTTTCCACCTAAGCGAAAAGGATCCTCAAATAATGGCGACTTCCAACGCTGGCGACGCCGCGAACCGCCAAGGCCGTTTCACACGGGCGGGTGCACTACGACCAGTGAGACTCGCTCGTCGCACCCGTTGCCGATGGTTCAGGCCTTCACCCTGTCCCATCCATTACGGTGGGCGTTTGGCTACTATGCCGTCTGCTGACTTCTGCCCCGTCACGCCAGGCGTTCTCGATGCGCAATCAACATCGAAAAGCTAATTCAAGAGGAGTTTTTCATGGGTAGCAAACGAAGCAAGAATAGGCCTAATGAGGGATGGCGCCTATTTGAAGCCGAAGCGGCTTACGCGGAGAGCATCTTTCTCGAAGCCATTGGAGATCTGGAAGCGAGTATCGCTGCTGCTCAACGAGCACTCGATATTAAGCCGGACTATCCTCCCGCCGTAGTGACCATGGGATCTATCGAATACCAACGAGGGCGCCCGGACGAGGGCGCGCATCTATTCTCGACGTTGCTTTCACTGTCGGATGAATCCGGAGATCTTTGGGAGGTCATCGACAAGGCTGGCGACTTCCTAATTCAAGAAAGGCTGAAGAAGTATTGCTGAAAGCGGTTGCGATGGATCCCACGGATGAGCTTGCCCGGGAGAATCTGCGCCTTTGCCAGTCTGCGCGCTCAAAACCATAGCAGCGACGAACATTGCGTTCAGGCGGAGCGCAAGAAACAGCGCCCGCTTGACTTCCAGTTACCGTCAACGGCGAAACGGTGGCGCTGCGGCTGCAAGAATGGGCGAATAAATTCCATAAGCACCTGAACGGCATGCAGTCATTAGCAGAAACCAGGCGTACCGCGAACACCTGGGTGATCTGCATGGCGGCGATGACGCCCCGGAGCACGAGACGGGGTATCATCTCCCGCCGACCCCGAACGGCCCAGCCCTTGGAAGCGCCGGTTGCTCTACGACTCCATGGATCACCGTCATCGTTTCGACCGCCTCGACGCCCTGCTCGAAGAGCATGCCTGGCTCTGGCGACCGCAGCCATACAAGGAACCACGCCCCCGGTGGACTGAAAGGCTCCCGGAGCTGAGAGAAAGGCTGCTTGCCCTCAGCGAAGCGGATCTGACCCACTTCTCGCGCAACGACGCGGCCCTCTACGACCTGCTGAGCGACCATCGGCCAGCCCTGTCCGAGCTGCACATTCTCACCGCGCTGCCGCGCCTGCCGCAGGTTGGGCTCGTGGAGCTGGGTCCCCACTTCCCCACGGACATCCCCGGCCGCAAGTGGGCGCAGATCAATGCCTTCGCCGCTGCGATCCGTCCCAGCGACGCCCCGGTGTTGGACTGGTGTGGCGGCAAGGGCCACCTGGGACGCTTCGTCAGCGCCCAGTGGCAAAGGCCGGTGCTTACCCTGGAACAGCAGCCGAAGCTCTGCGACGAGGGTGAGCGGCTGGCCCGACGAGCTGGGGTCGCGCAGCGCTTCCGCCTGGGAGACGCCTTGAGCTCGACGGTCAAACCCCTGCTGTCTCAGCGCCACTCCGTGTCCCTGCACGCCTGCGGCGGTCTGCACCGCCGGCTGATCGAGGGAGGCATCGAGAGCCGTGTGCCCGCCCTCGACATAGCCCCATGCTGCTACCACCTCTACGGTGGCGGGCACTACCAGCCCTTCACCCCCGGTTCCGGTCTCCGACCGGCCCACGAGGACCTGCGCCTGGCCGTCACCGAAACCGTCACGGCCAGGCGGCGCGAGATGCGCCAACGAGACCGGGAGATGGCATGGAAGCTCGGCTTTCAACAACTGCGCAAGATGCTTACCGGCTCCGCCGAATACGTCCCCACCAGGCCGATCGACAAGCGGTGGCTCGGTCTCACCTTCGCCAGCTTCTGCCACCGACTTGCGGAGCGCCAAGCCCTGGAGCTGCCACGCGAGACGGAATGGGAGCGCATTGAGCTGTCCGGCTGGCAGCGCCACCACGAAGTTATGCGTCTCTCGCTGGCAAGGCACGCCTTCCGTCGACCGTTGGAGCTATGGCTGGTGCTCGACTTGGTCAACCGGCTGGCGACGAACGGCTACGAGGTGCGGCTGGGGACTTTCTGTGATGTCGAGCTAACGCCGAGAAACGTTCTCATCTCGGCCCGCAGACAGTGATGCCTTTCGCGCGGCTCGGGCTCGTAACGAAGGAGATGTTGAATAAAGCCATCCTGGCTTTATCAGCTGACGGAAAACGAACGACGCGGTTTCCGCTTTCCTAGTCATCTTTTCGGGAGGCATCCAGTCTTGCCTCGTCGGCCCGCTGACGGCGTAATTGTTGGCCATGTTCGACCTTGAATAGCTGCCCTGGCGGAACTCCGCCTTTCTTGCGAAATCGGGACAACAACTTTGCGCTCTTCTTTGGCTTCAAGCGGACGGGCACCTTGCAATCGTCCAATCGATCCTGAGCAATCAGCGATCGCTCAAGCCAGTCCCTGTCCAACAAATCCTCGGTGGTGTAGTCGATATGCCTTCGCCAGGAGTTGCGATCAACCAGCACATGCGGCTCTTGCCGGCCGGAGGTACCGACGCAGTAAGCGCACGACGGTATAGGCTCCGATGAATTGACAAATGCGAGCAGGCGTTGCTGGAGATCCGGCGAATCGGCAAGCTCGATGCCTCCGGCAACCGTTGCCCTGCCTTGTAGCTGCGCAATGGCAACACTTTGGGGGCAGCGAAAAAGATAACCGTCTCGCACCGAATGGCAGCCCCAAAGATGTGCTATCTTGCAGGCTTTGAAAACCTTCCCGACCAGCGATCTGTCCTGCGTACCCTTCCCCGCAAATGTCGCCCTGAACTGCTCGTAGGTATTAAGAGAGAGCTTGGTTCGGAATTGCTCACACTTACTGCTTGCAAGATCGAGAATGTCTCCCAGCTCGGTTTGCACCGCCGGGTAGATCGAGATCTCAAGCTCGTCAATCAGTTCGTACATGGCGTCGCTTGCGCGATGCAAGAGCACACCGTTGGTCGACAAGTTGATGTGATTGGTGATACCCGTGTCGCGTAACGCTTCGAGCAACTCCACCAGACGTTTGTGCATCAAGGGCTCGCCGCCGATCACTTTGACTATCTTCGGGCGGTAGTAACGCGCTAGAAGCGAGAAGTCCTTGCGCACCTGAACGGGATCCGCAAACCAGGCCCGCACCGCAGGTGAGGCATGATTGCAGGCGCGGCAGGTCAGATTGCAATGGTCGACGACAGGGAGCTCTAGGTGACTTGGAGGCACGATAAAGCCGTTTTCCAGTTTGCACCTCGCTGTCGGTGGGCCCGGAGACAGGCGCTCTGTTGCGGATGGGGGGCGGGAGGTTGCCTTCAAGCCACAAAGGCGCAGAGCATGGGACAGGAACCTGCTCCCGGCCGCTCGATGCGCAAGACAGACCATCGGCTCCGAGACGGCGCCGAGTATGCGACTACCCCAATCTTTGCGATACGAACCCATCTTCATTCCCCCTGGGCGAAGCCGCCAAGGGTCGGACGCGGCCGGATCTGTGCGTGATTTCGTGAACTTCCGCCGGATTGTAGTTCCGGTGAACCCCATGTCAAGCGTCGAGAACGATCAGGCGATAGCGGGCAGAAGTTTTGTAGGTCAGGGACGTTTGAACGTTGATCGGCTGATGGCCATGCCACGAACATACATGCCCGAGTTTAACCGAACTGAGACATCGCGAGAAAAACCTACCGCGCCCGCTGCCGACACTCCCAGACAATCACCTCATCGGCCGCCGAGGTGGCACCATCGGGCACCCCCGCTGCCATTAGGGCAAACAACTCCCCCACGGCCGCCGGGCCCTGCGGGTCACGGGGCTCTCCCAAGACCGCCTCTCGCCGCTCGCAGTCCCCGAGCCACACACAGACAGCCGATCAGCCAATACAGCCCCTTCAGGGCGGCCAGCACCAGAGAGACCTCCTGCTCGGCCAACACGAACGGCAACCGCTCAGGGGTTTTCCAGGAACCACGCCCCCGATGCCCTCCAACGGTCTCTCTAGAACCACTTTGTAGAGGAACACCAGCGCGTCAAGTGCTTGATTTTGCGTGCTCGACGCCACATTGCGGTTGGTTGCCAGATGCGACAGAAACGCCCCTACCTCCACCTCACCCATGTCTTTCGGGTGACGCTTGCCGTGGAACAGGATGTAGCGCTTGATCCATTGGACGCAGGCGTCCTCGGTCCGGATACTGTAGTGGCGCACCCGTATCGCGTCATGCACCGTGTCCAGGAAGGGTGAAGTCGACTGCTCGTTAGTCGTGGAGTTCTCCTCGTGTTCCTTGCCTTGCAGGGCATAGCCGACTCGCCAGAACAAGGCAAGCCATTGCGGGATAGCGAGAACCTTTCCCGATTTCCCCGCTTCCGGGGGGGGCCTAGACGCCCTCTGGACCTCGGCGGAAACCTGTGCTAAGTTCCTGATCCATAGAGGGTCGAGACCAGCCGACCGAGGGATGGCCAGCCCCACCCAGCCGCCCTTTCGGACGCAATATTCGGAAAATCGGATAAGCGGCTTTCCCACATCCGGCTTCCCGTCCGATCATTCAGCAAGCCTCCTTTTCGCCTATCCGTCTCAACTCTGTGCTCATGGCTCAATCGCGCTTTGTATCGCGACCCGTTTCCGCCTCGACGGACGATCGAACGTGAGGACCTTCGCTCCGAGGGCATTACCCCTCCTCATCGCTAACCGTTGCGGTGTACCGGTCCTCATCACTCGCGACGCGGCCGTTTGAACGCCTCTTGTCACATTGGCGCCCATACTCGGGTACTGTCTCGCGCATGCCCTGCGCCCGAACTGAGAGGATCGTCTCTCGCCCAAAATACTTGCTTCTCGGGGCTTTGTTTCGGATTCAGGGCTACACCCTTCACCTCGTGACACTCGCATATTTCCTCTCGTGGCCAGGCCACTTGAATCCGTACACTTCCGAGCGGCTGACCAGGCCTTACTCGGGACAGCTTCCCGCTTTCGCGGTTCTCTCACAGCTGGAAGCATTGCCAGGTTACCTAGTTCTCGCATCGCAACATCCGGCAATATTCTGTAACATGTGCCCATGGCCAGACCGTTACGAATTGAGTTTTTCGGTGCGCTCTATCACGTCACCTCTCGGGGCGATCGCCGCGAGGCGATCTTCGAGGACGATGAGGACCGTGACATCTTCCTCAGCACGTTGGCGGGGGTGGTGGAGCGGATCAATTGGGTTTGCCAAGCTTATTGCCTGATGACCAACCATTACCGGGCGTCAAGCTGCGCCGAACCAAAAAGGCGGCGACGGGGCTGTCGCAGCGAGCTATCTGTCGGCCGATGATAGAGCGAGCCCCTTCAGCGTTTAAAGCGTGCTCTCCTCGTCCGCCGACATGAGTTGGCTGAAGCCCACCATGTCCGCAGCCATGATGGTGGTAGCTGTCGCTGGGGAACAGACGCCGGCCGGCCTGTATCGGTACTCGACATCCTGCGTGCCTGTCCTGGGCCTCGAGTGATTTCTAAGGTAGCCCGAAGCCGAAACGGAGCATAGGAGCTTCAGCAGGCATTTTTCAGCGAGAAAGCCATCCCGACCGGCTAAACTGGATAACCGACGATCCATTCGCACATCCCGCGGGGCCACGTCCGGTTGGAACAAAACAGGGACTTCGAGGTTACACTATGCTCGGCGCCCATCCTCAGCCTTAAGCAGTCGACGGCAGACCATCATGAGCGCCTCCAGGAAGACCCTTTTCAGCGGAAGAATCGTCGAGCTGGCGCTCGAACAGGTAGAGCTGCCTAACGGCCATCGGTGCCGGCTCGAATTCGTGCGTCACCCGGGGGGAGCCGCGGTGGTTGCCCTGGATGCGCGACCGTGTCTGCCTGCGGTCGTAACGGACGACTCGCCGCGGCCGCATTGAAACGACACCTCCAAGCCAGAGTGACCACAAGATGAGGGTACGGGTCATCATCCCCTATTTCGGCCGCTGGCCCCCGTTGTTCGGTCTGTACCTGGCGTCGTGCCGAAGGAATCCCTGGCTGGATGTCCTGTTTCTGACCGATATCGCGCCGCCGCCAAGACACCCCGACAACGTTCGATTCGTCGCGACCACGCTCGAGGCGCTGCGCGAGCGCTTTTCATGCAGACTCGGATTCGAGGTTGCCCTGCTTGAGCCTTACAAAGTCTGCGATTTTCGACCCGCGTTCGGCGTGCTTTTTCAAGAAGAACTCGAGTCTTTTGATTTCTGGGGACACGGTGACATCGACGTGCTCTACGGCGACATCCGGGGATTCCTGACCGACGATTTCCTGGACCGGTTCGATGTCGTCAGCTGCCGCGAAGAATGGATCTCCGGCTCTTTCTGTCTGTACCGGAACCTACCGGAAGTAAACGGCCTCTTTCGGGCAAGCGAAGCGTACCGGAAAGTGTTTGCCGACCCCCGAAGCATGGCCTTCGACGAAACTTCCCGCCGATGGCGGGCGCTGATCCGGAAATCCGTGTTCGAAGTCGATTTTCCCTACGATAACATGACGCTGCTGGTCAAACGCGCGGAGCGGGCGGGCCGAATCCGCGCCCATTTCTCGACGCTCGCGATGGAAGACATTCCCTCGGGAACCCAGGTCACCTGGCGCGACGGGAGAATCCACCATGGTCGACAGGAATACCTTTACTTCCACTGGGTAACGGAAAAGCGGCTGAAAAAGCTGTGCTATCCGCAATGGAAAGACGTGCCGGATGGACTCTTCATAACCCCGCACGGTTTCTTCACCGAGCAGGAATTCAATTCGCGGGCGTTCAGGGTAGCCGAGCAGCGTCGACGAGCCATCTATGCGTGCCGATCCGCGGCACGTCTTCTTTCACGGCTGGCTCAACGGATCAAAGCCGCTGTCCTGCGACGCGCTCCGGCGAACTCGCGCTTCTGAAAATCGCTTGCTCTGACCAGGCAGACGCCCGAGGCCCCGTCAAACGGCTCCTTCAAGCGCTACCCGGTGCGCACTTTCGGGCAGAACCTCTCGCGGCTCCAGCCCGATGCCTTGCAGCTGGTCAACTGGGTGATCGTGCGAGCCGCCGACGAGGTGGTCGGTGTCGACCAAGACACGCTTTTGCAAGGGTGCTACGACTCCTCCGTGGTCAAGACCGACGTGCACTATCCGACCGATGCCAACCTGGTGGTCGGCGACACCGTGCTTGGGGGGCAGGGACAGGCTCCGGAGCGCCCGTGGGGGGATGAGCTTGCAGTCCCCAAACTGAGCGCGGCACCTTCTCATACGGTGAATGTCCATTCTTTCGTGCGGAGAAAGGTGGGAGAAAGGTGGACGTCCACTTGTTCCCGCGGCGTTGCGTCTCTTGGCAAGGGCTGGGCCATCACCTGAAAGACGCGCCTTGCGCTCAACCCCTTTCCGACCCTCTGCATCGGCGATTATCACCTGGACGGAGTACCGGATACGCCCCTCCCAGAAGTGCCCGGTGCACTGGTCCTCTTCGTTGGCTTTGCGGGCGATCTGCTCGTTGAGGCAGCACATAAACCAACCCACCGACGTCAGCCGCTCGCGCCAGGTCTCGACTAAGCCCTCCAGCTCTGTCTCCTCCACTTCAAGCAGCTCGTCCTCTCGAAGATACCGCTCCGATAGGATCGTACCGCCGAACAGGCGATGCCAACGCTCGACCAGAAGCAATACCAGCGTCGTCGCAGCATAGAGACGGCGGTCGCGTCCCTGCGCGAAGCCGGCAAGGAGGCGCGTTTGATCGTCTATCCCAGTGTCGGCCGGGGCTTCGATTTCGGCCCGGCGAGGGTGCACACCTTCGCCGACGACCTCGCCTCCAAGGACGCCGTGCAACAGGCCGCTACCTTCATGCGCGAACTTTTGGCGCCCTACAGGAAGCCCTGACAATTATTGCACTAACGTTACAATCGCCCGTGAGCTGGCCGGCTATTCGCGTTAGACTATGTAGAGTCCTAACCCCACGGGCTGGCCGCTTCATTCAGGACCCTCGGCGCCTTCACGCAAAGCTCCGATTCCGCCAAACCTGGGAAACAACGGAAGCTTCGACAATTCTCGCGGCAAAGGTGTTGGCCGCCGTCTTCGGCCCCTTTGGGCTCGAAAACGCTGGGATGCCAGGATTCGCACTTGTCGGTTTCGTTACATCGAGAAGACCAGGATGGCCCTGCCCGGAGTATCCCGCGCAGAGCCGAACCGGGGCATGAGCGATGTTGGAACAACTTCTGCAGCCGCTGATCGAGTACTGGGAGGCGTTTCTGGCCTTTTTCGCGGCGGATACGGCCCAGCTGCGCGAGCCGCATATGCTGGTGCGCATCGCGTTGCAGGTCCTGCTGCTGTTCTGCTCGGCCTTCTTCTCAGGCTCCGAGACCGCACTCTTCTGCCTGTCGCGACTCGACCTCCAGCGGATACGTAAGGAGCGCAATCCCCACTCCGAGGTACTGCACGAGCTACTCGACCAGCCACGACGCCTGATCATCTCCATCCTCTCCGGCAACGAGCTGGTGAATATCGCGGCGGCCGCCAACATGGCCGGCATCCTGGTGGTTCTCTATGGCGACGAACGGGGGGGCTGGATCAACATCTTCGTCATGGTTCCCTTGCTGCTGCTGTTCGGCGAGGTCACCCCCAAGACCATCGCCGTCTCCAATCCCTTGCGCATCTCCACGGAAGTGGTCGCGACGCCCATGAGCCTGTGGGTGAGACTGATCACTCCCCTGCGCTGGGCCATCCGCAGCATCGCGGACCGGGTAACTACCCTGATCGTGGGCGAGGCACGCGAGCGCGACAACATCCTTCAGGTCGACGAGTTCAGAACCCTGGTCGAGGAGGTCGCCAAAGAAGGGCAGCTCAACGCCACCGAGCGGGCGCTGATCTATAACCTGCTAGAGGCCGGCGACACGGAGATTGTCGAGATCATGATGCCGCGCACGCGCACCGCCTTCATCAATGTGGAGACGCCCCTGCCGGAGATGGTCGCCCGATTCCAGGCGATCCGTCACCCCCGGGTGCCGGTATTTCGCGGACACAGGGACAACCTGGTGGGCTTTCTCCACGCCGAGGACGTGCTACGCCTGGTGCTCAGCGAGCAGGACCTGCAAGACATCAGCCCCGAAGAGATCATTCGTCCCCCGGTGGTCGTTCCTCTCACCAAGAAGGTCGACGAGATGTTCGAGTTCTTCCAAAACCACAATGCGCGGGCCGCGGTGGTGCTCAATGAGTTCGGGGGCGTGGAAGGCTTCGTCACGATGCGTGACGTGCTGACGTTCATCTTCGGCCATACCGCCGGCGAGGTGCAAGGCCAGGAGCTCTATCGCGAGCGGGACGAGAACGTCTATGAGGTGCCGGGTGACATGAAGCTGACCGACTTCAACAATCTTACCAATTTCGGCATCGAAGACCCGCGGATGACGACCATCGGCGGCGTGGCATTCCGACACCTGGATCGGCTGCCCCGGGAAGGCGACAAGGTGGTCACCGAGGGCATAGTCATCACGGTGCTCGAGATGGACGAGCATCGCATCGCCCGGGTCCGGGTGGCGCGCGGCATGGCGGCCGGCGTTGCCGCCGACGAGATCCACGTCTCCGAGCAGGATATCGACGAAGCCGCGCCGGATACGGAGGAGCCAATCGGGGAGCCAGTGATCGAAGGCGAGGCGCCCTCTTCGACTGTCGGCGAAGAGGAGTCACCCGCACGAGCGGACGCGGTGAAGCCGGACCGGGCAACCGCCACCCACGCCGAACGCCAACAGGCGGCAACGCGCTGACGAGGGCAGAACCATGGATATCATCCTGATCATACTTGCGATGCTGGTCCTGCTCCTCTTCAAGGGCTTCTTTTCAGGCTCGGAGCTGGCGCTGGTGAATGCCGACAAGCTCAAGCTCCACCACAAGGCCAACCAGGGGAGCAAAGGCGCCTCCCTCGTCCTCAAGCTGTTCCGCACCCCGGATGTGCTGCTGGGTACCACCTTGGTGGGCACGAACATCTCAACGGTAGCGCTCACCACCATAGGCACCGTGATGATGATCGAGCATTTCGGCGCGCGCGGAGACTTCTACGCCTTCCTGCTGTTCACGCCGCTGTTCCTCATCTTCGGCGAGATAGTTCCCAAGAGCATCTACCAGCAAAAATCCGACACCTTAGCCCCGCTGGTGGTCTATCCACTGCGGTTCTTCTCGATGCTCTTCTATCCTGTGATCTTCGTCTTTTCACGGATCGCCCGGCTGGGGGCGCGGTTGGTCGGCGGCGGTAAGACCGAGCAGAACGTCTTCATCACCCGAGAGCAGATCCGCATGGTCGTGGAGATGGCCGAGCGCGGCACCAATGTGGACGTCTTTGACAGGGTCCGCATCAAACGGGCCATCCGCTTCGCCGAGACCACGGTTGGCGAGGCTATGGTGCCCATCGCGGAGGTCATCGGAATCAACTTCGACCGCACCACCAAGGACGCCATCCGGTTGGTCCGGCGTCTCGGCTACAACCGCCTGCCCGTCTACAAACGCAACGTCAGCAACATCGTAGGTATAGTCACCCTCACCACTTGGGACATGATGGACAAAGGGATACCGGACAAGGAGCTGGCCGATCTGACACAGCCCGCCTACTACGTCACCCCCCACCAGTCGATCGACCAGCTGCTGCCCATCCTGCAAAAACGCGAAGACCACATGGCCGTGGTCGTCGACGAGTTCGGCTCTGCGGTGGGCATAATCACCATCGAGGACATCCTGGAAGAGGTGGTTGGCGAGATCGACGTCGGCTACGACTTTGAGGAGTACATCCCCCGACGTCGTCGAAGCTGGGAGGTGATCGACGCCAAAGAAGGCGTCTACCTCCTGGACTCCCGCTTGCCCATCTCCGAGCTGAGCGAGCTACTCGGCATCTCTATCGGCACCGGCGAGTTTCACACCATTGGTGGCCTGGTCACGGCACGACTCAAGCACATCCCCGGGGAGGACGAGTCCATCGTGGAGGCCGGTTACCGCTTCACCGTCACCCAGGCGACCGAGCGCTCGGTCGTCAAGCTGCGGGCCGAACCGGTTTGAGAAAAGGAAGGCACACGGGCCCGCTCTCGACTTACGGCACAGAATTGGACAGCCATTTTGGGGGCCCCCGAAAGAGCGAGCCCGATCATGTACGCTTGTGCCCTTATCTGAGGCTAAGAGCGACTCCAACGCGGGCCGATCGGCAAGACGACAAATAGGACACCCACTTTAACGGGGAGCTCAAGCGCATCGACCCGGGCGAGGTCACGCCGATGCTCGATGCCCTGATGGCCGAAGACTGGGTGGTATGCCGAGCCGTGTCTGGCGCATACCGACTCGGTGGTGACCTATCTGGCCCCTTTGTCGTCAGCGAAGAGGGACTGCCGGTCGCCGAAAAGGTAGTTTATACTAACTGTTCACGACTGGATTGTCGGTCAATCGGGAGAGGCTGACATCGAGTATATATTCAAACCGCCCGTTTTAACTGCTTAGTGGAGGTAGATCATGAGTGATGCACCCAAAAGCCGGCCCAAGGTCCCCGAGGGCAAATCGCGCTATCTGACCACCCGTCAGAAAAAGCCGAATGAAAAGGGTTACGTGGGCTACGACACCGTCTGGGAATCGTTCCAGAAAGAGCAACCATACACCCCCCCGAAGCGCCCCTGACCTCAAACGCCGCGCGCCACTGCGTGGGCGCGCGGCCACACATCCCGCTGTTTTCAGGCCTGTTTTATATGCTTCCGGCTGCCGTGGCAGCCATCAGATCGGGACTTGGGTGCCCTCGGGAAGATCCGGTCCTTCTTGAATCTTGCCACCGAACTGTATCTCTTCCTCAGTGGCATCGCGAACCGTCAGAATCTCGAGCTTGAATATCACTTCCCGGCCGCAAAGGGGATTGTTGCCATCGATGATGATGTAGTCGCCGGCCAGACGCGTCACATAGAAAGTCCTGGACTGCCCCTGGTCGTTCTCCATCAGGATAGCCGTGCCGACCTCTCGGTATTCCTCCGGAACGTTCTCTGTCCTTTCGGTAATGACTAGGGAGTCGTCCCGGGGGCCGTAGAGCTGGTTGCAGTCGATCGGCACTTCGATCGTGTCGCCTGCCGCCTTGCCTTCAAGCTCCTGCATGACGGCAGGAGCCAGCACCTCGTTGACACCCTGTACGTAGCCCAGAGGATACTCGACTTCGGTCAAGACAGTGCCGGTCTCGACGTCGATGACCTTGTATTTCAGCTCGACATATTTACCGTCTGTGATGATGTCCTTGATGGTTTCAGTCATGATTGTCTCGATAGAACACGGGTGTTCTAGAAGATGGAGGCGCCGAAGATCCTGATTTCGCCGTCCTCATAGCCGAGCACCATCCGCCCCAGCCACTCACCTGCCTTCTTGGTGCTCCTGACACGGTACAGGCATGTGACGTGCTCGCCGCGCCGAATGAAACCCAGGAAATCGTAATTCGGGTCCAGGCTGCGAGTGAGATCGCTCTTGACAAACTGCTTGCCCACCTCGACCTCGTTCAGGCCGAACAGCAGGTTGTAGGAAAACCTTTTGATGAACTTGCCGTACTGTCCCTTGTTGGAATACTTGATCAGCTCATCCCACATGGGATGAGCGATCTCCGCAAGCTCTTCGTCGGTATGGTCCAGAATGTTCCCGACGTCTTGTCCTTCCTTGGGTGCCTCAGGTGCTTCAGTCATGGTACTCGTCTGCCTACCGATTCGATGAATCGTGCGCATCGCAAAAAACGAAAAGACCAACACCAGTTGATCTTTTCAAGTCTGGCCGGAATCCGAAGGATCTCTACATCCTGTAGAGACCCCTCGCGCAACCTTCCCGTCAAGCGCTTCGGACTACGCGCTCTCCTCCACCAGATGATAGCACGGGGCTTTCTCCATGGTGTATTCACCCGTTTTCGGGTCACGCCGGGAAACGGTCAGCACATGCCAGTTCTCATCGTCCACCTTCATGTGGTCGCCGCGGTAGTAATAGCCGGGCCAACGGGTTTCCTCGCGGAACAGGGTGTGTTGCATGACGGCCTCGGAGCTGAGAATACGGTGCTTGAGCTCCCATCCACGCAACAGCTCGTGGATGTCTTCTGCTCCAATCTTCTCAAAGTCCTCTTCCAAGGTCTTGAGCTTCTTGAGACCGAGCTGCAGCAGCTTGTCGTTGGTCATGTAGTTGACCGACGCACCGCCGGCGTACTCGTCCATCAGCTTCTGCAGGCGATCAAGGCCCTGGCGCGGGTTGATGTAGTTCGGGTTGACCGTACCCGCAGTGATCTCGTTGCGGTAGATACGGAAGTGCTCCAGCGGCTTGTAGATCTCCTTCCTGCGTTTCTCGATCTGCTCCTGGGACACCACGATGCCTTGGGCCTTGCCGTCGTCGACGTACTGGCAGGCAGCCTTGGCGGCCAGACGCCCTTCGGTGAAGGAGCCCGAGGAGAAGGCGTGCGGGGTACCGCCGACGGCGTCGCCAGCTCCGAACAGACCTTCGACCGTAGTCATGCGGTTGTAGCCCCAGAAGTATTCCGGCGGCGATACATCCTCGGGACCCGAACACCAGGCACCGCAACCGGTGGCATGCGAGCCCATGACATACGGCTCGGAAGTCGTCAGCTCCGGGTTCTCGTTCTTCGGGTCAACGTCGGTAGCAGCCCAGAGCACTGCCTGACCGACGGTCATGCCCAGGAAGTTGTGCCAGCCGATCTCTTCAAGGTGAGGGTCTTGGAAGGCTTCCATGGTCACCATGTGGATCGGACCGCGGCCGGCGTTGACCTCGCTGATCAGCGCATGGTTACGCAGGCAGGTCGGGATCGGCCGATGGGTCCTGTGCGAAGCCTCCGGATCCAGGTATTCCTTACCCACCATCTCCTGAAGCTGCGGCCACCACTTGGATTCGTACTCTTCGCCGTATCCGTTCTGGGTGTAGGTCTTGAGGTGCAGGAAGTAAGCACCGACCGGACCGTAACCGTCCTTGAAGCGGGCCAGTACGATGCGGTTCTCCATCTGCGTCATCTTGGCGCCGGCGCCGATCAGCAGGCCGTAGGCCGAGCCCGAGGACCAGGGCGCGTACCAGACGCGGCCCGCGCCTTCACCCACCGAGCGCGGCTTGAAGATGTTGGAGGCGCCGCCGGCAGCGACGATAACTGCCTTGGCCTTGAACACGTGGTAGTTGCCGGTGCGCACGTTGAAACCGACAGCACCGGCGACACGGTTCTCCTTAGCTTCGTCCATCAGCAGATGGGTCACGCAGATACGATTGAACACCTTGTCAGCCGACTTCTTCGCAGCTTCCGCGACGATCGGCTTGTAGGACTCACCGTGGATCATGATCTGCCAACGGCCTTCGCGCTGGTAGGCACCGCTCTTGGGATCGCGCATCAGCGGCAGACCCCACTCTTCGAACTGGTGCACGGCAGAATCGACGTGACGTGCCATATCAAACGCCAGGTCTTCACGAACCATGCCCATCAGGTCGATACGCGCATAGCGGACGTGGTCTTCCGGGTTATTCTCACCGAAACGAGTTCCCATGTAGCAGTTGATGGCATACAGGCCCTGTGCCACAGCACCGGAACGGTCGATGTTCGCTTTCTCGGCGATGACGATCTTCTTGTCCTGGCCCCAGTACCTGGCTTCCCATGCCGCACCCGTGCCACCGAGGCCCGCACCGCAGACCAGGATATCGATACCATCTTCAACGATTGTCTTGTAAGCCATCAGTAGTACACCCCTTCTTTCAATTTCAGACCAGCAGACTTGAGGGTGTGCAGACCACCATCGTCGAGTCGTAAGTATTTGGGCTCGTTGAACAGCAGCTCGCTGCCGCGTTGCTCCTTCGAGGGGGCCGGTACCTCACGGAGCTGAGGAATGCATGTACCCCAGGGCTTGGTCGTGATCGGGGCCAGCAGATCCATCTCCTTCTGGCCGTTGCGGAACTTGATGCGCCAGGCGATGACACCCTTTTCCTCATCACGCTTCACGCGTACCGAGTGGCCCAGCGGAGCGAAGTCGGCATAGCCGCGAACGTCGATCGCCTGATGCGGGCAGGCCTTGACGCAGGAGTAGCACTCCCAGCACATGTTGGGCTCGATGTTGTAGGCACGGCGGGTGACCTTGTCGATATGCATGATGTCCGACGGGCAGATATCGACGCAATGCCCACAACCGTCACATCGGGTCATATATACAAAAGTTGGCATGAAAGGCTCCTTACTCTTGAGCAATCAATTAGTAGTGACGAGGGGTTTCGCGGTTGATACCGAGCCCCATGTTGGGTGGGTTGGCGCCCATGTATTCCCGGATATCCGGGAACCTTGCCTGGACGGCAGGATCCGCCGGATCGAAATCATCGGGCAGATTCTCTTGCGAGCCATCCGCCTTGATGACCTTCTTCTGGTAAGCCGCGGCAGGCTTGAAGAACATATGCGCGAACTTAGACCAGTAGACGCTGCCGAAGAGCACCGTGGCGCTCGCGATGAACAGTACGAAAAACAGCGTGTTCAGCGCACCGGCGGCACGCAGGGTCCCTGACCACAGCAGGGCGAAGGTCGCCGTGGCGAGCAGGCCGACGATGAAGATGTCGCCGCGTCCGTTGAAGTTGTACCACTTCACGCCTTCGGAGGAGACGTCGACACGGATGTCGAACCAGAACCAGTAGCCACCGATACACAGCGACAGCGCGCCCAGGTGCCAGAGAGCCGGCCAGATACTTGCGTCAGCCTCGGTTGCGTAACCGAAAATCAATACCGCCGTGGTGATGACAAAGATGACGAAGCCGTACATCGTGAACAGATGCGAGATACGACGGCGGGTACTCTTGAACTCCGAAGAGGTCAGGACTTCGTTGGCGACAGTCTGTACCGCAAGCGATGCCTTTTCGCCACCGCTCAGGGTGCGCTTGGCATTCTTCTCCGCCGTCTTTGCGTTTTCGAAGAAATACTGGGCACTGTGCTTGTGCATCATATCAAGAATGGTGCCAACGACAACCAAAACGACCATCAGGATGACGTACCCCTGCATGATGGAAGGAGAAATGACCGCCGAAAGTTCGGCGAAGGGGTTGTTCGCGATCATGGACTCGAGTCTCCTCAGCGTATGTTTCCGTGGACTGGATTGTGAACGAATTTTGACGCGATTACAAGAAGTTATGGTTGCGTTGTTATAAAAATTTCTGATCGGGGTACAGCGAGACGCGGCCATTTCCGGCCATTGACGTTCCCGGCCGAGCGGGTCGCCCGTGACCTGGGGATCCACCGCGGGACGGTGCCGATGCAGAGTGCCCGGGTTCAAGGCGTGCTTGGCGGCGCAGGGCGGGAAATTGCCGGGGATGTCGCGCAGGAGCTCGAGGACAACCTCGAGTGCGGCCGCCTCGGGCACGGTTTCCTGCGCGTGCGCTGCGACAGCTGCCATGCCAGGCGCGCGCCCTGGACGGATCTTCCCCCCAATGAGGATCAGCGAAACCCATGGAGCTATCTCTCGACCTCTAAAGTCAGCAGATCCTTGTCTCCGTATCTCGTTGCTGCCGGCGAAGCCCGTTGCCGCAAGAGCCATGTCGACGTCCATCTTACCTATCTCTGTCCCTCTTCAGCCCCCTGTTCCGGTCGATCCCCAGCTCGACCCGCACCCGGGTGAAATGGCCGCGTTGCACCGGCTCACGCCAGGTTGCCATTCCCGATCCCCCCGGCCCGGCGCCCATCCCGTGTTGGAATCCTCCGGCCCCGCCGCCATGCTCAGGACTATGGTCGGTCCACCGACAACGCCGTTGGAGCGTCGTCTCGACCCGCTGCGCGACCCATTTCTGGAGTTCATCGGGGATGATCGGTCGGTGCTCGAGCCGAGCGCCGACGGTCGGTGCGACGCCGCTGGCACCGGGCCGGGCGCTCAGCCGTTGCCGCCTGTCAGATAGGCCAGGACCTCCCCCATCAGCCGATTGATCGAGTCGTAACGCTCGGACTGGGCGGCCAGGATGGTCTCTTCGGTCTGCACGTAGCGAGACGGAATCAGCTCTTCACGGCAGTTGGCAACGAGATCGCGCGCCGAAGTCGGGGTCGTCTCCAAATGGAACTGCAGCCCGATCACCGATGACCCGACCTGAAACGCCTGGCTCTCGCAGGCCTGGCTGCTCGCCAGACGAATCGCGCCCGGCGGCAGGTCGAAGGTCTCGCCGTGCCAGTGAAACACCTCCGCCGACGGAGGGAACCCGAAACTGGCAGGACCGCCGGGAGCCGTCGCCTGGATTGGGTGCCAGCCGATCTCCTTCTCCCGGTTCTTGTAGACCCGTGCGCCTAGGGCGCCGGCGATCAACTGCGCGCCCAGACAGATACCGAGGACTGGCGCGCCCGAGGCGATGACCTCGTGGATGAAGACCATTTCCCGAGCCAGCCACGGGAATTCCGCCGTATCGTTGACGCCCATGGGGCCGCCCATCACCACCAGCAGATCGAGCCCGTCGGTGGAAGGCAGCTCGCCGTCGTCGAAGAACCGCGTGCGGGTGATCCTATAGCCGGCGGCCTGGAGCCAGGGCTCGATGCTCCCGAGGCCTTCGAAGGGAACATGCTGAAGATAGTGGGCGCGCATAGCGACTCCTGAAACGCGTGGAATTTGTCGAGAAGGCCTCGGTCGAAGAGGGATCACCCCTCCGGGTGAGGCCGGCAGAGCCATGTCTCCAGGTCCTGCATCATGCTTTCCTTGTCTCCCTGCCAGAACACCGGTTGCCCCACCCAAATATCGCAGATGAAGGGCACCAGCAAGGCCTCACCCCTGGGAAGGGCCTTGCCGAGCCCCTCCATGTGGACCGGCACCACAGGTGCGGCGGGCACGCGCCGGGCCAGATGGGTCACCCCCGGCCTGAGGCGGCCCGGGGCTTCCGGCTCGCCCCGGGTGCCTTCCGGAAAGATGAGCAGGATATCGCCTCCTTCCAATGCCCGCTGGAGACCAGCCAGGGGATCGCGTCCGTTGCTCGGCGCCTGCCTCTCCAGGGGCAGGATGCCGATGATCCGCAGCGCAAACCAGGCCAGCAGCCGATTTTTGATGAAATAGTCCGCGGCGGCGACCGGCCTCAGACGGTGCAGCCGCCCGAGCGGACACAGGGCCATGAGCACCAGTGCGTCCAGGTGGCTGTTGTGGTTGGCGGCGACGATGGCGGGCCCGCGGGCGGGCAGTCGCTTCCCGCCACGCAGGTTCACGCCCAGCACCAGCCACACGAGCGGACGCACCAGCAGGGCGAAGAACAGCAGCTGGGCCCAACGCAGGGGCTCGGAATGTTGGATGGTACTCACGGTACGCGTCTCAGCCTGGAAAGGCCATTTGAACCGACAAGGCGCCGAGGTCGCCAAGGTGGATACGGACCAAATGGGACAGCAGGTAGTTTATCCAACCAGCGACTGCCATTTCGTAGATACCTCCATGAAGCTCTTGGCAGCCTTGGCGCCATGGCGGCTCGAATTGCTCTTCTCGCGCTCAATAGTGGAGGTAGTAGAGGTAGTGAAAGAACAGGGGCGCCGTATAGGTGAGGCTGTCCACCCGATCGAGAATGCCGCCGTGGCCCGGGAGCAAACAGCCGCTGTCCTTGATCCCGAGATCGCGCTTGACCGCGGATACGGTCAGATCGCCCACGAAGCCGAACACGCCGATCAGCAGGCCCGCCGCGGCCAGGTGCCAGCCGGACAAGGGCGTGAGCCAGGGGCCCAGCAGCAGGGACAGGGCCATGGTGGTGGCCACGCCTCCCAGCAGCCCAGACCAGGTCTTGCCTGGACTGACCTCGGGGACCACCTTGGGCCCGCCCAGGGCCTTTCCCCAAAGATACTGGGCGACGTCGTTGAGCTGAGTAAGAAGCACCAGAAACAGTAGCAGGCCTGTCCCACCCGCGGGGGATACTTCGTCGGGTAGAGCCAGCAGGAAAGCCGCATGGGACAAACCGAATACGGTGCTCATGAGGCCCCAGGTGATGGTGCCCGTGGCGCGGATGAACCCGTCGGTGGCCCCCAGCAGGAGCATGCGCATGGGCAGAAACAGGGTCACGAACACCGGGATGAAGATGATGAACATGCCGTACCAGCCCGTGGCTGCCCAGTAGTACTGCAGCGGGATGGCCAGATAGGCCCAGAAGAGCACCCTCCGATCCGCCCGCCGGGTGGGAATCAGGGAGACGTACTCCTTGAAGGCCAGGTAGCTCACCAGGCCGAACAGCCAAGCCGCGCCCTTGTCCCCCACGAACAGGGCCAGGGTGAAAAGGCCGATAATCCACCACCAGGACCCGAGGCGGGCGGGCAGCTCGCGACCGGCAGCGTAACCGCGACGTCGGGCCAGGGCCCAGACCAGGGCGCTGGCGGCGGCAAGCAAGGCCCAGACCGCCCCCAGCACCAGCTGTACGGCGCTCGGAAGGGCGAGTAGCACGCTCATGGCGCCGTCTCCAGCGCCCTGCGGATGCGGTTATACACGGTGACCAAACCCAGCAGGGCCACGCCCCAGACCGGGACACCACCGAGCCCGTCCGGGACCCAGCCCATGCCCAGAAACAGACCGAGCAGGCCGAAGACAAAGGCCCGGTCGCTCTTGCCCATGGGGCCGTCGTAGCGTCGCTGAGCCCCGATCAAGGCGGCGCAGACCCCTGCAAACTCCGCCAGCAGCCCGACCAGCACCGCAGCGATCAGCGCCGGGGCCGGCACCCCGGGCACCAGGACCAGCGGCAAGTAGAGCGCCAGATCCGAGATCAGGTCACCCAGCTCGTTGAGCAGGGCCCCGAGGGGACTCCTCTGGTCATACTCCCGAGCCATCATACCGTCCATGGCATTGAGCGCCATGCGCAGGAACAGAGCGGCGGGGAGCAGGAGCAGCGCCAGGGTCTTGTCCGTGGACAGAGCGATCCAGGCTCCCTGGGCGAGGGACAACAGCATGGCCGCCAGGGTGACCTGGTTGGCGGTGGCGCCCGCCCGGGCGAGGCGGCCCACTGCAGGCCGCAGCAGTCCCTGGAAGGCAGGCTTGAAGTCGTAGACGCTGATCATGTCAGTGCTTCCGATAAGAGGGCGCCAGATTCGCATGGAGGGGCGGGATGTCCGACTCCGGAAGCGCGCCGCGGCGAAGCGACCGGACCCGGGATCTCGCGGCCTTGGGCTTCTTGGCGCTTTGGCGATTCCGATTGCCGTTCTTGGAGGAACCCGGATGGGGCTGGCTCATGATCGGGCCTCCTTGTGGACCAGGTTGACGGTGAAGATGCCGTCGTTGTCGATCCAGCGCCTCTCGGTGACGAAGCCCGAGACCCGCAGCAGCCCCTCCAGCTCGCTCTGGGGCCGAGGGCGCATCACCCAAGGCCGGCCATTGCGGTCGTCCAGCACCCGGGCGATCAGCTCCAGCTGGGGATGACGGGGCTGGTTGGTGACGATCAGGACGCCGTCCGGGGCGAGGGCCCCATGGGCAGCCTCCAGGGCCTTCAGCAGCAGGCCATTGTCCTCGAACAGCTCAAACAGCCCGGAGATGATCAGTATGTCCGGGCGGGGCACCAGGTCCCGATAGGACGCCGGGTCGAAGGCGTCCGCCCGCACGTAGACGATGCCGCTCACCCCCCGTGCCTGGGCCTCCACCCTGCCCTGCTCCAGGCCGGCCGCATCCAGATCCCGGCACTGGACGGTGACTGCGGGGTCGCGCAGCTGAGCCAGGGTGTCGATCAGGTAGCGGCCCGGGCCGCCCGCCACATCCAGAAGGTGTACCCGACGACCCGGGGCTCGACGACGGGTGATCTCTTCGAGCAGGGCAGCACGCAGGTGCTCGCCACGGGTGCGAATGCCACGCCAGCCGGGCGCGTCCAGGTAGAGACGGTCGATCAGCCTTCCCACACGGCCCTTGCCGCGGGCTCGGTCGTCGTAGACATGGGCCAGGCTGCGGCCGGACTCGAAGCCGGTCTCCCAGCCCAGGCGCACGCCCTCGCTCAGGCGCCCCAGCGTGGCCAACGCCTGGCGAGTCGCGGCAAAGCCCCAGCGTCTGGGCAGGTACCAGGGCAGCGCCCTGGACAGGGCCTGAAAGCGTGCCTGCCCCAGAGGCTCGGGCTCGGCCGATACGGAGAGATCGGCCTCGAAGGCCCTGCCGATGAAGTCCGCCGCCCAGGCGATGGGCAATGCCCGGTCGCGCTCGTGAAAGACCTCATGGTAGAAGCCCGGCAGCACCTTCATGGCCTTGCAAGGGCTGCCAAGGCGCTTGAAGAATCGTGCCTGGGCGCGACGATGGACCACCCAGTCGTTGCCCGCGCCGAGCACAAGGACCGGGGTCCTGATCCCCTCCGCCCCCTCGATCACCCGCTCGGCGGTCTCGTAAAGGGAGGTCAGCACCCGCACCGAGATGCGTGGGGAAATCAGGGTATCCTCCGCTCGGGCCCTGGCCTCTTCGGAGTCGTGGGTGAGCATGGTCGGACGCACATAGCTGTTTAGATGGGCGTCGGTCTTGCGCCGCTGCATGAGGCGCAGCCCGGTCCGGGCGAAGGGCACATAGAGCTTGATGTCGAAGGCGGGCGAGCCGAGCACCGCGGCACGCACGGTAGGCGCGAAGTCCAGCAGCCAGGTGGCCAGCGTCACGCTGCCCACACTATGGCCGAGTACCGCCATGTTTGTCACGGGGATGGCGTGACGCTCGGAGACGGCGCGCACGAAGCTGTCGGCATCACGCACCAGGTCCATGAAATGCCCCGCGTCCCCGCGCTCGCCAGGGGACCGGCCGTGCCCCCTGGCATCCCACGCAAAAAAGGCACAATCCGGCAGGGCCTCGGACAGGCGGGAGACCAGCTCCTCGAAGCGCCCCGAATGCTCGTGGCCACCATGGAACAGGATCACTGCACGGCGCGGGGTCGTCTCGGGCAGCCACCAGCGGTAGAAAAGCTCAATACCCTCGTGTCCGGGGGCCGTATCCTGGCCGCTACGAGGTTGGGGATTGGGGAGGGGGTCGAGCATGGGAGGATCCTCGGGTTGTGGTTGGCAACCCAATCGTTGCAGCCCGCATGCCACACCGACAAGCAACCAATAACTATCGGAGGTAAAGACACTTCTTCCGATCCAACGGCCAGCTTAGACAATGGCCAGTCGCACGTGGATATACATAGAATGTCGACTAGGCGATCGTTAAATGCACAATCTGTGTCGCCTAGAGCCCCGCTACGAGTCCGTCGACCCGGCTCGGCGCCTCATTGGGCACCGAGCCGTCGCGCCGAAGGGGTCCAACCGGGCTCTTTCCGCAAAGCCGCCCAGGTTTTCGATGACCTGTCTGCTATGCTGGCGGGCCCTGAAGGGCGAGTATCGCAACCGTAGCGAAGGTGATGGGGCGAGCAGCGATGATGACCGCGAGTGAGGCACTACAGAGACTCAAGAAAGGCAACCAGCGTTTTGCATCCGGCCTGCGCAGCGTCAATGCCCTCGTGTCTCAAATGCAGCGGGCCGATTTCGTCGACTGCCAGGCGCCCTTCGCCATCATCCTGGGCTGCTCCGATTCACGTGTGCCCGCCGAGATGGTCTTCGATCAGGGACTGGGCGACCTGTTCGTGATTCGCGTGGCAGGCAATATCGTGGCTCCCTCGCAAATCGGCAGCGTGGAGTTCGCCGCAGAGCGCTTCGGCACGCCCTTGGTGGTGGTGCTCGGCCACTCCATGTGCGGCGCGGTGCTCGCAACCCTCGACGACCTGGAGTGCCCGTCGGAAACGACGTCCTCCAATGTCCTGTCGATCGTCAATCGGATTCGACCGACGGTGAAGCCCCTGCTGGAGACGGAGCTGCGCCAAAGCCGGGAGAGGCTGCTGGAGGCGGCGATCCGGGCCAACATCGTCGCCGCCACCAATAACCTCCGACATGGCTCACCCCTGCTGGAGCAGCTGATACAACAGGGCAATCTAACCATTGTCGCCGCCGAGTATTCCCTCGAGACAGGGAAAGTGGACTTCATCGACGATCTAAGAGGACGGTCAGACCGAGAGACGCCGACAGCAGCAGGGTGATGGTGATCAGGAAGGCCGCCCCGCGCCAGGGGTGATGGATCATAGGTGCCATCACTCAACGATAGGCACGCGTGGTCCACCCCTCCCGTCTCGACGATGAATTCCTCGTCGCCCGACGGGAAGAAGCAGGCCTGGGACTGCTGGTTGGCCGCCTCGAGCATACGCAGCACACCGCTGGGATCTATCTGATAGGGAGTCAGGCGGGTGGTATCCAGCTCCACCCGCACCTCGCGGCGCTGGCCGCCGGTTAGGGTGGTCTCCGAGACATCCTCCACCTGCTTGATCCGATCGTCCATCGCCGCGGCGCGCCGAAGGGCGAAGCTATCGTAGCCGGCCCCATGCCGGGATTAGAGCTTCTGGTTGAGCTGGACGACCGCATCCCCCTCGTCCCATCCCACCAGAGAGCGGGCGACGGTGAGGGACCGACCCGGACTCGCAGTCGAGTACCCCGGGGAGCTCCCACAGCAGCTTCTCCAGGGGCTTGGTGACCCGCTGCTCGACCTTCTTGGCCGAGGCCCCGGGGCATATCCACGAAGACATCGATCATGGGCACGGTAATCTGCGGCTCTTCCTCCCGGAGCAGCGGCAGCACCGCCAGTAGACCCAGGACGATCGACGCGTCTGCCTCCAAGGGCGTGAGCGGGGAGTCGATGAGGAAACGAAGGATGGCCCGTATGATCCCGAACCCGCGGACCTTGTAACGGATCTTCCCAGGCTGCATGCGAAATCTCCGGGCCGAGCGTGAGAAGGAGAGCTGAAATCTGCGCCGCATTACGGCTGCCGCTCGGGACCTGTCGTCGGGTCCGGGCGGGGCGACTCGGTTTTCAGAACGTCTGGCTGCCGGGTATTCCCCCGTCGAGTTGACCTGCAGTCCGGGCAGACCCAACCGCTCCCCGTCAGGCGCCTGCGCAACGTGGTCGCCGAATATCTCGCCGAGCGGCGCTCTCCGCCCGGCAGACCAAGCGCGGGGGCCCGACGGGGACGTTCGCCCGGCCTGCGAAAGCGCCTCGAAGCCCGCTATGCTAAAGACATCTCGAAGCCTTTCTTTGCCCGTGCCATGCATGACCCGACCGACCCGACCGGGGACAGCTACTACCCCCAGCTGCACAGGCACTGGGGCGTATGCGCGGAGGAGCTGCTGCACCACACCTCCCGCTACTACTGCTACACGGAGGCGTTTCTGCGCAACCTCTCGGGCCGGCGCTCGTTCGAGATGGCCGGGTACCGCCCCAAGCTGCTGAGCGAAGAGCAGCGCAAGCTGATGGGGGCCATTCTCACCGGCCTCCCCGACCGGGCCTCTGGGTCCGCCATCGTCCGAGTGGTCGAGGCGGCACGACGCGGCGATGGCCAAGTGGACCCGGACCTCACGGAGCAGTACCGGAAGCAACTCGCCCTGGTCCCCCACAACGCCACGGTCGCCTTCGACCACGACTTCCAAGAGCGTGATCTGCCCGAAGACCTTCCCCCTCTGGACCCTTTCCTCGCCATTGCCGAGCGCTTGCAGATGCCCGTTGCCGTGCATGGGCGCTGCGTCGAGGTCTCCCTCAGGCTCCTGGCCCAACACCTGGACTCTCCCCAACATCAGGTGCGCGAGAATCTCCAGGACTCCGTGCTCTGGCTGCACGAGGCCGGATATCGCCTGCGAAACCACCCCGATCTGACTCATGCCGAGGCCGAGGAGATCGGCGACAACGGCTGTGTGTGAGATCCCAGGTATAGTGATCTGTCCCCCACAAATCTTTCGCTTCAGGGCGCATTGCCATCGTGCACACACCTGACCATTGGGCATAAGGCCTGGTCCGGAATCCAGCTTCCCCGGAGCGACTGTGACCCGCGTTTGTCTTGCGCAGCTTGCGACTCTGCGAGAGGATTGGGACGAATTCACTCCGAGGCCGCTGCCGGCCCCGACACCTTCGAGGGCTCACGTGCCATGCAAGACGCTTCGCTCCACCCAATCGGTGCGCTGCGCGGGTCTCCGCCGCGAGCCCGCCTCTCGCGATGTTGGTGGGCGCTGTGGGCCTTGCTGCTCGGGCTCCCCATGGTCTCCTGGGCGAACGCCGAAGAGACACTCGACCCGTCGGAGCTGTTCCTGGCTCCACCCAAGGAGCGGCTGGCCTGGGCCTACCGGTTGGAGCACGGGGAGGGCGTAGCCAAGCAGACGGGTCTGGCGATACAGCTGCTTTGCACCCTGGCCTGGGGCGGAAACGCGGAGGCTGCCTACGAGCTGGGCTGGATCTATCTCAACGGGCGAGACGGACCGAAGGACGAGGGGCGTGGCATGGCCTGGATCGCCGGTGCCGCCGATCTGGGTGATCCCCTGGCGCAGCGGCTGCGCAAGCGGTTGAGCGGGATCGAGCCCACTAAGGCCGAGTGCGCCGTGCCCGACGACAACGGCAATTGGGTACCCTGGACCGCGCCAAACGCGGTGCACCAAGGGGCCCTAACCGGCCTGGCCGAGGCCATGGCCCCGCGCTTCGGCCTGGACCCGCGCCTGGTGCTGGCGCTGATCGAGGTCGAGTCGGAATTCGACCCGGACGCCATCTCACCCAAGGGCGCCCAGGGTTTGATGCAGCTGATGCCGACCACCGCCCAGCGTTTCAGCGTGGAGAATCCCTTCGACCCGGCACAGAACCTGGCAGGGGGTATGGCCTACCTGAGCTGGCTGATGGACCATTTCGACGGCGACCTCACCAAGGCGCTGGCCGGCTACAACGCGGGCGAGCACGCGGTGCAACGCCACGATGGAGTCCCTCCTTACCCCGAGACCCAGGCCTATGTGCGCAAGGTGATGCGGCGCTACCGAAATTCCGGCGCTCACTTGTAAGAGCCACGCCGAGGCCACCGATGGCGCGGACCGGACTCCCCGGCCAAACCGCCCGGTGCCTATGAGCAACCCGAAGGCGCAATGAACGAGTCAGTGCGCTCGTAGAATCACGGCACTGATCCGATCGATGGCAACCACCGCGTCATAGAACTCCTTGCCGGTCAGTCGGCCGATATGGACCAGCTGGTCGCCCACCAGGGTGATGGTGCCCTCGATCTCTCCCCCCGAGCCCAGGCGTAGCGTGGCCCGCTTGCCGGCCTGCTGGGCCAGCACGTCGTGCATGGTCGCATTCGCCTCGATCTTGAAGCCCCCCTCGTCCGCCTGCGGAGCCAGGCCCCAGAGCAGCAAGCCGGCACCGAGCAGCATCGGCGCAATCTTCTTCATGGACTTTTCCTCTGTGAGGTCAACCGCATATCGAGCAGTCCGCAGGGTCAGCCGATCAGCCGCTGGCGGACCCAGGCAGGCACGGCCTCAAGGGCGACAGGCAGGGCCGCGGGGTCGTTGCCGCCTGCCTGGGCCATATCGGCGCGGCCACCGATTTTCCAGGGCGAGGAGACCCTGGTCAACGGCGGCCAACCCGCGGACGGAGGAAACCACAGGGCCGTCTCAACAAAAACGTCCGGGCGCATGCCGAACGTTCTTGTTCCCGATCGAGTCGGCCCAGTGGGCTCATCAGGCTACAAAGCGCTCAAACCGGCGTCAGATAACGTCCGTGCACCCAGCGCTCCAGATCATCTCCCTTGACGACCTCGTCGATCACGTCGACAAAACGCCAGTTCCCTGCATTCTGCTGGACCATCGCCCGAGTGCCCTTGGGCAGAGGACTGCCCTCGAGCTTGTCGAACCCGGTCCCGGGCCCCTGGCGGATATTCAACTTCGTGGTAGTTCGGTAGTGTCCTTCTTCATTGTCGCTCCGACCCAGGACCCGAGAGCGAAAGCTCTCCATGGGGAAGGCGGGCCCGGGATCGTTCTTTCGTCCGGGTGCAATGTCGCCATGCCCGATCACGTCTCGCAACCCGTACTTGTCGACCAGCGCCACCGCGGCGTCGAGGGCAGCCGTCAGCTGAGGCTCTGTGAACGCGTGCCAGCCGGCCGACTCGGTCTCGTTCTTGTGGACCGCCTCCACCACCTCATTGTCCGGAATTTTGGCGCCCCACCAGCTCACCCAGCTGCCTCCCTGTCGGGAAAGCTTTCCCGCGTTGTCCAGCTCAATGCCGATGGCGTAGCTGTTCAGCCCGACTCGATTCGCCCACAAGCTACGCCCTGCGTGCCACGCCTGCTTGTTGAACGGCACCAGTTGAGTGACTGAGCCGTCCCTGCCGATCACGAGATGCGCCGACGCCTTGGCGTGCTTGTCGGTCAGCCATCGGACCGAAGATTCGGCACTCGCACCCGCGGTGAAATGCATCACCAAATACTCGTGCGCGACGATCTTGGCGCCGACGTTGGGACTCTGCATGAACGCGGCAGGCGACCCGTCATCCATCAGCAATCGATGATTACTTATCCTCATCGTTCAATCTCCTCGGTAGAACAGATGGCAGATTTTCCATTCGCGCCTGAATCGCCTGGAGCAAGCCCATGTTGGCGCCCCTGACAGCCTCTATCCGTGACAGTGCTTGGGCTCAGGCCGTACGACGATCGGGCTCCGCCGACAGCGCGAGCGGATCTCTGCCTTCCGGAAAGCCTGCGCAGCCGTCAGGTGCGCTTCACAACGAACTCCGGGCTGCCGTAGAGGATGTAATCCGCCCAGTCTTCGGACTGGAGCTCCACGACCTTCTTGCGCCCTTCTGTCATAGCCATCCCGATACTCGCTCCGCTGACCAGCCGCTGGTAAAAGATTTCGCCGAACGCCTTTGCAGAAGCATCGCCTACCGACCAGTAGGTACCGATGTAGTTGCCGACGCCAGAACGTAGCAGTGCTTCGGCGAACCCTACGTTGGTCTCCAGGCGTTTTGCGGTATTCTCGCCGTGCAGACGATCCGCCTGAGACCGGACCCGGTCCGCTGCCCCTCTCACACGCCCCGACTCGCACGCATTGAAGAACATAAGTGCCGGCAGTCGTTCCAGGCCAGCCAAATCCGCCCCTGACAGGACCGTGCGTCCGTGACAAACGATCCCGCTTCGAGATCGGTTGGCTGGGTCGAAAAACGCGTGGCCCGCGTAATGCACAACGTCATACTTGCCTGAGCGGAACGCCGCCCGTATCGCACTGAAGCTAGCCCTCTCTTGCCACAGCGTGTCGACCGTCAGGTTCGGCTGGGCATCCAAAACAGCTTTGATACGATGTCCTTCCGCTTCGGCACCAGGGAGATCCTTGGTCGGATCCACGATCAACAGCACATTCAGCTCCGGAGCCAGACGACGCTCCTCCAGCCACTTGGCCACCGAGAGATTCTCAGCCTCGTATTTACGGCTCATGCCGGCCCCTGCGGCGGGGAACCATCTCTCGATATTGATCGTCTCCCACGGGATACGAGCAGTTCGCGCATCGTTGATGACGACCAACGGATAGTCGCGCATCTCACGCAATGCCTGGCGCACGAGCCGGGGCAGCACCATTTCACCCAGGGCCGCACCATACGCCTCCATTCCGTCAAAACCGAATTCCTGTGTTTCGATCTTCTCTAGATGCCGGTTGAGCCGGCCGCCGTCAATGGGGATGCTGTCCGTGACAACCGTGGCCCTGCTGCCAGCGGTCAGCACCGAGGCTCGCAGAGCGAAAGACGCCGCCAAAGAGGCATCCGTCTCCTCCCCTGTACGATCGGGCATCTCGCGAACAACCAGGTAGACCGGGTTTGGCGCACCCGCTGCTCGTGCCGAAGCAATCTCCGCCACGGGCGCGGGCGGAAGCTCGAACGCCTCGACCGTGACCTGCGTGTCGTCGAATAGCGCTGACGTGCTGAGTCGAAGTATTTCCCGGTGCATCCGCTCGAAACGCTGCTGATCCCGCTCACAGAAGGTGACGGACCGCAGCCAGTGCCGGTGGTCGGCGTCACGAACTCCGCGTATAAAGCCCTGAATGAGATTCTTGAGCACATCCTCCAGGGACAAGCCCGAACCGGAGCCCAGCATCACCGTGGAGAAGTCGTCCACCTTCGTGCGGACCAGGACGCGCGCCACGTTCTCGCCCACGAGCCTCAGCACCTCTTCGGAAAATTCGTCGTAGCTTCCAAGACCGGCGAAGACCACCATGTCGGCCCCGGTGCGATAACGGTTCGCGGGCATGATGAACACCTCGCCCGCATTCGCCGACAACATGCGCCTCTCCGTGAAGTCCGAGATGACGCCGTCCAGTTGGTCGTCGATGGCGGTCGCGGGCCCCACCGGCTTGACGCCTTTAAACAGGCCGAGAACCACGGCGCGGGTATCCACCTGGGTCACGTCGCCCCGTGCCAGGCGAAGGTCGATGCGCCGCTGGCGTTTTCTGCCGATGACGATGGGCTCGTCGCTCAACGCGGACACCTCGGTCGAAGGCACGGCCGCCACCTCTTCCCTGGAGACCGACGCGGGGGCCGCGAATTCTTCAAGCAGGTAACGCACCTCTCTGCGGTTGACGTCCTTGCCTGTCCTTTCGCCGAAAGGTACCGGCGCAAGCCGCTCGCCGGGGACCTCCCAGGACACGCCGCGCCGTTTCGGCGTCCAGGTAGTCTGCAGGACATCGGTCGCACCCGTTTCGAGGATGTCGATGACCGCCTTGGCCGCGTCCGCGTTGTTCGGCAGGCTTCCGTGCTGCTCCTCGATGAAATAGGTCTTGACCCCGTCGAGCTTGGCGAGCGCCAGGGGCACCGTTCCATCACCTTCGAGCGACTGGGTGAAGACGAACCCGTCACCCGACCGATGGACGCCCACCACCGTCTCCTTGTTGATGCCCGCAATCAGCACGAAGCGCTCATCGTTTGGCGCCAAGTGCTCGTGGATCGTCGGCGCGGCCGTGAGGATCCTCTCTCGCGGCCCCATCTCCGTAGGCGGCCAGTTGTCCAACCGGAAGAGATCCAGGCCCGTGAACCGGTCCGGTGCCGGCAGCATCTGGTAGAGGCCTGTGAAGGTGCCGAACACCTCGTTCACGAGCGCTTCTTCGTCGTGCTTCAGATCGAGCGCCGCCACCTTGCGAACCATCGAGTGATACCCGGAGAACGCCTGCACCGGCGAGAAGGAGCCATAGTTGGGAGTGCCCAGCATCACCAGCCGGCTGACGCAGTCGCTGCGGCCCTTGTCGGCGAGCCACTTCAAGGCGGCGCGGGACACCAGCCCGCCCATGCTGTGCGCCACAAGGTAGAGCGGCGTGACCGTATCGCCCTTCTTGGCCTCCTTGACCACGCGCTCCGCCAGATCCTCGCCGAGCTCCCGAATGTCCCGACGCCAGTCGAAGGGATGAAAGTCGGCGTCGAACCCTGCCAGCCTCAGTCTCAGCTTCAGCTTCAGGTAGGTCGTCAGCAGTACCCCGAGGGCCTGGATCTCGTCACGGCCAGCCTTCAGCTCCAGCTCCGACAGCCGGCCCGCAATGACGTCTACCGGATCTATCCAGATGGTGTCGTCAAAGAGTATCCCTTTCGTCCCGAGTTTCGATCCCATGATCCCGGGCAGCACTAGAACCCGCGGGCCACCCCGTACCTGCGCCCGGCGCGAACGGGTGGCAAGGGCACGCAGCTCCTCGTAGACATCCTCACCAAAATAGTCTTCCAGCAGATCGCGGTGCTCGCCGCTGATCAGTGCGTCCTCGACGAGGTCTTCCCGCAACGCATAGCCGCTGGGCCGTTCCTCTTTCTTGTCTTCGGATTGCTGTTCTAGGTCCTGAGCCGAACGGGACTCCGCCGGCTCGACCCGGCTCTTGCGGCCGGAGGAGGGTTTCTTCGCCATGGGGTCTCTCCCTGCACGAACGGTCTATTCTCTGCGGGCTGGCAGAAGCCGGCCCGCTCCGATGATTCCTGCGAGATTCAGGATAGACTATTGAACGGATGCCGCAAGCCACGGAGAATCCAGGCCGTAGGCCACGGGAATCACAATCGGGCGGCGCATCGCGGATTCCTCCAGAGACAGCTCCGCGACACCCATTCCCGCGAGCCGTGTTTTCCTCGCCTGGATCCGGAAACAGACCTGAGCACAGGGCATTCGATGACACGGAAGCTTTTCATCAGCCACAGCTCCAAGACACCCGACAACCTCGCATTGTTGCAGAACGTCTGCTCGGGCCTCAGGGACAAAGGTTTCGAGATCCTCGTCGACAACGGTGGACAGCTCTAGCCCGGCATCGATTGGGATCTGCGCCTCAACGAATGGATGGCCGAATGCCATGCCGCCGTGATCCTGTTCTCCACCGCCGCGCTGCGCGAATCCGACTGGGTCAGAAAGGAGGCGGCAATATTGAGCTGGCGCCGCGAGCTACAGGAAGACTTCGTGCTGATCCCCGTGCTGCTGGAAGGCACCAGGCCCGAGAACCTGGAAGAAGGGCTGTACCGGGTCTTGCGAATCAGCAGGGGCCAATGCGTGCGGGACGCAGCCGATGCCCAACAGATCGTCGACGACGTGGCACTCGGCCTCGGCCCGTCTCAAGAAAAGACGCTGACTCCGTTCGAGCGGCTGGAAGGCGTGTTGACGAAGATTCTTGAACGCCAAGCCACCGCCGATACACTTGAAGACGCCTGGAACTCGCTCCAAGGCGCGAACAAACCCCAGTGGCAACGCGACAGCGAAAGGCGCTTTGCATCGGCGCTCGCGAGGTTTCTGCTCCGCGACCGGCGACGCGCATTGGAGCATCTCAAAACCGTGCTCGACCGTATCAGACCCCGGGTCGACAAAGCGGCGGCCGAGGAGCTGCTGAAGTACCTCGCCTGCCTTTGGGTCGACGCAGAGGCCGCAGGTGGCGTACCCGCCTCCGCACATCGGGGCGGCATGGTGGGCCTGAACGGCAACTACCTGCCCGGCTTCACCGCCAAGCGCTACGGTGAGCGTGCCTGGCCACTCAGCGACAAGTGGCGCCTGGTCCCGGTCGATACTTCGCAGCGAACGCCGGAAGACATCTTAGAGGCAATACGCGCAGCCTTTCGGTCCCGGGGCGTCCAGGTACCCGTAGCCGTCATCGATCGCCGTATCCGCCAGCAC
>Ga0210096_1000131_pt1 | contig 32388 bp, 31 predicted proteins | sample China_Galinas_PW_4_FD_184864 | JGI IMG/M metagenome (GOLD analysis project Ga0210096, IMG submission 184864) | Wetland microbial communities from San Francisco Bay, California, USA, that impact long-term carbon sequestration - China_Galinas_PWA_D2... | ecosystem: Environmental > Aquatic > Marine...
TCACCGCCGAACTTCTTTGCCTGCGTGACCGTGATCGCCGCCGTCAAGGTCGTCTTTCCATGATCCACGTGACCGATGGTGCCCACGTTTACGTGCGGCTTCTTGCGTTCGAATCTTGCTTTCGACATCGAGTGCTCTCCGCAAAGACGTTATCTGCGATTTGAAACCGAACTCCGCGCGCTTTCCGCACGCTATCCTGACCCAACAATAACCCCGCAAGGATGGAGCCCAGAAGCGGATTTGAACCGCTGACCTCACCCTTACCAAGGGTGTGCTCTACCAACTGAGCTACCTGGGCGTATTGATGCAAACAACTCAGGACCGTCATGCGCCGGCCGGCCCTCATCCGACTTCCCATCCCGCTTCAAGCAGCGAAAGAATGCGCTTTTCGCCGCCCTTCCGCGTCCCGGGGTCAATGATGGCACCACCCGGCGTGGGCCGCGTCCCCCCCGCTTGATCGCTGGAGCGGGTGATGGGAATCGAACCCACGTCATCAGCTTGGAAGGCTGAGGTTCTACCGTTGAACTACACCCGCGTTGATCCGACTCCGCCACCCGCCCTGACACCTTCATCCACGGCGCGCAGCCTGCTCCTGCAATGTGTGGTGAAGGGAGGAGGATTACTCCGGGCATCTTGCCCTCCGCCCTCCCGGGCCGCGACCTGCGGTCGCGTTCCGCTTCGCTCCCGGCGAAGCGGTCGAACCTCTTATCGGTCCTCATCCTCCCCCCCACTGGCCAGCAGAGGCGAGGGCTGCCTGCCGCTCCGCTCCCTCCGGCCCGCGGCACAGCCGGCTTGTGGTGGAGGGGGGAGGATTCGAACCTCCGAAGGCTGAGCCGTCAGATTTACAGTCTGATCCCTTTGGCCGCTCGGGAACCCCTCCCAGACGAAGCCCTGTATTTTGTCCGAGCAGGCCTCGGGTGTCAACTACAGCGTCGCTCCATTTTTCTGGTAGCATTCGCCCCGCCGCGACCGGCTCGTGGCTCAACGGGTTTCAACCCCCGATCGCCGAAACCCCTCCGTCAAGCAACAGGATCGAGACACCTTGCTGCAATGAACGTAACGATCTTTGGTAGCGGCTATGTGGGCCTGGTCACTGGCGCCTGCCTCGCGGAAGTCGGAAACCACGTACTGTGTGTCGACATCGATCCGGGCAAGGTCGCATTGCTCAACGATGGCGGCATCCCGATCTACGAGCCGGGACTGGAGGACCTGGTGCAGCGCAATCGCGCCGCCGGTCGGCTCGGCTTTTCCACGGACCCTCGGCAGGGCGTCCAGCACGGACTCTTCCAGTTCGTCGCCGTGGGGACTCCGCCCGACGAGGACGGCTCGGCGGACCTTCAGCATGTGCTGGCGGTCGCTCGCACCATCGGCGAGCACATGGACGAGTATCGGATAGTCGTGGACAAGTCCACCGTGCCCGTGGGTACCGCAGACCGGGTGAGTGAGGCCATTCGTGCAGCCCTGGCCGAGCGTGGCAGCCAGCTGGAGTTCGATGTCGTTTCCAATCCGGAGTTTCTCAAGGAAGGGGCCGCGGTGGAGGACTTCATGCGCCCGGACCGGATCGTGGTCGGCACCGACAACCCCCGCACCAAAGAGCTGTTGCGCGTTCTCTACACGCCGTTCAACCGCAACCACGACCGACTCCTGGCCATGGACGTGCGCTCCGCCGAGCTCACAAAGTACGCAGCCAACGCCATGCTCGCGACCAAGATCAGCTTCATGAACGAGCTGGCCAACATTGCCGAGGCGGTCGGAGCCGATATCGAGCAGGTGCGCGTCGGCATCGGGTCGGATCCCCGTGTCGGCTACCAGTTCATTTATCCGGGCTGCGGCTACGGCGGCTCCTGCTTTCCAAAGGATGTGCGTGCCCTAGAGCAGACGGCCATGGGAGCAGGCTGTACCCCCCAGATACTGACGGCCGTCGAGTCAGTCAACCATCGACAGAAGCGCGTGCTGTTCGAGAAGATCCGACGACACTTCGACGACGACCTCACGGGTCGTGTCTTTGCGCTCTGGGGGCTGTCGTTCAAACCAAACACCGACGACATGCGCGAGGCCTCCAGCCGCGTTCTCATGGAGGCCTTGTGGGAGACGGGGGCCCTTATCCACGCCTTCGACCCGGTCGCGCGCGAGGAGGCGCTCCGCATCTACGGAGAGCGTGAAGACCTGCGCCTCTGCGACAGCCCCGAAGACGCGGTCTCGGGCGCCGACGCGCTGGTGATCGTGACCGAGTGGGCCAGCTTCCGCAGCCCCGACTTCGAGATGCTGCGGGACTCCCTTCGCGACAAGGTCGTGTTTGATGGACGCAACATCTACGACCCGGCCATGCCGGCCTCATTCGGACTCACCTATTACTCGATCGGGCGGGAGCCTCGTCGATCCCTGGATTGATCCAGATGTCCCGCAACCCCTTGTTTTCTCAGCGTCCTCCGCGTCTCCGCACTCCTTCGTGAGAATTCCGGGCTAGGTTGAATGCCCGCCATGGAGCCGGTTCATCGCCAGCTCATGGCGGCCATCCAGGATCAGGGGCAGCAGGTCGGCGGCACGCTCCAGGGCGCTGCCGATCGCATCGGCCTCACCGCTGGCGGGGCGGTGCAGGACATAATCGACCACTTGGTCTTTGTGGCCGGGATGCCCCACTCCCAGCCGCAAGCGCAGGAAGTCCTTGCTGTCCAGGGCCTTCACCATATCCCGCAGACCATTATGGCCGGCATGTCCTCCCCCACGCTTGAGTCTGACGACGCCGGGATCGAGATCGATCTCATCGTGGGCCACCAGCATCTGGGAAGGCGCCACCCCATAGTAGCGGGCGAAGGCGGACACCGACTGGCCGCTGCGGTTCATGTAGGTCATGGGCTTGAGCAGCCAGCACTCTGCACCCTGGACCTGTACCCGCACTCGACAGACGTCGCCGAAAAACCTAGGCTCGGGGCGAAACTGGCCGTCGTTAAGCCTGGCGACCCGATCAACGAACCAGAAGCCCGCGTTGTGCCGGGTATCCTGATAGCACAAACTCGGGTTGCCCAGTCCGACGATCAAGCGCACGCCCGGAGCCGTCTCGGTACCCATGGAGAGCTAAAGAGCTGATGGAGGGATGAAGAGCCGCGACGAATAGAGCAGCCGTCGCGGCTTGGAGTGGTATCAGAGTTCGCCTTCCTCTTCCTCCTCCTCGCCTACGCCACCGCCATGCTTCGCCATGACGGCAACCACGGGCAGATCATGCTCAGGCCCCTGGGACAGCGCAGTGATCTCGACCCCCGCAGGGAGCTTTAGATCGGACAGGTGCAGGCTCCCCCCCGGACCCAGGGTCGACAGGTCGACCTCGATGAACTCCGGCAGGTCCTTGGGAAGGCAGGTCACCTCGACATCGGTCTGGGCGTGGCTGACCATGCCACCCTGCTTGATGCCGGGGCAGACATCCTCACCCACGAAGTGCAAAGGCACGTGCAGCCTGAGCTTCTCGTCCTCCGCTACCCGCAGAAAATCGATATGCAGGATAAAGGGCTTGCTCGGATGGCGCTGCAGGTCCTTGAGCACCACACGCTCGGCCCGCCCATCGACCATCAGGTCCAACACGTGGGAGTAGAATGCCTCGTGCTGCAGATGCTGGACCAGCTCGCTGTGGGCCAACGCGACCGTGGAGGGGACCTTGTGTGCCCCGTAGACGATACCGGGGACCTGGCCGGTCCGACGCAGGCGGCGGCTCGCACCCTTCCCCGTATCGGCACGCGCCACGGCATTGATTTCAAAGGTTTCTTGCATGTCAGTCAGTCTCCGTCAAAACTCGAACGAAAACCCCCGCTCATGCCCGCGACCAGGCATCGAGGGGGGCCTTGGGCCAAAGCCTCGGGGCCTCGGCTGAAATATCAATCGAGGAACAGCGAGCTCACCGACTCCTCGTTGCTGATCCTGCGCACCGTCTCGGCCAGCAGCTCCGATACGCTCAGCTGGCGGATCTTGCCGCAGGCGCGCGCCTCGGGACGCAAGGGGATGGTGTTTGTCACCACCAGCTCATCGAGCATCGACCGCGTGATGTCGGAGACGGCTGGACCCGACAGCACGGCGTGGGTGCAATAGGCCACGACCTTGGCCGCGCCATGCTCCTTGAGCGCCCCGGCGGCCTGGCAGAGAGTACCTGCGGTATCCACCAGGTCATCGATGATGACACAGGTGCGACCATCCACCTCGCCGATGATGTGCATCACCCGCGATTCGTTGGCCCGCGGGCGACGCTTGTCGATGATCGCCAGGTCCGCATCGTCCAGCCGCTTGGCCAACGCCCTTGCGCGCACCACCCCGCCTACGTCTGGCGAGACCACGATCAGCTTCGGGTACTTCTGGCGCCAGACGTCCCCGAGCAGGACCGGCGAGGCATAGACGTTGTCCACCGGTATATCGAAGAAGCCCTGGATCTGGTCCGAGTGCAGATCCACGGTCAGGACCCGGTCCGCACCGGCCATTCCGATCATCTTCGCCGCCAGTCGGGCGGTAATCGGGACCCTGGCCGAGCGCGGGCGGCGGTCCTGGCGGGCGTACCCGAAATAGGGAATGACCGCGGTGATGCGCTTGGCCGACGACCAGCGCGTGGCGTCGATCATCACCGCCAGCTCCATGAGATGATCGTTGGTCGGCACCGATGTGGATTGGACGATGAACACGTCCCGACCCCGGACATTGTCCTGGATCTCGACCATCACCTCGCCGTCGCTGAACTGGCCGACGATGGCCTTGCCCAGCGGAAGACTCAAGTGCGCCGCGATCTCAGCAGTGAGCTCCGGGTTTGCGTTACCCGAAAACACCATCAAGGGGCTAGTCGACACCGCCGCCCTCCGTCGCTCTGCCCAAAGACCCAGATATGCGGAGACGACCGCACCTTCGAGCGACCGTCTGGATGAATATGGCTGGGGCGGCAGGATTCGAACCTGCGCATGCTGGAGTCAAAGTCCAGTGCCTTAACCGCTTGGCGACGCCCCAATGGTCCGGCGCCCGACCAGCAACCCGGCAGCGTGCTGCAGGTCCTGCTCGAAGCCTACTGCACAAAACCGGAGACGCGGGTCCCGGGAGTCGTCCGCACTGATACCAACCGAGGTCGTGGGTCTGTGCGCCCCTCGACCTCAGTCGACCATGCGCGCGAGCGCTGTCTTCAGGTGAGAGCGATTCGAGCCGCGCGCCACGAAGCCCCGCCACCGCGACGGCAGCCGAGCCAAGACGCGGCCCGCTTCGCCGGGATCGTCGAAAGGGGCGAAAACGCACGCCCCCGTCCCGGTCAGCGCAGCCCGCGCAAACCGATCGAGCCAGTCGATCGCGACACCTATCTCGGGATAGGCACGTCGCACCACCCGCGTACAGTCGTTGCCCCCGCCTCCGCTGAGGAAGTCGACTATTCTGATAGGCAGAGAATTGCGTGTCAATTCCGGATCCGCGAAGACCGCGGCCGTGGAGACGGCGACCGGCGGAACGACCACCAGGTACCAGGGCTCTGGCAGGTCGATCGGGGTCAGCCTCTCGCCGACCCCCTCACCCCAGGACGCTTTTCCGCGAAGAAATACCGGGACGTCCGCCCCCAGCTCCAGCCCCAATCGGGCCAGCTCTTCCACCGACAGCCCCAATCCCCACAGGCGATTGAGCACGGCCAGTACGGTCGCCGCATCCGAGCTGCCCCCGCCCAGGCCCCCGCCCATGGGCAGACGTTTGTCCATGTCGACGTTTGCGCCCAGGTGACATCCCGTCTCCCGCTGGAGCGAGCGGGCCGCCCGCAGCACCAGATCCTGCTCCTCCCCGACACCCGGGAGGTCACGCAGCCGCCCGATCCGCCCGTCATCCCGGATCTCGAAGCGCAGCAGATCGCAGCAGTCGATGAATTGGAAGACGGTCTGGAGCAGGTGATACCCATCGGCGCGCCGGCCGACGATGCGAAGCATCAGATTGAGCTTGGCGGGAGCCGGCCACCAAAGCCCGGCCGCCTCACTGACGGGCGTCCGCGCTCGGGATGGTGCAGACATCCCGGCTAGCCCTCTTGCCAGGCATGCACCACCAGAGTGAGCCGGAGGTCGCCGTGCACCAGCAATAGACGACGGGGAAGAAGCCGATTCCCGAAGCGTCTCCAGGTCTGAAACTCCACCCGCCAGCCGGCCTGCTCCAAGCGGCTGATCAGGCCCTGGGGCCCTCGCCGGACAGATGCGCCACCCTCGGGATTCGGTAGACCGATCAGCCAATAAGGAAGCTCGGCAACCGGCAGGGGAGCCCCGAATTGCTCGCTGGCCCACTTGTCGAGCGCTGCGCCACGATGCTCGCGCCCCGACTCTCGCAGCCGCAGGCCCCGGGAGTCCTTCTCCACATCCACCGCCCCCTGGCCGAAGGGGCCGCTCAGCCGTGCGGAAAATTCCTCGCCCGACTGGTGCCAATGCAGCCGCGCGCTCCACCCGCGCTCGGCCACCTTGGCCCCCACGCGCCCGTCCAGGGTCCAGACACGCGGTGGCGGCAGCCGCTCGGGTACGCCTTGCTCGACCGACGGCCTGTGCAGAGCCGCACAGCCGTGCAGAAGGCAAGCCAAGGCCAGGAGCCAGAGCAGCACAGGCGCGGATCCGCAGAGTCCGCAAGGCGGGGAGAGACACAGCCGAAGGGCAAGAACAGGGTCGGGCGTCAACCCGAGGCGGGCGGCCCAAGCGACTCGCGGCTCGCACTCGGGTCCCCGGTGCCTGGGTGGAGAGGTGGACGAGCTACTCACGTCAGCCTATTGCTTCTTCTTCTCGAAACGCTCAACGGCTTCCAAGATATGGGTATTCTTGGGATCCTGGGCCAGGCCACCATCCCAGACACGACGAGCCTCTTTAGTCTTGCCCGAGACCCAGAGCACCTCGCCCAGATGCCCCGCGATCTCCCCGTCGAACCCCGCCGCATTCAGTGCCCGCCTCAAGTAGCTCAAGGACTCGTCGATTCGCCCAAGGCGGTACAACACCCAGCCCATACTGTCGAGGACGGCCGCACTATCTGGCTTGAGCTCGAGCGCCTTCCGGATATAGCCGAGCGCCTCCTGATAGCGGTCGGTCTTCTCCGCCAGGGTGTAGCCCAGGGCATTCAGAGCGTCGGCGTGAGACGGGTCCTTGGCGATGATCGCGTGCAGGTCCGCCTCCATGATATCGAGCCGGTCCTGGCCGGCCGCGTAGATGGCGCGTGCATAGAGCAGGTCCGGGTCGTCGGGATGGGCTCGCAGGCCCTTCTCGTAGACCGCCCAGACATCCGTGGACGTCCCGTGCTCTTTTAGGAGATCCGCTTCTTGCAGATAGAGCCAGACAGATTGCTCGGGCGAGGCGATACGCAGATCCTGCAGTGCTTCGCGGGCCTCGCTCAATTGGCCCTGCTCGGCCAACAGACCCGCGAGCGCCGCCACGGCCTGGGGCCGTTGCTCTGGACTCTCGACCTTGCGATACCACGACATGGCCTCCTCGACCCGCTCCTCTTTCTGCTCGAGTCTCCCAAGGAAATACGCCGCCTCGGACTGGCGCTTGCCGCGCTCGTAGAGCCACCCCAGATGCTCGCGGGCGGCCTTGGCATGACCCAGCTCCACGGCCAGTACCCCCAGGGCGAAGTGGACGTCTTGACTGTCGGGCAGCATCTTGGAGAGCGCGGAGAACTGCTCGTAGGCGGGCTCGAATTGCTCCTGCTCCACCAGCCGCTGGGCGTAGGCGGTACGCAGCAGCGCGTTGTCCGGATACTGGGCGACCGAATCGCGCAGCAGCTTCAGCGCCCCCTCGGCGTCGCCCTTTTGCGCAAGAATGCGCGACAGCAACACCCGCACCTGGTACCAATCCGGCTTCTCGTCGAGTATCCGCCGAGCCTCGCGCTCGGCCTCGTCGTAGCGCTCGGCACCCAGGGCCAGCACCACCAGGGCGTAGCGGGCCTGCACCGAGAGAGTCTCATCGCCCACCAGCTCACGCATCAGTCCCAGCGCCTTGAGCTTGTCGGGCTCGTGGGCCAGCAGCTCCGCCGCGGCCAGGAAGCCCTCGTCCCCCTTGGCCGCAGCGATCCGAATCATCTCCCCCATCTGCTCCAGCGCGTTGGCCTCGTCACCCGACGCCAGGTACTGCATGGCCGCGCTGCGGTGGGCATGGATGCTGTCAGGTGCGAGCTTGACCCACAGATCCGCCGCGACCCGCGCTTTGGCAGGATCTTTTAGGAAGACGGCGATCCGCGTCGCCCGCTCGGCGGCATAGGCGATACCCGCCGTGCGGGCCGCATAGAGATAGTGGGTGTAGGCGCGCGCCAGGTCGTTGCGCTGGGTGGAGATCTCGGCCACTAGCAGACTGTAGAGCACATCCGAGGACAGCTCTTGGCCGGCCGCCGGCTCCGCCGCGGCAGCCGTGGGCCGCACGGGCGGTTGCTCGGAGGGCGCCTCGACGGTGGCCCGCTTTTGAAGAGGCAGGCTTGCGTTGCAGCCGGCCAGGACGAGCGAGGAGCAGATCAGGACAAGGATGAAACGCGGCACAGTGCTCAATAGACCTCTCTGAGGTGGAGGTAGCTCCGGCGCCTACCCGGATGTGACTGCGCCAGTATAAGTAAATTCCCGGAGCGATTCCCGCCAAGCGGGACATCCGAGACGTCAGATGCGGGGCAGCCCTTGAATTCATTGCGCTGGTAAAAGAAAATCCCATGTCGTATCGGAGCTTAGCCCCCCATGACACTGATCGTCCTCGGACTCAACCACAAGACCGCGCCCGTGGCGATTCGCGAGCGCCTGACCTTCGGGCCTGAGGTGCTTAAAACCGCGCTGAGCGGTATCGGCTCGGTGAGCGGAATCAGTGAGGCAGCGATCCTCTCCACCTGCAACCGCACCGAGGTCTATTGCGCCGTCGACGGTGCTGGCCCCGAGACGATCGGCCGGTGGATGGCGGACTTCCATGGGCTTTCCCACGACGATCTGATCCCTTCGCTTTACGCGCATGAAGGCGCCGACGCGGTACGCCATCTGCTGAGGGTCGCCTGCGGGCTGGACTCGATGGTGCTTGGCGAGCCGCAGATTCTCGGCCAGGTGAAGGCTGCCTACCAAAGGGCGATAGACGCCAATACCGTCCGCAAGATGCTGAGCCGGCTGTTTCAGCACAGCTTCGCGGTCGCCAAGCAGGTCCGGACCGACACCGCCATCGGCCACAGCCCGGTATCCGTGGCCTTTGCGGCGGTGAACCTGGCACGCCAGATCTTCAGCGACCTGACCAGCCAGACGGCCCTTCTGATCGGCGCTGGCGAGACGGTCGAGCTGGCTGCCCGCCATCTGCACCAGCAGGGGGTGGGGCGTGTCGTCGTGGCCAACCGCACCTTGGAGCGTGCCCATCTGCTGGCCTCCCAGTTCGACGGCTATGCCATCGGGCTCAGCGAGATAGCCACCCACCTGGCCGAGGCCGACATCGTCATCTCCTCCACCGCCAGCCCCCTGCCCGTGCTGGGCAAGGGCACCGTGGAGCGCGCGCTGAAGAAGCGCAAGCACCGCCCCATTTTCATGGTGGACATAGCCGTGCCCCGGGATATAGAGCCTGAGGTGAGCGAGCTATCCGACGTCTACCTGTACACTGTCGACGACCTGGAAGAGGTCATTCAGGAGAACCTGCGCTCGCGCCAGGACGCGGCTGACCAGGCCGAAGAGATTATCGAGCTGCAGACTGCCGAACTCGTGGGCTGGATCCGTTCGCTCGATGCAGTGGACATGATCCAGAGCTATCGACGCCAGGCCGAGAACCTGCGCGACGAGGTGCTGGAGCGGGCCCGGCGCATGGTGGCCGGCGGCAAGAGCGCCGAAGAGGCCCTTTCCTTCCTGGCCCACACCCTGACCAACAAGCTGTTGCATACCCCGAGCGCGCGTATCCGCCAGGCGGGCTTCGAGGGCGAGTCCGAGCTGCTGGAGGCGGCCACCGCCCTGTTCGAGCTCGAGAAGAAAGTACGTAGGCCCTAATGGAGTCCTCGATCCGCAGCAAGCTGGAGCGACTCTCCGAGCGCTGCACGGAGGTCACCGCGCTGCTGTCCCTGCCGGAGGTCCAATCCGACCAGGGCAGGTTTCGCGACCTGAGTCGCGAGTACGCCCAGCTAGAGCCCGTGGTCGCGAGGTTTCGTGAGCTCCAAGGGCTGGAGCAGGAGATCGAAGGTATTCACGACATGCTCGCCGATTCGGAGATGCAGGAGCTGGCCCGGAACGAGCTGGAGGACGCCAAGGCGCGCATGGCCCGCCTGGAGCCGGAGCTCGCGCGGCTGCTTGTTCCTCGCGACCCGGACGACGAGCGCAACATCTACCTGGAAGTGCGCGCTGGCACGGGCGGTGCGGAAGCCGCCCTGTTCGCGGGTGACCTGCTGCGCATGTACGCCCGCTACGCCGAGCTTCAGGGCTGGCGCCTGGAGCCGGTCACCGAGAGCCCCGGAGAGCAGGGGGGCTACAAGGAGGTGGTGTGCCGGATTAGCGGCCGGGGCGTCTACTCCAGACTCAAGTTCGAGCCGGGCGCCCATCGGGTGCAGCGGGTACCCGAGACCGAGTCCCAGGGGCGCGTCCACACCTCTGCCTGCACCGTCGCCGTGCTGCCCGAGGTGGAAGAAGTGGACGCGGTGGATCTCAACCCGGGGGACCTACGCATCGACACCTACCGCTCGTCCGGGGCGGGCGGCCAGCACGTGAATGTGACCGACTCGGCGGTGCGCATCACCCACCTGCCGAGCGGGATCGTGGTGGAATGCCAGGACGAGCGCTCCCAGCACAAGAACAAGGCGCGGGCCATGGCCCTGCTCTGCACCAAGCTGCTGGCCCGCGCCCGGGAGGCTCAGACCAGCGCCCAGGCCCGGTCGCGCAAGCTCCAGGTGGGCAGCGGCGACCGCTCCGAGCGGATCCGCACCTACAACTTCCCCCAGAACCGCCTGACCGATCACCGGATCAACCTGACCCTGTATCGACTCGACGAGATCATGACCGGGAGCCTGGACCCCCTGATCGAGCCGCTGATCCAGGAGCACCAGACAGAGCAGCTGGCCGCCCTGTCCGAGTCCGCGGAGTGATCGTTCGCGAGGCCCTGCACCACGCCGAGCAACGGCTGGCCCAGCTCCCCCACGCAGAGCCGGCGTTGGAGGCGTCCCTGCTGCTGTGCGAGGTGCTGGAGCGGTCCCGCACCTACCTGATCGCCTGGCCCGACCGAGACCTGGAGCCCGTCCGGCTGGCGGCCTTCGAGGCCTTGGTCGAGCGCCGCCGCCGAGGTGAGCCGATCGCCCACATCCTCGGGCGACGGGAGTTCTGGTCCCTGTCTCTCGAAGTCACGGACGCCACCCTGATTCCCCGCCCGGACACCGAGCTGCTGGTAGAACACGCCCTGGCCTTGATCCCGAAGGACGCATCCTGGCTGCTCGCGGACCTGGGCACCGGTAGTGGGGCGGTGGCTGCGGCCCTGGCAGTCGAGCGGCCGAGGTGCCGGATCATCGCCAGCGATGTGTCCACCGCAGCCCTGGAGGTGGCGAGCCGAAACTTTCGCCGTCTCCGCCTGGATCGGGTCGACCCACGCTTCGGCCCCTGGTGGGAGCCTTTTGACCGCGAAGATCCGATCGATCTGGCGGTCAGCAACCCCCCCTACGTAGCCGAAGGGGATCCTCATCTCGCGCTCGGCGACCTCCCCCACGAGCCGCGCGAGGCCCTAGCGGCTGGACCCGACGGCCTCGATGACCTGCGACGGATCGCAGCGGGCGCGGGCCGGTGGCTGCGCCCCGGCGGCTGGCTGCTGCTGGAGCATGGCTTGGACCAGGGATCGGCGGTCCGAAGCCTGCTCAATGACGCGGGGATGGACGAGATCGAGACCTACCGGGACCTCTCCGGGCACGAGCGCGCCACCCGGAGCCGAGCCCCTAAAAGGCAAATTTAGTAAGGGGGGTGCCCATCTGAGTGCGGTAACCGCTTCCGGTCGTGGTTCGAGACCGGCATCTGCACTGGATATGCCGCCAACTCTCGTATCACAGCACTCAGATGGAGACCCCTCTTTGGTAATTCCCCCCTTGCATATTTGTGTTCACCGGTTAGCATTGGGGAAATATGAAAGAGATGGAAAATGAGCTCCTCCGGCACCGGGAGATCGCCTTTTGCGAGCTGCACCCGGACCCACGACAGGCCGAATCGGCCGCCATGGCGCTGGCCGACATGGTGGGCGTCCGTCATGTCCAGCTGGAATCCCCCACCTTCCTGCGCGTCTCCTATAACGTGCTGCAGGTGACCCTGGAGCAGATCGACGCCTTGCTGACCGAGAAGGGCTTGCATCTGGACAACCGTCTCGTACACCGTATAAAGAGGGCGCTGGCCTACTACACGGAAGAGACGATTCGGGAGAACATCGGCTGCGCCCGCGGGGAATCCAACTGCACCCAGAAGATTTTCGCCGACCGCTACGCCCGCGGCGATCACGGCTGCCGGGACCAACGCCCCGAGCACTGGCGGCGCTACCTCTGACCCGCCGGCCGCGAGGCCCACCGATGGACGACCAGCAGCTGCTGCGCTACGGGCGCCAGATCCTTCTGCCTCAGATCGGCATAGAAGGCCAGCAGCGCCTGCTCGACGCCCGGGTGCTGATCATCGGCCTGGGGGGGCTCGGCTCGCCGGTGGCCATGTATCTCGCCAGTGCAGGCGTCGGCCGACTCGTCCTGGTCGATTTCGACACCGTGGACCTGTCCAATCTCCAGCGTCAGATCGCCCACGGCACCGCCGACATGGGCCGTTCCAAGGTGGAGTCGGCCCGCGATACCCTGCTGCGGCTCAATCCCGACTGCCACGTCGATGGCCTGGGGCACAGACTCGACGAGCAGGCGCTGGCCGAGCAGGTCGAGTCCGCCGACCTGGTGCTGGACTGCACCGACAACTTCTCCACCCGTTTCGCGGTCAACGCCGCCTGCGCCAGAAGCGGCACCCCCCTGGTCTCAGGCGCGGCGGTGCGCCTGGAGGGCCAGGTGTCCCTGTTCACCGGCCGGCCGGGAGAGCCCTGCTACCGCTGCCTCTACAGCGAGCAGGGCGAGGAAGACCTGCGTTGCTCGGAGAACGGCGTGTTGGCCCCGCTGGTGGGCATTATCGGCAGTGTCCAAGCCGCCGAGGCCCTCAAATGGCTGGCCGGCGTCGGCACCCCCCTGGCGGGCCGGCTACTGGTGCTCGACGCCATGCAAATGACCTGGCGCGCCCTCAAGCTCGCCGCCGACCTCGACTGCCCGGTGTGCGCCACCAAGCCGCAGACCACCAGGGCGACTTAAGCCTAGAAACGGCAGTTGAAAGGCAGAGGCGAAAGGGCTCGCGTCTTGACCCCAAGTGTTTCGGTCAGGACACTCGAGCGCGACCTAAAAAGCGATTCACCATGAAGATCATGAAGGGCATGAAGACTGACGCTTCAAGCTCGGCCATGTCGAGCTCTGACCCATACTGCCGAGATCCGCGGTAGCTTTATGGGAGAGAAGGTCAACCCACACCTGATGGGGCCCTGGAGCTTCGAGCCCTGGCCCGACCGCGGCCGGTGCTTTCCGTCTTCGGGATGGTTTCCTTCATGTCCTTCATGTCCTTCATGGTAAAATAGCTCTTTTGCTACCCCCCATGATTCTCTACATACACGGCTTCGGCAGTTGCGGCTCCAGCCACAAGGCGCAGCTGGTGGCGGACTATTTCGGGCGGGAGCAGGTGCTCACCCCGGATCTGCCCCTGGAGCCGAGCGCCGCCGTCGCGATCTTGGACGCCCTGATCGTCGAATTCCGGCACCGGAGCCGAGACTGAGATGCTGCCCCGTGAGCTGCCGCTTGAGACCCGCGCCTGGCTGGAGCGCCTGCGCGAAGACATCGTCTTCACCGACCGGCTACTCGGCCACCCCCTGACCTTCCACTCCACCTGGGGCCTCTTCTCCCCCAAGACGATCGACCCCGGCACCCGCCTGCTGCTGGACCACCTGGTCGTGCGGGAGAGCGACTCGGCCCTGGACCTGGGCTGCGGTTACGGCCCGATCGGCCTGGCGATCGCCGCCGCCGCGCCCGGGAGCCAGACCTTGATGGTGGACAAGGACTTCGTCGCCGTGGACTATGCCAATGCCAACGCCCGGCGCAACGGCATCGGCAACGCCCGGGCCCAGCTGAGCAACGGCTTCGACCAGCTGGCCGATCAGCGCTTCGACCTGATCGTCTCCAACCTGCCGGCCAAGACCAACAAGGAGCAGTACTATCTCTACTTTTACGAGGCCCTAGCCCGCCTGACGCCCGGCGGACGTATCTGGGTGGTCACCATCACGGGACTGCGCAAGTTCGTCCAGCGCGCCTTCGGCGAGGTCTTCGCCAACTACGAGAAGGTCAAACAGGGCAGGACCTACACGGTGGCCACGGCCGAGAAGACCGAGCCCAGCTGATTCCGGGATCCCAACCGCCCGAGGACCTTTTCGCCGTGTCACGTCGAGCCACCGAGATCCTTCTGATCACCCTGGCCTGGGCCCTGCTGGTGGCCGGCATCCTGAGCTGCCGCCCGCTCACTCCGATCGACGAGACCCGCTACGTCAGCGTCGCCTGGGAGATGTGGCAGCGTGGCGACCTGCTCGTCCCTTACCTCCACGGCGCGCCCTACAGCCACAAGCCGCCGCTGCTGTTTTGGATGATGCACCTGGGCTGGGGCCTGTTCGGGGTCCGCGGGTGGTGGGCAAGACTGGTCGGGCCGCTGTTCGCCCTGGGCAGTCTGTTCCTGTCACTGGGGCTGGCCCGCAGGCTCTGGCCCGAAGAAGACGGGGCCCAGGGGTTGGTAATGCCGATCCTGGCCGGCTCCCTGGCCTGGGCAACCTATGGCACTGCCACCCTGTTCGACATGCCGCTCGCCTTCTTCGCCCTGCTGAGTCTTGGAGGCATCTGGCGCGCCGGGCAGACACCGGGGATCCGGCCCTGGGTCACCCTCGGACTGGGCCTGGGCGGCGGACTGCTCGCCAAGGGACCGGTGATCCTTTTGCTGGCGCTTCCGGCGGCGGTGCTCGCCCCCTGGTGGAGCGGGCAGCACCCGAACGCTGGCTGGCGCGGCTGGTATCTACGAGTCGGCCTGGCTACCCTTGCCGGCATCGGCATCGCCCTGAGCTGGGCCATCCCCGCCGTCATCTCCGGAGGACCCACCTATGCGGACGCCATCTTCTGGGGCCAAACAGCCGGACGCATGGTGGAGTCCTTTGCCCACGCCCGGCCCTTCTGGTGGTACCTGCCCCTGCTGCCCATCCTGCTGTTTCCCTGGCTGCTCTGGGGCGGAGCCTGGCGGGGGCTGAAAAGCCTGCCCCTGGACGCGGGAACCCGCTTCTGCCTGGCCTGGGTGGCCCCGTCGTTTCTCGCCTTTTCCCTGATCAGCGGCAAGCAGGTCCACTATCTGCTGCCCCTCTTCCCCGCCTTCGCCCTGCTTGCCGCCCGGGGCCTGGGGCGGCTGGACGGGCAGCCACCCCGGGCCGACCGGGCACCGCTGGCGATACTGCTCCTGATTCTGGCAAGCGCCTTTCCCCTCGCCCCCCTGCTGCAGGACAAGGTCTCGGAGCTGCGCTGGGTGGCTTCCAGCTCACCCCTGTGGGGGGTGCTTCTGGCACTGATCGCAATCGGCCTGCTGGTGCATCGCCCCCGACACTACCGGACCCAGGTCTGGCCCATGTCTCTGGCGGTGCTCGCCTTCCTCGTAGCCCTTCACATCGGCCCTGTGCGGGCGAATCGAGACGCCTTCGATCTCGCCCCCATGGCCCGACGCATCGCCCAGCTGCAGGACACTCACCACCCGATCGCTCACCTGGGCCAGTACCGCGACGAGTACCAGTTTCTCGGCCGGCTCACTCGTCCGCTGGAGCAGATAGACGACATCGGGACCCTCACCGGCTGGCTTCGAGCCCACCCCGACGGCTATGTGGTTGCCCGCGTCAGTGCGTCCATGCTGGCCACCCCCCTCGATAGCGAATACCAGCAGCGCTACCAGGACGGTGGGGTTGGGCTCTGGAGCGCCCGGACCTTGATCGATCGCCCCGAGCTGTTTGGACAGCGGGGGCCTTGATCCCTCAGGGCAAGGAAGCATGATCCTCCAAGCGCCAGTTGGACGAGGTGCGGGATGAACGCCGAGGAAGTCGCCAGCCTGCGAGAGCAAGGCTACGACCCCTGGACCTACTACCAAGACAACGCGGAGCTGCGCCGAGCCCTGGACATGACCGCCGAGGGCTATTTCTGCACTGACGCCCCGGACCGCTTCAAGCCCATCACGGACAGCCTGACCCACGGCGGCGACCGTTACGTGGTGCTGGCCGACTACGGCTCCTACCTGGCCTGCCAGCAACGGGTCAACGCCCTGTATCGCGACCCGCAAGAATGGACCCGGCGAGCCATGCTGAATGTGGCTCGAATGGGTCATTTCTCCAGCGACCGCACCGTGCACGAGTATGCCGAGAAGGTCTGGGGCGTGACCCCTGTGGTTCGGGATTGAGGGGGATCACAAGCGAAGCGTTCCCGCCAACGCACTCGGCGACAGCGTGGGTGATACCCAGGACCTCGCGGATCTCGCTGTCGCTGTCGACCAAGCCTGGGTCGTCTACCAGGGAATGGCCTGACGATCGCGGAAGAACCCGCCGCTGGGCCCGTCCTCGGGCAGGGTCGCCAGCCAGACGATGGTGTCCGCGCCTTCCTCCACCGAGCGGCTGGCGTTGGGACCGCCCAGGTCGGTGCGTACCCAGCCGGGACAGACCGAGTTGATCTTGACCCCGGTATTACCCAGCTCGTCGGCGAGGATGCGGGTGAGCGCGTTGAGCCCCACCTTGGAGAAGCGGTACCCCGGGCAGCAGCCGTTCATCTCCGCCAGCTGCCCCATGCCGGAAGAGACGTTGACCACACGCCCCTCGCCTCGCATCAGGGGGAGCAGGGCCTGGCTCACGCGCAGTGCGCCGTAGAGGTTGATCTCCAGGGTGCGCCGCACGGTGTCGAGATGGGCATCGAGCACGCTGTTGCCCGGTGGGTGGTAGCGGTCCAGGAAGACACCCGCGTTGTTCACCAGTACGTCGAGACGGCCGGGCTCGGAGGCCATGTCCTTGGCAAGGCGTTGGACCTGATCCTCCCGCGTCACGTCCAGGAGATGATGGCGGACGTCCAGCCCCTCGCTGCGAAGCGTCTCCGCCGCCGCCTCGCCTTTGGACGGGTTGCGGCTGGTGAGAACCACCCGCAGACCCAGCCGTCCCAGCTGGCGGCAGGTCTCCAGTCCCAGTCCGCGGTTGGCGCCGGTAACAACAGCGATCTTGGGGTGCTCGTTCATGGCCTGCCTTCCTCCTGTCTTGGGATTGGCGGGGCTCGATCCACCGCATCGAGCCACGATGTAGAGTCTGGTCTGAGGTAAGCCGCTTTGACTCGCTGACCATTTACTGGACGTGCATACATTTTCATACCACAAAGGGATACATGCGAAATGAAAAGTGGTTCAATGAGATAGATCAATCGAGTCTGACCCCTTGATCGCGCCGCTTTCATTCCAGCGTGCCGGATGCCGATCGCACGGGACTCCGGACGGTGCGTTCCAGCCCCAGTGCTTGGGACTCGATCCGCCGATAGGCCCGGGCCAGGCGTTGCGCCCAAGCCGCAGCCTCCATCCCCGTCCGGATGCCGTCCTGGCGGATTTCGATCATCACGCTGGGCAGACCGCGACCATCGCCGTGCACGGGGATCGTGTAATCGGAGTCGTCCGAGATCGAGTAGGGCTCGTTTTTGCCGAAGATGAGCCCGCCATCGCGGGCGAGAGCGCCCAGCAGAAACACGGCGAGACGCCCGTCGACGGCGTGGCAAATGCCGACATGCCAGGGCCTAGAGCGGCCGTATAGGGCCGGGGTGAAGCTGTGAACGCTGAGCAGCAGGGTGGGGCGGTCACGCCGGTCGTCGAGCAGCGCGGCAATAGCGCGGTGGTAGGGGTGGAACAAGGATTCGACACGGACCGCCCGGTCTTGCAGCGACAGCCCCCGGTTGCCCGGGATTGCGATGCCGGCGCTGCACTCGGCAATGGATTCCGCGCTCCGCAGTGGGCGGTTGCAATCTATCGCGAGCCGCGAGTAGCCGCTCAGCACCAGGGGTGCGTCAAGGTAGGCCGCCAGGCGGCGCGCTACCTCTGCCGCCCCCGGGTCCCACGCAATATGCTCCGCCGTGTGTGCCGGCGCCAGACCGAGACTGCCGAGACAGCGGGGCAAGCGGTTCGAGGCGTGGTCGCAAACGACGACGGCGCTGCCGGCACCGTCCGCATTGACCAGCTCGAAGGCTGTGGGCTCGGTCGGCTCCAGCAGCGGCACCGCCACTCTGTCCCCACGCGGGTACGCATCCTCTCTCCCCCCTTTCGCTCCGAAATCAGCCATGCGTCTTCTGCTCTTCCGTCCACACCCTGAAGCCCTTGAGCAGGTTGGGACCAAAGGCATTGCTGAGCGGCACGTCGGCCGCGTCCCGGCCCTGGGCGATCAGCACGCGCCCGATGCGCGGAATGTTGTTGCGCGGATCGAAGGTGTGCCAACGGCCGCCGAGGTAGGCCTCGAGCCAGGCCGAGAAGTCCATCGGCTCCGGCGAGGCGGGGACACCAATGTCGCCGAGGTAGCCGGTGCAGTAGCGCGCCGGGATGTTCATGCAGCGACAGAAGGCGACCGCCAGGTGGGTGTAATCGCGGCATACGCCAACTCGCTCGTGAAAGGCCTCTAGGGCGGTTCGGGTCGCCCGCGCCTGCAAGTAGTCGAATTGGATGTGTCGGTGAACGAAATCGCAGATCGCCTGGACACGCGGCCATCCGGGCGTCGTCTGCCCGAACAGGCTCCAGGCCTTCTCGGACAGGCAGTCGGTCTCGCAATAGCGGCTACCGAGCAGAAATACCAGGGTCTCCGCCGGGAGCTCGTCCACCGGATGCTGCCGGGCAGTCGGCACGACGGCATCCGGCAGCCCGTCGTCGTTGATCAGCGCATCGGCGGAAATCCGCGTGGCGCCGGATGACACGACGATCCGACTACACCAGTTTCCGAAACCGTCCCGGTAGGCCGCAATCGGGGTCGACGGGTTGGTGATGATGTTGTCCGCGACAACCAGGTCCGAGACACGCGTGTAATGGATATTGAGCGTCAGGATCATGGGCGTCGGCTGCGGACACTCGTAGATCAGCTCATATCCGACTCGAATCTGCATCTCCGCTTCCCCTTGGAGCGCTGCCGCCTACCCGCGCGAAGGAATGCCGTCTCACCCGAATACGAGACAGCGGGGGGCGGCTAGACGAAGCCGCGGACGAGATGCCGGAACAACCCTAGGCGACACCGGGACCGCGAGCGAAACGGGAAGGCGGCGCACTCGGTGCACGCGTCAGTTGTGGAAAGGAGTAGCCGCCCGTGTCACAGGCGCCCCAGCAGCTCAGCCTTCTTTTCCGCGAATTCGTCATCTGAAAGGATCCCCTTGGCACGCAGATCCGCCAAGCGCTCGATGGCGCCGAAGATGTCCCCTTCCCGTGCCCTCGGTACCTCAGCGGGCGGTGGCGACGGTGCGGCCTGCGGGCGGTGCAGCGGCTTTCCGTCGATGGATACGACCGGCAGGCCGGCGAGGTTAACCGCGCCGGACTGGCTGGTGAAGAGAATCGAGCCGCCCATGCCTTGTTGCTGGGAGAAACCCCCTATCTGGTGATCCAGAGTGTCGTAAACCCACACCTGCCCGTTGGTGTCGACCGCGAGACGGTGGGCATTGGCGAAATAGGCGTACCGCACATTATTTTGGCTGCCAGTGGCGTTCGGCGTGCCTAGCTCCCGCGGCCACCAGTGGGCGGCGGGGTCCGGCGCGAACAGGCTCGACTCGCCGATGGGGGAGCCCGCTACCTGGCTCTGCTGCCCCCCGCCACTTTGGCTCTGGGACTGAAAGCTGCCGCTGTGCAGAAGCCCGACCTGGCTCGCGAGTATCCCGGAGATAGCCGAGCAAAGGCTGTCCACGCGTCCTTTCAGGGCATGGTTGAACATGTCGCCCAGCATCAACATCCCCCCCTGCATCCATTGTCCAGAGCCGGCGAATTCGGGATGGTTGAACTGCGCCATGGAGCCATTGCCGTGAAGAACGGCGAACAGCATGTGAGTGACTGCGTCGGGGCTGAAGCCGTAGCGTTGAGACAGATCGTTGACGACCTGTTCTCCTTCGGGAGTGAGCTGTTGCATCGGGGTACCGCGTAAGCAAAACGTCGTGGCCAAGCGTCTGATCCAGCGCCGGACAAGCCGGCCCTACGGCCTGTTTGAGATGTCGGCCATCGCCGGCGATCCTGTCCAGCTCAGCCCGTTGCGATGAACGAGTCATTGGCGATCGGGACAGGCAACGAACGCCGGCCGGCAAAACCCAATGATACGCCTTCACCGTCGTCCTGTCGCAACCGCTCTCCAGACCGGGCGGGGGGAGCGCGAGCCGGGCTCGCCACCTGCCCGGTCTGCCACCGCGGGCGCGCCCCGATCTCGACTGAGGGCTGCGCCGCGCGCCACCCGGCGGGGGCCATCACCTCGAAGCTGTCGGATCCCCTGAAGGGCTTGCGGACGAAATCGTCGGCACCCGGCTCGAAGATCTTTCGGCGATCTTCCCCGGGAGTGACGTCCGCCGAGGAGGGTGCACGCCAGCCGTCCCCGCAATAGAATCTGCGAAAGCAGACAAAGCGGTTCGAGCGGCGGGATGACTGACCCATGGGCCTACTGGACGATCTGAAACAGGAAGCGGAGCGGCTTCGAAGACAGAAAGAGACCGAGGAGGCCCGCCAGGCACGCCTGGAGGCGGCCTACCAGCGCGAGGTCAAGCCGAGCATGGAGGCCATAGCGCGCTATCTGTTCGAGATGACCGAGCAGCTCAAGGTGCTGGAACTCAAGGTCCCCGTCTGCTACGACTTTCCTGGCATCGGCCGGCTGAAGGGTCTGCTCCAAGACGGCTACCGGATCATCATGGACAGCAACGAGAGCCCCAGGCACATCCGGCTCCAGTTCCAGTGCGCCCGGGCCGAGGAGGAGCAGTTCCTGGTCCAGCCCGAGTCCCTGGCCAGGGAGACCCGCGAGCTCCTCCAGTCCCAGCGAATCCGCTTCGCCGAGTGGCCCCAGCGCGATGGCCAGCACCGGGTCACCGGCCTCTTCTTCCAGGCACGGCTGCGCGTCTGGGTGAACATCGTTTTCGAGGCACTGCACGAGACCTCCCGCATCCAGCTCAGCACCTACAACTTCGACGGATTCAACGCCGACCGCTTCAACTTCGGGCCGCAGGCCATCACCGACGAGTGGCTGGACCAGCTTGGTCACTTCCTCCTCCGCAAGAGCCGCCAGCTGGGCATGCTCGACATCTCGGACGAGGCCCGCGAGCAGATCCGGGCCAAGATTCAAGACGAGCAATCCCGGCGAGAGCGCGAGCTGGCGGAGGCCCTGGAGCGAGAGCGGCTGGAAGAAGAGGAGCGCAAGTCCCAGGATCTGTTCGAGCGCCTGCGCAAGACCCTTTTCAAACCGGTATTCTGACCCTGTAAGCGATGATCCTTTTTGTCGCCGGACGCGACGTGGCACGAGCTACATCCACGTGGCTCAGTGAAACCAGGCAACGTCATGGCCCAGCTCCTGCCCTTCTGGATATTCCCCGCCCTGTTCTTGGTGGGCTGCCTGGCCCTCATTCTCTGGAATCCGCGAACGATCGGGCGGCGGCCGGGGCTTTACGGCCTGGGGACCTATCTCGTCTCGTTTGCGCTCGGGACCGTCAGCCTCCTCGAGTCGCGGGGCTCGACCTCTGGACTCGGGTTTCTTTTTCTCCCTGGACTGGCCATGGCACCCGGCCTCATGGCGTCGATCCTCGGAGCGCTCCAGCAGTGGCGACAGCGGCTCGAGCCGAGCAGCCTATGGCGACGGATCCAAGGAATCGGGATGGCCCTGAGCACCTTGGGAATCCTTGCGGTGCTGGGTTTCCAGGCTATTGACTGGTACGACACCCGCCGGGCCAACCACGCCCGTGACCAGGAGCCGGAGCGACATCGCGAGGCCATCCGGGCCAACACCCAGCGCATCGAGGGACTGCTGGCTGCCCATCCCGGCGAAGAGGCGGCGCTGATCGAACGCGAGGCCTCGGGCAGCAACGACAGGACCTTGCTGATTCCACTGGCGCGAAGCCCTTACGCCCCTACCTCGCTGCTCGATCGCCTGGCCCGCTCTCCCGATCTCGGCGTGGCCCTGAGTGCCGTGCGCAATCCGAATATCTCCCAAGACACATTGGTCTGGGTCTACCGGGACCACATCTACCCGGCCTACTTCTACTCGACCCTGGCCGGCCATCCCCGCAGCCCGTCGTGGATGCTCGCCGAGCTCTACGAAAAACGCGACCAGAATGCAGGCGTAGCCCCGGCGCTCTCGCGCAACCCCAACACCCCCGAGGGGATCCTCGGTCTCATTCGCCGCGCCAAGCCACCCGACCTTTGAGCCCGCCCATTTTGAACCTAGAAACCGCAGTTGACCGCTTCGAGTGGCTAGCAACTGATTGTTTTGCTGATGGTTATTGAGAAACCTGGGACTCACCCGCGAGGTGAGGGGCGCTACGACCACCAGGGCACGCACGGCGCGGCGCCTGGCGGCCGTCCAACTGCGGTCTCTAGGTTGAAATATCCGAGATCGCCGCCATCCACTGCACCCGGTAAGGGCAAGCGGCCTTTTTCTCCGGCTGCTGGACAAGCCGAGCCTCGGGCGTTCAGAATCCGGCGATGAGCCTGCCCACCGTGCATGACATGATGGCCGCGCTGATCGCCGCCCCTTCGGTGAGCAGCGTCAGCGCCCAATGGGACCAGGACAACCAGCGGGTGGTCGAGCTACTGGAGTCCTGGACCCAAGGCCTGGGCTTTCGGACAGAGCGGATCCAGATCCCCGGCCATCCGGGCAAGCTCAACCTGGTGGCCAGCGCCGGGACGGGACCGGGCGGGCTAGTGCTGTCGGGCCATACGGACACCGTGCCCTACGACCCCGCGCTCTGGTCCTTCGATCCCTTCCGGCTTACCGAATCGGAAGGCCGCCTGTACGGTCTGGGCACCTGCGACATGAAGGCCTTCTTTGCGCTGGCCCTGGAGGCGATACGCGATCTCGACCTTCGTCACCTAAAATGCCCATTGGTGATCGTCGCCACGGCCGACGAGGAAAGCGGCATGTGCGGTGCCCAGCGCCTGGCGGACTTGCAGATGCGGCTGGGTCGCCATGCGGTGATCGGCGAGCCGACCGGGATGAGGCCGGTGCGCATGCACAAGGGCATCGCCATGGAGGCGATACGCCTGGAGGGGCATTCCGGGCACTCCAGCGATCCGGCGCTCGGGGTCAATGCCCTGGAAGGCATGCACCGAGTGATCGGCGAGATACTGGCCTGGCGCAGCGAGCTGCAGCAGCGCTTCCGAAACCCGGCCTTCCGGATACCCGTGCCCACCCTCAACCTCGGCCACATCCACGGCGGCGACAACCCCAACCGCATTTGCGGCGATTGCGAGCTGCAGATCGACCTTCGCCCCCTGCCCGGCATGCATCTGCCGGCGCTTCGCGAATCATTGCGCGAGCGCATCAGTACCTCGTTGGAAGGCAGCGGACTGAGCTTCGAGCTGATTCCCCTGTTTGGAGGCATAGAAGCCATGGAGACACCCACCGACGCGGCCATCGTCCGGGCCGCCGAAGATCTGACCGGTCACGCCGCCGAGGCGGTGGCCTTTTGCACCGAAGCGCCCTATTTCAGAGAGCTGGGCATGGACATCCTGATACTCGGCCCGGGAGATATCGATCAGGCCCACCAGCCCGACGAGTATCTGGATACGGCGCGCATCGCGCCGACGATCGAAATGCTGAGAGGGCTGGTTCGGCGCTTCTGCCTCTAGGCGAAGCCCCCCTCCGGGATTGATCCTCCGGGTTTTGCGTCCTTCCCCCCTTTGGGGTTCAATCTCAGCTCGTCTGTCTCCCGGAAGCTCGGCCGTGGCACCGCACCCGCAGCAAGACCCCTTCGTCGACTGGCTCCGTCGGGCTTCGCCCTATATCCACGCCCATCGCGGGCGCACCTTCGTAGTCCTGTTCGGGGGCGAGGCGGTGGCCGAGACCGGCTTCGCCCACCTGATCCACGACATCGCCCTGCTGCACGGGCTGGGTATCCGGGTGGTACTGGTCAACGGGGCCCGCCCGCAGATAGAGGCTCGGCTGCGCGAGCGTAGAGCGCAGATGCGCTACATCAACGGGATCCGGGTGACCGACGACGCGGCCCTGGCCTGCGTCAAAGAGGCCGCGGGCATTGTGCGGGTGGAGATAGAGGCCCTCCTGTCCATGGGCCTGGCCAATTCCCCCATGGCCGGGGCACGCATCCGAGTCGCCTCGGGCAACTTCGTTACCGCGCGGCCCATCGGGGTGCGTGATGGCATCGACTACTGCCACACAGGCCTGGTGAGGCGAATCGATGCCCGGGCCATCCAGACCCGTCTGGACGATGGGGCCATCGCCCTGATCCCGCCCCTGGGCTACTCCCCGACAGGGGAGGTGTTCAATCTGAGCGCGGCAGACGTGGCCACCTGCGCCGCCATCGCCCTGGGTGCGGACAAGATGATCCTGCTGGTCGAGGGCAAGGGGGTGACCGACGGCAGGGGGCGGTTGATCCCCGACCTCCTGCCCCTGGATGTCGACACGCTGCTGAGCGGACGGCGCAAGCTCTCCGAAGACCTTCGACACGCCTTGGAAGGTGGTGCGCATGCCTGTCGCAGCGGCGTCAAACGCGTCCACCTGGTGCCGCGCCAGACCGACGGCGCCCTGCTGCGCGAGCTGTTCACCCGCGACGGGATCGGCACCCTGCTGACCGCCGAGCCCTACGAAGAAACACGCGCGGCAGGCATCGAAGACGTCGGCGGCATCATCGAGCTGCTGGCGCCCCTGGAGGAGAAGGGCGTGCTGGTGCGCCGGTCCCGGGAGCTGCTGGAGACCGAGATTGACCGCTTCACCGTCGTGGAGCGCGACGGCATGGTGATCGCTTGCGCCGCACTCTACGCCTATCCCAACGAGTCCATGGCAGAGCTGGCCTGCCTGGCGGTGCATCCGGACTACCGCAACACCGGACGAGGCGAGGCGCTGCTGGGACGGATAGAGCAGCTGGCCCGGGAGCGCGGGATCGGCAGGCTGGTCGCCCTGAGCACCCAGACCAGCCATTGGTTCCGGGAGCGCGGCTTCGAGCAGGGGGCCATCGAGCAGCTGCCGATGAAAAAGCTCGTTCTCTACAACTACCGACGCAACTCCAAGGTGTTCTTCAAGCCCCTGGCATGAGGACAACACGGAGAAAGGACGATCCTTTGTACCGCATACCACGGACGTGACAGCTCGCGCACCAATTTAGGGAGGTCGATGCCACGCCGAGCGACCCTTTCAGGCTTCTGAATCGCGCCGGCAGCCTCTGACGCCCCTGTCATAGGCCGTCAGGGAAGGTTTTCTGCCCAATTTCCACCGGTGGTGCCCCGAAATTGAAAAAATCGGCATGTAGATTGCGTTCCATCTGGGCACCTAGCCCAAACCTGGGCAGGAAGCCAACATGCGCCATCGAAATCGCACTCCCTTTCGATTGATCGCCTTAGGCACCTTATTGTCTTGGCAAACGCCTATGCCCTTCTGAGCGGGCTCCTGGTACCCTTCCACGGCCTGCTGAACTGACGCGCCCGGCACGCGGCGCAGCCGGGAGACCGCATGACCGACAACACGCTCGCCATCATCCTGGCCGGAGGCACCGGCAGCCGCCTGGACCCCTTGACCCGGGACCGGGCCAAGCCCGCCGTGCCGTTTGGCGGCAAGTACCGGATCATCGATTTCACCCTGGCCAACTGCCTGCATTCCGGACTGCGTCGCGTGTTGGTGCTCACCCAGTACAAGTCCCACTCTCTGCAAAAGCACCTGCGCGACGGCTGGTCCATCTTCAACCCAGAGCTGGGCGAGTACATCACGGTGGTTCCGCCCCAGATGCGCACAGGCGAGAACTGGTACAGCGGCACCGCCGACGCCATCTACCAGAACCGCTATCTGCTCGACCGGATTGAAGGAGACCTGGTGCTCATTCTGTCCGGCGACCACATCTACCGGATGGACTATGCGGCGCTCATCAAGCAGCACCGCGAGCGAGGTGCGGAGCTGACCATCGCCTGTAATGGCGTGAGCCTCGAGGAGGCGCGAGCGCTCGGTGTCATCTGTACCGATCAGGACGACCGCGTCACCGGCTTCCAGGAACAACCGAGCGAGCCCACCCCCTTGCTCTGCGACCCATCCCTGGCGCTGGCCTCCATGGGCATCTACCTGTTCGACAAGCAGCTGCTGGTCGAGGTCCTGGAGAACGACCACACCGATCCTGGCTCCGGCCACGATTTCGGCGACGATATCCTGCCGTGCCTCATCGAGCGCCATCGCATCTTGGCCTACCGCTTCGGCGGCCCCGGCGGACGGGTCTCGCAGGACCGCTACTGGCGCGATGTGGGCACCCTGGACGCCTTTTACGAGGCCAACATGGCCCTGCTCGAGCCCGTCCCGCCCCTGGAACTCTACCAGGAGAACTGGGTCATCCGCACCTACCAGTCTCAGCATCCCCCGGCCCGCACCGTACCCGGCGAGTCGGGCAGCCAGGGCGTGTTCATCAACTCCATCGTCGCGGGCGGCACCATCATCGCGGGCGGCGGCGTACACCACTCGGTGCTTTTCCCAAGGGTCAGGGTCAACGATGGTGCCATCGTCGAGGACGCCATCCTCTTCCAGGGCGTAGAAGTGGGTGAGCATGCCCACGTGAGCCACTGCATCGTGGAAAAGGGCGTGCAGATCCCTGCAGGCGAGCAAATCGGCGTCGACCCCCAGGCCGACCGCCGGCGCTTCACCCTCTCCGAGCGAGGCGTGGTCGTGGTGCCCAAAGGGGCGACGTTCTGAGGGAGCCGTTTTTTTGGGGGAGCCGAAAGGCACAGAGTCCGCCCTGGATCAGGTCGGGCCGAGTTCGGCCGCTTTGCCTGAGATGGTGTGCAGGCCATGCACCAAAGACCGATGGTGGAAATCAAAAAAAAGGGCACGGGCAAAGTCATCGCGCGCGTCGCAGAGGCGCGGAGCACGCTTCCTTCACGACAAGCCACGGGGGCGGATGCTTGACGGAAGCGGGCAGACATGGCCCCTGGCTTACACTTGAACCTAGAAACGGCAGTTGACCGCTTCGTGCACCCGGCAAGTAATGAATTTACCGATAGATGTGGAGGAATGTGAGACTCACCCGCTGGGTGGGGGTCGCTACGACCACCAGGGCACGCACGGCGCGGCGCCTGGCCGCGTTGCAACTCGTTGGAATAGAGCGACTATTCCTCCTCGTTGTGCCTTGCCAGACACCACGCCGCACGCACCCTGGCGGCCGTCCAACTACCGCTTCTAGGTTGAACCAACGAATCAGCTCGCGCACCAACGACCTGGAAAGGCGCCATGTCCAACCACAGCGGCAGGGCTGCCCCCTCGGTGCCCTGGACTGCCATCGCCCTGCTCTCGGGGGCCTCCCTGGCCTACGAAATCCTGCTCACCCGGCTCTTCTCGATCGTCCACTGGCACCACTTCGCCTACATGATCATCAGCCTCGCGCTGCTGGGCTACGGTGCGAGCGGCACCTTCCTGACCCTGGCCAAGCCTTGGCTGGCCGGCCGCTTCGCCCGGGTCTTCGCGGCGAGCTCCCTGCTGTTCGCGGTCTCTTCCGCCGGTTGCTTCCTGCTCGCTCAACACCTGCCTCTCAACCCCCTCGAGCTACCCTGGGACGCCCGGCAGCCCCTGTATCTCCTGGCGGTCTACCTGCTGCTGGTGATTCCCTTCTTCGGTGCCGCCAACGCCCTCGGCATGGCCATCTGGCAATTCCGAGGCCGGGTCGAACGGATCTACGCCGCCGATCTGCTGGGGGCGGGACTGGGGGCAGTGATCGTGATCGCCCTGCTCTCTCTGCTGCGCCCGGAACGCGCGCTCGTGCTCATCGCGGCCCTGGGTGTCCTGGCAGGCACCCTGGCCATGAGAAGCCCGAAGTGGCTCCTCGCAGCAGTGGCCATGACCACCTTGCTGACCGTGGCCACGATCCCCGGCCGGTGGATTGGGCTGGCACTGTCGCAATACAAGGATCTGAGTCAGGCGCTGGAGATCATGGGGGCCCAGCGCGTCGCCGAGCGCTCGGGCCCGCTGGGCCTGGTGACGGCGCTTCGCAACCAGCAGGTGCCTTTTCGCTTCGCCCCGGGGATGAGCCTGGCGTCCCCCGTCTCGCCGCCCGAGCAGCTGGGTGTGTTTGTCGACGGCGACTCGATTGGAGCCATCAACCGATTCGACGGCCACACGCCCCCCGCCTACCTGGACTACCTCACCTCCGCCCTGCCCTATCACCTGCTGGACAAGCCCAGGACGTTGGTGCTGGGCGCCGGCGGCGGCTCCGGAGTGCTCCAGGCCCTGATGCACGGGGCGAGCCGGGTGGATGCGGTAGAACTCAACCCCCAGGTGGTCGGGCTGGTGCGAGACGAGCTCAGCGATCTCTCCGGGCACCTCTACACGAGACCCGACGTCCACCTGCACCTCGCCGAGGCTCGGGGATATGTCCGGACCCACTGCGATCGCTTCGATCTGATCCAGCTGGATCTTCTGGACGCCTTCTCCGCCACTTCGGCGGGCCTGCTGGCACAGAGCGAGAGCTATCTGTACACCGTGGAGGCCTTTCAGGCCTACCTGGCCCATCTGACCGACAGGGGTGTGCTGGCGGTCACCCGCTGGCTGCGTCTTCCGCCCCGTGACAGCCTCAAGCTGGTGGCCACCGCCGCCCAGGCCCTGGGTCGAGCAGGGATCGAGAAACCCGAGGACCACCTGTCGATGATCCGGGGCTGGAAGACCTCCACCCTGCTCGTCAGTCTCCAGCCCCTCGATGCGGCCCGAATCGAGTCCCTGCGCCGCTTCGCCCGGGAACGGTCCTTCGACCTGGTCCACTACCCGGGCATGAGCGAGCGCGAGGCCAACCGTTTCAACCGGCTGGAGGAGCCCTTGCTCTATCGAGGCGTGCAGGCCCTGCTCGGCGACCGGGCCGGGCAATATGTCCGGGACTACAAGTTCGACATCCGGCCGGCCACCGACGACCGCCCCTATTTCTTCCGCTTCTCCCGCTGGCAATCCCTCCCGGAGCTGCTTCGCCTGCCCTCGCGAGCAGGTCTGTCCCAGATCGATTGGGGCTATTGGGTCTCGGTGACCACCCTGCTCCAGGCCGTGATCTTCAGCGTGGCGTTGATCCTGTTGCCCCTGCTCGGGCTGCGTCGCAGCGCTGAGCCGACCGCTGGGCTGCGCCGCCGGACCCTGGTCTATTTCGGGGCCATCGGGCTGGGGTTCATGTTCCTGGAGATCGCCTTCATCCAGCGTCTGATGCTCTTCCTGAGCCACCCGCTGTATGCCGTCTCCGTCGCCCTGGGCGGCTTTCTGGTGTTCGCGGGTCTGGGCAGCGCAGCCTCCCGCGCCCTGGCGCACCGACGGGCCGGTCTCTGGCCTGTCGCCACGGCCATTGCCGTCTTCGGTCTGGCATCCCAGGCCGGACTGCCCCTGCTGTTCGAGCTGCTCGATCCCCTGGGCGAAAACGGCCGGGTCCTGGCCGGGCTGCTCTCCATAGCCCCGCTCGCCTTCGTCATGGGGATGCCTTTTCCTCTGGGCATGGCACGGCTCGGTGCCCGGGCGGGCGACCTCATGCCCTGGGCCTGGGGCATCAACGGCTGCAGCTCGGTGATCGGCGCCGTGCTCGCCGGCCTGCTGGCGATGGAGATCGGCTTCAGCGGATTGGTGCTGGCCGCCATCGCGCTGTACCTCCTGGCCGCCTGGGCGGTTCCGGCCCCAACCAGCACGCCAAGATAAGATAGGCTGGAATTCGTCCGAAGTTGCTCTTTTCCGCGAGCGTCGGCGCAACTCGATGCCGCACCGACCCGGTCTGCTTTCGACCCATTCCAGACTATCACAGCTCTTGGGGACACTGTTTCGTTCACCCCACATGCGGTGTTCGGGACCGGCTCCGTGAAACCAGCTTTTGCGCTCGTCTGTTAATCTCAGACTGGCCGTTGGCTCTGACCGGAACGTCCCAGCTGCGGACATTGAGCCAACAAGCGGTGAGTTATTGAAAAAGACGGCGGTGAGGGCGTCGAGAATTCGACTTTGGCGAGCATCGGGGCGAGGCAGCCCGGTGATCGATCGGTCACCAATGGTGTAATGCTGTTCTGCAGCTCCCGCGCCGAGAGTCGATGACTGGCGGCGGACGTTGACGGCCACCAGGTCAACCGACCCTGGGAGGGACGTTTCTGGCAAAGCCAGAACCCCTGACCGTCGTAACACAGCAGCTTCAGGGACGTCCCGCGGCGGTTGCGAAAGACGAAGATCGCACCGGCCATGGGGTCCTCGCCAAGGCGTTGCCGGCACAGCGCGGCCAGCCCATCGATCCCGCGGCGGAAATCCGCCGGCTCGCGGGCGAGAAAGACACCGCTTTGCGGGGTCAGCTGCAACATGATCAGCCCCCCATGAAGCGCTCGAGCAGCGCCAGCATGTCGACACCCCGCGACGCCCGGATGCGCAGGCGCATCCCGTCCGGGCGCTCCAACTCCATCCACTGCGTCTCGGCATCCGGCGCCGCGATGGGCGTCTGCGCGATCTCCACAAACGCCACTTGCGCGACAGGGGCTTGCCGATGTTGGCGCGTCCCGACAATCCCCCGGCGCTTGTCGAGCTCCGTTGCGCTGAGGCGCAGGGTCCGAGTGACCCGCGAGACGCCATGGGTCTCCACCAAACCCATTGCTTCGTCCCACAGCGGTTGCGGGATCCGATCCCCTCTCTTCTTATTCCGTCGCCAACACTCGAAACGCTCGGCAACCTCCTCCAGTGTCAATGTCGACTCGATAGGCGCCTTCATGATCCTCGAAACCGCAGTTGGACGGCCGCCAGGGTGCGTGCGGCGTGGTGCCTGGCAAGGCACAACGAGGCGGAATAGTTCATCTATTGCTCATCGCCTCCTGCGATTCGCCTCCGTCCTGGAGGCTGGCGCGAAAATCGGATCCCACTGTCCTTCGCGACCAGCCCGCGAATAGCGGCGAACTCGGGATGCCGGCCCGTGCGCCTCACCCCGTCGAATCAGCATTTACCTCATAAAAACAATTAGCTAAGTGCGCGTCGTCGACTTGGCACGACCTTTGAGACTAGGAAGCCGGCGGGGCCGCATATGTGGTCCCTCTTCCAAGGCCCACAACAGAGGAAGCTCCCATGAAAGACAACAAAGCCATCGCCAGATGCCGCCGTCGCCAGCCTGTTTGCACTGAGCTCCGTCGGTTTGGTCGGCACTGCCGTCGCCGAAGACAAGGCTGAGAAGTGTTACGGCGTGGTCAAGGCCGGCAAGAACGACTGCCAGACCAGCTCGAGTGCCTGTGCGGGCACCGCCAAGCAGGACGGTCAGGCGGATGCCTGGATCTACCTACCCAAGGGTACCTGCGAGAAGATCGTGGGCGGCAACCTGAAATCCAAGTCCTAGGAGCACGGGGTGATGACGGGCTCGACGGCAATTCCGGGCAGGCCGCTTTCGCCAAACGCGGGAATCGGCCTGCGCTCTCCGCACACACAGGAACTGTTGGACACCCGTCCGGCGATCGGCTGGGTGGAGGTCCACAGCGAGAACTACTTCGGGCGGGGCATCCCCTCGGAGTACCTGCTGCGGGCGCGCGATCTGTATCCAGTCAGCCTGCACGGGGTGGGGATGTCGGTGGGATCCACCGATCCCCTTGATCGCGCTCACCTGAAAGCGCTCGGGACTCTGATCGACGCCGTCGAGTCCGTCCTGGTATCGGACCACCTGTCCTGGGGCTCGGTGGGGGGGCAGCACCTGAACGACCTGCTGCCTCTTCCGTACACCGAGGAGGCGAGATCCTGGTGGACACCCACAGCCGGCGTGTCGATCCCGAGGTCTGGCGGCTCTATGCCGAGGCACTCGCCTGCTTCGGGCCCCGACCGACCCTCATCGAGTCGGACTCGAACCTGCCGCCGCTATCGGTGCTGCTGGACGAGGCGGCGAAGGCACAGCGGATACTGGAGGCGGGGTATGACATCGCCGCGTGAGATCCAGCACCGCTTCGCCGCGGCCATCCGAGACTCCGACGCCGCTCCGCGCTTCGCGCCGCGGGTGCAGGCCGGGGACCTGACTGCCCCGCGGCGGCTGCAGCTCTACCGCAACAATCATTACACGAACCTGACGGAGGCGCTGGTGGCGGTCTATCCCGTCGTGCCCGATTTGTCTTTCCACTGACAGAGGCAAGAGCCATGTACGCGACAACACAATCCATCACCGGTCCGCAAACCGATCCTGTCCGCAAGGGCGGCGTCCTGGCCCAGGTGCTCGGGGTCTACCGGC